>Ga0126371_10000840_pt1 | contig 25702 bp, 11 predicted proteins | sample PanSoiMetaPlot_4_FD_110145 | JGI IMG/M metagenome (GOLD analysis project Ga0126371, IMG submission 110145) | Tropical forest soil microbial communities from Panama - MetaG Plot_4 | ecosystem: Environmental > Terrestrial > Soil > Tropical forest > Bulk soil | place: Panama | collected 2016-02-17 | reverse complement strand
CGCCAGAACGATCAGCGTGGCGTCGTCCTGAAACTTGTCGCCGGTGAATTTCGCCACGCGCGCCAGCACGGAAGTCTGAATCTCGGATGCATTCAGCGCGCGGCTCTCGCGCAGGATTTCAAGAAGCCGCTCTTCACCGAACTCTTCTTCGTCGCGCGACTCGGTGGCTTCGGTGATTCCGTCGGTGAACAGAATCAAACGGTCGCCTTCGGAAAGTTCGAGTGCCTCCTGCTCGTAGGCTTCTTTCGAGGAAATGCCCATGGCCTGCCCGCCACATCCGAGCCGCGCGACGGCTCCATCGCGGCTGATGCGCACCGGCGCGTTGTGGCCGGCATTCGTGTACACGAGCCCGCGAGTCGATGCATTGAAGACCGCATAGAAAAATGTGATGAAGCGGTCCGGAGCTGTGTTGTTGCGTATGAAACGGTTCACGCGCTCGGTCAATTCCGCCGGCTTCAAATTTTGCGCCGCGAGATTGCGCACCGTGGCTTGCAAATTAGACATTAGAAGCGCCGCGGCAATTCCCTTCCCTGCTACATCGGCGATGCAGAACGCAAAATTCTCGGGATCGAGCTGCAACACGTCGAAATAGTCTCCGCCGATGCCGTGCACGGGAAGCCACGCGCCGGAAAATTCGCATCCGGGAATTTGCGGAATTTCTTTGGGCAAAAATCCGAGTTGCGTGCGCTCCGCTTCCTGCCATTCGCCGGCGCCTCGGCCGATTTCGCGCGCGCGGGTTTCCGCTTGCGTCTGCTGTTCTTTGCGCGCCAGCTTTCCGCGCGCAATTTCGGTTCGAACAATGCGCAGCAAGCGCGCGTTGTCCCACGGCTTCAAAACAAAATCGCGCACGCCTTCGCGCATAATTTCCACGGCGAGTTCTACGCTGCCCCAGGCGGTCATGGCAACAATGGGAAGCAACGCATCAACTTCATGAATTTGCGAAAGTAGATCAAGGCCCTCGCGGCCCGAAGTGGTATCGCGAGCGTAATTCAAGTCCATCAATACGAGATCAAACGAGCGGCGCGAAAGTGCGGCCAGCAGCGCGGCTGGAGAATTCACGAGTTCAAGTTCGTAGCCTTCGCCTTTGAGCAGCAGACGGAGAGCCTCGAGCACGTCGGCTTGATCGTCAGCGACAAGAACCCGAAAACCGCTAGCAACTTCACGACCCGCGGTCGAATCCGCGTGCATGTCAGACTTTGATTGCAATGTGCAGTCCCAGACCACGGAATATCCTTTTTGCGTTCGCTAATGGCGTCCACCCGGAGGATGGACTGGTGCTGCGCTGGCGGGAATCTAAACGCAGCTATAGAACCACTCCGGCCTATCGTTATATTACTGTTTTTACAAGCACTTAAGAAGGTTTTGGCGAGCGCTTAACGCCCGATTCTGGAATGGCTTGTGCGATTTCGAACAGTCAAAACTCAGGCTTTGGTGGCCTGTGCCGTTGCGCCCTCGACGATCCAGCCATCGGCGAGCTGAATAATGCGGTTGCCGTAGGCGGCCCAGTTCTCGTTGTGCGTCACCTGGATGATGGTGGTGCCTTCATCATTGAGGCGATTCAGGAGGTCCATGATCATTTTGCCCTGGCTGGAATGCAGGCTGCCGGTGGGCTCGTCGGCGAGAATCAATTTCGGATTGCCGATGACGGCGCGCGCAACGGCAACGAGTTGCTGCTGGCCGCCAGAGAGCTGATTGGGATAGAGCGCTTTTTTGCCGACAATTTGGAAGCGGTCGAGAATGTCGGCGACCATGCCATCGCGCTCGGCCTTTTTGATGTCACGATAGGAGAGCGGCAAATCGAGATTTTCCGCGACGGTGAGATTATCCAGCAGATGATATTGCTGGAAAACGAAGCCGATATATTTTTTGTGCAGTTCGACGCGCTTGCGATTGTCGAGCTTGTGCACCTCGTGGTCGGCGAAATAGAACTGGCCTTTCCAGGCGCCGTCGAGCATGCCGATGATGCCCATGAGCGTGGACTTGCCGGCGCCGGAAGGGCCCATGATGGTAATGAATTCGCCCTGGCGCACGTCGAGATTGATGCGGCGCAGCACCCAAGTCTTGCCGGCGCCTGATTCGTAGAACTTTTCGACATCGACCATTTGAATCACGTTTAATCTCCTGGAGAAGCGGAGTTGCTATTGTACTTGATTTTCAAAATGCACGAGAATTATCGATTAGAAATTTAGCCATCCTTTGTTTTCAGCAACTTACGATCATTTCTAATTTTTCGAGACACGATTAGAAATGAGGTTAACATAATTCTGGAGTCCTCACTTTTCCCCACTGAATCGCGACATTCCGGACGACCTCATACCTACGAACGACATTAGAAATGCGGGCGAGGCAAGCCCCGCCCCTACGATTTTACTCGTGGCGCAGGGCCACCCTGACTGCCGCAGGCAAGCGTCGGATCGGCCGAGGTCATTCATAGCGCAATGCCACCATGGGATCGACCTTCATGGCGCGGCGCGCGGGGATGTAACAGGCCACGAGCGCGATGATTAGGAGCATGACGGCAACCGCCGCGAACGTGAGCGGGTCGTGCGCGGTGACGCCGAAAAGCTGACTGGCCATCACCGTGATCAACGCGAGCGAGCCTGCTACGCCAATGGCGACGCCAAGCAGAGCGAGTTTCATGCCGCCGGTCATGATCCAGCGGAGGACATCGAGCGGACGGGCGCCTAAGGCCATGCGAATGCCGATTTCGTTGGTGCGCTTGCCAACGATGTAGCTCATGACGCCGTAGACACCGATGGAGGCAAGCAGCAGCGCGACGCCAGCGAAGATGCTGATCAACAACGCAGAGAAACGGCGCGGCGCGAGGGTGCCGGAGAGAAGTTCATCCATTGACATCACGTTGCCGACAGGCAGCCCAGGATCGATCTCGTGAATAGCGCCGGCGGCCGCGGCGGCGATGCGATGCGGGTCGAGCGCGGTGCGAATCATCAGATACGGCGTCCAACTGCCGGAGAAATAGACGTCAAATGTGGGCGCGGCTTCGAGGGCGAATTGATGAACGTCGCCGACGATGCCGACGATGGACCACCAGCACGGCCGAGGGGCAAGAGAGCAGAGGTTGATGCGTTTGCCGATGGCGTCGCCGCGCGGCCAGAAGCGGCGGGCCATTGCCTCGTTGATGTCCAGATTGAGCGCGTAGTCGGTGGCGGTGACAGCGCGCCCGCTGAGGAGAGGAATATCCATGGTGGAAAAATATCCGGGAGTTACGTTACGCATTTCGGCTATGGGGCGCACGCCGGCATTGGGAATAGGGCGGCCTTCGATGACGAAGCGAGAGGCCTGCTGGATTTCGGAGCCGAGCGGGAGAACGTCAATGCCGGCGGCAGATTTGACACCGGGGAGAGCTTGGACGCGCTCAAGAATCTGCTGGAATTCCAGATATTGTTTTTGCGTGAGCTGTTTCTGCTGGCCGGGAGTCATTTGGGCGAGCTCCACCTGAGGAATGGCGGCCTGAGGAATTTCAATGCTAAGAACGTGGTCGGGCTTAAAGCCGGGACTCACGTTGAGCAAATGCTGAAGGCTGCGGAGCAATAGTCCGGCGCCGCACAGCGGAATGAGCGCGAGAGCGATTTCGGAAACAACCAGAAGATTATGAAGTCTGCGGCTGGCGACGGCGCTGGTTCCCTTGCCGCCTTCCTTGAGAGCAGCGTTGACATTTACTTTGCGGACTTGCATAGCGGGCAGGAGTCCGCAGGCGATTCCGACGACGGCGCAGAGGGCGAGCGTAAAGAGGAAAACTCCAGCATTGAGATGTGAAGCGCGAATGGAGGAGAGATTTGCGGGTGCGAGCGCAGCTACAGCTTTGACGCCGAAAATTCCGAAGGCGATGCCGACGCCTCCTCCGAGCAGGGCGAGCAACGTGCTTTCGGTAAGCAACTGGCGCACGAGGCGCATTTGGTTCGCGCCAATGGCGACGCGCAGAGCAATCTCCCTGCTGCGAGCGGCATTTCGGGCAAGCAGCAGGCTGATCACGTTGGCGCAAGCAATCAGGAGAACGAGGCCTACCGCGCCGAAGAGAGTCAGCAAGCTTTGACGCATTTGCGCGGCGTTGAAATCTTGCATCTGGCGAACGAGGATGCCGAAGCCTTTGTGCTGCACGGGAAAGGCGAGGGCTTCCTGATGATTGAGCGATTCAAATTCTGTGCGCGCCTGCGCGACGGTGACTCCGGGCTTGAGGCGAGCGAGGCCGACGAGTTCGTGATAGGTGTGGTCATTTAGATCGTCTGGATAGCGTCCCATGGCCATCCACAGGTCTACGGAATCGAGGACGCCGGAATTGGCGGGAAGAACGCCGCGAATGGTGTACTGCAGGCCGTCGAGAGTAATTGCGTGGCCGATGACGTTGGGATCGGCGCCGAAACGGCTTTGCCAGAACCGGTGAGTGAGGATGACGACGGGCGGGGCGCCCGTGTTGTCGTCAGCGGGAGAAAAGAAATGGCCGGCGACCGGCGTTTTACCGAGCATAGGAAAGAGATTTGAAGTGGCGTAATTCAGCCGGATGCGCTGTGGTGCTCCGTCGCCGGTGAGATTCGCGCCCCAACGGGCGGCCCAGCCGTAGGCGGCCATTTCGGATATGGTAGTCGACTCTCTCTGCCAATCGTGAAAGTCGCCGGGGGAGAGCCCTCCGATAGGAACAGCGGGCGGATAGGTGCACCAGATTTCGATTAGCTGCTTGGGATTCTCATAGGGAAGCGGACGCAAGAGGACGTTTTGAATCACGCTGAAGATGGCGGTGTTGGCGCCGATGCCGAGGGCCAGAGTGAGCACGGCAACGGCGGTGAACGCGAGAGATTTGCGAAGCATGCGGAAGGCGTAGCGGATGTCCTGCAGTAGGTTGTTCATGTTACTCGTACCTCAGGGCAACCATGGGATCGACTTTCATGGCGTGGCGAGCGGGGATGTAAAAGGCGCAGAGAGCGGCCGCCGACAACAACAGCGCCGAAATGGCGTACGTGCGCCAATCGAACACGCTCGAATTACCGACCAAGTGCCGAAAGAAAAACGCGCCAGGCAGCGCAAGCAACACTCCTGAGATCAGGCCTATGGCAATTTGGCACATGCCAGACGCGAGCACGGAGCGCACAATCGACTCTTTTGTCGCGCCGAGCACCATTCTTATTCCGAACTCGCGGGTTCTTTGACGCATCGAAAACGCCACAACGCCGTAAACTCCCGACAGGGCGAGCAGCAGTGCTACGAAGGCCATGAACAGAATCACTTCCGTGAGCGGCCGGACTTTCTCCGCTCTGCTTTCCATTAATGAGCGCAATGTCGCCGGAAATACAGCCTGTGTGGAGTCGAGATCCCGAATTATCTTGGTGATCATCGGCGCGAGCGACCGCGCTTCTCCATCGAACCGAACAAGCAGCGAACCCTCGAATGCCTGCGGACTTTGCGGAACAAAAAGCTGCGGCCCGTCCGGAACATTGAAGCCGCTCCCTCTCGTGTTCCGCGAAACGCCGACCACGAGGAGTCGCGTATCGTCGGGCAAGAAAACGACTCTGCCGAGAGGATTTTCCCGTTGCCAGAAATTCTCAGCAAAAGCTTGTGAAACGACGGCAACCCGCGCCGTTCCATTCGCCGTCGCATCGGAATCCGCAAATCCGCGCCCGCGAACGACAGGTATCCCCAGCGTCGCAAAGTAATCGACCGACACGCGCAGCACGCTCGTCTGGCGGCCCTCCCCTTTCGTTTCACCGGGAACTCGGATTCTTTCCGGTGAGGTTGCAGAAAATGGAGCGGCGGTGGTGTAGCTCACGGAGCGAACGCCGGGCAATTCACTCACCCGCTCGCGCACGGTCCTATAGAAGACATGCGCTGATTGCGGCGTGAATGGCGGCATAGCTGCTTGCATGGAGGCCAAAAAAACCTGGCTGGTTTCGAACCCAGGACTTACGCCAGTAAGGGAGCGTTGCATTCGCGCAAAGAGAACGCCTGCGGAAACCAGCACAAAGCTCATGGCCATTTGCGCCACGATCAAGAAGTTGCGTGTACGCGAGCGACTTGTGGTCGCGCCTTCCTGTCCTTTCAGACTGGAGAGCAGATCAACCTTGAGCGACTCGCGCGCAGGCGCGAGGCCCGCGATGCAACCGGCAGCCACCGTAACAAGCGACAAGAACGCCAATACTTGCCAATCGAGCCCGAGCGTCTGGTAATCACTTCGACGCAGAAAGAAAGACCAAAAAACTCCGGGAAGCTCGTATACCAAATATAGACTAAGGGCCCCGGCGATTGCCGCGACAATCAGGCCTTCGGTTGTGAGCATCCGCAACAGCCAGCCTCGCCTCGCCCCAAGCGCCAAGCGAATCGCGATTTCGCTCCGGCGTTTTGCTGCGCGCGATAGCAGAAGCATCGTGACGTTTGTGCAGGCCACGAGAAGAATTAACACCATAGGCCCCATAACCAGAGGGAAGAAGATGTACACGTCGGACCGCAAGGAGGGATCTTCGTACAACGAACCATTTGTAACTTCCGTAGCTGTCTTGCGGCCAGGAATGTAGCGGTCTTGCTGCGCTTCGATGAGTTGCAACTCGGCCTGCGCATCTATTCGAGAGAAGCCTGGCTTAAGCCTCCCCACGATCTGGATCCAAGGATAGTCAGGATGCTGCCGGAAGCCATCGTAACCGTTAGAAAACTGCGCCTGCATCGTGTACGGAACCCACAGGTCGCCCCTCATCCAAAGCGGCGCGCGCGAACTGACCACTCCAATTACTGTGAACGGCCGACCGTTGAGGCGAATGCTCTTGCCGATGATATGAACGTCCGAAGAATACCGGTATCTCCATAAAGCTTCGCTCATCACAACGACTGGAGCTGAGCCTGGACTCGCGCACTCCTCCGGAAGAAAGCTTCTGCCAAGAATCATTTGCCAGCTGTAAACATGAAAGAAGTTGCGGGTCACCAGAAGAACGCTGGTTTGGGCAGTGTCATTTTCCAGCTTCACTCCATTGCCGCCACCAAATCCGGCAACTTCCGCAAGCGACTGCGCTCGAGTGCGAATCGCATCGTAATCTTTCACCGTGAAACCTTGGAATTCCCTTTCCGTGTCGAACCAACCCGAGTAGGTGGGAATCGCTTGAACGAAGCTCGCGGGATTTTGTTCGACCGGCGCGCGCAGCCAGACGCCATCGAGAAGGGCGAAGACCGATGCGTTTAGTCCGATGCCCGTCACCAGCGCCACTACAACGGCGATCGAAAGAAGGGGCGAACGCGTCATCGCCCGTAGCGCGTAGCGAACGTCCTGGAGCAGTCTGTTCACTTTACTCGTACCTCAGAGCCACCATTGGATCGACTTTCATGGCGCGGCGGGCGGGAATGTAGCAGGCCATGAGCGCAACGAGAAGAAGAATAGCGGCGACGACGATGAAAGTTAGCGGGTCATAGGAACTCACGCCGAAAATCATGCTGCTGATGAGGCGCGTGGCGCCGAGAGCGGCGACGACTCCAAGCGCGACACCCATCAGAGTGAGCGTGGCCCCCTGCCGGAGAACCATGCTGAGAACATTCGCGGGATTTGCTCCGAGGGCCATGCGAATGCCGATTTCGCGGGTCTTGCGCGTGACGGAATAGGCCACGGTGCCGTAGAGGCCGATCATGGCGAGCAGGAGCGCGAGCAAACCAAAGGCAGTTGTCAGTTGCGCGAACAGGCGTTGCAGCGAAAGCGCTTCGCTGGTTTCTTCGGCTTGCGTTTTTAGGGCGACGAGCGGCAGCGACGTATCGGTTTGATGAACCGCGTCGCGCAATTCAGAAATGATCGTAGCGGGCGAGCCTTGGGCGCGAACTTCGAAATACATTTGACCAAGCGTTTTCGGAGATTGCGCGTAGGAGGTGTAAACCTTGGCGTGGTCGCCCGGAGTCACGTTGGTGAGTTCTGCGGGATGGACCACGCCGACAAGTTCATAGGAGTTTGCAGGGTCGTACTTCGGACTTCCGAAGCTAAAGCGACGACCGACGGGATTTTCCCCGGCGAGATATTTCTTCACGAAGGTTTCGTCAACGACGGCGACCCTGGGGGAAGCTGCGGTGTCGGAACGCTGGATTCCGCGGCCGAGAACTACCGGAATGCCCATGGTACTGAAGAAATCGGGACCCACGCCCTGGAAATACATCGCGGAATCACCGGGCTTCTGTGGCGATCCTTCCACATTCACCGAGTGGGTCTTACCTGACCAGCCGGAGAAGGGCGCGTTCTGGAGCATGCTTGCGGCGCGAACTCCGGGAAGGGCCTGGATGCGGTCGAGCAATTGGGAATAAAGATTCACGAGGCGTGCGTCGTGATAACCGGCGCGCGTGGGATCGAGGCCGAAGGTGAGCAGATTGCGCTGGTCGAATCCGAAATTATGAGTTTCGAAATTGGTGAGGGTGCGGACAAAAAGTCCGGCGCCAACCATGAGCACCAGCGACATAGCGACTTGCGCGACGATCAGCGATTCGCCGAGGCGATGCTTGTTGCGCGGATCGGAAACGGCGGAACTGTCTTTCATCGCGGACAAAAGATCGGCTTTGGATGCGCGCAGGGCCGGCGCGAGGCCGAAGAGAATGCCTGTAAGCAGCGCGACGACAAAGGTGAAGAGAAGTACACGCGAATCGGCGCTCACGTCGAGGGTGGCGGTCCCATTGGGGCCGCTGAACAACAGCACGATAAGCGCGTGCGTGCCCCAATTCGCGAAAGCCAAGCCGAGGAGACCGCCGAGTAGAGACATGAGCAGGCTTTCGGTGAGTAATTGGCGAATCAAACGCGAACGGGATGCACCGACCGCAAGGCGCACGCTGATTTCCTTTTTTCGCGAACTGGCGCGAGCGAGCAAGAGCGTGGCGACGTTGGCGCAGGCAATCAGGAGGAGAAGGCCGACGGCGACCATGAGGATGTACATGGGCTGCGAATCATTATTCTGCAAGACAGGCAAACCCTGGCTGCCGGAAGCGAGAAGGAAATGCGGAATGTCGGTTTCGCTGGGCGGACGCCATTCGGAGGTGACAAACTGGCGAAAAACGGCGTCGAGCGCGCTTTGCGCTTGTTGAGTTGTAACGCCGTCGTTGAGGCGGCCCATCACGTTCAGGCACATCCAGTCGCGTGCGGTGAACACTGAATTCGTGCCGTCGGGAGATTCGCCGAACGGGCGCATATTGGGTTTGTCGTCGAAGGGAACCCACAAATCCGGTTCAGTGCCGACGGAAATGCCGTAGAAATTTCGAGGTGTGACACCCACGATGGTGAACGGAATTCCATTCAAAGCGACATTCTTGCCGATGATCGAGGGATCCTGAGCGAAGCGACGCATCCAATAGGCGTAGCTGATCACAACGGCGCGCGGGGCGCCGGGGTTTTCGTCAGCATCGGTGAGGCCGCGACCCAAGAGCGGAGTGACGCCGAGGCCGGAAAAATACTGACCGGTGACCATCATGCCGTCAGCCAGCGTGGCCTCGCCGTTGATGCCGACGGTGGTGTCCTGGTCGTTAAAGCCGAGCGGAACGAAGGCAAAAACGCTGGAGAGGACTTCGTTCTGCTCGCTGAACTCCTTGAACTCCTCGTACGAAAAGGCGTAGTTCGCCCTCCAGCCGGTCATCGAGAAACGGGGAGGCCACTTGTCGCTCTGCCATTGGAACAAGACAAGCTGCTTGGGATTATTGACGGGCAGGTTCCTGAGCATGATGGCGTTGGTGAGGCTGAACATGGCGGTGTTGGCGCCGATGCCGAGGGCGAGAGTGAGAACGGCGACGACGGTAAATCCTGGGGATTTGCGGAGTATGCGAAAGGCGTACCGGATGTCCTGAATTAGAGTGCCCATAGCTCAGTTCCTCCGGAGTGTAGGAAAATCATCGTTCATGGAGTGTCGCGAACGTGCGAGTCCCTTAAGGCGGATGCAGCTTAGATTCCGTCTCATGGACAAATAAGTCATTCTTATACAATGATTTAGCATATGGCAGGGTTCTTTGGTTGTCCGGTTACGCAAGCCTGAATCTCACAAACGGACAGGAATCATTCGTATCTCAGGGCGACCATAGGGTCGACTCTCATGGCGCGGCGGGCGGGGATGTAGCAGGCCGCGAGGGCGACTATGAGCAGCAGGGCCGCGACGGCGACGAATGTGAACGGGTCGCGCGGGCTGACGCCAAAAAGCTCGCTGGCCATCAGACGCGTGAGGCCGAAAGCGGCGGCGGCACCGATGATAACTCCCGCGAGAACCATTTTCGCGCCATGGCCAACAATCAAACGCAAAATATCTTCGCGCTGCGCACCGAGCGCCATACGGACGCCGATCTCGTGGGTGCGCTGGCCGACCAAATAGGAAACCACGCCGTAGACTCCCACGCAGGCAAGCAAGAGCGCGAGCGCGGCGAAAATTCCGAGAAGAATCATGGAGAGGCGGCGCGCGGCGAAAGAGTTGGCAACGACTTCGTCGAGCGTTTGCACGGCGTAGACGACTTCGCGTGGGTCCTGCTCGGCGACGGCTTTGCGAACTGCGGGCATTACAGCGCTGGGATCGACTTTAGCGCGAATGACAACGGCGACGGCATCCGCGAGAAGCGGCATCAGTTTTTCAGGAGTTTGCATGAAAGGATAGTCGTACTGCGGCTCGAGGGCCTTCTTGGGATCGTTGCCGAGGCCCCACTGTTTTACGTGACCGACGATGCCGACGATTTGCGCTTGCACGCCGAAAGTGGAGAAGTTTATGCGCTGGCCGATGGGATCCTGCCCCGGGAAGTAAGTGCGGGCGAAAACGTCGTCGATATCAATGACGACGGGCGCGTTTTCGTTGTCAGCATCGGTGACGAAGCGGCCGCGTTCAAGGGTGATGCCCATGGCTTTCTGGAAACCGGATTCGACGAGATAAAACGCGGCGGGACTCATGTCCTGCGAAGTGGCGGGCTTGGGATGGCCCTGAATCCAGAAAAGATCGGTGGAGAGATGAATCATGGGGCGCGAACCGAGCGTGACGGAGACGGCCTCGACGCCGGGAATGGAGCGCATTCTGGCGTCGAAAGAGCGGAGGCGGGCACGGGTTTCGGCGGACGTGGTTTTGGAGTTCGCGGGCATAGAGAGATCGAAAGTAATGGCGTGAGCGGGGTTGAATCCAGGATTGACGCGCCAAAGCGCGGCGAGGCTGCGGAGCATAAGTCCCGCGCCGACCAGGAGAATCAAAGCGAGGGCCACTTCGGCGGCGACGAAAACTCCATGAAGGCGATGGCGCGCTCCGGAGGAGCCGCGGCCGGATTCGTTCAAGACTTCCTGTAGATTGACGCGGGAAGTTTTCAGCGCGGGAGCGAGGCCGAAGAGAATTCCGGCAAAGAGAGAGATGGCGAGAGTGAAAAGCAGGACGCGTGAATCGAGCGCGACATCGTTCGCGCGCGGGAAAGTCCCAGGAAGAAAACCGAGAGAGGCTTTTACGCCCCAGAACGCAAAGAGCAAAGCGAGCACTCCGCCGATTCCCGCGAGGATGGCGCTTTCAGTGAGCAATTGGCGAATCACGCGCGAGTGGCTGGCGCCGAGGGCAGAGCGAATGGCGAATTCACGCGAACGGGACACGGAGCGGGCGAGAAGAAGATTGGCGACATTGGCACAGGCAATCAGCAGCAGAAAACCTACGGCACCGAGGAGAACGAGGAGCAAAGGCTGAATGTTGCCGACAAGGTCTTGCTTCATTGAAGTGAGCGTGATGCCGACGTTTTTATCTGCATCGGGATAAGTTTTGGCGAGGCTGCGCGCGACGGCGTCCATGTCAGCTTGCGCTTGTGCGAGCGTGACGCCAGGTTTGAGACGGCCAGCGGAGTGTGCGCTCAGGTCAATGCGGCGGTCGAGGAAGGAGGCATCGTTCAACTGGCCGAGTGGCGTGTAGACGTCGCGCTGCGGGCCGTAGAAGGTGAAATTCGCGGGAATCACGCCAACAATCGTGTAGGCGACGCTATTGAGCGTGATGGCCTGACCGAGGGCGGACGGAGATGAGGCGAAGTGGCGCTTCCAAAAGCCTCCGCCAAGAATCACGACGGGAGCGGCACCGATGTGGTCGTCGGACGCACGGAAGAGACGGCCAATCACTGGCTGAGTGCCGAGCGTCTGAAAAAAATCGGCGGAGATCATGAAGCCGGAGACGCGTTCCGACGGGCCACTGGTTGCGAAGTTGTAATCCTGATTGCGATACATGGTCATCGAGGAAAAAGTGCGGTTCATGCGCTGCCAGTCGAGGAAATTCAGATAGGTGACGTACCCCTGAGAAGTTTCGGGCGAATCGGCGTAGACAGCGACGAGCTGTTCGGGATGAGGATAAGGAAGAGGGTTGAGCAGCACGCCATTGACGACGGAAAAGAGAGCGGTGTTCGCGCCGATGCCGATGGCCAGGGTGAGAATGGCGATGGCTGCGAATGCGGGAGATTTTGCGAGCACGCGGAAGGCGTAGCGGATGTCCTGGAGCAGCGTGTTCATGCGAGTCCTCCCCAACTGCTTGCCTTCACGTCACCAGTGACAAGTGACGAGTGGCCAGTGACGAGCAAGGGGCAACGACTGCCAAACTGCATCTCCGGCGCGGAATGCGATTGGTCCCGATGCCCGGTTCTTCGGAGCACGTTCTGTTACGCGATTATTCATAGCGCAGAGCGACAATCGGGTCGACTTTCATGGCGCGGCGGGCGGGGATGTAGCAGGCCACGAGGGCAACCACGGCGAGAATGAGCGGCACAGCTACGAAAGTCGTGGGATCGTTCGGCACCACGCCGTAAAGGAAACGCGCCAACAAGCGGGTCAATGCGAGCGCGCCGCCGACGCCCAGCGCAACGCCGATGAGCACCAGCTTCAAACCGTCGCGCAGAATCATTTTAGTCACGTCGGCGTGCTGCGCTCCAAGCGCGAGGCGGATACCGATTTCCGAGGTGCGCTGATTCACAGAGTAAGCCATCAATCCATAGAGTCCAATGACAGAAAGGAGCAAAGCGCTGGCTGCGAAAATTCCGAGCAAGATGGTGCGGAAACGCGGGTCGCTAACAGAGGTGGCGATATTGTCCTGCATGGTGCGGAAGTTGACCAGCGGCTGATTGGGATTCAGATCGTGCACAGCGCTGCGCAGCGCGGACGCTTGACTATGGGGATCGCCTGCGGCGCGCAGCACAACAGACATTGCAAATATCGGCAGCATGGAATCGGCCTGGCGATAGGGAATGTACATTTCTGAGCTCGCTTCGGTGGCCAGACTTTGCTTCATGTCGCCGACGACGCCGACGATTTCCATCCAGGGGACTTCATTATTGGGAATCGCGCCGAGCTGAATTCTTTTCCCGAGCGGTGACTGTCCCGGAAAATACTCGCGCGCCATGCTCGCGTTGACTACGGCGACATAAGGAGCGCGCTCGGTGTCCGTCTCTCGCAGCATTCTGCCGGCAAGCAAGGGAACGCGTAAAGTTTGCAGGTATTCCGGACTCACCGGGCGGTAGCCGATCAGGATGTAATCGTGGGGACTCTTGGGCGGGCGCCCTTCGATATTGAAATGGATGGAGGAGCCGCTTCCGGTCACCGGAAGAATTAGCGCCGATCCGGCTGAAGTGACGCCGGGAAGGGCTCGCGCGCGCTGCAGGAGTTGGTCGAAGAATTCCATTCGCTGCGCCGGCTGCGCGTAGGCTTTGGAGGACAAGGGCACGTCGGCCACAAGAAGGTGCGAGGGCTCGAAACCGGTTTGCACGTCCTGCAACCGCGCGAAACTGCGAATCAACAGGCCGGCGCTGATGAGTAGCACGAGGGCGAGAGCGACTTCTGTGACGACAAGAATGTTGCGGATGCGATGACGGCCTGCGCCGGCGGTTGAGCCGCGCGAGGCGTCGCCTAGGGCCGGACGGATGTCGAGCTTGATAGTTTGCAGCGCAGGTGCGAGGCCGAAAAGCACACCGGTGGCGAGGGCCACAAGCAGCGTAAATCCGAGCACGCCGCTGTCAATCCCAATCTTTCCGACGCTGGGCAGATTCGAAGGCGCGAGGCTGAGCAGCGGATGGATAAGCAACTGAGCCAACAGCAATCCCAAAGCTGCGCCGGCGAAGGCGAGAATTATGCTCTCGGTGAGAAGCTGGCGCATGATGCGGAAACGAGTTGCGCCGAGGGCCGTGCGCACGGCGATTTCACGCTGGCGGGATGCGGCGCGCGCGAGCAAAAGATTGGCGATATTCCCGCAGGCGATTAGCAGCACCAGCGCGACTGCGCCGAGCAAAATGAGCAGAGCGGGGCGCACGTTCTGCACGAGAAGATCCTGCATGCCATTGACGTGCGCGCCCATGCCTGTGTCATAGATGGGATATTGTTTGTCGAGGCGTTCGGCGATGGTATTCATTTCGGCGCGGGCCTGGTCGAGCGTGACGTTCTGCCGCAGTCTGCCAATGGCGATGATGCCGGGATGCCAGTTGCGGTCGTCAGGCAATCCGTGGGCCCACGGAGCGAACGGCACGATCACGTCCACGGGCACCACGATCTGAAAGCCGGGAGGCAAGATTCCGGTGACAGTGTAACTCTGATCACTCAACGTAATGCTTTTGCCGAGAATGCCCGACGCGCCGCCGAAATTCGTTTGCCAAAAAGCGTAGCTCAGCAGGACGACGGGCGCGCTGCCGTAACGATCTTCACTTTCGGTGAAGGTGTGGCCTTCGAAGGCATTCACGCCGAGCAGCGGAAACAAAGTGGCGGTGGCCATTTCGACTTTTAGGCGCTGCGGATCGCCGTGGCCGGTCATGTTCATGGAATCCACGTGCACGGCGGCAAGCCCTTCGAGAGATTCAGCCTGATCGCGGAAGTCCATATAGTTTTGATAGGACGGACCGAGTGATGGAAATGAGGGCAGGCTTTCAGTTACGAGGCAGAGCTTCGCGGGATCGCGAAATGGAAGAGGGCGAAGCAGGACGGCGTTAACGACCGTGAATATCGCGGTGTTGGCGCCGATGCCGAGGGCGAGAGTGAGAACAGCAACGGCGGTGAAGCCCGGCGATTTTGCCAGCACGCGGAAGGCGTAACGGATATCTTGAAGTAATGTGTTCATAGCACCTCGAATTAGCCCACGCGGTCAGGCGTGAGGTTTTCATGCGCCGCAAAATGCGGCGGGTCTTCCCGACAGAAAGCGTCGGACGCGAAAAATGCGAAAGGCCCGTTCCCTTCGTTCAGGGCAAGCCTGGAGCTACATCACAGTTCATTCATAACGCAATGCAACCATGGGGTCTACCTTCATCGCGCGGCGAGCTGGAATGTAGCACGCGGCAGCGATTACCAAAGCGATGAGGCCGGCGATTCCGGCGAAAATGTTCAGGTCCATGGCGCTGGTACCGTAAATGAGGCCGGCAAGAGCGCGCGCGGTAAGGACCGCGAGCGGCACTCCAATTACGATGCCCGCGCCGGCGAGCCACGCGCCGCGCCGGGAAACGAGCCACAGGACGTCGCGCGGTTTGGCTCCGAGGGCCATGCGCACGCCGAATTCGTGAGTGCGTTCAGCGACGGCGTAGTTCATCACGCCATAGACGCCGACGAGCGCGATGAGCAGCGCAATCGCGCCAAGTGCGCCCATCATGTCGGCTGTAAAAGCGAGGCCGACGATGGATTCGTGGATTGCGCTCGAAAGAGGCATGACGTTAAATGCCGGCAGCTGCGGGTCAATCGAAGCAAGTGCGGCACGGGCGCTTGAGGAGAAGCCGCTGGCGTCAGCATTGGTGCGAATGGCAAGCAAAGTTTCGGAAGGCGGGGCCTGCCGGTAAGGGACGTAAATTGCGGGCTCGGGAAGCTGGTCGGTCCAGTCGTAAAGAACGTTACCTGCGACGCCGACAACCGTAAGCCACGGCTGCGTGGAATTCGCATTGCCTAGTCTTATGTGGCGACCGATGGCGCTCTGGCCGGGCCAATATGAGTCGGCGAGATTTTGACTGACAACGGCGACAGGCTGTGAATTCGCGGCGTCGCTGTCGCTGAGAGCGCGCCCTGCGGCGATGGGAATGTGCAGCATCGAAAAATATCCGGCGCTAATGGTTTGCAGCACGATGCGGCGCCTGCGATGCCCGGGCGCATCGGAACTCTGGCCGGCAATCTGAAAATTCTGCCATTCGGTGCCGTTATTGCTTAGAGGAATGGTATAGAACGTCTCGGACTGAGAGACGCCGGGAACGGATTGCAATTTGTCGAGAGCCTGGCGATAGAAAAGGCCGCGTGCGGCACTCGTGGAGTAGCGCGATTCGGGCAGGTTGACAGCCATGATCAAAACGCGCTGGGGCGCGTAGCTCTCTTGCGTGCGCACCAATTTGCTGAAGCCTTTGGCCATAAGCATGGCGGAAACGACGGCGACGAGAGCGACGACAACCTGTCCTACGACAAAGGCGCTGCGCAAACGGTGGCGCGAAAGGCTTCCTCCGGCTATGGCAGAGCCGCTTTCCTTAAGAGATTCGTTGAGCGCAACACGGGAAGCGGAGACCGCCGGCATGATTCCGGCGAGGACGCCGCTCAAAATGGCGATCGCCAACGTGAAAATCAAGGCGCGTGCGTCGACGCGAATTTCGTACCAGCCGGGAATGAGCCGGGCAATGTCCGCGGGCATGTTGGAATCCATCAGGTTGAGCGCCCACGCGGCCAGGCCCGCGCTGGCTGCGCCGCCCAAAATCGCAAGCACGATATTCTCGACAAGCAGAAGGCGGACAATTCGCCAGCGGCCCGCGCCGAGGGCGGTGCGAACGGCGATTTCCTTCTGACGGCCGGTGGAGCGCGCGAGCTGGAGATTGGCCAGATTCGAGCAGGCGACCAGCAACACAATTCCGACGGCCATGAGAAACATGAACGTGTAGGAGCGCGTGATGCTGCCCTCAACAAATTGGATGATAGGCATGGCGCGGATGCTCACATCTTTATCAGTGGCGGGATAGGATTGCGCGAGGCGGCGGGCCATCGTGTCCATTTCTGCTTGCGCCTGTTCAACGGAAACGCCATTTTTCAGCCGCGCAACAACGTGCAAATTTTGATGAACGCGGTCGGCGCGCTGCGCGGGAGTGAGCACGAGAGGCGTCCAGAGGTCAGAAGGGACGGGAAAATCGAAATCCTTGGGCATAATGCCAACGATGGTGGACTGCTGGCCTTCGATTTCCAGATGCTTGCCGAGAACCTGCGGATCGCCGCCGAAGCGCTGCAGCCATAGTCCATAGCTCAGAATGACGGCTTGCGCGCGGCCAGGGTCGCTTTCGTTCGTCACGAAAACGCGGCCAAGCGCGGGCGCAACGCGGAGCGTAGAGAAAAAGTCGGCGGTCACACTCGAACCGAAGATGCGCTCCGGCGTGCCTCCGCCGGTCAGGTTCATATCGTCCTGCCGATATGCGGCGATTTCGTCGAACGAACGGCTCTGCGCTTTGAGGTCGAGGTAATCCGGCACCGAAACGGGCGACTTTTGATCGAGCGAGAGCATGAGCAGCCGGTTCGCATCAGGGAGCGAAATCGGATGCACGAGGAATGCATCGGCCATAGAGAAGATGGCAGTGTTCGCGCCGATGCCGAGCGCGAGAGTCAAAACGGCAATCAATGTAAAGGACGGAGACTTGGAGAGCATGCGGAGGGCGTAGCGGGCGTCTTGAAATAAAGTGTACATCTCTGCTTCTCCGTTGCTGGTGGTCAGTGATCAGCGGGGCCGAAAACGGGCCGTTGTTCGTGATCCGCGGCCCGTGAAAATCCCCGAGCATGCGCACCCGACGAGGCAAGCTCCGACCCCACAAGACCTACTCGTATCTGAGAGCCACCATTGGGTCTACTTTCATCGCACGGCGCGCGGGAATGTAGCAGGCCAAAAAGCCGACCACAAACATCATGAGCGTCGCCAGAGCGAGCGTAAGCGGATCGGCCGGCCGGACACTGAAAAGCAGGCTGGCGATCCATTTGCCCGCCGCGAAAATTACCGGCACGCCGATGATGACGCCAATGCAAACGAGCAATAAGGATTCTCGGAGAATCATCCAGAGCACATCATTGCGCTGCGCGCCGAGGGCCATGCGAATGCCGAGCTCGTTGGTGCGTCCTGAGACAGCGTAGGCCATGACTCCATAAAGGCCGATGCACACAAGGATGATAGCCAGCACGCCAAAAGCGCCGGAGAGTTCGGTAACCAAGCGATCGGAAGAGAGCGAGTTGCCCAAGCGCTGGGTCATTGTTTGGAGTGTCGGCGTCGGCAAATTGGGAGCGGAGTCCTTAACGGCAGAGCGGATCGCAGCAGTTACACTGGAAGGCTCCCCGGCTGTGCGAACGATAAACGTCGCGCGAGTCGGCCAGACCGGCTGAAAAGGATTAAAAAATGGAAGGTAAAAGCGCGGGAATGGCTTTTCGCGCACGCTTTCGTGCTTGGAATCCGCAGCCACACCGACAATCACAAAATCAAAATGGTCGCCTGCCGAGTCATGCACAATGACGCGCTGACCCATAGGATTCGATTTCGCGAAAAACTTTTGCGCAAATGCCTGGTTGATCAGGCCGACGCGCTGGCCATTGCCGCTATCCTGCGCGGTAATTTCGCGCCCTTTGAGAATGGGAATGCCGGCGGTGGAGAAAAAGTTCGGGCCGACGATGTCCCATCGCGCTTCTTCATCGTCCCGCGCTTTGGCTTCTCCCTCCAACGTGAAAGGAGACTGAGAATCCGTGTCTCCCAAAAGGCCATTATCGGAGAAGCTGACGCTGCGGACGCCCGGAATGGCGCTGAGGTGATCCAGCATGTTTTTGTAGAGAGGACTGATTTCCGGCCGCTGGTAGCCGTAGGAGATGGCGTCGCTTGAGAACTGAATGATGTGGTCTCGGTCATATCCAAGTTGCACTTCGGAAAGGCTGCGGAAGCTGCGCACGAAGAGTCCAGCGACAACGAGCAGCAGAAGAGAAAGAGCAACCTGCGCGATTACGAGGACTTTGCCGACTGGCACGCGTCCCGGACGAGACGAGCTTGCAGTCGCGCCGCGCGATGCCGCTTTAAGAATCGGATTGAGGTCCACGCGCATGGCGCGAAACGCGGGAGCGAGGCCGAAGAGAATTCCGGTTAGCACAGAGACGAGAAAAGTGAAGGCAAGAATCTTTCCGCTGGGGTGCAGATCGAGCGGAAGCTCGCCGGCTCCCGCTGAGACCATTCGCAGAAGGGCAGCGTCGGCCCATTGAGCAAACAAAAGGCCGGCAGCGCCGCCCAGCACAGCGAGCAAAAGGCTTTCGGTTATCATTTGCCGGAAGAGACGCAGGCCTCCGGCTCCAAGGGCGACGCGGACAGCGATTTCTTTTTGGCGAGCGGCGGAGCGGGCCAGCAGGAGATTCGCAATGTTGACGCAGGCAATCAGCAGAATCAAGCCGACAACGGCCATGAGAATTTCGAGCGGCTTGCCAAAACTGTCGCGCAGCGTCGAAGCGCCATGGCTGCCTTCCACGGGCACAAGATGCTGGTTCATATATTTCTTTTTGTCGCCGGCGGACATCCCAGCCGCTTGCGCCTCCATGAGCTGCTGAAATTCAAACTGAACGGCAGTTTTTGCCTGAGCGAAGGTGACACCCGTTTTCAACCGGCCGATCGCCTGAAGCCATTCGATTTTGTGAAAGTGAGTGGTTTCCGGCGAAAGGAAATCTCCCTGGGGAAAAACCGCGCTTTGCATGGTGAGCGGGACCCAAATGGCCGGGTCAGCGCCGACTGTCTCGCCATGAAATTGCCGCGGCGCGACTCCGACGATTTCGTAAGACGTTCTCAGAATGCGGATTTAGCGGCCAAGAACGTCACGCGCGCCGCCGAAGCGGCTCTGCCAGAAGCCAAAGCTGATTACGGCGACAGGATTCGCATCCCGAAGCTTGTCTACTTCTTCGCCGAAGGTTCTGCCGAGAATGGGAGCGACGCCGAGCGTCGAAAAATAAGAACCGCTAACAAGGCTTACTTGAGCACGCGGTCCGCTGTCGTTCGTAGCAGGGCCTTCCAGTTCGACAGGAATTTCCGAGGCGAAGCTCGAAGCCGCGAGCAAACCGGAGAAAACCTCATTGTGTGCCTCGAGTTCCTTAAACTCAGGATAGGTCACAAAATCGCGATCTCCGTCACCAAATCCGCTTTCAAACCCCTGCTCGTCCGGATTGGTTAGAAAGACGAGCTGCTGCGGATCTTTGACGGGCAGGTTGCTGAGCAAAACCGAATTGATGACCGAGAAAATCGCGGTATTCGCGCCGATGCCGAGGGCCAGCGTCAGAACGGCAACGGCGGCGAAGCCGGGCGATTTGACCAGCATCCGGAGGGAGTAACGGATGTCTTGAAATAAAGTGTTCATGTGAGCTTCTCCATCGCTGAGTGATCAGTAAACAAAACCCGCTTCGTGTCGCGAACTTTATTTTCCTCGCGATCTTGCTCACTCATATCGCAACGCGACCATGGGGTCCACACGCATCGCTCGTATGGCCGGAATGTAGCAGGCGGCGAGAGCGATGAGCGCAAGGAGCAGGCACACGGCGATGAACGTCAGCGGGTCCTTGTCGCTGATTCCGTAAAGAAAACTAGCCAGCACACTCGAAAGGGCCAAAGCTGCTACGGCGCCGATGGCGATGCCGACGAACACCGAGCGCATCCCCTGATAAACAACGAGCCGCAGAACGTCGCGGCGCTGCGCGCCAAGCGCCATGCGAATGCCGATTTCATGGGTGCGCTGGACGACCACGTACGCGAGGACGCTGTAGATTCCCACTGCGGCGAGCACCAGGGCGAGCGCGCCGAAAAGGCCCAGCAAAATCGAGCGGAAGCGCGCGTCGCCTTCTGAATCGGAAATAAGCGAAGTGAAGGGCTGGACATCCTGCACAGGCAAAGTGGAATCCATCTGATGAATTTGGGAGCGTAAAGCGGAGGCAAGCGATGACGGATCGCCTTTGGTGCGCACCACGAAGCTCATCACCCACCAGCTTTCCTGCGTGTACGGGAAATAGAGCATCGGCGTGTCCGGATCGGCGAGAGTTTTGTCCTTCACGTCGCCGACGACGCCAATAATGCGTGCCGGATAGGGGGCGGTGATGCCGTTAATTTCGAGGCTGTGCTGAAGCGGATCCTCGCTGGCGAAAAACTGCTTGGCAAGTGTTTGGTTGATGACCACAACTTTCGGCGCGTTGGGCGCTGTGTCGCCTGCGGTGAAAGAACGTCCGCGAAGCAGCGGAATGCGCATCAACTCCAGATAACCGGGTGTAATGGAATGCGCTTGCGCTGTCGGCACTTTGTCCGGAGGAGGAGTGGGCGCGCCGACTACGGTGAAGCCGTAGCCGAGATTCGAGCCGGTGAAAGGAATGGGCAACGCGGCGGCCGCATCCTCCGCGCCGGGAAGCGATTTGAGGCGCTCGACGGCATCGCGGAAGAAAGCATTCCACTGCTCCGGCTTGGTGTATTGCGCCTGCGGAAGCGCGACATCGGCAGCGAGGAGATGCTGCGCATCGAATCCGGGATTCGCGCGCGTGAGCAGATAAAAACTCTTGATCAGCAGGCCGGAGCCGATGAGCAGAACGACGGCAAGCGCCACTTCAATGGTGACCAGCGCATTGCGTGTCCAGCGGCGTTTCCCGGCCGTGATGCCGCGGCCGCTTTCGCGAAGCGTCTCGTTCAGGTCAATTTCGGAAGATTGCCACGCCGGCGCGAGACCGAAAATAATTCCAGCAAGAACGGAAATGCCGAGAGTAAATCCGAGCACCCAGCCATCTACGCCGATGCTCCGCAAGTGAGGCAATTGATCAGACGCCAGCGCTTTCACTCCGACAACGCCCCAATAGGCGAAGAGCAGGCCGGCAACGCCGGAAAGAATCCCGAGGAGGACACTTTCCGTGAGTAGCTGGCGAAAAATTCGCCCGCGTCCGGCGCCAAGCGCGACCCGAACCGCCATTTCGCGAGCGCGTCCGGTGGCGCGGGCCAGAAGCAAGTTCGCGACGTTGGCGCAAGCGATGAGCACCACCAAACCTACCGCGCCGAGGAGAATCAGCAAAACTGGCTGAACATCGCCGACGACCAGCAGCTTCAAACTTTGGATATGAGCGACGAGCTGCTGGCCTAGCGCGCGCGCGCCGTGCTGCTGTTTATCGAGGGCGCGGACGATGCTGGTCATTTCATCGCGTGCTTGCGGAATGGTCACGCCGGGTTTCAGGCGGCCAATTACTCGGAGGAAACTGGAATCGTGCGTATCCAGGAACTTCGCGTAATCGGGACTCTGCTCGACAGGGATCCAGAATTTCAGCGGGGGATTTTGATCGGGAAAATGGAAACTCGCAGGGAGCACGCCGACGACAGCAAAAGCTTCCTGGCTGAGTTGGATGGTTTTGCCGACGATACGCGGATCGCTTCCAAGCTGTCCGCGCCAGAAATTTTCACTGATAAGGACAACGCGCGCGGCGCCTTTCACGTCGTCCTGCGAATTGAACAACCGGCCCATAACAGGCGAGATGCCGAGGGTCGGGAAAAATCCAGAGCTGACAATCGCGCCCTGAACAACCGTTGGTTCTCCGTGGCCGGTGAGCGTCAGATCGTCGAACTGATAAGCTCCCATGGCTGAGAAAGATTTGGCCTCGCGCTGCCAGTCGAGAAAATTCAGATATGACTCCGACGCGGCGGGAAGATTGGCTACTGCGGCGGCCTTGACGGTGGCTTGATCTACGACGACCAGTTGATCCGGACGCGGAAACGGCAGCGGCTGGAGCACGACGGCGTTCACCACCGAGAAGATGGCGGTATTTGCACCGATACCGAGCGCGAGCGTGAGAATCGCCACCGCCGCGAAACCTGGAGACTTGGCCAGCATGCGGATGGCGTAACGAAGATCCTGAAAAATACTGTTCATTTGTGCCTCTCCGATTTTTACAAGTGGGTCATGTTTTGTTCGTTCATTCGTATCGCAGTGCGACCATAGGGTCCACGCGCATGGCGCGGCGCGCGGGGACGTAGCATGCTGCCAGAGCGACGAGCAGCAGCAAAAGCGCAACGGCCGCAAACGTCAGCGGGTCGGTCGCGTTCACGCCGTAGAGCAAAGTGTTCATCAGCCGCGTGAGCGCAAACGCGGAGATCAAACCAATGGCGACGCCGATCAAAGCCATTCTCGCCGCCTGACCGAGAATCAATCGCAGAACTTCATTCTGTTGCGCGCCGAGAGCCATCCGGACGCCGATTTCGTGCGTGCGCTGCCCGGCGAGATAGGAAATCACTCCATAGATTCCAATCGCCGCCAGCAGGAGCGCGAGCGCAGCGAAGATCGCGAAGATCATCATCGAGAAGCGGCGCGTAGCAAGCGACTGCGAAATGATGTCGTCCATAGTTTGCGCGCCGTAGATGACATTATCCGGATTCATTTTCTGCAACGAATTGCGAAGGGCGCTGAAAATCGCGGTGGGAGAGCCGCTGTAGCGTACAACCGACGTCGTGCCCGGAGGAACAAGAGCCATGTCATCATCGCCAAGCTGCATGTACGGCAAATAAATCTGCGCGCGAAGCGCCTCGGAATCGTCGGAATCCAGGCCCCAATGTTTCACATGTCCGACGATGCCGATAATCTCGGCGGGCTTGTTTGGGCCTGCCAGGTTGATGCGCTTGCCGATGGGGTCTTGATTGCTGAAAAACTTCTGGGCAAAGACGACATCGATGACGGCGACAAGCGGGGCATGCTCGTTATCGTGCTTGGTGAAGAATCGCCCGCGTTCGAGGGGAATTTCCATGGCCTGCAAATACCCGGGCTCGACGACGTAGCGCAGCGCCCAGTTCATATCACTTTGCGCCGTTGGCTTGGGCTGGCCTTCAAACCAGAAAAGCTGCTCGTCATCGCCGGCCATCGGAAAAGAAGCCCACGAGAGCGATACCGCTTTGATTCCCGGAACAGACTTCACGCGGTCGTCAATTTCGCGCAGATCGGCACGGATCGCATCGGCTTTGGCATGAATAAAGGAAGGAGGCAAGCTGAGGCCGAATGCCAGCACGTTGTTAGCGTTAAAGCCGGGATTCACGCTCCACAGCTTTGCCAGACTGCGAATCATTAGGCCCGCGCCAACCAAAAGGACAAGCGCCATGGCGGTTTCGATAACAACGAAAACTGATTGCGCTCGGTGACGCGCGCCGCTCGATCCGCGTCCGCCGCTCTGCAAGGCGTTTTGAGGATTCATGTGCGACAGCTTCAGTGCGGGAACCAAACCGAAAATGAGTCCTGCAAGCAATGAAGCGGCAAGGGTGAAGAGCAGCACTCGTCCATCAATATGGATGTTTTCGCCGCGGGGAATCGCCGCAGGCAGCGCGCTAAGAGCGGCTTGCCTTCCCCATTCGGCGATCAAGAGGCCGGAAGCTCCGCCGGCTATTGCGAGCAAAATGCTCTCGGTGACGACCTGCCGAATCAAACGGCCCTTGCTTGCGCCGAGGGCCGCGCGAACGGCAAATTCCCTCGCGCGCGCGGCGGAACGAGCGAGGAGCAGATTTGCAACGTTCACGCAGGCAATCAGTAGGACGAATCCCACAGCGCCAAGCAGCACGAGCAGAAACGGCTGCACTTTGCCGAGCAGTTGCTCTCGCAGCGGAATCATACTCGCACCGATGTCTTTGTCGTCGTTTGGATATGTCTGTGCCAGCGCGCGAGTGAGGCTGTCCATGTCCGCTTGCGCCTGCGCCAGGGTAACACCGGGTTTGAGCCTGCCCATTCCGTGGATGCCGAGTCCCGCGCCTCGGTTTTTCAGCCAGGGAATGTCCCATTGGCCAATCGGGACGTATACGTCGGAAACGCGCATATTGGGAAGACTTAAATCGTAGCTAGCAGGGATCACGCCGACGACGCGATAGTCTTTGCCGTCCAGCGTAATGTTCTTTCCCAGAATTTCAGGTGAGGCGCCAAATTTGCGCTTCCAAAATCCCCCGCCCAACAGAGTCACAGGAGCCGCGCCGATTTGGTCTTCGCCGTGCGCGAAGAGGCGGCCAATTGCCGGCTTAACGCCGAGAACCTGAAAAAAATCAGAAGAAACGAAACCACCGCGAATCTGTTCGGCGGGTCCGTTGCCGGTGAGGTTGAAATCGAATCCGCGGGCGATAGCCATTCCTGAAAATGTGTGATTCTCTTTTTGCCAGTCGCGGAAATTCGGATAAGAGATCGAGCCCCAGGGGAAATTCGGCTTGCTCTCGTGCAGCGTGACGATCTGCTCTGGATGAGTATACGGAAGCGGATTCAGTAGCACGCCGTTGACGATGCTGAAAAGGGCGGTGTTTGCGCCAATGCCCAGCGCCAATGTGAGCACGGCAATCACGGTGAATCCCGGAGCCTTGGCCAGCATGCGCAGGCCATAGCGGATATCCTGAAGCACTGTATTCATGACACTTCTCCGTGAGCCGGTCGCTCACAATCGAAAGTCGAAGGCAGAAATTCAAAATGCAATCTTGGTTCCTGCGGTTCCTTCCCCCCAATTTCGGCTGTGGATCTCTTCAACTATTCGTACCGCAACGCCACCATGGGATCGACCTTCATCGCGCGCCGCGCGGGAATGTAGCAGGCGGCCAGCGCGACGGCGAGGAGCGAGACCGAAACAACAGCCAGAGTGACTGCGTCGGTGGCGCGCACTTCGAAAAGCAGGCTCTGCAGAAAACGCCCGAGGCTGAGCGCCAGAGCGATACCAATCACAGTGCCAATAAGCGCCAGCTTCACTCCGCCGCCGAGAACCATTTGCAAAATGTCGCGTGGCGTCGCGCCCAAGGCCATGCGAATACCGATTTCG
>Ga0126371_10000839_pt1 | contig 25715 bp, 19 predicted proteins | sample PanSoiMetaPlot_4_FD_110145 | JGI IMG/M metagenome (GOLD analysis project Ga0126371, IMG submission 110145) | Tropical forest soil microbial communities from Panama - MetaG Plot_4 | ecosystem: Environmental > Terrestrial > Soil > Tropical forest > Bulk soil | place: Panama | collected 2016-02-17 | reverse complement strand
TGGATTGGCACGGCCATTGCGATCGCGGCCTTGCCGTGGCGAATTCCCTGGCTGCCCTCACTGCGGGCGCCGAGTGCGTGCATGCTTGCGCAATAGGAATCGGCGAGCGCGTCGGCAATACTCAAATGGACCAGATGCTAGTAAATCTGAAGCTCATGGGCGTCCCGCCCTGGGAGGATCAGGACCTCACCTCTCTGAAGGAATACTGTGAGAGTGTTTCGCAGGCTACCGGCGTCCCAATCCCGAAGAACTATCCGGTTATGGGAGCCGATGCCTTTCGCACAGCTACGGGTGTCCACGCAGCCGCGGTGATCAAGGCGTTCCGAAAAAAAGACATCGAACTCGCAAACACCGTCTATTCCGGCGTACCCTCCCATTACTTTGGAATGGAGCAGGTTATCGAGATCGGCCCCATGTCGGGCAAATCGAATGTGATTTTCTGGCTGGAGCGCAAGGGCTTCCCTGCTGACGAGGCCACCGTAGACCGCATCTTCCAAAAAGCTAAACAGTCGAACCGAACCCTGCTTGATCACGAGATCATGGAGTGCCTTGCCCGCGACAGCCACCCCACTGTTGCCAGCGCCGACTAATGTGCCCATGACTCCGTCTTCCCGAACCGCCGCAGAAGCCTCCGCCCCACAAGAGATCGCGCAACTCGCCGCGATGCGTCCGGTTCACGCGGCTTTTGCCTGGTTTCAATTGCGCGAACAAGAGCTACGATGCATTCAGCTTGAGATTGCGCGCATTCCAGCACCGCCATTCGGCGAAGCCGCACGAGGACAGTGGCTGCGCGAGAAGTTCAATGCCATTGGTCTTGAGGCGATCGAAGTAGATGAGGTGGGAAACGTAATCGGTGTTCTTGCAGGACAGAATCGTGAGCTTCCCGCCATTGCCGTTACGGCCCATCTGGACACAGTCTTTCCCTCGGACACCGAGATCTCAATTCATGAGGACCGTGATCGGGTTTATGGCCCTGGAGTAAGTGACAACGCCGCTGGCCTCACTGCGATGCTGGCGATTGCTATGTGTATGCGGGAGGCGCGAATCTGCAGCGAATCGGACGTTGTATTCATTGGCAACGTCGGCGAAGAGGGTGAGGGCGATCTGCGTGGCTTCCGTCATCTCTTCGAACAGCCAAGATGGCGCGCGCGTCTTGGTTACACGATTGTTATCGATGGCAGCGGAACCGACGCCGTCATTGGCCAGGCGTTGGGAAGCCGACGTTTCGAAGTAGTTGTGCGCGGCCCCGGCGGACATTCCTGGAGTGATTTCGGCCAGCCAAATCCGATTGTTGCTGTGTCTCGCGTCGTCTCGCGTTTTAGTCAGACGGCGCTACCTTCGTCCCCGAAAACAACGTTCAATTTCGGCGTTATCAGCGGCGGCACCTCAGTCAATTCAATTCCTGAAATCGCGCAGGTGAGCATTGATTTGCGCTCGGCATCTGCCTCAGAACTGCAGCGTCTAGAGGAAGAATTGCGTGGCGTAATTCAGACCGAGATCCCAACCCGAGCTCGCGATGGAGCTCCCGCAAAACTGTCGGTGGAGATCAAGAAGATTGGCGACAGGCCGGCCGGAGACCTTCCCAACGATTGTCGAATTTTGGAAGTTATGCGGGCTGTCGATGCTCACCTGGGAATTACGTCGCAGCTACGTCGCGCTTCGACTGATGCAAACATTCCCATCTCCATGGGACTGGAAGCCGTTACTGTCGGAGCCGGAGGGACCGGCGGAGGCGCCCACACCCTGCGCGAATGGTTCGATCCCTCGGGACGATCGCTCGCTCTCAAGCGTTTGCTGCTCGCCGTACTTGCATTAGCAGGGTTGGAATAGCCCCTGTCTTTCCCGAGGATTGTCGATCTTCGTACTCTTTCTGACACATCGCCCCCGGCTGTGCCTCGAAGATCGCTGCTGCGCGTGCTTTAATGAGTCTTTCGTCGCACCGAACATTTCAGGAGCTCAATGAAGATACTCACGCTGGCTTGTGTCCTGCTGCTCCCAACCATGTTCCTCGCACAGACTGCCGACACCATCTTCACCAACGCCGATATCTACACCGGCGGACATTTTTCGACGCTTGGCGATGCCTTCACCGTTACTGACAGTCCGCGAGCCAAATTCCTCGCCGTAGCAAACGGCAAGATCGTTGCCATCGGCAGCGATGAGGTTCTTACGCACAAAGGATCGAAGACGCGGATCATCGATCTGGGCGGTAAATTCGTCATGCCCGGATTTAATGATGCTCATTGTCATCTTGCAAACGGCGGGCAAGCCAAACTTGAGGTTGACCTGGTTGGCGTCAGGTCCCTCGACGAAATGAAGCAGCGGATTGCAGAAGGCGCGAAGAAAGCTGCTCCAGGGGAATGGGTATTGGGACGCGGCTGGGATCACACGTTATGGCAATCCCAGCAGCTGCCGACCAGGCAGGACCTGGATGCGGTTACCGCTGGTCATCCTGCATTCTTCGTGCGCGTCGATGGACATATAGCAGTCGCCAATTCGGCAGCCCTGAAAATTGCCGGACTGAACCGCAACAGCAAGGACCTTCCCGGCGGGCAGGCGGATCGGGACAGCTCTGGCGAGCTCACCGGAATAGTTCGAGAAAGCACGAAAGATGCCTTCTACAAAGTCATTCCACCAATCTCAGCGGCTAAGCGTCGACAAGCTATTGAGCTTGTGTTGGCCGAAGCCGCCCAATGGGGCCTAACCTCCGCTCAGGACAATTCCGCCTGGGAAGATTTCCTCGTCTACGACCAGTTGAAGCGAGAAGGCAAACTCACATTGCGAATCGCTGAATGGTTGCGCTTTAACAATCCCTTGAAAACGCTGATTCAGCAGCGAGGGCACAATTCGAGCAGTGACGCAATGTTACACACCACTCAACTGAAGGGTTTCATGGATGGATCCTTGGGATCAGGGACCGCTGCGATGCTGCAGCCCTATTCGGATAATCCGCAAAATGCTGGTTTGCCGCAATACGATCAGGCGACGCTGACGAAGATGACTGTGGAACGGGCTGCCGCGGGATTTCAAATTGGATTTCACGCAATCGGCGATCGCGGGGCCAATATGGCACTGAACGCCTTCGAGGAAGCTTTACACCAGGCTAAGACGAACAATTCCAAGCCTCCGGCAGGATCGCAGTCACCTCTAGACTTCCGCTTTCGCATTGAACACGCGCAAGTAGTAGCGCCTGCTGATATTTCGCGCTTTCATGAACTAGGTGTGATCGCCTCCATGCAGCCCAATCACCTTCTTACTGATATGAATTGGGCCGAAACACGAATTGGCCCGGAGCGCGCTAAGACTTCCTATGCCTGGGTCGAATTCCTGAAGACAACCCGACATCTTGCCTTTGGCACTGATTACCCGGTTGAGCCAATCACGCCATTTCGCGGACTTTATGCCGCGGTCACTCGAATGAACGAAGCCGGAACCAAGACTTACTATCCTGAGCAGAAGCTGAATATCCATCAGGCGATCTATGCTTACACGTGGGGGGCAGCATACGCTGAGTTCGAAGAGCGAACAAAAGGGATCCTCGCGCCCGGTTACCTGGCCGACTTCGTTGTCCTGGATCGGGACATCACGCAGGTAAATCCATTTGAGATTCTGCAAACGAAGGTGCTACGCACCGTGGTCGGGGGACGTACTGTGTATGAGGCTCATTAAGTCTTAATTCGTGCTTCCGAGTGTAGCGAGAATCCCTATTCCCACCAAGATTGTGAGGGTGCGACCGCTTACGGTAAACCAAATTCCAGGCATGATAAAGCCTTGGGAGCACAAGATGTTCCGCGGTACATGACCTTTCCGTACGTTGTAAGCCTTTGAAACACAGCATAAAACTAATGAGCACTGCTTCCCAGCAGGGCGCTCGATCGGCTCCCCAAGACCCCAGGAGGCTTCATGCATCACGCGGTGTACGGAACCGGCTATCTGGCGACGGTGGTTTCGTCATGTCTAGCCGATTTTGGACTACCAGTTACATGCTTTCACGAGGATGTACCGCGTATCGCCTCACTGGCCCGAGATGAGACGCCTTACTACGAAAAGAATTTGAAGGAAGTAGTTCGCCGGAATGTCCGCTCCGGCCGACTCGCGTTTTCGCACGACGTCGAACGTACCTGCCGCAAGTCGTTGATGATCTTCATCGCCCAGGACAGCCAGGATGACCTGGAGGAAGTGGCTACCCGCCTTTCCCGTTTCTGCACCGACGATCACATACTCGTGATTAGCAGCCCAGCGCCGGTGGGCACGGCAGCGCGCATCGAGCGCAACTTGCGTTCTGCCGGATCAAAGATCGCGATCGTGTCGCATCCGGTCTTCGTAACCGACGGTTGTGCGGTAGAAGACTTCAATTGGCCAGATCGCATCCTGATCGGTACCGATTCAAATGCCGCCGTACAGGCCATGAAGACGCTCTACCGACCTCTTGTAATGCGGGGCGTACCCGTGATCGTGACCAATCATGAAACTGCGGAACTTGCCCGCGAAGCTTCGACGGCTTTCCTGGCTACCAAGATTTCGTTCATTAACGAGCTTGCTACGCTCTGCGAGCACGTGCGCGCAGATGCGGTAGATCTTGCTCTGGCACTGGGCCTCGATAAAAAGATCGCGCCACGTTGCTTCCAGCCCGGGACTTCAATCGGCGGACCATTCGTCGAAGCTGAAATGGAATCCCTGGCGCAGCTCGCCATCAACAACGGTGTTTCGCTCAAGATCCTCAGCGCCGCGCGCGAGGTGAATCAGAGCCTGTGCGAGCGCATCATGACCAAACTGTCATCGGCGCTGCAATCTGTTCAAGGAAAACAGGTTGGACTCCTCGGCTTGGCTTTCAAACCCAATAGCAATTCTGTCGTAGCTTCAACTTCCCTGCAACTAGCAAAGCGCTTGGTGAACATGGGTGCGCAGGTACGAGCGTACGACCCGGCAGCAATCGAGGGTGCTCGCGCGGAATTGAACGGATCCGTTCGCTACTGCGACTCTGCCTACGCCGCTGCGGAAGGAGTCGATGCTCTCGTGCTCGGCACTGCGTGGTCGGAGTTCCGCAGTCTCGATTATGACCGCATCAAGCGCGCGCTGAAGCGTCCACTGATCGTTGATACCAAGAACATTTTGGATGCGGTGCGCATGCGATCGCTGGGGTTTGAGTACGTAGGAATCGGCAGATAGGCGTAAAAAAACAACGCCGGGCCAAGACGCCCCCGGCGTTCCCTTCTAACTGGCTCTTAGTTAGGTTCCTTCGCTCCAACTTGCGAGATACTCTTCCTGCTGAGGCGTGAGTTTGTCGATCTTTACGCCCATGGCTTCGAGTTTCAGCCGGGCAACGCGCTTGTCGAGCTCGACCGGCACCGGGAATACCTTCTTCTCGAGACTCTTGTAATTCTTCACCAGAAACTCGCAGGACAGGGCCTGGTTAGCGAAGCTCATATCCATCACCGACGCAGGATGACCTTCAGCGGCGGCCAGATTAATCAGGCGGCCTTCACCGAGCAGATAGATCTTCCGACCATCCTTCAGCGCGTACTCGTCGACAAAATCGCGAGTAGCGCGTTTTGCGGATGCAAGCTTTTCCAAAGCGGGAATGTCGATTTCGACGTTGAAGTGTCCGGAGTTCGCGACAACAGCTCCATTCTTCATGACTTCAAAATGCTCTTTGGCGATTACATTCTTGTTGCCCGTGACAGTCACGAAGACGTCGCCAATCTTGGCAGCTTCTGCCATGGACATCACTCGGAAACCATCCATCACGGCTTCGAGAGCCTTTGTAGGATCGATTTCCGTGATGATCACATCAGCGCCCATTCCCTTCGCGCGTGATGCAAGACCACGTCCGCACCATCCGTATCCGGCGATCACGAACTTGGAGCCAGCGAGGAGTACATTCGTGCAGCGCACGACGCCGTCGATCGTGGATTGGCCGGTGCCGTAGCGGTTGTCGAACATGTGCTTCGTATCGGCATCGTTTACCGCGATGATGGGGTACCGGAGTGCACCTTCCTTCGCCATGGCGCGCAGACGAATCACACCAGTCGTGGTCTCTTCCGTGCCCGCGATGATTCCCTCAACGACATCCTGACGCTTCGTCAAGGCGGTGGTAACGAGATCCGCGCCGTCATCCATCGTGAGGTGCGGCTTGTGATCGAGCGCGCTCAGAATGTGCGAGTAGTAAGAATCGTTGTCTTCACCTTTGATCGCGAAGGTCGAGATGTTGAAATCCCGAACCAGTGAGGCAGCCACGTCATCCTGGGTGCTGAGAGGATTCGACGCGCAAAGTACCACATCGGCACCGCCGTCGCGCAGCGTGATCGCCAGGTTCGCAGTTTCGGTTGTCACGTGCAAACACGCCGAGATTCGAATCCCCTTCAGCGGTTGATTTTTGATGAACTCTTTGCGAATGCTTTGCAGCACGGGCATCGACTGGTTCGCCCACTCAATGCGTCGCTTGCCCTGATCGGCGAGTTCCATGGTCTTTACATCAAAAGGAATTTGGGTTGCGGTTGCGGTAGCCATGCTCTCCTTACGTGAGTGCCCCCAGCTTTTGGGCTTGGCGGCGAAATCGTGAACAAACAAGAACGGAGCGATCGCCGCGGCAGTCGCTCTGAAAACGATCTACTTCGCGGTCGCTACGCTCTTTCCAGCAGCAGCGCCCTTGAGGGCGGCAGCTTTGTCTGTCGCTTCCCAGGTGAATTCCGATTCTTTGCGTCCGAAGTGGCCGTACGCTGCGGTCTTCTTGTAGATGGGCCGACGCAGGTTCAGAGATTCGATAATTCCTTTCGGCGTAAGCTTGAAATACTCGCGTACCAAATTCTCAATCTGGGTCTGCGGAAGCTTGCCAGTGCCGAAGGTGTCGACTAGGACGCTTACAGGATCGGCCACTCCAATTGCGTACGCCAACTGAACTTCGCAACGGTCTGCCAGTCCAGCAGCAACGATGTTCTTCGCGATGTAGCGTGCCATGTAGCAGGCCGAGCGATCCACCTTGGTCGGATCCTTGCCCGAGAACGCGCCACCACCATGCCTTCCCATACCGCCGTAGGTATCGACAATGATCTTGCGTCCGGTCAAGCCGGTGTCGCCCATGGGGCCGCCAACGACGAAGCGCCCAGTCGGATTGATGTGGTACTTGGTATCGGCATCCAGAAGATGCTCGGGAATCGCCTGCTGGATCACCTGCTCGAGCACTTCGGCGCGGAGACGGCGATTGTCAACCGTCTCGCAGTGCTGCGTGGAGACAACAACGGCGTCCACACGAACCGGCTTATGGTTTGCATCGTATTCGACTGTTACCTGGGACTTGCCATCGGGACGGAGAAAATCGAGGGAGCCACTCTTGCGGACTTCTGAGAGGCGACGGGTGAGCTTGTGTGCGAGCGAGATCGGCGTCGGCATGAAGTCGTCGTTCTCGTTCGTCGCATAGCCGAACATCATGCCCTGATCGCCGGCGCCACCGGGATCGACTCCCATCGCGATGTCAGGCGACTGCTCATGGATCGACGAGATCACGGAGCACGTTTGCGAGTCGAATCCGAACCCCGCATCGGTGTATCCGACTGCGGTCACAGTGCCGCGAACGATGGACGGAAAATCTACGTACGCCTTGGTGGTGATTTCTCCGGCGATGAACGCCAATCCGGTTGTCAGCAGGGTCTCGCATGCGACACGGCTGTATGGATCTTTTTCGATGCAGGCGTCGAGGATGGCGTCGGAAATCTGATCGGCGATCTTATCTGGGTGACCTTCGGTCACCGACTCAGACGTGAACAAGAAACGATCACGGGAAGACAAGCTTGTACTCCTCCAAGTATTTATTTATCGGCAGCAACTAGCGCCTGAGGGACCGAGCCTAGGAAGACTCACACACGAGGGGGTGATTGACTTCTTTGCTGTTCTCAGTACGTTAGCAGACACTCACCCCGTCGGCAAGCAATCTCTATACGGCTAAGTCATTATAAGCACTTCTATTTAAGGGTTTGACCCAGCATTCCATGTGAGGCGCAATTTGGGCACTGAATGGCAGAAAACAGTGTGCAAACGGGATTACTGCTGCAGTCCGTCGGGCGTGAAAGTCAGCTCTTTGACCTGTTTCGGCTCGCCATCGAGGTTCACAGGCTTGCCATTAAAGGAAACTTCTACTCCCGCAACATTTCCCAATCGCAGACGAACTTCTTTGTTCGCCCGAATCGTTCGACTTTTCTGAGCGCTGAGAACTCCCTGACCGAGGCTCTTGCCATCAGCGGAAACTGAAACCCACGAGTCCTCAAGCGCAGTGACTTCGAGCAGGATTGCCGAGCTGGTCGCCGACGCCGGTGACACAACTTCACTACCCGGCTTCTGGTCCTGGACTGGAGTCGATGCGGTCTCCGTAGGCGCCCCCGTCGCAGTTTCCTGAGACTTGGAGTGATTCGCCGAGTTGTCTGGCGGCGATACAGTGCCTTCTGAAACGGGATTCGGCGCAGGTGTTTGCGGGCGTGACTCGCTGGATGCCGACGGAGCCGCCTCCCGCACTTCTTGTCGCACCGATTGCCTGCTTGCTGCTCTCGCGTGGAGAAAGTACTTGATCCCGTATCCGCCTGCGAAGATCACCAGAAGCACGATAGCGACAATCGCGATTGGCAGGGTTGACGTGCGTTCCGTTTCCTCCAACTGTGATTCAGGCTGGATTTCCGGAGGCGGTCCCTTCTCAGCCTGATACTCCTTCCACGCTGTGTCAAAGTCTGCTACGGCCTGATCTTCATCCAGACCAAGGAAGCGCGAGTAGGCGCGCACGAAGCCCTTATTGAAGATTCCACCCGGTAGCTTTTCAAAATCTTCTTGCTCCAGCGCCCGGAGCGAGCGAGTGCCGATCTTGGTCGATTCCGAGATTTCCTCAAGGGAGACGCCACGCATTTCCCGCTCACGGCGCATCTTTTCGCCAAAGCCACTCACGATATCTCGTTATACACCTAGAACTTGCGCTTGCACGGCAGTTAAGGCCGCAGAATCATAGGTTTGCACCAGGAATGTGTCAATCTAGCCGCGAAAGTAATGTTTACTTTTCATGTAATGCGGGGTATATCTCTTTTTAAGTCTAGGGGATAATGAGGATTATCTGAAGTAGGAGAAGGCTGGATGGGGTTTGGGTCGCTGTCCCCAAGTCGCTCCCAATTTGGGTCAACTTTGAACTCGATGAGTGAGGCCACCGCTACCGACCGCAAACGGCAGATGGAAGAGATCAGTATCTTCCATGATGTCGCGAAAGCCCTCACGTCTTCTCTGAATCTCGATTCAATTCTGCAGACCATCATGGAGAAGATGGCCGTCTTCTTTCGTCCAGATACCTGGTCGCTGCTGATGGTCGACGAGCAGAAAGACGAGCTGTACTTCGCCATCGCCGTAGGCGATGCCGCCGACGCGCTTAAGAGCATTCGTCTCAAAGTAGGAGAAGGCATCGCGGGCTGGGTAGCCAAGCACGGCGAATCGCTCCTTGTGCCGGACGTTTACAACGATCCGCGCTTCGCCAAGCGCATCGACGAGATGACAAAGTGGCAGACGCGTTCGATCATCTGCGTGCCACTTAAGTCAAAGCACCGCGTGCTCGGCGTGATCCAACTCATTAATTGCGCAATGGAGAGCTTCTCCGATAACGAGATGTTTTTCCTGCATGCGTTATGTGACTACGCCGCTATCGCAATCGAGAATGCACGCGCGGTCGAAAAAATCCAGGAACTCACAATCACGGACGACTGCACGGGGCTCTACAACGCCCGCCATCTGTACAAGACGCTCGAAGCCGAGGTCTACCGTTCGCATCGTTTCAACTACGAGTTCAGCGTTATCTTCATCGACCTCGACCATTTCAAGCAGGTGAACGACACCCACGGACACCTGGTAGGAAGCAAGCTGCTGAACGAGATCGGATTTATGATCAAGTCGCACCTGCGACTCATAGACTACGCATTTCGCTACGGAGGCGACGAGTTCGTCGTTCTGCTTCCCCAAACGGGAAAGGACTCGGCTATGGTTGTAGCTCGCCGTTTGCGAGATGTAATGCGTAATGCGCAGTTCCTCGAGGAGGAGGGTCTGAACCTCACCTGTCGCGCCAGCATGGGTGTAGCGACCTATCCGGAAGATGCGAAAAGCGCGCACGAAATCATCCGTCAGGCCGACGAAATGATGTACATGGTGAAGAACTCCACCCGCGACAACATCGCGGTCGCGCAGCAAGGCATGCTGCAGTAGAGTCTACTTAGGTCTAGGGCTCAGCGCCGGACTGGCATCTGTAGCTGTTGGTTTTTCCTTCACAGGCTGTGGAGTCCACGCGGTCGCGTTTGCTGGGGCGTTGGGGTTCACGCCAAAGTCCCACACAAACATATTGATGGTCTGCGGATCGAGCATTTCTACGAGCGCATACTCACCCGGTGCGAGCTCGTGGGCCGGCGTCAGCTTTACCCATTCGCCGTTGCTCACGACCTCGGCATTTGCTGGAACAACGTCTTCCTGATTTGACACTTTTCCCAGCAGAGAGATCTTCACGCTGCTGACGACACGAGCGTCTTTCTTCGGCTGGACACGGACGATCTTGAAACGATCGGGCCGATTGAGTTCCGGCGAGGCCTGCTTCGCCTTGTCATCAGAGCTGGCGGTTACATCGACGTAAATCGCCGGCGCGGTTTCATGAGCCTGAACGCGCGCACTTGGTCCTTTGAGTTCAATACTCTCCTTGGATCCCGTAGGAATAGGGTTGATAATCCCGCGCATGATGTTCTTGCCCATCTGCTTATTCAGTTCCCCGCCATTCTGCACCACCTCAACAAGCTGGGCTTGCCCATGATAGTGATCGAGCAGAAAAACTCCCCCAGTATCAGGAAGACGCAAACCTGGCGCCACCAGCGGACGCGCTGCCTCTTCTTTCTCACGCTCCGCCTTTTCGTCTGCATCGGCTTGCTTGATCTCGTCCGCACTAAGGTTGGGATTCAGGCCACGCGGATTTTCTTTGTTGAATTTGTTAGTGGCATCCCAGTCCACCAGGCTGTACGGGATGTCTTCCCAGGCGTAGCGTTCTGCGCTGTAGTAGTGGACACGATCGCGCTGGATGTCCCACTTTGTCGCGAGCTGATACGAGCCGTCTTTGAGGATCAGACGCTTGCTCTGCTCCTGCGCGTGGATGACCAGTGGCAGCATCAGGGCAAGCGCGACAACGAACGCCGTAATGTGGAACTTGCGCATGTTAGAGAAACGAAGCAGAGCGCTACGAGGAGGTAAACCCGCGCCTATCCCCGTTGTTTCTGCCAATGCTAGACCCAAAAACTTCGCCTCAACCACGTCAAAACTGGCAATCCGAGCACTGCCTTTCGGCAAGTCCGGAAAGCACGGTACTGGCGTCTCCAGAAAGAAGAATAAACCTGTCCGGACTGATGAAATAGAAGCCGTAGTTCACCGTAGTCTGAGGACTCCCAAACTTGATCGATCCGGTGGCGCGACCGTTGGTAGTGATCGTCAGACTCCCCGCAAAGGGTTGGGATACCTGCGCACTTCCAGTATTTACATCTTGCGTGCCCAACAAAGATCCAAAGCCGGAGACAGTTAGTTGACCGTCCACGGCTTGAGGCGTACTTCCTGTTGAATTTGCCCCGGCGGTTACGAACGCATACCCACCTGTGACAGTCTGAAAGCCTGCCTGCTGCTGGAAGAGTTGCCCACTGGCAACAACAGTGGGATCGGTTTGCAGAACGAAGCCCTGCTTCTGCGAAGCCAGCCAAGCTATGAAATTCGATGTTCCGGTCGCGATCTGTGCGCGCCCGTTGGCCGCCAGTGTGTAATTTGCTCCGCCGCCAAATGGAGCGTTGGTAGTCAACGTTCCGCCGCTGTTCGCATCGGCAACGCCGCCGCTAAACTGACCGGCAAAATTTGTATCGAAACGGGCGGCAAGTGCGTATGGCTTGTTGCCAGGGACCGCAGATCCATTCACTAAGACTGCACTTGATCCGAGCGACGCGTTGCTGAACTGCGTGGTCGACTGAGCAAGGGCAGTGCCCGCAACTCGCAGACCGGCGCTATCGACGTCCATCAACAGGAGTGTGGATGCGTCAATGATGTAGAAGACGAACTGCGAGGTGTTGAGGGTCAGAGTTCCCCGCCCTCCCGATGGCGCTGTAAAGGTGCCCACTACTCCAGTTCCCGATGTAAAACTCCCATTGCGGTTCACATCCTCGGTTCCAGTCACGCTGGTACCGCTAAATGTGAGTTGACCAACCGCCGCCGCAGGACCGGTATTGTCACCAGACATGCCAAACACGAAAGGACCACTCACACTACCGATCGCTGTTTGATCCTGCAGGCGAATGAACCCGGACGTAACCGCAGAGGAATCGAATGCAATGATTTGGCCGCGAGTGCTCGAGGTCAGAGCGAAGGAAAAGGTATGCGATCCGGATGCGTCATTGATAGTCATGGTACCGCGTCCGTCAGCACCCACTGAATAAGTCCCAGCAAGAGGGACGTTGGTGGCAGGAGCGCTGGCGGAGGAATTGGCATCGCTGACGCCCCCCGTGATGTGCCCTGCCCCATCAGCCTGGAATGTCCCGCCGCGATACGCGAATCCCGAGCCTGAACTATTGTCACCCTGGTTCACCAGAAACACGTACATCCCATTGAGGCTCGCGTTGCCGAACTGCAATGTGATGGGAGCCGAAGCGGTGAATGCGGTATTGGCTTGCGAGGTTGCGGTTACTGTAATGGCCGATTTGGGAGGCGAGGCTGGGGCCTTGTACAGACCAGTTGAATCGATAGTTCCGTGGATGGGATCGCCGCCCTGAACGCCGCTCACGCTCCAATTGACAGCGTTGTTCGTGCTGCCAGTCACCGTCACTGTCGGAGTGAATTGCTGTGTAGTCCCTGCCGCAACAGTGGCGCTGGGCGGACTAATGCTAAGGGTGACCGCCGGCGCAGTGAGCGTCACTATGGCAATGGCGTTCTTTGTGGTGTCCGCCTGCGAGACAGCGCTGACCGAGACGGTCGTAGTCGTCGGCAACACTGCCGGAGCCGTGTACAGTCCGGTAGAGCTGATCGTACCGTTAATCGCATCCCCGCCGGCGGCGCCGTTCACCTGCCACGTCACCGTCATATTGGTGGACCCGGTAACCGTCGCCGTAAATTGTTGTGTAGTCGCACCGGCAACGCTCGCTGTTGTTGGCGAGATGGCTACGGAGACTCCCGTGGTAGTTGAACTTTTCTTGCCTCCACATCCGGACCAGATCAGTGCTGTTGCAACCACAAAAGTAAAAAGTCGTTTCGGCAAAGGATTCGATTACCCCTATTAACTTGATTATTCTGACGCGTTGCGGCTGAAACCTTGAGAATGAACAGTATTACAAAGAGCAACACTCCTCATCCACCTGCATTCTTAAATTTCGTGATGCGGTTCGCGAAAGTGGCATCCACGACCCTATCTCACCCGGTATTCCTTAGCCCCGCTGCGATGCCATTGATCGTGGCTCCAAGCACATAGTCCAGCTCGTCACTCTTTTCTCCGACACGTTTGCGGCGCAGAAGTTCTGCTTGCACAATGCTCATGGGATCTACGTAGGGATTTCTTAGCCGGATCGAGCGCGCCAGGATCTGGTTGTTTTCGAGCAAGCACGACTGACCGGTGACCTGCAGCAGCAATTCCTTCGTGCGCAGAAATTCCGATTCCAGAATCTTGAAGACCCGCTCCCTAAGTTGCTCATCAGCAACCAACGTGGAATACAGGCGCGCGATGTTGAAATCAGCCTTCGCCAGTCCCATTTCGGAGTTTTCCAGGAGGTCACTGAATAGCGGAAATTCTTTGTACATGCGTCGCAAAGTGTTCGCACCGTTAGGCTTCGCCACGAACTGCTGCAAAGCGTGACCAACACCGAACCACGCCGGCAGCAGGCACCGGCTCTGCATCCAGCCAAAGACCCAGGGAATAGCCCGTAGATCTTCGAGGCTACGTGTCTGCTTGCGCTTTGCAGGACGCGATCCGATCTTCACGTTCTGCAGCTCGCCGACGGGCGTCGACTGCTCGAAATACACCATCACGTCGGCATCTTCCGCGATGTTCTTGCGGTAGAACTCGAACGCCGTACGCGACAGCTCTTCCATAACCGGTTCCCACTGCAAACCGTCTGCACTCTTCGGACCGTTAGGACGAACAAGCGCCTCGAGTGAAGCAGCGATCATTAACTCGAGTGATCGTTCAGCCAGGATCGGCTCCGCATATTTCCAATTAAGCACTTCGCCCTGTTCCGTGATTTTGAAGTGGCCAGTGAATGCGCCCACAGGCTGCGCCACCATCGCCCGATGTGTGGGACCTCCGCCGCGGCCAACCGTTCCGCCCCGCCCATGAAAGATGGTCAGAAGAACGTTGTGCTCGCGCGCCGCTCGATGCAGTTCGCGATGCGCCTTGTAAATCTCCCACAGGCTGGTCAGCATGCCTCCATCTTTGTTGCTGTCCGAGTATCCCAGCATTACCTCCTGCCTTCTCTGCCATGAGTCGAGCAGCCTCGCATAGGCAGGGGAACTCCACAGTTCTCGGCAGATGCCCGGGCAGGCGCGTAGATCCTGAATGGACTCGAATAGAGGAACCGGCATCAATCCCGGATCTTCGTTATTGCCTTCCACCTGAACGCCCGAGATCGCCGCCAGCCGGACCACATTGAAGACATCCTGGGCCGAGGTTGCACCACTAATCACGTAACTGCGAATCGACTCGGGTGGATATCGACGCTTCAATTCCGCCACGGCTCGCGCAGTATCGAGGACGAGCCGGCCGTTCTCCGAGGTGGACGTCAAATCCTGTCCTGGCCTGGCGGTCAGAACCTCGATAGTTTCAGAGTGGAACTTTGCGTGTTGCCGAATATCGAGTGTATGCAGGTGAAAGCCAAAGGTCCCGACAATGATCAGCAGTGGATCAATTAGTTCCTGGGCGATACGCCCTCCACTGTTTTCTACGAGGCTCTCGCGCAGCAATTGCAGATCTCCAACGAACTCTTCAGGTTTGGCATACGCACCCTCGGCGTCTGGGCTTTTGGTCGCTCGTGCCAGTCGCTCCTGTACGTAAAGCAGGAAATGGCGATATGCCTCGGTCTCCGAATAAGTAAGCGCCCGAGCATGGACCTCAGGGAACCGTGCAGCGTAGTGCTTCAGCGCGTCCTGCAGTCGGGAGGAGATGCTCGTGATGCTCGTTGCTGAACTCAGCAGTACCACGAGACCGCGAATTGTTTGTCCGTAATTCTGGAGGATCAGTTCACGCGCCAGCTGCAGCGCCTGTTTGGTGCTGCTCACAGTCACGAACGGATTGCCATCGCGATCGCCACCAATCCACGAACCGAAGGCAACCATGCGCGGCAGATCAGAAACGCGAATCTCCGAATCAAATTCGGCATTCAGCGCACGAACAATGTTTTCGTACACCTCGGGGATACTGCGAATCAGGCTGGCGCGATAGTAGTCCAGTCCCATCTTGATCTCGTCGCGGACGGTTGGTGTGCGGCGGCGAACCTCGTCACTCTGCCAGAGCGCGGTGATTTCTGCGGCGATTTCCTCGGCTATCTTCTCGGCGGTCTCGTCAGTGAGGGGCGCGTTATCGAGACGCTCAAGCAGTTTGGAGAGCCGCTCGCGTTTCATCAGCACGGTCCGTCTGGCGACCTCGGTGGGGTGCGCTGTAAAGACTGGCACGGCGTGGACACAGCTCAGCGCCTTCATCACTTCCTCAAGAGTGATGCCAGCAGCCTTGAAGCGCCGAAAGGTACCATCGATCGTGCCCGCTTGCGGCTCGCCGTGATTCACTTGCGTGGCACGGCGACGGCGCTTGCGGTGATTGGTTTCCGCCAGATTCACCAACTCGAAGTAGATAGCGAATGCTCGAACTACCAGGAAGGCATGCTGCAAATCCATCGCGCGCAGCGAAGAATCTTCCGCAATTCTTCCCTGCTCTCGCTGCTCGATGCTAAGGTTGCGCAATCGCTCAACCGACTCAAAGACCTCGCGTCCGGCCTGCTCCTTGATCACCTCGCCCAGAATTCGCCCCAGATTTCTGACGTCACGGCGCAGCGGAGCTTCTTTCAGCTCGGGATCAGATGCAATCAGTTCGCGCAGATGCTGCTGCTGGTCATGTACGTGCCAGAGTGGTTCAACTAGATCTGAGGCCTTGGACACTCGCGTTCGCGGCATACATCAAGAAGCTACCAGACGAGCAGTAAATTGCACCTGCCTGGCGATTTGCGACGTTTCGATCCAAGCTCTCCATCGTATCGACTTGTCAGTCTCGGCATCGGAGCAAAGCTAGTACAACGAATAGGAGGAGTTTGGAGGGCTCAGTTGGCAGCAATGCGCGCGTATTTTCGGCATTCCCGAAGGCTAGCTCAGCCCAGTTGGCCCAAGATAATTATGCTCATTGCGACTCCCGTCAGAACACTCTGTTTCCTTAGTGCTCAGTTCTACAAAGTCGAACATTTCCACATAGACCGACGGCACAAACCTTGACGTCCACAGCAAAACGGTCGTACCAAGAGAGATTGCGGCATTGGGTGAGCGACCCAGGAGCTAAGGATGCAATCGGCCAGTCAACCGGCGAAAGGAGTCTTAGAGTCGCATCAAAATTGCTCGAAGCAGCATTTTCGAAAAGGACAACCACAATATGTTCTGATTTCAAGTTCGGAATCAGAACATATTGGGGTCCAAAAATGGGAATATACGAGATTTTTCGCTTAAGTCCATTGCTTAACTGATTTTGCAAGAAAAGAGGGGGGAGGGGCAGCGTTCCTGCGATCGGTTCACCGATTAGCGCGCTCTTCCAAAAGCGCGCTCCACAATAACGAGATGACGGCACTGCTCTTAACCGTCTTCAACAATTTGTTCAGTGAAACGGGTTCTGCAAAGAAACGAACGTTGCGCTACCATTTCCGGTTACTTCTGAAACACTCACTAAGGAGAGATGAAAGATGAGTGATCAGGAATCCCCCAAGGACTCAGGAATTTCCAGGCGTAAATTCCTGAAAATCTCTGCGATAACCACGTCTGCCCCGCTCGTTCTTGGGCCAACCGTTCTGGAGGTTGAAGGGCAGGAAGTTCACGTCTTCGGCCCCGGCAAAGTTCCGGTTGCCCTGAACGTCAACGGCAAACGCCTGACGGCGAACCTTGAGCCTCGTGTCACCCTGCTCGATGCGCTCCGCGAAAAGTTTGAGGTCACAGGACCAAAGCGGGTTTGCGATCGCGGAACCTGCGGAGCTTGCACGGTGCTGCTGGATAACAAGACCGTGTATGCGTGCTCCGTACTCGCGATTGAGGCGCAGGGTAAGCAGATCGTCACGACAGACGGCCTCGCGCCGCAGGGACAACTGCATCCCGTTTCTGCCGCGTTTGTCGACAACGACGCCCAGCAGTGCGGTTTCTGTACTCCTGGATTTGTAATGGCGACCAAGGCGTTCGTCGACAAACACCCACACGCAACGCCTGACGAGATTGCGAGAGGTTTAGGCGGCAACTTCTGCCGCTGCGGAACTTATGACGGTATTAAAGGCGCTGTGGCCCAGCTCTCCGGACGTCAGCCGCAGAAAGGGGGCGCATAGCCATGGCGGACAACACCTACCAGTGGCCCGATGCGAGCAAGCGCAAGCTGATTGGCAAGCGGATGAACCGCGTCGACGGCCCCGCGAAGGCCTCGGGGCGCGCCAAGTACACCTATGACCTTGTTCGTCCCAACATGTTGTACGGCGACAGTGTGAAGTGTCCCTATGCCCACGCTCGGGTGAAGAGTATCGACACCTCCGCAGCCGAAAAGATGCCCGGCGTAAAAGCTGTGCACATCGTTCATGGACCGACCGACGGAGCCAAGGGTGAAGTTTTCTGGGCGGGAACAGACATCGTCGCTGTAGCTGCGGTCGATGAACCGACAGCACGCGATGCCGTACGAGCGATCAGAGTCGAATACGAGCAGCTCCCACACCTAGTTCTGAGCGACAAAGAGCCGAACCTTGCCGAGGCTGAAAAGGGCGAATGGTACAAAGTCGCGCAAAAGGAAACGGTAGGCGACCCGACCTCAGCATTTCAGCAGTCCGAAGTCACGCACGAGGGCTACTACGGCTCGCCGGTGATCACGCACTGCTGCCTGGAAACACACGGCAGCATCGCTGAATTCACTGACCCGGACCATCTCTTCCTACACATTTCCACGCAAAACGTTCCCGGAATCGGCGAACAGGTGGCTAAGGCCATCGACATGCCTGCGGCAAACGTTCACGTGCATCAGGACCACGTCGGCGGTGGATTTGGCAGCAAGCTCGGCCTCGATCCTTGGGGCGTCGCTGCGGCGCAGCTCTCGAAGAAGGCTGGCGGCGTTCCGGTGAAGATGATGCTCAACCGCGCGACCGAACTGGAAACTGCGGGTTGCCGTCCATCGGCCTACGCGCGGGTAAAGGTGGGGGCAAAGAAGGACGGAACCCTCCTCGCGTGGGAATCCTATGCCTGGGGATCAGGCGGGCCGACGGCGCCTGGATCGCTTGCCATTCCCTATGTCTGGAAGATACCCAACCAGCAGAAACAGTATGTAGGCGTGGTGAACCACATTGGTCCAGCGCGCGCCTGGCGTGCTCCAAACCATCCGCAGATGTGCGTACTCACTATGTGCGCGCTCGATGATCTTGCCGCAAAGTTGGGAATGGATACCTTCGACTTCGTGAAGAAGAACATCGACCTGCTCGACCCACGCTCGAAAATCTATTCTGAAGAACTTGACGCTGCCAACGAGCTCATGCAGTGGAAGGCACGTTGGCATCCTCGCGCTGATAAGACCGATGGTCCTGTAAAACGAGGTCTTGGTCTTGCGCTCCACACCTGGGGCGGACGTGGACATACCAGCAACTGCGATCTCTCCATCCATCCCGATGGATCAGTCGAGATCAAGATGGGGACGCAGGACATCGGTACTGGCACTCGAACGTCGATTTTGACCGTGGCCTCCGACACTCTCGGCATTCCCATGGAGTCAATCAACCTTCTGATCGGCGACAACCAATATCCGCCCGACAGCGCGTCCGGTGGCAGCAGCACGATCGGCGGCGTGAGTTCGGCCACCTTCCGCGCTGCCACTGATGCCAAAAGGCAACTCTTCGCCAAAATCGCTCCCACCCTGAATGTGCAGCCGAATGAGTTGGAAGCTGTTGATGGCAGAGTACGAGTCGCGAGTGATTCGAATCGAGGCCTTAGCTGGAAAGAAGCGTGTTCTAAATTGGGCGCCCAGACCTTAATCGTTCGGGGCACGAATCCCGGCGAAGGCGACTTGATCAACAGCGGAGTCGGCGGCGTGCAAATGGCCGACGTCTCCGTCGACACTGAAACCGGCATTGTCAGAATCAACAAGATGGTTGCCGTGCAGGATTGCGGCCTCGTGATCAGTCCCAAACAGGCCGAAAGCCAGGTTTTGGGAGCACTGATCATGGGAGTCACGTACGCGCTGTACGAAGAGAAGGTCATGGATCAGACGACTGGCGTGATGCTCAACAACAGCATGGATAACTATCGCCTCGCAGGAATCGGCGATGTTGGAGAGCTTGTGGTGAAACTGATGACCGGTCCCGGTTATGACGAAAGGGGCGTGATTGGCATCGGTGAACCGCCGACGGTTTCACCGGGAGCGGCAATTTCAAACGCTGTTGCGAACGCTATCGGGGTGCGAGTTCCCCACTTGCCCCTTACTCCCGAGCGCGTCCTAGCTGCGCTTGAGGGCCAGTCGGAAGGAGGCTGCGCATGAGAGCCTTCGAATATGCCAGTCCCAAACAGAAACAGCAGGCAGTTGGCTTACTCGGGCAGAAATGGGACGACGCAGAAGTTCTCGCCGGCGGCAGTGACCTGCTCGCTCTGATGAAAGACGACATCGTCCACCCCAGGCGCCTGGTGAACGTGAAAGATCTCCAGGAGCTGCATGGAATCAGTTTCACTCCGTCCCGAGGCTTGCGCATCGGAGCGCTGATAACGCTGGTTGAAATCTCCGAAGACGCGCAGGTAAGGGAGCGCTACCCGATGCTGGCGCACGCTGCCGGAGATGCTGCGAGCCCGCAGATTCGCAACGTAGCGACCATCGGTGGCAACATGTGCCAGCGTCCGCGATGCTGGTGGTTCCGAAATGGATTTGGCCTGTTTGCCACGGGCCCAAGCGGGAAGTCGCTGGTGCTCGATGGCGACAATCGTCACCATGCGATTCTCGGGAACGACGGACCCGCATACTTTGTGAGTCCGTCGAGCGTAGCTCCAGTGTTGATCGCCTATAACGCCCGCATTCGCCTGTTTGGTCCGAAGGGCGCGCGCGAGCTTCCTCTCGAGAAGTTTTTCGTGATTCCAAAGAGTGAGAACGAGCGAGAGCACGATTTGAAGCCCAACGAAATCGTTACGGACTTGATCGTTCCTGCGCCCCCTTCAGGAGCGAAGGCCTCACACTATGAGGTTCGGCAGAAGGCTGCGTTCGACTGGCCCTATGCCACAGCATCGGTAATGCTGGAAATGAACGGTGAGACTGTCCGTTCCGCTCGCGTAGTGATGAGCCACGTTGCTCCCATTCCCTGGGTTTCGAACGAGGCTGCCCAGGCTATGGCGGGAAAGACGGTCTCGGAACAGACGGCGGACGCGGCGGGAGCCGCTGCCGTCGCGAATGCTAAAAGCCTGGGCCATAACAAGCACAAGATCCAGTTGGCGCGAGTTGCGGTAAAGCGGGCTCTGCTTCAGGCCGCCAAAGGAGAACAGGCATGATTGTCAATGATTTCGACCGCTTCAACACGAATCATCCAGACCTGTGTCCTTCGCTGCGCTGGAAGCGGATCTATCTGAACGTGGAGCCCGATCCGACTGTGCCGCCTGCGAATGACGGCAACTTCTGGTGCGTGCACACACAAACCTGCATCGGTCCGGATGGCCAAGTGGCCGAACCTGGGAATTGCCGCGGGCATCGTGCCTGCCACGGGACAGGCAAATGCGGTTGAAGTGATTCACTGACTCGGAGCAGATACTGGACTTTTGGTTCAGCGAGAGAGACGATTAAGACTGTGGGTTTGCAGCGATTTCGTTGCGCGAAACACACTGAAATCGTCTTCGGTTCTGGAACATCGAAGCAGTAAGGAGTGCTGTATGCGCAGTCTTTTCAAAGTTCTGGTCGTGACTCTGCTGACTGGCGGTCTAGCTTTCGCGAGTCCAGGACAAAAGGTCACTGGCGATTATCTCGAGAGCCGCAGTGCGGATGTTTATGTCGCGCAATGCTTCGCCAACGGCGAGGTTGGACTCGTCGGCGATCAGGCGCTGCTTGCCTGGCATGTACACAATGGAAGCTGGAACGGGGAGAAGCTCGATGGGCTAACCGTCGTAGCTGCCGTGAAAGCCAACGCAACACTCGGTGATCCGTACGGCAATCCTTATCCGGCCAAGTCGGTAATGCTGGTTGATGAGCAGGCAACGCCAGCACAGCGCGAGGCGCTTGTCGCTTTCGCACAGCATATGGGAGGAAAGCTCACCTCCACCGTTCTTCGAGTAATTCCTACAACGATTGAAATGAACGTGCTGCGCGATCATGCGCACCACGGAGAAGCAACGCTGCGCGCAGGAACGTTCGCTGAAATCCAAACCCGTGCGCTGAATGAAGGCGACCACACCTGCGGTGCTGAGACGACGTATTACCCGCCGTTAACGAAACTTGAACACTCTATGGCGGCCGTCGCCATGACTGATGAATACCAGGGCCCCGGATTGGGCGTGGATTGGGACCGTCACGGTAAACGCAGCGCTTTTGTTGGCAGCTTCGCTGAAGAATCTTCAGAGTCCAGCTCGGCGGGCCTCTGAGTCAGCTTGCGAATCCCATTTTGACTCAGGTGTCAGTTTGGAAAATGGTTGACACCTGAATAGAGGCTGTCCTATAGTCCTGTTCCACAACTCTCATGCAAACACTCCGATTTACCGGCTTCTTTACATACCGCTACTGGTTCTTTACGAGTAGCGGCTCCGGTGAAGCGCGTGCCTGCAGACGACATTAAAGTTTTAATCGTTTAGCAATCATCAGCAGAAAACACCAAAAGCCGCGACTCGAAAGTCGCGGCTTTTGTTTTCCGCAGTGATTTCAAAAGGAGACGAGCAGTGATCATCAACATGGCAGAAGGCGCAACCGAAGCCGAAATTCAGCATGTCATCGACAATGTCATTCTTTGTGGCTATCAACCTCACGTAATTCGCGGGACCGAGCGAACCATCGTTGCCGCAGTCGGGAGCGGCGGCAACCGGACTCTGCTCGAAGCGTTGAAGGTAGCTCCCGGCGTTGAGGACGCTATTCCCATAGCGCATCCATTCAAACTAGTTAGCAGACAAGTTCGCCGCGAGCCCAGCGTAGTGGAAGTCGCCGGAGTCAAGGTCGGTGGCGAGGAAGTCGTAGTGATTGCAGGACCATGTTCGGTCGAATCACGCGAGCAACTGCTCGACACCGCAGTTGCGGTGAAGGAAGCAGGAGCCAGCATGCTCCGCGGAGGAGCCTACAAACCCCGCACTTCGCCATATGACTTTCAGGGCTTAGGAGTCGAAGCGCTGAAGATCCTCGCCGAAGCTCGTGAGCTCACAGGACTGCCTGTCGTCACTGAGGTGATGAGCACGGAAGATGTCGATGTGATATCGGAACACGCTGATGTGCTCCAAGTTGGCGCTCGCAACATGCAGAACTTCGCTCTATTGCGGCGACTCGCGAAAGTCGATCGTCCCATTCTGCTGAAACGAGGCCCATCTGCCACAGTCAAGGAATGGCTGCTAGCGGCTGAATACTTGCTCTCAGGAGGAAACTCTCGGGTCATCCTCTGCGAACGCGGAATCAAGACCTTCGAAACGGAGTTGCGCAACACCATCGATCTCGCCGCCATCGCCTTGGCGAAGGAACTCTCGCATTTGCCGGTCATCGCGGATCCGTCTCATGGTACTGGACGGCGAAGCCTGATCAGCGCGGTATCGCGTGCCGCGATTGCGGTTGGCGCCGATGGCCTGATCGTTGAGGTTCATCCCTGCCCCGAGCGCGCGCTATCCGATGGTCCGCAGTCGCTCGACTTGCAAGGTTTTGCTGCTATGATCCGCTCGTTGTCTGCGCCACTGAGGAGCGTGGCTCCACTGCAGATGAAGGCCTCGGCGTGAGTTCAATTCGTACGCAGCGACTGATGCGTAACCTCTACGAACGCCGTCGCAGCTCGTGGCAGAGTGCGGTCTTTCCGGTACACAAGCCCGAGTTCTCGCTTGAGCTTGAGGTCCTTGATGGGAATCAGGCGAAGACGACCAGCTTGGACGTCGTCCTGCGCGAAACTGGTGCTGATCACCGAGGCTCCGAAGCCTCCGGCAACGAATTGCTTGATGAGCGTTATGCTGCCGAGCTCCATGGAAATCCGCAGCCGGTCGCGGAAAGGATTGAAGATGCGTTCGAGGACCTGCCGAGTCGATCCAGTCTTCGGAAAGATCAGCGGTACTTCAGCGACTTCGGCGAGGGTCACTACTTTCTTGCTTGCAAGGGGATGGCTCGCCTGAATCACGAGCTGTAATTCGTCGCTGAACATACGAACAACCCGCAGGGACGAACTCTTGACCGGCAGCGTAACGATGCCTACGTCCACGGCTCCAGCTTCGATCTTCTCGATAATCTTACGGCTGAAATTCCGGTACACGCTAATGCGCACCGACGGATACTTTCCGTGAAAGCGCTCAAACACCTTTGGCAACACATAGAGAAATGTCGCCTCGTTCGCTCCGATAGAGAGCACGCCTCGCGTCTCCTGCGAAGCATGCGACAAGGCGTTCCTCGACTCGTCGTGCAAACGCAACAGGCTGTGCGCATATTGCAAGAGGATTTCGCCCGCAGGCGTAAGGCGCACAGCCTTGCCTGACCGGTCAAACAACCGTTGCTGGTAATCCTCCTCGAGCTGACGAATCTGGGCACTTACCGCCGGCTGCGACCGGAACACTTTAGCGGCAGCGCGTGAAAAATTGCCTTCTTTCGCCACTTCGACGAATGTCTTTAGGTGATCTAGGTCCAATCCGGGTAGTCCGTTCACGGTCGTCGTTTTATTCTCTTCTCGATTACACCGTGCAACTGCTCAATTATCCCAATAAGAAAAATCAATTCTCACAATTGATTTCTCTGATATTGCTGAAGAATTTCATGTGAAGGACGAATCATCATGCGAAAGCTCGCTGGAGTCATCATTATTTCATTGTGCACAATCGCTGCAATGACTGCGCAAACTGTTCAAGACACAGCAAGTAGCGCCACGCCGCAACCACAAGCGTCTCAACCTGCCAAGACGAACACCGGCGATCCGAGAGCGGATCTCGCCAAAATGAGAATCTTGCTCGGTCAGATGCAGAGGAATGTGGGGTTCGTCTCCGCGGGAGATACTCCGCTAAAACACCAATTCGAACTTGAAATCGAAATGTGGCAAATCCTGATTCATGACATGGAGGAGAAACTCAACGCGCAACAATCTGGCCAAGCGAAATGAATCAGAACTCGAACGTGACAAAGCGAGTTGCCTCAGCTCCAACGTTTTTGAATTGATGTCGTCCGCCGCGGATCCAGATCGCGTCTCCCGACTTGAGGCGTAGCACTGGGCGATCACCAGATTCAGAGTCCTGACTACTAAGGTCGGTCAAGTTGAGATCGGTAACCGCCACGAGCAGCATGTCATCCCGCATCGCCGCAGCTCGAAAAGACTCGCCAGCGGCCAACGACGTTCCCGCAAGCGTCACATCGCCAAGACTTAGCGCCCAGAGAGGTTCAAGGTGACTGGCACCCTTGCAGCCACAGATCGACTTACCAGTATTTCCCGCGCATTCGCATCCGCTTGAGAGAAGTCCTCGCGGTTTCAGGGCGACCATCACACCGCGAAATTCTGTTGCACCTTCGTTAGTCAACAAGTTGGTGTCGAAGCTGGGAAAGAAGCGGGTATCCCCCACTTGCCAACGAACGTCGAGTTTGGCCTGTTGACGAGAGAAGCTCACTGTGGAATCTGTGAGCGATAGCCAGAATGTGTCATGGGCTGACTGAAATGTCGACGCGGAAGCATGGGCAGGCAAATTCAGCTGGTAAACCGCAACCACGTCATTCTCGAATTTTGTTCGGTACGAACCCGATTCCGCCGGCTGGGCAATCCCGTTAAAGGATAGTACCGCGACGATTATCGCAAGCCATCGGATCACAATCGCCCTGCTTCATCTACGAACGCGCGAACCTCTTCTTCATTCACGACGATTCGCTCGTATTCTTCGGGAGCTCTGTATCCAATCAAGACTTTTTGATTGCGGAAGCGCACGGGACTAGGAATGGTGCTCCGCAACCCAGCGTGCACTTCCCTTACGCCAGTTTGCTCTACAATCGCTCTAAGACTGGCTTTGTTCACTCCGCCGCCCGCCATGATTATGATTCGATTCCTGGCAATCCGAACAAGATTCGCAATGCACTTAATTCCCTCAGTGGCATTAGCTTCGCCTCCAGATGTAAGCACACGATCCACGCCGCAGGAAATCAGGTCTTCCAGTCCCTTCTCGAGATCGCGGCACACATCAAACGCACGGTGAAATGTGACCGACGCTGGTCGCGAAGCTTCGACCAATTGTCGTGTTCGCTCCACATCAACCGTCCCATCAAGATTGACGAGTCCGAATACCAGTCCGTTAGCGCCCAGGCGCTTCGCGGTTTCAATGTCGCGACTCATGAT
>Ga0126371_10000838_pt1 | contig 25716 bp, 23 predicted proteins | sample PanSoiMetaPlot_4_FD_110145 | JGI IMG/M metagenome (GOLD analysis project Ga0126371, IMG submission 110145) | Tropical forest soil microbial communities from Panama - MetaG Plot_4 | ecosystem: Environmental > Terrestrial > Soil > Tropical forest > Bulk soil | place: Panama | collected 2016-02-17 | reverse complement strand
TCGCTCTGTTCGCCCAGGATTCCTGGAAGATCACGCGTAAGCTGACTTTCGATCTCGGCCTGCGCTATGACTACGACACGTATCCGAGGGAGCAGTACGGCCGCCTCCCCACCCTGGCCCCGGGACTGGCGAATCCGACGGCGGGAGGGCAGCCGGGCGCCACCATTTACGAAGGCACCTGTCATTGCAGCTTTGCCCACAATTATCCGTACGCGTTCGGGCCGCGGCTTGGTATCGCGTATCAGATCACAACCAAGACCGTGTTCCGTGGCGGCGCCGGCATCGCCTATGACGGCACCGCCACGGCGGCTACCGGAACCGGTAGCGCCGCGCCGGCCAACAATTTCACCGCCCCTGGATTTGGTGATCCGGCGATGACGCTGTCGGGCGGCGTGCCGCAGGCCTACGTGCTGCCGTGGCCCAACCCCTCGGCCGGAGCGTACCCCAATCCCAACTTCCCTGCCGCACTGAATGGGATCACTTCTGTGGTGGATCAGAATGCCGGACGGCCAGCCCGCCAGGTCCAATGGAGTGTCGGGTTACAGCGCGAGATCATCTCCGACCTGGTGGTGGACGTGGCCTACGTCGGCAATCGCGGAGCGTGGTGGCTGAGCACCGTCCTCGACAACTACAACGCGGTCACGCCCCAGATCTTGAGCGCTGCCGGATTGGATATCAACAATCCAGCCGACCGGGCCATTCTGCGCGCTCCGATCGGATCGGCCGCCGGCGGCCGCTTCCAGAACCGCATTCCCTACACCGGATTCCCGCTCACTGCGACGGTCGCTCAATCATTGCGGCCCTTCCCGCAGTTCTCTAGCGGCTTGTCGCCGCTATGGGCCCCCGAGGGACGCACCTGGTATGACTCGCTTCAGTTGAAAGTCACCAAGCGCTATTCTCATGGCCTGATCCTCGATTACGCCTTCACCTGGGCAAAAGAGGAGCAACTCGGCACCGAACTCGGCACGGTGAACGATTATCAAAACCGCATGCAGAACAAGACCATCTCGGGATTCTCCCGCCCATTTGTGAGCGTGCTCTCGGCGAACTACCGCCTTCCCAAGTGGGGACCGAATAGGATCGTCTCACAGGTTGTCCGCGACTGGACGATCGGTTCGGTATTGAGCTACAGCAGCGGGCTGCCGATTCTCGCGCCCACCTCGACCAATAATTTGAGCACACTATTGTTCCGGCCGACCTTCTTCAATCGAGTGGCCGGCCAGCCGCTGTTCCTGAAAGACTTGAACTGCCACTGCATTGATCCCACACAGAACCTTGTGCTGAATCCGGCCGCGTGGTCCAATCCGGCCGACGGCCAGTTTGGCGGGTCCGCGCCCTACTACAACGATTTCCGTTACGAACGCCGGCCGGCCGAGTCGATGAGCCTCGGCCGGATCTTCCGGATCCGCGAGAGCATGGCGTTGACGATCCGCATGAACTTCCAGAACATCTTCAACCGGACGCAGCTTTCGAATCCCTCCGCCACGAACCCTCTGGCCCCGACCACCTGTACAGCGGGAACCGGCGCGGTCTGCACCAATCCAGCGACGGCCGGCCGGCTCACCGGTGGGTTCGGATTCATTAATTACGTCGGCGGCTCGACGTTCCTGCCGCCGCGGCAAGGCACACTGGAGATGCGGTTTCAGTTTTGAGAGAATTTTGAGGAATGGTCCCCGAGGTCACTCGAATGAACAAATGGTCACGCTACGTCTTGGCGGCGGCGCTGGTAGCCGCTGCTTCCCCGGCCGCATTTTCGCAGTTTCTGGGTTATCCCACAGCGGGCGTCCCCCGTACGCCCGACGGAAAGCCCAACCTTGCCGCTCCGGCGCCGCGTACCGCCGACGGCAAACCCGACTTCTCCGGCATGTACGGATGGATCAACATCGGAACCTGGTGCGGGGCCGAGTGCACCGATACGCAAATCTCTCGTGAGTTCATCAATATCGCCGCGTCGCTTAAGACTCCCCTGCCCTATCAGCCGTGGGCGGCGGACTTGGTCAAAAAACGCAGCGTCGAGCAGGGGCTCGACCCGAACGTGCATTGCATGCCGCGCGGAGCCCCGCGCATCTGGACTGACGATTACTACAAGCGCATCTTCATGGTCTCGGGACGCATGATCATCCTGACCGAGCGCAATATGCAATACCGGCAGATCTTCACCGATGGCCGTGCGCTTCCCAAGGACCCTAATCCGGTTTGGAACGGCTACTCGACCGGCCATTGGGAAGGCGACACGCTGGTCGTCGAGACCAGCGGTTTCCGGGACGATCTCTGGCTCGACGCCCGCGGCGATCCACTCACGGAGCAGGGCAAAATGACCGAGAGGATCCGCCGCCCCAACTACGGGAATCTCGAAGTAGAGATGACCATCAACGATCCCAAGGCGTACACCGCTCCCTGGACCGTTAAGGTGAACCAGCCGCTGGTGCTCGACAGTGAGCTGATCGATTACTACTGCCTGGAGAACGAAAAAGACTCCGCGCACATGCGCCAGCAGGACCCCATCCGCACCCCGCAATAGCCCTTGTCCCTCGCTGATGGAGTGGGGCGGCCCCCCTGGCCCGGCCGGTGCGCTATGCTGGGGACGTCGTGATCAGAGTTGTAGGAGTCGGCTCGGTCGGCCTGCTGATGCTGCGCCACGCGCCTTTCCTTTGCCTGTGAACGTCGACTGCCCGGGCCGCCAGATCCAATGTCCAACGTGCGGTATTGACAACCATATAAGACCTCTGATATACCTACTCCACCTAACTATCGATCGGTCGGTTTTTGGGTATTTCTAGTCTGCTTCGGGGAGGTTGGACCATGACGTATCTGATCTCGCGGCCATTGACCGCGCTTTTTGTACTGCTCGCGCTGAGCTTTATCGTCTTTGCTCAAGCGCCTACCGGAACTATTACTGGAATCGTCACCGACACGTCGGGCGCCGCAATGGCCAACGTCACGGTCACCATTACGGAGAAAGCGACCGGATCGACCCGATCCGTCGTCACCAACACCCAGGGGCTGTACAGCGCTCCGGCGCTGCCCGTCGGCGATTACCAGGTGCGCGCCGAGGCCCAGGGATTCCGCACCGTCGAGCGAGAATCCACCGTGCAGGCCGGCGGCATCTTTACCGTCAACCTGCCCATGACATTAGGCGAGTCTAAGGAATTGGTCACCGTTGAGGCGGCCTCCACCCAGATCAATTACGAAAGCAATTCGGTCCAAGGCGTCATTGACCGAGCGGCGGTGCAGGATCTTCCTCTGAACGGAAGAAGCTTCATGCAACTGGCGGTCCTCGAACCTGGAGTGACCATCGCGAGCGGGTCCACTGCTCAGTTCAACGCCCTCTTCACCGTCAGCGTGCTCGGCGCCGGCAACCGCACGGCGTACACGGTGGATGGCGGCAATATCTCCGATAACATCGACACTGGCGGCGGCAGTTCTTCGCTAAATCTGCCGCAGGACGTAGTTCAGGAATTCCAGCTTTCTTCAGTCAACTTCGACATTGGTACCGACATCAGCTCCGGCGGCGCCATCAATATCGTCACCCGCTCTGGAACCAATCAGTATCACGGCAGCGCCTATTTCTATTATCGGGACCACAACATGTCGGCCTACCCGGGCTTGCAGCGGCAGGTTTTGGCTCCCAATCCGTTCTTTGCCCGCCGGAATCCCGGGGCTACTCTCGGCGGGCCGCTTGCCAAAGACAAGCTGTTCTTCTTTTTCAACATCGAGCACACCAATCAAGTCCAAGCCAATATCACGCAGCCGAATACGCCGTTGGCGCAGGCGGTCGCGGGTGTCTACAACATGCCGTATTCCGGCACCCAAATCACAGGCAAGATCGATTACCACATCTCGGCGAAGCACTCTTTATTTGCCCGCTATTCGCATGACGGAAACTCCGGGTTCGGCCAGGTATTCTCCCCGCAGTCCAATCCGTCGAACTGGGTACGAAACGTCAACTGGGCCGATCAAAGCATCATCGGCATTACCAGCTCCTTGACACCTACTCTTGTAAACGACGCCCGCATTCAATACATGTACTGGAGCAATCACAATCTGCTGTCGCTCCCGTCGGATTGCGTCGAGCCAGCCTGTATCGGCGGCGGGCTGCCGGGGCTGCTGGCGGTGGTGGGCACGAACCTCGGCTTTGCCGGCGCCGAAGTGGGCGCTAACGCGAATGCACCGCAGACGCGCAACACCCGGCGCTACGAGTTGGATGACAGCGTGAACTGGGCGAAGGGTTCGCATCGGGTCAAGTTTGGCGGCCAGGTGATGCGGGTTCCTAGCGTCGGCCAGTGGGGTTTCTGCACTCCGTATTGCGAAGGTATCCTGGGTCCTGGATTTTACAATGCCTATCTGCCACCTGCCGTTGTCGCCTCTCTCGGTTTCCCCACGAAGCTTTCATCCACCAACGATTTCTGGAATTCACCTTTCTATAGTTTGAGCAGCGGCATCTTTACCGGCATCGGCGTCGGCAACTCGGAACAACCCCCAGCGTATCGCCGCGGCGACACGATTACCGAAGCCCAGTATCGCCTTTACATCCAGGACACCTGGAAAATCAAGCCCAACTTCACGGTGAACTACGGGCTCGCGTGGAATGCGCAGAAGGGTTACTTTACGCCTTTGACCCAACCGCAATTCCTGGCGCCTATCTTGGGCGCCAACAATCTCGGTGTCACTCCAAACGCCTTTAAGGAATTCCAACCGATTGTCGGATTCGCCTGGAGCCCTGGCAAGAGCAACAAAACCGTAATTCGCGCCGGCGGCGGCATCTATTGGGACAGTCCTCCGGGCTATTACCACAACCGTTCTTACGCATCCACAGGTCCCGCCGGAGATGGCCGTGCGACGCTCAGCAGCCAGGCTTTCTTGAACACATATCCGGGGATCGTAAATCTGTTTACGGGCCAACCGATCCCCGTCGGGCAACCGATTCCAGTGGGCGCTTTCACGAACATGACCTTGCGCCAGTTCGACAACATTTACCAGCAGCAGATCGGCGGAATCACCGCGAAGGTGGCTCCAACGCCTCCCACCAGCGGTCCCTACACGGTGAGCGGCATCGATGTCACGAAATCCGGCATCGAGATTTTCCCGCCGCAATTTCCGATCGCGCGTAGCTACCAGGTGAACGTCGGCATCCAGCGGGACCTGGGTCACAACATGGTTCTTACCGCTGACTACGCGATGCGCCAGGGCGAGAACGTCAGCCAGGGCGAATTGGACTGGAACCTGAATTCCCGGTTCATCAATGGCGCGCGCACGCCGGTCATTCCTTCCTGTGCGCCATCACAACTATTTGTCGTTGGTCAGGAATGCTCCAGTGGCCCGATCACCTTCTGGACTCCAGAAGGCCGGTCGCGCTACAACGGGCTGCTCATGAAGCTGAACAAACGCCTGTCAAGGCGCACTCAGTTTACTGCGTCCTATCAGCTCGCCAAGCTGAACGCGGATACCGCGGTTCAGGATTTGCTCAACTACTACGGCAGCTACGGCCCGCAGATCCCGCGCCATACGTTGAACGTGGCCGGTTCCGTCGAACTCCCGGCCGGCTTTAAGTTGAGCTTGAACATGGCGTATATCAGCCGCCTTCCGGTAAACGCATATATTTCCGGTCTGAATCTGCCTGGCACCGCGCCCGCCAGCACGTCCGGCAGCGAGCCGATCCCGGGATTGACTTACAACTGTTTTGGCGTCAGCTGCGACAAGTCGGATCTGCAGAACGCGGTGAATAACTTCAACAGCACGCTCGCCGGCACCAAGAATTCGCAGGGCGGAACGATTCCGCCATTAATCCTGCCGAGCGATTACCAGCTTGGCGACCCGACCATCACGCAGGACTTCTCCCTGCAGAAGACCATCAAGATCAACGAGCGAGCCAACTTCGTCTTAACCGGCCAGGTATTCAACGCTTTCAACATCTCGAATCTCACTGGCTACTCGTTCCAAATCGACGCGAAGGCCGCCGCCGGAGCGCCTCAAACGTTCACATTCGGCCAGCCGACGGCTCGCGCGGCCCAGACTTTCGGCTCCGCCGGCCCGCGGGCGTTCCAATTAGCCGCCCGTTTCAACTTCTAGTCGTTTCTCAATCGAAGGGCAGGCCGCCGACCTGCCCTTCTTTAGCGCGAGGCGGCTTGAAAATATTCTGGCAGGTCTTTCTTGGTCTCGCGTAAGATGTCAACCACCGCCCGCCGGTCGGCCGCCGAAAACAACGCGCGTTTCTTCGCCGGAAAGAAGCAATAGGCGCCGGCACCGCTTCGTTCAACCCCGCCGGCAGTGCGTCGAAGGCCGGAGCGTAAATCATGTAACTGCATGGGTAGCGCATGATCCGCCGTTCGAGATCGAATTGCCGCAGCGATCGGCCCTGACTGTCCTTCGGCCCTTGCGCCGAACTGGTCTTCGAGAAAACGACAAGCTGGGATTCCACCGGAACATTCAATGCCCGCAGCGTAGAGCGCAGATAACCCGACGTCCCCTCAAACGCGAGCCGAACGGTGCCATCCCGTAGCTTGGCTTTCAGCTCCGAGATGACGTTGTGCTCCGGCCGCACTGCGTACCCGATGACCGAAACATCGCGGTCGCCCCGGAACGGAGCGGTGAGATCGAGAGCCGCGGCCAAGCCGACACAGACCACTCCCACGAAAAATGGCCGCGCCATGAGGCTACGCCTTGACAGCGTTTCGCGATTTCGGAACCGACGGCGCCGCAGCCGGCGCGTCCTGCATCGGCAGCCGCGTGCGCCGGATGCCGTCGTACGAATACAACGCCCCAGCCACGGCGCCTGCCGTCGGTACCAGGCCGATTTCGCCCGCGCCTTTCGCGCCGTAGCCGCCCACCTCGTCCGGCACTTCGATCAGGATCACGTCCACCGGCGGCGTATCCTTCGCCTTGGGAATGCCGAGATCGCGCAAAAGCAGCGAGTTCGGACGCCCCTCGGTGCACGGAAAATCCTCGGAGAGCGCATAGCCTAGGCCCATGTGCGCGCCGCCCTCGATCTGTCCGGCGCAGGCCAGCGGATTGATGGCGCGACCCACGTCGTGCGCCGCCACGACGCGCTGAATGCGCCCGTCCTGGCCCAGAATCACCAACTGCGTCGCGTAGCTGAACGTCAGGTGCGTGGTGGGATTCTGCAGAGCTTCGGGCGTCCCCGGCTTCGTCGTGAAATTGCAAACGTAATCCCCCGAATATTCGCGACCCACCAGATCCTCGAGGCCCGCGTGCTTCAGATCGTCAGCAAGTTGCCGCGCGGCCCGCTGCGCCGCCGCGCAGCTCAGCGTGGTGGCGCGCGACGCCCACGTCTCGCCGCACTTGGCGCCCATCTCTTTGTCCCAGCGCACCGTCATTACGTCGAGCGGCAAGCCCGTCTCTTCGCAGACGGCCTGGCGGATCGTCGTGAACACACCCTGCCCCATCTCGGTGTACCCGGTCCGCACCTCCAGCCGACCACCCGGCAGGACGAGGATTTTGGCATGGCCGCTGTCGATCGTCCCGTTGCCGATGCCCGTGCTCTTGATGCCGCAGCCAATGCCAGCGTACTTCGCCTTCTTATAAATATCTTTCACGGCACGCAGAGTCTGCAGAATGCCGCAACTATCTCGCATGATCTGGCCGGTGGCGAATTGGTCGCCTGGATGCAGCGCGTTCCGTTCGCGGATATCGTACCCGTCCACTCCGACCTTTTCCGCCAGCATGTCCATGATGCCTTCCATGGCGAAGTGCACCTGGTTGGTACCGAACCCGCGCATCGCGCCGCTGGTCGGGTTATTCGTGAACACGGCTTTCGATTCGATATCGACACTCGGCACGCGGTACGGCCCACACGAATGGCACGCTGCGCGCAGCAGGCACTTGCCACCGGTGCCGGCATAGCCGCCGGTATCTCCGATGATGCGTGCGCGCACCGCCAGCAGATTGCCCTTGGCATCGGCGCCCACCGTGTATTTCAGAATCATCGGGTGGCGCTTGGGATGATGCTGCGTCGATTGCTCTCGCGTGAGCACCACCTTCACCGGGCGCTGCAACAGAAACCCCGCCACCGCTGTCTGCGCCTGAATGGACAGTTCTTCTTTGGCACCAAACGCGCCGCCGCTCGAAACCAGCTCGACTTCCACATCCTCCATCGGTAGGTTCAACACCTTCGCGATCTGGCTGTGGTCGTACGTGGACCCCTGGCTCTGCGAGTACACCTTGACGCCCCTGCCCTGCGGCAGCACCAGGCAAGCTTCCGGCTCCAGAAACGCGGGATCGACAAGCTGCGTGTGGAACGTCTGCTCGATGACGTGCGCCGACTGCGCCAGTGCCGCATCTACGTCGCCCCGCGCGAATGCCGTGGTATCGAGAAGATTCGGGTGGACGTGCAGATTGCCCGGCGCGTGCACTTGCGGCGCGCCCGGCTCCAGCGCGGCAACCGGATCGGTCACCGGCGGGAGCACTTCGTAGTCCACCTTGATTTGCTTGGCCGCCTCACGTGCATGAAACAGCGTGTCGGCCACAACGAGCGCCAGAAAATCGCCCACGCAGCACGTGGTCTCGCCTACCGCGACGAATACTGGCAGATCCGGAATATTCAGTCCCGTGCCGCGCTGCCCAGGCACATCCGGAGCCGTCAAAATGCGGACCACGCCCGGCATCGCCAACGCAACCGACTTGTCGATGGAAAGCACCTTAGCTCGCGGATGCTCGCTCAGTCGCGGTGTTCCATGGAGCATCCCCGGCACACACATATCCGCGATGAACGGCCGCTGTCCTAGCGCCTGGTCCGCGCCGCAATACCGCTTCGGCGCTTGGCCTACCCCATCTTTCGCGTTCGATGCGGTTGTGGTGCGGTGCAGCCCGTACTCCTCGCCAAAGAAAGCTTGACGCCGCAGCTCCCGTCCCGCCACCGAGCGCCCGTTGTTCCACACCTCGCCCGCGGTCTGGATTGAGTCGAGAATTCGCGCATACCCGGTGCAGCGGCACAAATGGCCCGAGAGCGCTTGGGCGACAGCATCGCGATCCGCGGTCTTGCCGCGCTCCATCAGTGACGACGCCCGCACCATGATCCCAGGAATGCAGAACCCGCACTGCACGCCGCCTTCGAGCACGAACGATTCGCTCAGCACACGCCGCTTTTCCTCCGGCATGCCTTCCAGCGTGACCACAGCGCGCCCTTCCATCTGTTCCGGTTTCCGCCGGCAGGCCAGCACCGGCTGCCCATCCACCATCACCGCGCAACAGCCGCAGGTTCCCTCGGGCGCGCAGCCATCCTTGGCCGAAACAATGCCGCACCCTTCCCGCAAGACCTCGAGGAAATGCATCCCGGGTTCGTAGCCAACCGAGGTGGGCGTTCCGTTCAGGGTAAAGGTAAGAGTCGGCATCCTCGCGGCGCCGGCCGCCGCTCCTGGTAACTTGAAGATATCACAGAACTAGCGCCGTCGGTCGAGCCTACGACGGCAGTTCGTGGCCCTTGGTTTCAGCGCCAAACGGCAGCGCCGCCAACCCAATCACGAATGCCAGCGCCGTCAACGCGACCGGCGCACCGAGCGTACCGAAATGCCGCACACCCGCGCCCACCAAGAATGTGAGCCCCGCGCCGGCAAACCGGCCGATGTTAGTGGTAAACGCGAACGCGCTCACCCGGCATTCCGTGGAATACTGCTCCGGGATCCAGAACGAGTACACCACGAAATTCGCGCCGCCCAATCCCAGGAAGAAGGTGCATACCATAAACCATTCGAGCGCCCCCGCTCCCATGTAAAAGACGTATCCGAACGAAAGCGGCAGAAACACGAGCATGAATGCGAAGAACACGGCCAACGTCGACCGCCGGTCCAGCCGCTGGATCAGTAGCGGCGTCAGCAGCGCACCGATGATGGTTCCGATGCCCAGCAGCGCGGTCGCCAGCGAAGCCAGCTTTGCCGTGTTCACCGCGCTGGCGCCGGCCCGTTCCGCCAAGCCCGTCATCGCCGCCGGCACATACACTGAACCCGCCCACAATCCCACAATCGAAGCGATCAGGTAAATCGAGTTCAGGATCGTACGCCCGCGGTACTGCCGCGTGAACAATTGCAGAAACGAATGATGCATGGTCAGCCGGCGACCGAGTTCCACGCGCTTGTTCTTCCACCGCTCGGGTTCGTGCAGCCGGTTATATAAGAAGGCGATCAACAACGCCGGGCCTCCGCCAAGAACGAACATCCAGCGCCATCCGAACTGGCTGCCCACGAAATAATTCAAGACGGCCGCCAGCAGTACTCCGAAATAATACCCGGTGTGCATCAGGCATCCGCCCACCGTGCGCCGCTCCTCGGGCCACGATTCCGAAACCAGCGACGCGCCGATTGACCACTCGCCGCCAATCCCCACGCCCGCCAGAAAGCGGAAAACGGCGAGCGACCATACACTCTGCGACAGCGCCGCCAACAGCGTAAAAGCCGAAAACCAGAGAATAGTGAACATCAGAGTGCGCGCGCGGCCGAAGCGGTCGGCCACCGGCCCCCATCCTAGCGCCGTGCCCCATCCGATCATGAATAGGGCAAACAACAGCCCACCGTAGTAGCCGACGTTCGCGGTCGTCGCCGGAATTCCGGATTTCGGCAACACCTCGCGCAACGCCGGGACCAGCACCAGCGACAGGATGAACGAGTCCATCCCGTCCATCGTCCAGCCGCCCCAGGCCGCCCAGAAAGCGCGCTTCTGTTCGCCCGTCAATCCAACGGGAGCCGGGGCAACAGCAACTGCGGTCTTTCGCACAGGGAGTACCTCGGGCAATTACATCATCGCCGGGTGAGTAAAAGCAACAGCCCGTGGGTGATCATTCCATTTCGCCAGGCGAAAGATTGTCCACATAGCACCACATCCACGTCTCGCCCGGTTCGATCGAGCGGATCAACGGATGTTTCGTCGCGTGGAAATGCTTCGTCGCATGTTTGTTCTTCGACGAATCGCAGCAGCCCACGTGCCCGCATTCCAGACAAAGGCGCAGGTGAACCCAGCTGTCGCCGGTTTTCACACATTCCTCGCAAACGTGCTTCGCCGTCGCTCGAACCCGAACCTGATCCAGATGCTTACAATGCGCCGCCATTCGCCACCTCCGTCAACCCGCAGCGCTGCGGTCGAGCGCGGCGCGGTCCCACCGCCCCAGGGTAGCACCGGCCTGATACGTACTTTCCAGAAAATCCAAGAGTGCGGTCTTGGGATCCGGCGCCGTTCGTACGTCGTCATACATCAGGAGAAACTCGTGCAGCCCCTGATGATAGAAAGCCTTCGTTGGCCCGGCCGGCGCCGCCGTGAAGCCTTCCGGTTCCGGCACCGTATATGAATAGAAGGCCGCACCGTCCACACCACCGCCGCCCGGCCAAAATCCGGCGCTCGAACATTCGTGCGAGTACGCTTCGCGCGTCATCGCGTCCGCCCCTTCGCGCTCCGGCGCGCGCCGTCCGGAAAAGCGCGTAACGGCCAAATCAAAACTCCCCCAGAAGAAGTGTACCGGGCTGCATTTCCCTGTGTAGCGCCCGCGAAATTCCTTCAGACTTGTGTCTGCCTGCACCAGGATGCGCCAAAACCGTTTGGCATACTCCGGGTCATAGGACGCATGCTGCTCATCCCGGTCAAATGGAATCGGATCGGGAATCTCCACCGGCACCTTCCAGATCTTCACTTCGATCCCCGCCGACGCCAGAGTCTTCATGAACTCCCTGTAAAAGTCCGCGACGGAGCGGGCATACAACCGGACGGTCTTCGTTTGCCCGTCGCTGGTCCGGATGGCCACTTGGTGAGCCAAGAAATCGAACTCCACCTCGAACAGGCGCGACCTATAGGGAATCGCCGAAGTGGAGAGTCCACGTGCGGTTACATACAACGGCACATGCCACCAGTGATTCATGCGCGGGCTCAGCGCCAGCCGCACCTTGCCCACAATCTGCGTCCACATGTGGAGCGTGGCGTAGGTATCCTTCCAGGACGCCAAATGCAATTCAGGCCAGTCCGCTTCGATCATGGAAATCCCTCTGGCCCGAATTATCCCACGGGGTTATACTTCCTCCATGTTTCGCTACACCCAATTTGCCTTGTTACTTTTGTTGCCGCCACTGACGTTTGCACAAATTACCGCGAATACAGTCACAGTAACCGCCTCCCAAAGCGCTGCCGCGCAGCCGGACACGGCGATTTTCAGCGTCACCGTCATGTCCGGCATCGACAAGAACCTCAGCGACATCCTGGCAGCCTTACAAGGCTCCGGCCTTACGGCGGCAAACTTCGTCAATCTGTACTCCAATATTGCTTCCGTGGGTCCGCAGCCGGCCGTAACTTCGCAGGTGCAGCTCGGCTGGGGTTTTCAGCTCACCGTGCCGCTTGCCAAGGTGAAAGACACCACGGCCGCGCTGACCGCGCTGGCGCAGAACGTTCCTCAAAATAACAGCGGCCTCTCTGTTACCTTTCAATTGTTCCAGACTCAAGCCTCGTCCCAGCAAACTGCAAATTGCAACCTGGCTGACCTGGTCGCCAGTGCCCGCACGCAGGCGCAGCAACTGACAAGCGCTGCCGGGTTGGTGCCCGGCATGATCCAATCGATTTCCACCACCGTGGGACCCAACGCATCCTGCTTTCTCACCGTACGGTTCCTGTTGGGAACTCAACTGATGTTGCAGGAGCCCAGTTCGATCAGCGTGCTTGCGTCCCGCTCTCTCGCCGTGCAGCCGGATCAGGTTTTGATCAACTTAACTGTAACTTCCGGTCTGAACACCGGTTTGGATGATATTACTGTCGCGTTACAAAAGGCCGGCATTTCGGGAGGCACGTTTGTGGGTGTCAACACACTCAGTTTCTTCACGCCCGGGGCCGGTTCGGAGCGCCAACTGCAATGGACTTTCAGCCTGACCGCGCCGCTATCTAATACCAAGGACGCGCTGGCGGCGATCGGTGCGGCTCAACAGGCGCTGGCCAAGGCCTCGGCTGGTGACAGCCTTTCTTTTCTCGTCTCAGGAACGCAGGTTTCTTCGCAACTGGCGGCTGCACAGACGTGCCCCCAGGTAGACCTGGTCAAAGATGCGCAAGCGCAGGCGCAAACCGTAGCCACCGCGGCCGGCGTCTCCGTCGGTTCCATCATGGATCTGGGTGGTACCAGTGCTCCTGCCCTCCTACCGGGTTTCCGATTGGGAGATTTCACGGCTGCGTCTGGATTCGCGACCATCCAGGTTGGCGTTATCTCCAACGCCCTACTCGGCATCGCGTCGACTTGCTCTTTGACCGTCACATTCCATCTTCAGCAGTAACGGGCTCCGCCTTGCGCTCGCGTGAAGCGCAACAGCCGCTTACTCCGAAGCGAACCGGGCCAACGCTTCGGCTTTCGCCTGTGCGGCCCCGCTATCGATCGACGCCGCCGCCTTCTCCATCCCCTCCGCGAACGAAGCCGCCCGCCCCGCCGCAACCAACCCGGCGCTGGCGTTCACCAACACGATGTCCCGCGCCGCGCCGCGCTGCCCGCCCAACACCTCCCGCGCGATCGCCAGATTCCTTTCCCGGTCGCCGCCCAGCAATGCCCCGGCGCGCGCCACTGGCACACGGAAATCCTCCGGACTCACCGTGCGCCGTTCCACTCGGCCCGCCCGCACTTCAAACACCAGCGAGGGCCCCGTCGTGGTGATCTCATCCAAGCCATCAGACCCGTGAACCACGAATCCGTGCTCCAGTTCCAATGCCGAGAGAGCGCCCGCGATCAATTCTGCCGCGTGCGCCGATGGCGCCCCCGCCACCTGCGCGGTCGCGCCCGCCGGATTAGTCAACGGGCCCAGGAGGTTAAACACGGTCCGCATTTTCAGATCGACTCGCACCGGGTGCGCGTGTTTCATCGCGGTGTGCACCGCCGGCGCAAAAAAAAATCCGATTCCGATTGCCCGGATCGCGCACGCCGCCTGCTCCGCCGAAACTCCGACTTTGATCCCCATCGACTCCAGCAGATCCGCGCTGCCGCACTGACTCGAAATCGACCGGTTGCCGTGCTTGGCGACGCGCACACCCGCGCCGGCCACCACGAATGCCGCAATCGTCGAAATGTTGAACGTGCCCGAAACATCGCCACCTGTGCCGCAGGTATCGAGCAGCCGCTCTCCGTCCAGTTTCAGGTTGACCGGCGCCGCCATCCGGCGCATCGCTCTCGCGAACCCCACCAGTTCGTCAACCGTCTCCCCTTTCATCCGCAATGCGACCAAGAATGCCGCGATCTGCGGCTCGCTAGCCTTGCCCGAGAGGATGGTCTCCAAGGCTGCCAGCGCATCGGAGGACGAAAGATTCTCGCGCTCGGCGACCCGTTCAAGGTACGGGAGAAGGGACATGTTATAGTGGAACGTTCGGCTTGTCCGTAATCCTAGCACAAGCAGATTTTCCATGAAAATTCACGAGTATCAGGCAAAAGCCATCCTGTCTCGCTACCACGTTCCCGTGCCGCGGGGCGAGGTCGCGTTTACGATGGAAGAAGCCGAAGCCGCTGCCAAAAAGATCGGCGGTAGCGTCGTCGTCAAAGCGCAGATTCACGCCGGCGGACGCGGCAAAGGCGGCGGTGTCAAGGTGGCGAAAAATGCCGCCGAGGCCGCGGCCATCGCCGACAAGATGCTCGGCATGATGCTGGTTACGCATCAGACTGGACCCGAGGGCCGCGTCGTCCACCGTCTGCTCGTCGAAGAAACGCTGCCCATCGAACGCGAACTGTATCTCGGCATCGTCCTCGACCGCGTGCAAGGCAAGCCCGTGCTCATGGCCTCCGCGGCGGGAGGCATGGAAATTGAAGAGGTCGCCGCGAAAACACCGGAGCTGATCCTGAAGGAAGCATTCGAACCCGGAACCGGGCTGGCTTCCTATCAGTGCCGGAAACTAGCGTTCGGCATGGGCGTCCCAGCCGCAATCGTGAATGCCGCATCGGCCGCCATGGCCGCGTTGGCCCAAGCCTATAGCGCCACCGACGCTTCGCTCGCCGAGGTCAACCCGTTCATCCTCACTAAGGACGGCAAGGTTTACGCCCTCGACGCCAAGATCAACTTCGACGACAACGCTCTCTACCGCCACAAGGACCTCGTCGAGCTGCGCGATCTCAACGAAGAAGATTCGCTCGAAGTACAAGCCTCCAAGCACAGCCTGAATTACATCAAGCTGGATGGCACGGTCGGCTGCATGGTCAATGGCGCCGGCTTGGCGATGGCCACCATGGACATCATTAAATATGCGGGCGGCAGCCCCGCGAATTTTCTGGATGTCGGCGGCGGCGCCAGTGCCGAGCAAGTCAAGAATGCCTTCCGCATCCTGCTCTCGGACAAGAATGTCAAAGCCGTGCTCATTAACATCTTCGGCGGCATCTTGCGATGCGACACGCTGGCAACCGGCGTCGTGGCCGCCGCGCGGGATCTGAATATCAAGGTGCCCATCGTCGTGCGTATGGAAGGCACCAACGTCGAGCAAGGCCGCAAGATTCTGCTCGAATCAGGATTCAACTTCACGGTTGGTGAGGATATGCGCGATGCCGCCCAAAAGGTCGTCCAGCTCGCCGCGAACTAGAGGAGACCGATGAGCGTACTGGCAGACCGAAATACCCGGCTGATCGTTCAAGGATTCACTGGCAAGGAAGGCACCTTTCACGCGCAGCAGGCCATCGCTTACGGCACCAAAGTTATCGGCGGCGTGACGCCAGGCAAAGGGGGCAGCAAGCACTTGGACCTGCCCGTATTTGATACGGTGGCGCAAGCCGCCAAAGCCACCGGCGCCAACGCCTCGGTCATCTTCGTCCCGCCCCCGTTCGCCGCCGACGCCATCATGGAGGCCGCCGACGCCGGAGTCGCGCTCGTGGTGTGTATTACTGAGGGAATTCCTGCCCTCGACATGGTGAAAGCCTCGGGGTTCCTCGCGAGTAAGAAAACCCGTCTGATCGGCCCCAATTGTCCGGGAATTATTTCACCTGGCAAATGCAAAATTGGGATTATGCCGGGACACATTCACAAGGAAGGCCATGTGGGGGTGGTCTCGCGGTCCGGCACGCTGACCTACGAGGCGGTCGGCCAGCTGACCAAGCTCGGAATCGGCCAATCCACTTGCATTGGGATCGGCGGTGATCCAATAATCGGCACCAATTTCGTGGACGCGCTGCAATTATTCAACGAAGACTCTGATACAAAAGCGATTATCATGATCGGGGAAATCGGCGGCAACGCCGAGGAGACCGCCGCCGCTTTCGTCAAGGCGCATGTAAGAAAACCGGTGGTCGGATTTATCGCCGGCCAGACTGCGCCGCCCGGCCGCCGCATGGGTCACGCCGGCGCCATCATTTCCGGAGGCTCCGGGAAAGCGTCCGATAAGATTCAAGCGATGAAAGACGCGGGAATTACAGTCTGTGACTCGCCCGCGGAATTGGGAGAAAAAGTTAAAACTCGACTATGAGCCTGGAACGCACGTTTTCAGCTATCAAACCGGACGCCGTGGCGGCCGGCCATGCCGGAGAGATTCTGGCCATGATTCAAAAAGCGGGATTTCGCATCCTAGGCCTGCGCATGACGCGTCTGACCCCTTCCCAGGCGCGCGGTTTCTATGCCGTGCACCAGGCTCGGCCGTTCTTTGAAGGACTCGTCAAATTCATGACCGAGGGTCCGATCATAGTCATGGCCTTGGAGCGGGACAACGCCATTGCCGGATTGCGTGAAGTCATGGGCGCCACCGATCCCGAAAAGGCCGCCGAGGGCACCATCCGCAAGCGATTCGCGACGAACATCGAGCGCAATTGCATTCACGGTTCCGACGCCCCGGAAACGGCGCGGACCGAGCTGCAATTTTTTTTCAGCGCGGCGGATTTTCTGTAAGCGAAATTCGCAGCCGGCGTGACAGTTCCCTCCGGCCGGCAGGGCCCTGCCTTGGCGAAAAAAGCGGACGAAGCGTTCAGGCGGCGAACGGCGCTGCACTCTTCGGTCGAATCCGAAAGTCGTATCGGATAATCCCGACGGCCGTGCCCGCTTGGTCGCTGCGGAGCACTTTACCGGTGATTACGAGGCGGAGAGGGCAGCGTTCGTCCAACAGAGCCGGCCAGTCGATCATCACTTGAATGTGTTTCCCAACTGGAAGAATCTTTTGGGTCTTCAGGAAGACGCCACCGCTGCTGATGTCCAGAGTAGTTGCCTGCTCTCGGTCGCCGGCCAGGATATACTGCGACCGGGCGGTAATCGGAAATCGCTGATGTTGCCGGCGTTCGTACGGAGCGAACTTCCGGCCGGGAGCGGGAGACATACTCCCTCCTTTTTTTAATCGTGAAGTCTGAATGATTCCATATCGTTTGACAGGTGTCAAGGTACATTTTCTCCTGTATTTTCAGCCTTGTGTGACTGTATTTTTGTGGCTATTAGAGCTGGAACTAACGGAACTTTTGTCCTGTCGAATTCCCCACAACGGCACCAACCTCCCGCTCCCGCCGGTGTTTCGCCAACCGTCAACGCATTTCGGGTATACGAAAATTACGCGCAAAAACTGCGCTCGTTTGATCACCCTTTTCTTTCCCGTGTCACCGAGAATTGTTACGGTTCGCTTAAACCGTCTCTTACGCCTCCCTCAGAATTGTGACGCCACAAATGAATCCGCCTCATTGACGAGCAGCCCCGGCCAGCCGCGTATAATCGCTGAATATGGAAATCACCCGGTTAGGACACGGAACCTTCCGCTTTCGTCTGCCTTCGGGACAGATCGTCGTCATGGATCCGTGGACCGAGGGGAATCCCGCATTTCCCGCAGGCTTCGAGATCTCGCGCGTCGACACGATCTGTATTACCCACGGCCATTTCGATCACATCCACGACGCCGTGCCTCTGGCCAAGAAGTTCAACCCCGAAGCGGTGGCCATCCATGAAACCTGCCATTGGCTGGAATCCAAGGACGTCGAAAAGACGCGCCCGATGAACAAAGGCGGCTCCCAGAAGGTCGGCGACGTGACTCTGACCATGACTCATGCGATCCACAGCTGTGGAATCCTGGACGACGACGGCAAGATCATTTATGTAGGCGAGGCGGCCGGGTACGTTCTGCAATTCGCCGACGGTCGTGTAGCGTACTTCGCAGGCGATACCAACGTCTTCTTCGACATGCAGCTCATCGAGCAGCTCTAGGGCCGGAACTAGTCTTTCTGCCGATCGGCGATCTGTTCACCATGAGCCCGCGCGAAGCCGCCGCGGCTTGTCGCCTGCTCAAACCGAAGAAGGTGATTCCCATGCACTTCGGGACCTTCCCGCCGCTCACGGGACGGCCCGACGAATTGCGGAAGGCGCTAGCTCCTACGAACGCCCAAATGGTGTGGCTGGAGCCCGGCAAGCCGGTGGAGTGGTAGCGGCTCACACTCGCCGAATCAGATACTCTTCCTGCGCTAGCCCTACCACGCGTACTTGATCCGGCCGGACCTCCAGCAAGTGCATGCCCGGGAACTGGGCCCTCGGGGCGGAAAAGTGAGCCAAAACCTCTTGCACCGGGATTTCACCTTCCACCGTCGCCACTTTCCGGAGCGGCGGCGGGCCGCCCGCAGGATCCATCCATTCCTGTCGCAATTTCAGCCCCAGTGCGAGCAGATAGTTCAGCAGCACGCACGCGGCTTCGAAACCAGCTTCTTCCGGCGAGGGGCGATCGTCATGCAGGCCCAGCCAATCGCTGATCACCCGGTAGGTGAACCCCCAGAGAGGAGTTCCGTTCAGTTCGATGGCCGGAAATGCCATTTCGATGGGGAGGCGCGGCACTGGACGCAGACCGTGGCGGGCGGGATCGCGCAGCACGCCGAGTGGAATCCAGAGCGCTTCGGCAGCTTCCCGAGGATCGGGCGTTGTGGGGAGGACTCGCTCCACCCGGAATAGAAAGGGCGCCACCAGAACCACGCGCCCCAGCCGCCGGCCAGCATTGGTCGGCGGTAGGGCCGCCTCCATTTGTACGCGGTCCAGCCGGATGCCGCATTCCTCAGCGAGTTCGCGCAGCGCCGTCTCCAACAAATCGGAATCCCCGGGATCGCGCCGGCCGCCGGGAAAGCTCCAGTGCCCGGACCACGGGTCGTTCTCCCGCTCCGCGCGGCGGATGAGCAGCACGGATTCCTCGGGCCCTCGGGCATGGACAATGGCGACAGCGGCCGCCGGCGCGGCTGACGGTTCCGTTTCGGGCATCTCCTATCAGTATCCTTGGGAAACGCCCTCGCTCGAACGGAACAGCCCCGGTCTGGCATAGAATGTCGGAAGATGAAAGTCATCGCATTTCTGGCCATGGTTTCTCTTGGCGTGCCGGCGGGGTTCGCCCACCATTCCTATTCGGCCGAATTCGATACCTCCAAGCCCGTCAAATTGACCGGCGTGCTCACGCGCGTCGAATGGACCAACCCGCATATCTGGGTCTATCTCGACGTCAAAGACGAAAACGGCAAGGTGACCAATTGGGGCTTCTCGGCCTCGCCGCCGGGCATGCTGACCCGGCGCGGCATCACAAAACAATCCCTGAAGCCGGGTGAGATGCTCACCATCTCCGGCCACCGCGCCAAGGACGGCTCCAACAACGCATCCGGCAACGTGGTCACCTTTGCCGACGGTCGCGACGCTCTGATCGGGCAGGACCAGGCGGTGAATCCGACCGAAGCGCCACCCCCCGAAAGCAAGAAATGATGGCGACAGGAGCGAGATGGGTGTGGTGCTTCATTCTGGCAGGCGAGCTTGCAGCCGGCCAGGTTCCGGGCGGTGGCGGGACTGCGATTCCGCACATGCCCGGCGGGAAACCAAACTTCACCGGCGTTTGGGCCGGCCCGGCTTTCACTCATCGCGTCGGACCAAACGATACCGATACGCCGCGCGTCACCAATTTCGACCCCACCCGGATGGCGCCCTTCCTGCCGGGCGCCGAAGCCCGCTTCCGGCAGAGGCCCACCGGCGACGTGCGCCACGATGACCCTACCGAAATCTGCCTGCCCGACGGCCACCCGCGCGAAGCGCTCGCTCCCTACGCCACGCAGATCGTGCAGACTCCCGAGACCGTCGTCTTCCTTTACGAGTACATGCATTTCTTCCGCGTGATTCCGATCAACAAGCCTCATCCTCCGGATGTGGACTCGACGTTCATGGGCGATGCGGTGGCGCAGTGGGACGGGGACACGCTCGTGATCGATACCATCGGCTTGCGCGAGTGGACGCTATCGGCCAGCAACGGCTGGCACAGCGACGCCCTGCACACGATCGAGCGTCTCCATCATGTCGACTCGGCCACCGTAGCGTACCAAGTCACCATCGACGACCCAAAGATCTTTACAAGGCCGTGGTCGCAGGAATTCCAGATGAAGCTTCACCCCACGTGGAAATTGCTCGAACAGGTCTGCGAAGAAAACAACCGTTGCGAGGCCGGCAAGTGTACGCCGGCGCAATCGCAGGCGAAGTGACAGCAATGATTTCATCCCGGCGCATGAGCGCGGGGGGTCGCGCCTATGCGTGTGCGCGTTTCGGCCGTTCGATCGACCAACCCGGCCCTCGCCGCGCCCGGATCGCCGCGAAGTCCAATCGTGCGAGGTCGTCCTCGTTTTCGCTCAAGTTCAGTTCCCACAGGGGGTAAAAGTCTTCGCCCACGCTCAAGCCTTCCACCCCGCCATGAGGGCCGTACAGGATTTCATGAGATGCGTCGACACCGAGCTTTCGGAGGTCCTCGGCAATCTGCGCCAGATCGTCGTGGATCATTGCGCGTCTCCATCTTCTTGCGCCGCCGCGCGGCGCATGGCTCGCCTCGTTAACCCCGACCGGTTGGGAGGCCCGGCCCGCTACATCAACTCCGCCAGAAGTTCCTGCGCGATCAATGGCGAAATACCCAGTCTGCGGTGCGCCAGCGGCCCGCCCTCGTCCAAAACCGGCTCGGCCTCGTGCAGCGACGGAATGTCCGTTCGCTGAAAGAACTTGCCGATCGGAATCTCTTCACCCCAAATCTGCGATTTTTCTACCGCCATGATCCAATTCGACGAGTCATAAGCGGAATCGTCCTCCAGCTTCTTGACCCGCTGCTTGAACCAGGGGTAGGTGTTGTCATGGTTGTAGGTTACACACGGGCTGAATACGTCGATAAACGCAAAACCTTTGTGCCGGATCGCCTGCTTGATCAGATCGGTCAGATGCTTCTGCTCGCCGCTGAACCCTCGCGCTACAAAGGTCGCGCCGGCCGCCAGCGCCAGCGAGATCGGGTTGATCGGCCCTTCCACGCTTCCGAACGGCGTGCTCTTGGTTTTCATCCCGAGCCGGCTTGTAGGTGACAACTGTCCGGTAGTCAGCCCGTAGATCTGGTTGTCCATCGCCAAGTACACCAGGTCGACATTCCGCCGCATCGTGTGGATGAAGTGATTGCCGCCGATGCCGAACCCATCGCCGTCACCGCCCGTCACTACCACGGTCAGATCGTGGTTCGCCAGTTTCACTCCTGTTGCAACAGCGAGAGCCCTGCCGTGCAGCGTGTGCATGCCGTATGTGTTGATGTACCCCGGCAGGTTCGAAGAACAGCCGATGCCGCTGATGGTCACGATGTTGCGCGGCTCCACCTGCAACTCGACCACCGCCTTCTGAAGCGCGGCCAGCACTCCGAAATCGCCACATCCTGGACACCAGTCCGGCTCCGCCTTTCCCTTCAACTCGGGAAGCGTGATTTGTTTCAAACCAGTTGTCGTCGTCGCCATTGGCCTCTCCTCAAACCATGATTTCGTGCATGGGAACCGACAGCTTGGTTCGCCCGCCCAGTTGTTCTTTGACCGCCTCCACGATGTGATGCGGCATGAAGGGTTCACCGTCGTACTTCCGGATATGCCCATCGGGTACGAAGCTGGTTTCGCTCCGCAAATAGCGCGCGAACTGCCCGCTATAGTTGTTCTCGACGATGATCGTGCGCTCGCAGTTCTTCAGGATCTCGACGATGCGGTCGCCGTGGAGCGGCACCAGCCACCGAATCTGCAGCCGGTTCGCGGTGATTCCTTCTTCGTTCAGCAGTTCCACCGCCTCTTCGATCACGCCCTTGGTGGATCCCCAGCCGATCAGAGTGACTTCGGCGTCCGGCGAACCCACCAGTTCCGGCGCTATCACCGCCGCTTCGATGCCCGCGATCTTTCGCTGGCGCTTCTCCATCATTTCGCGGCGCTTGATCGGGTTGGTGAATTCGTCGCTGATCAGCACGCCGTCTTCCTGGTGTTCGTCGGTGGCGACTGTATGCATGTGCCCCGGTACACCGGGAATGGCGCGGGGAGATACGCCGCTCTCCGTGTACAGGTAGCGCTTGTAGCCGTTGGCCCCATTCGCCTCCGCTTCCGTGATCAGATCACCGCGATCGATCTCGACGTTGAAGTTGAGCGATTCCGGGTCCACCGCCGCTGTGCCCTCCGACAGCAGCAGGTCGGTCAGCACAATTCCGGGGCATTGATATTTGTCGATCACGTTGAAGATTTCCGGGATCAGCTGGAAGCAGTCCGCGACATCCAGCGGCGACGCGATCACCCGTGGGTAGTCGCCGTGCCCCGCCCCCAACATCTGCCATAGGTCGCCCTGTTCGGTTTTCGTTGGCACACCCGTCGAGGGACCCGCGCGTTGCACGTCGATCACCACCACCGGTGTTTCGATCATCGCCGACATGCCCAGCCCTTCGGTCATGAGCGCGAACCCGCCGCCGGAGGTAGCGCACATCGCGCGGCACCCCGCGTGCGCCGCGCCAATCGCCATGTTGATAACGCCGATCTCGTCCTCCACCTGCCGTACCATGATCCCGGTTTTGCGCGCGTGCGAAGCCATCCAGTGCAGCACGCCAGTCGACGGGCTCATGGGATACGCGCAATAGAACTTGACCCCCGCCGCCGCCCCGCCCATCGCCAACGCCATGTTCCCCGTCAGCACGGCCTTCGGATGATCGGTCATCGGCACTGGATGAGGGAACGCTTCGAAGTGGGCCGTGGCATACTGGTAGGCCGCGCGCGCCACCTCCACGTTCTCATTGACCACCGCGTCGCCCTTTTTCTTAAACTGTTGCGTCAGCACTTCCTCCAGTGCTTGAAACCCGATCCCCATCATGTTCATCGCCGCCGCCACCGCCAGTGTGTTCTGCTCGACTTTGTTTCGGCTGTTCTTCGATAATTCGCCCACCGGCAGCGGGCAAAGCCGCACGCCCTCGGGCGTCGCGCCCGGCTTAATACTGTCCCCGTTATATATGACTGCTGCCCCCGGCCCCAATAATCCCAAGTGCCGGTCCATGGTGTCCTGGTTGAGTGTGATCAACAAATCGATCCGGTCGCCCATATTGGTCACGGGCTCCGGTCCGGTGCGGATCGTCAGAAACGTGTGTCCGCCGCGAATAATGGATTGATACGCGTTGTAGGCGTTCAGGTACAGGCCGCGTCTCGCGAAAATCCGGGCGAAGATGTTACCCGGAGTCGCGACACCCTGTCCCGCGGCGCCCCCAATGGAAACCGCGAACGTATACTTCATCCCGTTCTTCCTCCCCCTCTAAGTCGCCAAACCAAATACGAATATGATGCCGGATCAATCATCGGGCGGCCGACTGCGCCGCGGGAGCGAACGATAGTTTAGGCCGATTAGTCTATTCCCCGAAGATCCCGGAAGCAAGCCCCTTCGGGCCTTGGGTTCTGACTAAGGCTGGCGCGAGTGACCCAACCGAACCGCCACGCGCCGGATGCCTTGCTGGGCCTCCTGGTTGGAGGGTTGTAGCCGCAAAGCGCTTTGAAACTCGGCCGCGGCCTCGCGGAACTCGCCTGCCGCTTCCAGCCCCATCGCCAGATCGGAGTGGCCTTGCGCGTGATCTGGCTGGAGCGCCAAGAACTTTCGAAATTCTTCGACGGCTGCGCGCGTGTCTGTGAGAAGCAGAATGTTGCCCAGGTTCTCGTGAAATGCTGGCGTACCTGGTTCGTAGCGGACGGCGAGCCGCTCCTCCGCAAGCGCCTGGCTGAACTCGTTGCGCTCCACGTGCGCGCTGGCCATCCAGTTGTGCAACCAGCCCGACTCGGGCGATTGGCGCAGAGTGACCTGGAACAGAGTATAGTCGTCCCGCCAGTCGCGATTGCGCGCCACCGTCCCGAAGGCGCAAAGCAGCACGACGGCGGCGCCGCCGGTCGTTGCCCATTGCCGCTGGTAACCCGCGAGACGGTCCCAGGCCCACGCGGCTATCCAGCAGAAGCCGGCCGACGGCAAGTACAGGTAACGCTCTGCAAACACGTTTTGCCCAACCCCCGTCAGGTTCAACGCTGGCGCCATCGTCGCGGAAATCCAAAACAAGCCGAACCCCACCAACGGCAGGCGCAGCCGGGAAAAGGCAGCTCCGGCCGCGGCCAGAGCCAGCACCGCAATCAACACCGCCAGCTTGAGGCTGCCGGTTGGATGGAAAATGTGGAAGTAGTTGAGATTTACCGGCAGGAGCAAGGCGCCCAGATATTGCGCTGCCAGCACAGCGGCGCTCAAGACGAATTCGAGCGGGTTGAGATGAAAGAACTGGTCCTGTCCCGGAACCAGGCTTCCCAGCGCCGCCACCCGCAGAACCAGGTAGATGAACAGCGTTGCCGCCAGCGCCGCATAGAGTCTGCCGTTGTGCCGCAGTTCCATCCAGCCTCGCCCGCAAACCAGGAACCCGAAGCCAACATACAGAGGCAGCAGCATCACTCCGGTTTCCTTCGTGAGGAGCGCCGCCAGGTATACGCCGCATTGTCCGGCAATCGTAAGACCGCTCGCCGCGCCATCCTGCTGGGCGAGCCGCCAGACGCCGCCCAGCGCCAGGGCGGTGACCAGCGAGTCGGGCACAGAGGCGATCCAATCGACCACTTCGGTGTGGATCGGATGAACCGCAAACAGGGCCGCGGCCGCAAACGCCAACCGTCCCGCCGCCATGCGCCGCACTAATCCATACAGCATCACTGTATTGATCGCGTGTAGCATGATCATCAGGGAATGAAACGCCGGCGCGCTGAACCCGGCAATCTCTTGGACCGCCAGGTACACCAAGAATTGGAGAGGCCGGTAGTAATTTCCCGGATGACCCGCATCCCACGTGGACCACACCCCCGACTCAAGGATGCGCGGAATCTGCGAAACGCTCCCGACCAGCGGATTCCGCAACAATTGGATCTTATCGTCGCTGACGAAGCCATTAGCCAGGGAGTTGGCGTAGACAGCGATCGCGAGCGCCGCCAATCCTGCGGTGACGGGTAGCCATTCGGGAAGCTTGGATAGGAAAAAACACGAAGCCTGGGCTAGCTTTGGCTTGGCCATGAAGTTAACAGAGTAGCAGATCCGGGAATCATCTACCTTTTCGGATCGCGTCAGTGATTCTCCGTTAACCTGTAGTGGCCGGAATCCGAACCGATATCTTCCGCCAGACGCTCCAAAATATGGTAACGGGCATGGACCTCCCAGAACAGACCCGTGAATCTTAGCGCAACGGGCATTAGCAGATTCGCGGCCAGGCCGATGATCGCCGATTCGATCTTGGAGCCGGCCACAGCCCCGGCGGAGTTCGCCTTTGCGTCAAGAACGGAGCGGCAGAGCAGGGCGCGGTCACCAGGCGGCTCGCCGCCATCCCACTTACCGGCCGCACAGGAGAGCGCCCTCTCCGTAAGCAGTCCCACTTCTAGTAAGCTGTCCCGGCGATTTTGTTAGCGATGATTCGGCGGGAAGGATCGGTGTAGGTCCAGCGGAACGGCTTGGCTGATTTCGAGTAGGCGCGGATATACTTGCGCAGCTTGTTGCCGAG
>Ga0126371_10000837_pt1 | contig 25776 bp, 25 predicted proteins | sample PanSoiMetaPlot_4_FD_110145 | JGI IMG/M metagenome (GOLD analysis project Ga0126371, IMG submission 110145) | Tropical forest soil microbial communities from Panama - MetaG Plot_4 | ecosystem: Environmental > Terrestrial > Soil > Tropical forest > Bulk soil | place: Panama | collected 2016-02-17 | reverse complement strand
AGAAACGTCAGGTTCGCGCTGTCAATCAGCGACATCTTCCCGCCGTAAAGCGCGTTCGCCTCAATCGCGTCCACCACCTCGCGCGGCCGGAACCGCCGGATCACCAGCGTCGCCACCCCCACACCCAATCCCCCAACACACGGCACCGCCAGAACCCGCCACCACGACAGCCCAAAACCCTCACTCAACAAATGATCAGGGGGCACTTTGAACAGCATCTCGTGCAGCCATTGCGACATCTGGTGCACGATGACGACGCCGATGCCGATGGCCGCGCCCACGGCCGCGCCGAACACCGTCAGGGCAATCTCGTTGCTGCGCAGATGGCGGCGTTCAAGGCCGCGCAACAGGGCCCGCCAGCGGACCCGAACCAGGAACCGGGCGTCCTGCCAACTGCGCGATGGCCGTACGCCCGCGACGATCGAGAGCTCTGGCCGCGCCATCGCGAACGTGCCGCGAATGCGATCGACAATTTTCATACGGTGCTCGGCCGCAACGTCGACGACAGTAACCGGAACGTAATAATCGCCAAGACCAGTCCTCATGCCGCGAGGAACACGCCGGAGGCTGGCGCCGGCTCGGCGCGCACCGCCCCCGGAGAGCCGGCGGCATCGTCAGGGCATAACCCGTCTGCGGTGTAGCCGTAAAGCGGATGATGGAATCAGAATAGGGCGGTGCTGTGACCCATCGTGTGGGCCGATCAGTAGATCCCGAGATGCTGGTGCAGGTCGATGCCGCCACGGCGTAGCTCGCCGGTGGTGCCCGCGACCGCAACGTGGCCGCTATTCAGGATGACGATGTCGTCGGCGATGTCGAATACCAGCTTCGCGTTCTGCTCGACCAGAATGATGCTGAGCCCCTGTTCCTTGAGCCGGCGGATGGTCGCCATGACCTCGGCGACGATTTGCGGCGCGAGACCCTCCGACGGCTCGTCCATCAGCAGCACGCGTGGATTGGCCATGAGCGCCCGGCCGATGGCTAGCATCTGCTGTTCGCCGCCGGACAAATAGCCGGCGACCTGGTTCTGTCGCTCCTTGAGGCGCGGGAACGTGGCGTAGACCGTGTCGAAGGTCCAAGGCGCATGCGCGCCGTTAGCTTGCGGACGCCGCGCAGCCACCAGCAGATTCTCGCGCACCGTGAGGCTGCGGAAGATGCGCCGACCTTGCGGCACCAGCGCGATGCCGCACGCCGCGATATCTTCCGGCGCCCGGCCGGTAATGGCCCGGCCGAACAATGTGACGCTGCCACGCCGCGGGTGCAGCATGCCCATGGTCACGTTCATGCACGTCGTCTTGCCGGCGCCGTTGCGACCGAGCAGGCCGAGCAGCCGTGCCTCGCCGAGAACGAGCGACACGCCGTGCAGCACGTGGCTGTCGCCGTAATAGGCGTCGATGCCGCCGAGCGCGAGCGCTTCATTCGCCAAGGTAAATCTCCTTGGTGCGCGGATCCGCGACCACCTCGGCGCGCGTGCCTTCGACCACGATCTCGCCAAAATGCATGACGGTGATTCGCTCGGCAAAATCGAGCGCTACATCCATGTCGTGCTCGATCATAACGATCGTGACGTCCCGCGGAATCGCAAACAACAGCGTCTTGACGTCGCGCCGCTCGTCGACCGAAAGTCCTGCGAACGGCTCATCGAGCAACAGCACGCGCGGGTTCTGCGCCAGCGCCATCGCAATCTCGACGCGGCGCCGCTCGCCGTATGAGGTTTCGGCGAGCGGTCGATGCGCCAGATGGCCGAGACCGACGCGCGCCAAGGCCGCCTCCGCTAGCGCAATCAGCGACCGTTGGCGATCGAGCCGCAGCAGCGGATTCCAGCGCAGGCGCGACAAGCCGAGCAGCGACAGCGTGACGTTCCGCAGCAGCGTGTCCTTGGGGAACAGCGTGATGATCTGATAAGTCCTTGACAATCCCAGATGCGCGCGGCGGCGCGACGGCAGGCGCGTCAGCTCCTGGTCGAACAGCGTCACCGAGCCCGCGTCGGGCCGGAGCTCGCCGGTAACGAGATTGAACAATGTCGTTTTGCCGGCGCCGTTGGGGCCGATGATCAAGCGCCGCTCGCCGGGCTCAACCACGAGGTCGAAGCCGCGCGTGACGCGGAGGCCGCCGAAAGATTTCTCGAGCTTATGAATCGACAACGCGGTCATGGCGCCGGTTCGCCGGGCGTCGGTTCGACTGCCGCCGTCGGCGCCTTGACCCATGCCTTGAGCAAGCGGCGGACAAGCCGCGTCGTACCCGGCACCAACCCTTCGGGCATGAAAATGACGATGGCGACGAAGATCGCGCCCAGCAACATGTTCCAGCGTTCGATGTAGGCGCTGGCGATATTCTTGACGATTTCGACCAGGGCGGCGCCGACGATCGGTCCCAAGAGCGTGCCCGAACCGCCCGAAATCACCATCAACACCGGCTCGGCCGAAGCCGTGAGAGTCAAGGTCTGAGGGCTGATGAACTGGGTGTAATAGATGAAGAGAATGCCGGCGATCGCGGTCAGCAGGCCTGAGAACATGCAGGCGCAAAAGCGGATGAGCCAGACGTGATAGCCCAACGCGTTCATGCGTCGCGGCTGGTCGCGTGTCCCTTTGAGACTGGCGCCGAGCGGCGAACCGATGAACACCCAGGTGGCGAAGACCGACAGGGCGAATACGAACAGGGTCGCATAATAGAAATGCGACGGCGCATCGAGCGCGATCCCAAACGGCGCCGGGCGGCTTGCAACGCTGATGCCGTTGTCGCCGTTGGTGACGCTGATCCAGCGATAGGCGAGGCCCCAAAGCAACTCGCCGATGGCGAGCGTGATCATGATGAAGCCGATGCCGGTGACTCGTAACGACAAGGCCGCGAAGATCGCCGTGCCGACCAGCGCCAGAACCAACCCGATGAGGATCGCGGCGATGTGGCCGACTCCAGCCGCCAGGCTGTACGCCACGGCATAACTGGCGATACCGAACAATCCGGCGTGACCGAGCGAGACCAGCCCGCCATAACCGATCAACACGTCGACGCCGAGCGCGAAGACGGCATAGATCAAGATCTGGCTGCAGACACTGACGTAGTAATCGCCGGGAACCCACAGCGGCACGGTGAGGAGCGACACAGCCGCAATCAGGAATCCGATGCGTGTCGCGGTCATGGCGTCTGCTTGCCGAACAAGCCCTGGGGCCGCAGCACGAGGACCACGAGCATCGGCAGGAACAGCACGAAATAAGCAAGCTCGGGAAACAACGCCTGGCCGTAATTGTAGATGAAGCCGATGACGAAGCTGCCAACCAGCGAGCCGAGCAGGCTGCCGGTGCCGCCGAGGATCACCACCACCAACGCCAGCGGAAGCATGTCGTTGTCGAGGCCCGGATAGACCGACAGGATCGGCGCGCCCATGATGCCGCCGAAACCGGCGATCGCTGCACCGAGACAGAACACGATCGTGAACAAACGCGAGACCCGGATGCCGACGACACGCGCCATCTGCGGATCGTCGACGCCGGCACGGATCATCGCGCCGAGCCGCGTGCAGTCGAGCAGCGCCCACAGCAAAGCGCCGATCACGCAGGCGATCAGGATGATTGCGATCCGATAGGTCGGGAAGAATAAGCCGACAACATGCACGCCGCCGACGAGGCCCAGCGGCGTCGCCACCGAGATCGGGTCGCCGGTCCAAACCATCAGGCAAAAATCGGCGACGATCAGCGATATGCCGAGCGTCACCAGGACCTGCGCCTGCTCCGCGCCGGCGAGACGACGCAGCAAAAACCGCTCAACCACTCCGCCGAAGATGGCGACCGCCGCCGCGGCCACGAGCGCGCCGATCCAGAACGGCAGGTGGAATGTTCCCACCACGCTGGCGCCGACATAGGCTCCGAGCATGAACATCGAGCCGTGCGTCAGATTGGGAATTCGCATCAATCCGAAGATGAGCGAAAACCCGGCAGACAAAAGAAAAAGCAGGCCACCGAAGGTGATGCTGTTGATGGCCAGCAACAACCAAAGGTTCATGGCGAAGCGTACCGCCCCACGTCGCCGGCCTGGCTGGCGCGCCCTCGCCGCGCGCCCGCCACGCTCGGATCAGCCCTTCAAGGGAGGGAAGTCCCGCGAATAGACCGGCTGTGCGAGGAACTTCTTTTCATCGAACGGCCAGAACTGGCCGATGTTGGCATAGGTCTTGAGCGTCTTCTGCCAGAGCTTTCCGTTTTCCTTGACGATCTTCCGGATAAAGATGTTGCCGATGACGTTGCCCTTGTCGTCGAACCGCACTGGCCCGCGCGGCGTGTCGGTGAGGTGCGACGTGCGCATCGCCTTCACGAAGGCTGTCTTGTCCGCCGTCTTCCCACCGGTCGCCTTCAACGCCGCCTCAACGACCTGACAGTTGACGTAAAGCCCCGCGGCATAGAAGCCCGGCAAGTTGCCGACCTGCTTCTGGAAGTCAGCGATGAAGCGCTTGTTGGTTTCGTTCTCGAAGTCGATCGTGTACGGACACGCGCTGATCATGCCGATGGCTTCGTCGCCGAAGCTGTGGAGCTCGGCGTCGTCGCCCGCGGTTTCGCCGCCGAGCACCGGGAACTTGAGGCCCTGGTCGGCGTATTGCTTCATGAATTTCACCGGATTGGAACCGGCGAAGCCTTGAATGACAGCGTCGACGCCGCTGATCTGAGCTAGATAGGGCGTGTAGTCGGGCGTGACGATCGGCGTCCAAATCTTTTTCAGGACCCGGCCGCCATCGTCCTCGAACACCTGCTGGAAGCCACCCATCTGCTCGTAGCCGAAGGCGAAATCCTCGACGATGGTGATGACCTTCTTGAGCTTGAGCTCCTTCGCCGCGTAATCCGCCAACGGCTTCATCGCTTGCGACGACGTCGCCGACGCGCGCACGAAATAGGGATTGGGCTTACGCTGGGTAATGTCCTCGGCCGCCGCCAGGCTCAACATCGGAACCTTGTGCTCGGCGACGTAGTCGCTGATCGCGAGTAGCTCGAACGATGCGAGCGGACCGAGGATCAGGTCGACCTGGTCGCGTTCGATCAGCTCCTGCGCCTTGACTTTGCAGCCGGCGGGATTGCCGCCGGTGTCCGCCGAGATGAAGTCGACCTTGCGGCCGGCGATCGTGTAGTTGCGTTGCTTGAGGAAGGTGACGACGCCGCCTTCCATCTGGATGCCGCCCGCGGCGAGCGGGCCGGTCTTGACCGTCAACAGGCCAACCTTGAGGGACGCGGCCTGGGCAATCGAAGGCATAGGGAACGCGGCAGTGCCGGCGATCGCGGCAGTGCCTGCAAGAAATTTGCGGCGATTGACACGCATGGCTTCTGGTTTCCTCCCTCTTTATCCCTTGGCGCCGTATTTTCTTCAGCCCGCGGCGCCATCGTTATTACGGGCTGATTTCTTGGGCTTTTCTGCGCCCTTTGGCCCGGCCGATCGAGACAATTAGAGGATAGTGAGTTTCCGCCGACTGGCGCAACCTCTCATTCCGCGGCCTCGGCACCCAGTGCCTTGTTGATGCGCGGAATCACCTCGGTCGCCATCAACTCCATCGACCGGCGACCGAGATGCGGGTCGGCCCAATCGTGGCCGGCGTAGAGCAGCGTGCCGAAGTCGCCGACACGCTCGCGGAACGCCAGCAGTTGATCGACGACGCGGTTCACCGAGCCGTGGATCACCAGCGAATCCATGACATAGTCGAGCGTCACGGCGGAATCCGGCATGGCGCGATCGTGCTTGAAGAGTTCAGGCCGGCCGTTGCCGATCAACTTGGTCATCAGTTGCTTGTAATAGAACCGATACGGGCTATTGCCGTCGGTCGCATAGCGCTTGGCGGCCTTGTCGTCGTCGAGCACGCAAATGCTCTTGGCGACGCGCCAATCGACGCGACGAGCCTGGCGGCCGGCCTTGGCGCAGCCTTGCTCGTACATCGGCCAATGCGACGCAACCCAGGGCGGCTGCAGGAAGTTGGCCGAAATCGGCGTCCAGCCGCGTTCGGCGGCGGCGACCACGCCCCTGGAGAAGGGCGCGACGGCGGTCACGACGATGGGCGGATGCGGCTTCTGATAGGGCGGCATGATGATGCCCTGGCCGATGTCGAGCATCATCGTGCGCCGCGTGCTGATCTTCCAATATTTGCCTTCGAGATCGTAAGGCGGCGCGGTCGACCAGATCTTCAGCACCATGTCGATGCCTTCGACGAACATCGCGGTGCGGTCGGCATCGAGATTGCCGAAGACTTCGGCGTCGGACAGCAGGCCGCCCGGGCTGATGCCCATGAGAAATCGGCCTTCGAGCATGTGATCGATCATCGCCACTTGGGCGGCGATGGTCGCCGGGTGGCTGTTCGGAATGTTGATCGTGCCGCTGCCAAGCTTGATGCGCTTGGTCTCGTGCGCCAGCGACGCGAGGAACATCAGGCACGAGGTAACCGTCTCGGCACGGTCGGTGATGTGCTCGCCGACGAACGCCTCGGCATAGCCGAGCCGATCGGCCAGCAGGATCGCCTCGCGATCCTCCTTGAGGGTCGCGGTGTACTCGCGCTCCGGCGGATGGAGCGGCATGATGAAAAAGCCGAGTTTCACGCACGTAACCGAGTAATTTTGCGCTATTGTTCATGCGATCAATAAACCAGTCAACCGGTTTCGCGGGGCCGTTTTGGGGCGGAATTAGGCCTTTCCCAGCGCCGCCAGCACGCGCCGCGGCGAGATCGGCTGCGCGGTGATGCGCACCTTGAAGGGCGTCAGCGCGTCGTTGACCGCATTGAGAATTGCCGCCGGCGCGCCGCCGGTGCCAGCTTCGCCCGCGCCCTTGGCACCAAGCGTCGATTCGGCGGTGGGCGTCTCGACATGCTCGACCACGATATCAGGCATCTCACCGGCCATCGGCACCAGATAATCGGCCAGCGTGCCGTTCAGCAGCTGACCACGCTCGTCATAAATACACTCTTCAAAAAGCGCGCCGCCGATGCCCTGCACGACGCCGCCGCGAATTTGCTCCTCGACCAGCATTGGATTCACCACCCGACCGCAATCCTCCACCACCCAATGTTTCAACAGCTTGACGAAGCCGGTCTCGACGTCGAGCTCGAGGTACGAGGCCTGCGCGCCGTTGGTGAAGGCGAAGGGGTATTGCCGCGGCATGTAATGGCGCGTCGCCACCAGCTCGGGCTGAACACCGGGCGGTAGCGTATCGCCGCGGAAATAGGCGGTGCGGCCGACCTCGTCGAGACCGATACGGCGATTGCCGCCGTCGCGATCGACGATCCAGCCGCCAACAAGATCGAGCGTGGCGGAATCGGCCTGCAACATCGCGCCGGCGAGCGCGAGAATATTAGCCTTGAGCGCAAGCGCGCCTTGCAGCGCCGCTTCGCCGCCGATACCGCAGCCGCGTGACGCCCAGGTGCCGCCGCCATAAGGCGTGCGCTCGGTGTCGCCAGTGACGACACGCACCTGGTCGAGCGCCAGGCCCAGCGTCGACGCGACGATCTGCGCCACCATGGTCTCGGTGCCTTGGCCCTGCTCGGTGACGCCCGTTGCGCATGTAACGCTTCCTCCCGGATCGAGGCGGATGGTGCAGCCGTCCTGCGACGAAATCGGCGCGCCGCCGACGCCATAGAAGGCTGGACCGGGATTGGTGAGTTCGACGAAACAGGCAAGACCGATGCCGCGGTGGACGCCACGCTGTCGCAACGTCGCCTGCTCGCGGCGCAATCCGTCGTAGTCCATCAACGTGAGCAGCTTCGCCAATGACGCCTGTTGCGACAGCTTCTCGAACTTGAGGCCGGACGCCGTCGTCCACGGATAGGCGTCGTCGGGAATGAGGTTGCGTCGGCGCAATTCGACGGGATCGAGACCGAGCGCGGCCGCCGCACGGTCGACCAACGCCTCGGTCACTGCCGTCGCAATCGGATGGCCGACGGCGCGGTATTGCGTCGTCGGCGGCTTGGTCTGGAAGGCGACGCGTAGCTGTGCGCGATAGTTGCGGCAGCGGTACCAGGATCCCGCCAGACCGATCACCTGGTTGCCTTCGACAACGCTGGTGCGCGGATAGGTCGAATAGGGGCCGATGCCGGTGAGGTCGTCGATCGCCAACGCCGTGATGGCGCCATCCTTGGTCAAGGCCATGCGCGCCGCGATCCGGTGTTCGCGAGCATGGATATCGGAGACGAAGGACTCGAGGCGATCGGCGATGAACTTGACCGGACGGCCAAGCAGCAGCGCGATCGCCACCGTCGCCATCTCGTCGGGATAGACGTGGATCTTGACGCCGTAGGAGCCACCGACGTCGTTGCAGATCACCCGCACCGCGCTTTCCGGTAGGCGGAAATGGCGCGCGAAGATCTCCTTCATCATGTGCGGCGCCTGACTCGAGTAGTGCACGGTCAAGCTGCTGGCGGCGGGATCGAAATCGGCGAGGATCGAGCGCGGCTCGAGGCAGACGCCGGTGTGGCGGGCGAAGCTGTAGGACTCTTCGACGACGCAATCGGCCGCCGCAAAAGCCGCATCGACCGCGCCAGCATCGATGGTGCGGGCGAAGCACAGATTGTCGCCGAGTTCGGCGTGCAGCGGCGCTGCGCCCGGTTCGAGCGCCACCTGCATGTCGGTAAGCGGCGGCAACTCCTCCCAGCCGATATCGATGAGCCCCACCGCGTCCTCGGCCAACGCGCGGCTTTCGGCGACCACCGCGACGACGGGCTCGCCCTGCCAAGTCGCCCGTTCGGCGACCAAAGGATGCTGCGGCGCCGATTTCATGCCCTTGAAGTGTGTCAATGTGCCGACCCACGGCACGTATCGGCCGGCGAGGTCCTTGGCCGTCACCACGCGAATCACGCTGGGCGCCCGCGCCGCCGCGGCGACATCGAGCGATGCGAGCCGGGCGTGCGCATAGGGACAGCGCAGGAAAGCGGCATGCGCGAGCCGCGGCAGGCGTACGTCATCGACATAGCGGCCGCGGCCCGCAAGCAGCCGCTTCGCGTTGGGCCGCGGCACGCTTTTGCCGATGTAGCTGACCGGCCGGTCGACGGACGACAGCGGCCCGGTCATGGCCGCTTGGCGCGCTCGCGGGCAGCGTCGGCGACGGCGTCGACGATCGCGTGATAGCCGGTGCACCGGCAATAATTCGCCGACAGCGCGGCGCGGATGGTTTCGCGGCTCGGGTCGGGATCGTGCCGCAGCAGCGCATCCGCCGTCAGCAACATGGCGGAGGTGCAAAAGCCGCACTGCACCGCATTGCGGGCATGGAACGCCGCCTGCAATTCGGCCAGCGCACCGGAATCCGTCAGGCCTTCGATCGTCTCGACAGTAGCGCCGTCGAGTTGGACGGCGAAGATCAAGCAGCCGCGGACGATCTCGCCGTTGACGCGGACGGTGCAGGCGCCGCACGCGCCGTGCTCGCACGACCAATGGGTGGCGGTCAGGCCGAGCTCGTCGCGCAGGAAATCGACCAGGTTAAGACGTGGCTGCACGTCGCGTTCGACTGTCGCGCCGTTGACGGTGAGACGGATCGCGACCATCTCGCTCATGCGGCGCGCGCCATCGCCGCGGCGCAGGCGCGTCGCAGCAATGCGCCCGCCAAATGCCGCTTCATCGCCGCACTGGCATTGAGATCGGCGACCGGCGTCAAATCATGATCGAGCGCCGCGATGGCCGCCTCGACCGACGTGGCCAGCGCCGCCGACGCCGTCTTGGCCTCGATCGCGCGAATGTCGGTGCCGAAGAAGACGAGCCGCGCTTCCGCGACTCTGCCTTGCTGCACCGCCGCCCAGCCGGCAAGGCCGGCCATGGCGTAGTCGCCGTGGCGGCGCGCCAGCTCAAGAAACAGTGTTTCGCCGCGCTGCGCCGGAATTTCGGCGGCAACCAGAACCTCGTCGCGTGCCAACGCGGTCTCGTAGACCCCTTTGAAGAATTCGCGCGCCGGGACGCAGCGACGCCCCCGCGGACCGGCGATTTCGAGTTGAGCATCGAGCGCGACGACGCAGGCCGGCAGCTCCGCCGCCGGATCCGCCTGCGCCAGGCTGCCACCGAAGGTGCCGCGGCTGCGGATCGCCTCATGCGCAATGAAGGGTACGGCCGCCGTCAGCAGCGGCGCGCGGCGAGCGACGATTTCCGAGACGCCGAGTACGGCCTGGCGCGTCAGCGCGCCGATGCGGATGCCGTTGCGACTCTCGCTGATGCCGCTCAGCTCGCTCACCCCGTTGATATCGATGAGCAGCTTCGGCTCCAGCAGCCGCATGTTGAGCGCCGGCACCAGGCTTTGGCCACCCGCCAGCAGCCGCGCGTCGCCGCCGCCTTCGGCCAGCAACTTGAGCACCGCATCGAGCGTGCGCGGCCGGGCATAACTGAACGGCGGCGCTTTCAACCAACCTCCCCGCGCCGGTTGCCTGTTCATCCGGCTTGCTTCAAGAATGGTCGTGACAAAAGGCGCCGTCAACCAAGCCCTGGCATCGTGCGGGCAGATGGCGTCGGGGGTGGGGACGCAATGGCGCGCAAAACAGCGCGACGCGCGAAGGCGCGGTCGCAAGGCGGCAGACGGCGGCGGCTCGCGCCCGACGAACGCGAGCGTCTGATCGCCCAGGCGGCGGTGCATTTTTTCGCCGAGCAGGGATTCGAAGGCCAGACCCGAGAACTGGCGCGCCGGCTCGGCATCGCCCAACCGCTGCTTTACCGCTACTTCCCGAGCAAACACGCGCTGATCGAGCGCGTCTATCGCGAGGTCTTCGTCGACCCCTGGCGCGAGGAATGGTTCGCGGCGCTGGCCGACCGCCGCCGACCGCTCAAAGAACGGCTGATCTATTTCTACCGCGAATACGCCCGCACCGCCGTCGGATACGAGCGCGTGCGGCTGTTCATCCTCGCCGGCTTGAAGGGCGGCCTCGACCTCAATGCGCGCTTTTTCAAGATGCTGCGCGAGCACGTCTTCGTCGCGGTCGTGCGTGAGGTGCGCGACGCCAACGGCCTGCCGCCGCTCGACCGCGTGCCGATGAGCGACATCGAAGCCGAACTCGTCTGGATGCTGCACTCGGCGATCTTCTATATCGGCGTCCGGCGATGGATTTACGGTCTGCAAGTGCCGGAAAACATCGACCCGGTGATCGAAGCCATGGTCGTGACGTTCCTCGACGGCATTCCCAAGGAAATCGCAGCGCTGACCGGAGCCGAACGCGCGTGAACCCAGCGCCCGACCTTGCCGAAATGAAGCGCCGGGCCGAAGCGCTGCTGCCGCGGTTGCGCGAGCGTGCGGCCGAAACCGAAACCGTGCGCCGCATTCCCGACGCCACTCTCGCCGACCTACACGCCGCCGGTCTTTTCCGCATGTTGCAACCAAAACGCGTCGGCGGCAGCGAGGCGTCCTACCGCGCGTTGGTCGATATCGGCGCCATCGTCGCGCGCGCCTGCGGCTCGACAGCCTGGGTGCTGACCAACCTCGCCAGCCATCATTGGATGCTCGGCATGTGGCCGCAACAGGCCCAGGACGAAATCTGGGGCGGCGATGGGCCCGACGTACTGATCGGCTCGGCCTTCGCGTTTCCTGCCGGCCGGGCGTCGCCGGTGGCCGGCGGTTGGCGGCTCAAGGGTCGTTGGCCGTTTTCGAGTGGCATCGACCCGTCGCGCTGGACCATGATCGGCGCCCTGGTCGAGGAGAACGGCACGCTCACCGAGCCACGAGTCTTTATCGTGCCGCGCAACGATTACACCATCATCGACAACTGGTACGCCGCCGGTCTTGCCGGCACCGGCAGCAAGGACGTGGCGGTCGCCGACGCCTTCGTGCCCGACCATCGGAGCGTCACGGTCGGCGCGATCGCTGGCGGGCCCACTCCAGGCGGCGCGGTCAATCCGGGCCCGCTCTATCGCTTGCCGACCTTCAGCGTGTTTCCGTTCATCTTGTCGGGCGTGGCGCTGGGCATCGCCCAAGGCGCAATCGCGGAATTCACGCGCTCGATGCGGGCGCGCGCCGCGACCTACACCGGCAAGCGCGTCGTCGAGCTGGCGACTTTGCAGCTCCGCCTGGCCGAAGCCGCGGCGCTGACCGGCGCCGCCGAGAAGACGATGCTCGCCGACTGCGCCGAGGCGACGACACTCGCCGAGGCGGCGGGCGATTTTCCCGACGAGGCGCGGGCGCGCTGGCGGCGCGACGGCGCCTTTACGACGCGGATGTGCGTCGAGGCAGTCGACCTGCTGTTCACCGGCGCCGGCGGCAACGCCATCTACCTGACCCATCCACTGCAGCGCGCTTGGCGCGACGTCCATGCGGCAGGGGCGCACGTCGTCGTTAATTGGGACGCGGCAGGCACGCTCTATGGTCGGGTTGCCTTGGGGCTGCCGGCCGACGTGCCGGCGCTCTAAACGGGCGCGTACACAGAAAAAGTTGCTTTCACTTTTTGCGGGCTCAGCTGAGTCCGTCGCCGACCTTGACGTTCTCGGGCTTGATGTCGAGGCCGGAATTCTTCGCTTGTTGCAGCAGCAGCGTCACGAAATCCTGATCCTTGAATCCCAAGCCGATCAGATTCTGCACCAGCTCGCGCGTCGTCGCCGTCACCGGCATCGGCACGTCGGCCTTGCGCGCCGCCGCGAGACCGAGGTCGAGGTCCTTGCGCAGGAGCACGGGCGTGAAGGTCGGCGTCATGTCGAGATTGACCAGCGCCGGCGTCTTGTAGGTGCTGAAGATCGAGCCCATCACGCTCTTGTTGATGAAATCGAGAAACGCGTGGCGTTTGACGCCGCACTTCTCGGCCAGGACAGTGACCTCCACCAGATTCTGGATCACGGCGCCGAGAAAAACGTTGTGGCAGATCTTGACGATGCGCGCGAGCTCGCCTTCGCCGACATAGGACGCGCCGCGCCCCATCATCTCGAGATAGGGCAGCACCGTGTCGTAAGCCGCCTTCGGACCTGAGGCGACGATGGTGAGCTTGCCGGCCTTCACCACCTTGCCATTGCCCGAAACCGGCGCCGCCAGCATCTGCGTGCCGCGCTTGAGCGCAGCGGCACGCACTTCGGCCGAGGCCTCTTCCGAAACCGTCGAGCAATCGACCAGAATCTTGGGCGCCTTGCCGCCGCTGGCGAGCACGCCGTCCTTGCCCAGCGTCACGGCCTTCAGATCGTCGGAGGCCGACACCATCGTAAAGACGATGTCGCATGCGGCGAGATCGGCCGGCCGGTCGGCGAGCTTGGCGCCCGACGTGGTCAGCGGCTCGGCCTTGTTGCGGGTGCGGTTGTAGGCGGTGACGTCGCAGCCGTTCTTCGCCAGCCGCTCGGCCATTGGAAATCCCATGCGACCGGTGCCGATCCAGCCGATCGTGTGAACGTTGGAGCCGCTCGCCATGCTCTGCCTCGCGTTGTCGGCCTGTGATTTATGGAGCGCTGACCTCTAAGCCATTTACCCCGGTGAGTCAATCCGCGCGGTCCCAAATGACGACCATGCGCACGGTCGCGCCGGGCGCGAGGGCTGGACCCCTGCGACATTCCGCTCGCAGACAGCTATTGCAATTGCAAGTCATTCGCATTAGCGTCCGAAACATGCTGAAACGAAGCCTTTTCGCCCTCCTCCTTTCCGCCACGCTGGCGGCCCCGGTGGCCGCGCACGCCGCAGACCCCGCCTTCACCCTCACGATCAAGGACAGGACATTCGACGTCGCCGAGCTCGACGTGCCGGCCAACGTCAAGTTCACCCTGACGGTGCAGAACCTCGACAAGGTGCCGTCCGAGTTCGAGAGCAGCGACCTCAACCGCGAGAAGGTCGTGGTCGGCGGCAGCACCATCACCGTCTATCTCGGCCCGTTGACGCCGGGATCCTACGAATTCTTCGACGACTTCAATCCCACCGCACGAGGACACATTGTTGCGAAATAAATTGGTTGCCGCGGCCACATTGGCCGCGGCCGCGCTCGTGACGCGCCACGCCTATGCCGATTTCGAGATGCACTATCCGATCATCGATTATCGCGAGGCCGAGCTCGAGCACAACGGCTCGACCAGCGTCGACAACCGCAGCGGCATGAACAACAACCAGAGCTACACGGTCGAGCTGGGCTATGGCGTGACGCCGTGGTGGGAACCGGAGATCGAATTCGACCTTGGCGCGGCGCCGGGCCAGAACTGGACCTACAGCGCCACCACCTTCGAGAACACCTTCCAGCTCACGCCGCAGGGCGAGTATTGGGCGGATTTGGGATTCTTCGCCGAATACAGCCATGCCGCGTCGCGCGCCGCCGCCGACGCGATGACCTTCGGCCCGTTGGTGCAGAAGGAATGGAACGATGCGTTCGGCTCTGGCGTCGATACGCTGCACACGCTCAATCTGCTGGTGTCGAAACAGGTCGGACGCAATCGCAACGACGCGACGCCGGTGCAGTTGTCGTGGCAGTCGCGTTTGCGGCTCAATGCGTTCTTCGAACCGGGTGTCGAGTATTACGGCAACTTCAACAACATCGCCGACCGCCTCACGATGACCGATCCGACGCATCGCGCCGGACCGGTGATCGTCGGCGCCTACAACATGTACCAGTACGGCAAGATCAAGTACGAGGCCGGCTATCTCTTCGGCCTCAACAACGCCACCGAGGGCGGCACCATCCGCTGGCGCCTCGAATACGAGAAGTCGTTTTAACCTCGGATGGCGTTTTATTTAGTGCATCGCGTAATTCCAGCTGCGCTGGAAATCGCGGTCCACCGTTTCTTGTGACTGAACACAAAGCCGCGTTGGCACGAATCCCGAATTGGCTGCCGCCTCTAGCAGCTTGTTCTACAAATCGACACGCAGAGGGCGCTCTCTTTGCGGCCGTTCCAGCGAATTCCGCTGTGAAGCCACAAGTAGGTCTCTTTCGGCATCAGTAGGTGTGACGATCCAGTACTCCCACACTGGACCGTCGATACCCTTCCAAGGGCCAATCCCTCTAACGGTCGCATTGGGAACAATTTATCTCACGAGCGGAAGCATTGCGGATTCCGCTCGCGCTACATTCGGCTCAAGGTCTTTTAGATATTCTCCTACCATTTCATTTCATCGTCTGGCCGATTCAGCCAGCTCCTCCACCTAGCGCCAGCGCTGCGCCACCCCGGTGCATGATGAGAAATCAATACGGATTGGCGATCGGCAACGTGTCGGCCGGATAGAGCGTGATCACCTTGGCGCCGGTCGGCGTGCAGATCACCTCTTCCTCGATGCGCGCGGCGGAATAGCCGTCGCCCGCCGGACAATAGGTCTCGAGCGCGAAGACCATGCCGGCCTTGATCTCCTGCGGATCGTCGAAGGAATTGAGCCGCGAGATGATCGGTCTTTCGTGCAAGCCGAGACCCAGGCCATGGCCGAAGAGCAGGCCGAACGCCTCCATCTCGCTCGAGAAGCCGATGTCGGTGGCCTTGGGCCAGCATTTGGCGATCTTGTCGGTGGTGACGCCCGGCTTCACCACGCTGATCGCCTTGTCGATCCACTCGCGCGCCTTCTTATAGGCGTCCCGCTGCGCCGGCGTCGCCCGGCCGACATTGAACGTGCGGTAATAGCAGGTGCGATAGCCGTGCACCGACTGGATGATGTCGAAAAATGCCTGATCGCCCGGGCGGATCAGCCGGTCGGTGAAGTTGTGCGGATGCGGCGAGCAGCGCTCGCCCGAAATCGCGTTGATCGCCTCGACATCGTCGGAGCCGAGCTCGTAGAGCCGCTTGTTAGCGAGACCCACGATCTCGTTCTCGCGGATGCCGGGCTTCAGATGCTCGGCGATGGTCTGATAGCAGCCGTCAACGATCGCCGCCGACATATTCAAGAGCGTGATCTCGTCGTTGCTTTTGATCTCGCGCGCGTCGAGCATCACTTGCTGGCCGTCGACCGTCTTGAGGCCCACTGCCTGAAGCTCGAACAGCATGGCGGGCTCGACGACGTCGACGCCGACCGGTTGGTCGGCAACGCCGTGCTCCTGGAGGATCGACTTGATCTCCTCGGCGGCCTTGCGCATCAGGCCGATCTTGGGCGCAACGGCGCCGCGCAGGCCCAACATGCCGGCGTGGCAGTTGTGCGGCTTGAGCCACGGGGCATAGAGGCGATGGTGCTTTGCCGCCGAGCCGAAATCCCACACATGCGGCTCGCCGGCGCCCGGCAGCAGGGCGTAGCGCGTGAACTTGTCGCGCGCCCAATTGCCGATCACCGTCGAGGTGATGTAGCGGATGTTGTACTGGTCGAAGACCAGGAGCGAGCCGAGGCCCGATTTGGCCAGCGCCTGCCGCGCGCGACCGAGGCGATAACGGTGCAGGCGGCGGAAATCGATGCGTTCCTCAAAATCGACCGCGTTCGGCCCCAAGGCCATGATCGGGCGTTTCCAGTCGTAACGCGGATCGACGTCCTCGGGTTTGACGATGATCGGCTCGCGCTTTTTCTTGGCCATGGCTTTCCTCGAAAATGTCAGCGTGCGGCGGCGCCCAGCCGTTCCGCCATCCAATCGGCGGTCTGCGGACGATAGCGGTACGGACGGTTGTTGGCGACGTGATTGCCGTCGGGAATGATCAGCAGCTCGCACGGGCCTTTGACCTCGCGCGCGAGCCGCTCGGCCTCATCGGGTGGCACGATGCGGTCGAGCCGACCGGAGACGATGAAAATCGGGCATTCGATCCGGTGTGCGACGCCTTTAAGCGACAGCGTTGCTGCGTTCTGCTGGGCGGCGATCTCATCATGGGCATGCGAGCGCACACGGAAGGCGGCGCGGGTGAGATCAGGCAGCTTGTCCCAGATGCCGAGCCAATCGTAAGGGCCGGCGAGCGCGATGCAGGCCTTGATCCGCTTCTCGAAGGCGCAGGCGCGCGGCGCGTAATAGCCGCCGAGACTGACACCCCATAGGCCGATGCGCGTCGTGTCGACATCGCGCCGGGTTTCGAGCCAGTCGATCACCGCCTTCACCGCGACTTCGTAATCGCCACGGATCGGGAAATCGTATTCGGCCTCGCCCTGGCCCGGACCGTCGAAAGTGAGCGTCGCCATGCCGCGCGTCAGGAACGTTTCCTGGTATGCGAGCATCTCCTCTTTCGCAGAATCGAGGCCCATCACCATGACGACCACCGGCGGGCGCGCGACGCCGTTGGGTTTGCGCAGGACGGCGGCCAAACTCTTGCCCTGATACGGGATGCGCACGTACGCGCCGGGCGGATCGAGATGCGGCAGCGCGAGGTTATGGCATTCGACCGCTTTCGCATGCACCGCCTTCATCTGCGGCACATCGTCGACGAACAGGAATTTGGCGAAGTGATAGGTCACCGCCGCGCGCGACAGATGCTCGGCAGCGCTGACGAACTGCCGCTTGCTCAAGGCTTCGCAGCCGAGTGCGGCATGGACGTCGGCGCGCGCCGACCATTTGGCGCACCATTCGTCCCACGACCGGATCGACGCGGTGACCTCCTGGAAATCGGTGAGGGTGATGCCGTTGGCGACGAACCGCGGCGCCCAGTGCGCGATGGCGGAGGCGACGCGCGGATCGGCGGCGGAATCGGGCATCACTACTTCGTCTTCGCCACCAACGCGGCGGCATCGAGCCAGACAGTGCGATCAACGAGATGATCGTAGGTCACCGGTGTGTTGCCGGGCTTGATGCCGCCGACCTTAGCCTGGATGGCGATTTCGGCTTCGATGCGCTTGCGGTCGAGGCCGTCACTGCCTGGCTTGGGCCAGAATTCGATGGCAAGGAACTGCTTCAGCGCTGCCTTGGCTTCGGCCTTGGTGTGGCCGGTCACGGTGGCGATCTGTGCGACGCGATCCCAGTTTTTCGGATCGTACATGTAGCGGGCAGCGTCGATCAGCGCGGCAACGACACGGACATAACGGTCGCGGTTCGCTTTGAGCTTGTCGGCGCGGACGGCGACCAGATTGTAATGGCTGATCGGCTTCGCCTCATTGATCGTCCGGATGATGATCAGCTTCTTGGGCGATTTCTGCTCGATGGTCGCCACGTCATCGAGATGCAGGACGCCGATCGCGACCTGGCCGGCAATCATCGCGGCGGCGGTGTTGGCGCCGACCGGCACCTGCTGCAGCTTGTCGAAATCGTAGCCGCAACCGGCGGTGAGCTGCCGCAACACCACCGAACGCGCACCGCCCGGCGTGTCGACCGCGATCGGATGGCCCGGCAGATCCTTGCATGATTTGACCGTTGGATCGGTCGTCGCCAGTACCCAGTCGGGATGCTCGAGTCCGTAGATGCCGACCAGCGGCACGTGGCCGTTCGACACCAGATTGATGATGACCGGCGTCGGCGCGTTGGTAAGGTCGGTCTCGCCCGCAGCGGCGGCGCGCGCATCGGCGACGCCGGTATCGAACTGGCGAATGTCGACGTCAACGCCGTATTTCTTGAAGAACCCGGCGTCGCGCGCGACGTAGAACTGCACCGCGACGAACACCGGCGGAATGCCAGGTTGGCCCGCGACAAAAGGCTTGTCGGCCGCTTGCACGCCGCCGGCGAAGAGAACCACGCCGAGCGCCAGCGCCAGGATTCGCCGCCAATGAGTCATCATGAATCCTCCCCGTTTTTCTTCGACGATTTTATTCGACCCTGTCGTCGCGCCGGTACCACGGCAGGAAACGGCGCGTCGACCAATCGATCAGGACATCGACCGCGACGCCGAACGCCGCCAGGAACAGCACGGCGACGAACGCCGCGTTGTGATGAAAGGCGCGCGAATTGAACAGGATGAAATAGCCCAAGCCGCCGATGGCGGTGAAGAATTCCGCCACCACGGCGCCGATCAGGGCGCGGCCGCCGGCGAGCCGCAGACCGGCCAGGAAATAGGGCATCGACGCCGGCAACACGATCTCGAACAGCATGCGCATCCGCCCGGAACCGAACGAGCGTGCAACCTCGACATAATCCTTGGGCACCGACCGCGCGCCGTCCGCGACGCTGACGATGATCGAGAAGATGGCGGCGAATACGATGGTGGCAAGCCGCGCCGCGCCGGTATAGCCGAACCACAGTGAGAACAACGGCAGCACCACCAGCATCGGCATGGCGTAGCAGGCGTTGATGTAGTGCCGCAGCAGCCGTTCACCGAGCGCGCTTCGCCCCATCATCAGGCCGATGACGGTGCCGAAGGCGATCGCAATCGCCAAGCCTTCGGCGACGGCGCCCAGCGTCTGGCCGAGCGCCGCAAGGAACGGCGCGCTGATGACAACCGACGGAAACGCCGCCACGACGCCCAATGGCGTCGCGACATAGCTCGGCGCGAAGCGGCGGACCACGATCTCCCACGCCACCAGGATGACCAGGCCGGCGGCGACGCGGGGCACAATTGGTCCGGCGAAGAATGTGCGGCGCGGCGCGGCGAGCGTGCTGGTGATCGCCATGGTGTCAGTCGCGCCACTTAGCGAAGCGCGCCTCGAGCGCGACGCCGAGACGCATGAGAATCATTCCGGCCGCGACGATCAGCAGCACGGCGGAGAACACTGCGGCGGTGTCGAAATTCTGGGTCGAGGTCATGATCAGCTGGCCGAGGCCGGTCGCCGACAGGAAGAATTCGGCCGCCACCATGCCGACGAGCGCGCGGCCGATTGCCTGGCGGATGCCGGTCATCGTGAACGGCAGCGTGTAGGGCACCATGACTTCGCGCCACAGCGCCCACTCGCGCGAACGGTACGAGCGCGCGACTTCGATGAGTTCGGGCTTGATGCTGCGCGCGCCTTCGATCGTGTTGTAGAGGATCGGAAACACGGCGAACAGGAACACCACCAGCACCTTCGGCCAGAAACCGAATCCGAAGATAGACAGGATGAACGGGATCAGCGCCACCAGCGGCGTGGCGTAGAGCACCATGATGTAGACATCGAGCGCCTCGCGCAGCCATTTGACCCGTGCCAACAGCAGGCCAAACGGCATGCCGACGACGATGCCGAGTGCGAGGCCGGTGGCGAACAGCGCCGCGGACGATAGCGCTTCGCGCGGCAGCTCGCCCGACACGGTCAGCTGCACCGTGCGGACGATGGTTTCGGACAGCGGCGCCATGAAGGCGGCGTTGGTGTTGCGCCCGACGATTTCCCACAGCGCCGCCCCCGCCAGCAGGCTGAGGACGAAGGGCGCGTGCCGCACCAGCGCCGTCCGCCGCCTTGCCATCGCCGTTACTTCCCTTTCTTCACCAGCGCTTCGGCATCGCGCCAGATCGACGGATCGACCAGCTGCGCGTAGGTCGGCGGCGTCTTGCCTTCCTTGATGTTGCCCGACTTGGCGAGGATCTGGAGATAGTTGTCGATCTGCTGCGGGTTCATGCCGTCGTCATTGACCGTCCAGACGCCGATCGCGAGATAACCTTTGACCGCGGCGCTAGCGATCGCGGAGTCGCGGCCGGTGACCGAGGCCGCGATCTTGGTCACCTTTGCGTTGTTCTTGGGATCGGCGATGAAGTGTCCGGCGGCGATCAAGCCGGCGACGGCGCGCACGAAGCCGTCGCGTTTCTGGGCGAGGCGGTCCTGCCGTACCGTCATCACCAGGTAATGCGTGTCCGGATTGGTCTTGGATAGTGATTTGATGACATAGACCTTCTTATGGCCGCGCAACTCGATGTCGGGAATGTCGTCGGTGTGGACGACGCCGAAAGTCAACTGGCCCGAGGCCATCGCCGACGCCGTGTTCGAGCCCATCGCCACCTGCTGCACCTGATCGAGGCTCATGTGGCAGCCGGCACCGAGCATCGCCTTGAGCGCGAGCGAGCGCACGCCACCCGGCGTATCGATGCTCACCTGCTGGCCGACGAGATCCGTGCAGCTGGTGCGCTTGGGATCGGTCGAGCCGAGCGCCATGTCGGGATGCGGGAAGCCGTAGATCGCTTTAAGCGGGAGGCCGGCATTGGCGACCTGGAAGACGACAACGTTCGTGCCCGAGAACGACGCGTCGAGATCGCCCGCCACCACCGCCCGCGCCGCGGCGGTGCCGTTGTCGAACGGCCGCAATTCGACGTTGGCGCCGTATTTCTTGAAGAAACCCTGGTCCTGCGCGACGTAGGCGATGACCGCGCTGAAGATCGGTGGAATGCCCGGAATGCCGATCACGATCTTGGGTGCGTCCACCGCGTGCGCCACTGGCGCGGATGATGCGGCGAAAGCCACACAGGCGATCAGCGCGGCAAAAATCGTCTTGCGAACCATACGCTTCCTCCCCGGTGTTGTTCTTAGCGTTCGAGTGCGAATTCGGCCTTTTTGGCTTCGGTCATCAACGTCGACCAGACTCTTTCACGCAATTCCGCGAACCGCGGCAGGCTGAGCGTCTCCCGTGAGCGCGGCCGCGACAGATCGACGACGATTTCTTCGTGGATGCGCGATGGGCGACCCTTCAAGACGACGACGCGATCGCCCATCAGCACCGCCTCTTCGATCGAGTGGGTAACGAACAGCATGGTCGTCGGCTGGCGTTCCCAGATGCGCAGCAACTCGAATTGCAAGATCTCGCGTGTCTGTGCGTCGACCGCGGCGAACGGTTCGTCCATCAGCAGCACGCGCGGATCGACGGCAAGCGCGCGCGCCAGGCCGCACCGCTGCTGCATGCCGCCCGAGAGTTGATAGGGATAGGCTTTCTCGAAACCGGACAGGCCGACCAAGCCGATGAAATGCGGCACGCGACGCGCGATCTCGGTCGCGTCGACGCCGGCCATGCGCAGGCCATAGGCGACGTTGTCGTAGACCGTCTTCCACGGGAATAGGCCGAAATGCTGGAAGACCATGGCGATGCCGGGACGCGGCTCGCGCACGATTTCGCCATCGACCGAAACCTCGCCGTCGGCGGGAATCAGCCCGTCGATGCAGCGCAGCAACGTGGTCTTGCCGCAACCCGACGGCCCCACCAGCGCGACGATCTCGCGCTCCGCGACGTCGAGATTGACGCAATCGAATACACGCAAGGCGCCGTACTGCTTGCGCAAGCCGCGCACGACGATGTGACCGCCTTGTGCCGCGGCTGGCGCCGCGCGCCGAACGCCCGATGCGGTTGTGCCCATTCTAAAGAGGCGCCCTCCCATCCGCTTTGCAGCGGGCGTGGCCATAGTGCGGTACGGTTAGCAACCGATCAACACCCACCTTGCCGCCGCGGCGCGCATAAAAAAGGGGACGCCGAGCGCGTCCCCTGTTGGAATGGATCGAGGTCGACTGCCGTCAGTAATGATCGCTCGGCGTGCCGCTCGGCTGGTTCAACATCTGCGCCGCTTGCGGATGCTGCTGCGCCTGATCTGGATGCTGCGCGAAGCAGCTTCTCATTGCCTGCGACTGCCAGGCTAGGTCCCAGCAGCCCTGGATTCTCGTGGCCCGCGCCACATGGCGGGCGTGCGGGGTCGGTGTCGCCGCATTTGGTGCGCCGGAATTTGGCTGGGTCATGCCGCCCTGCGGGCTGGACGGCGTCGTCGTGGTCGGCGGCGGCATGGTGCCGCCCGGATATCCTTGCTGGGCGAAGGCCGGCGCCGCGAGGAGTGCGACACACAGCCCCGCGAGGACGAGGGGTTTACGCGTCATAGGGGCACCTCCTTGTGCAGACACAGAACGGCGTTCGGTCGGCGCGGTTCCAACGGCGGTCACAGCGGTGCTAGCGTCGGCACCAGGAGAAACCGATGAAACGCAGTACCGACCGTTTTCTCAGCACGCACACCGGCAGCCTGCCGCGGCCGGAGCGGCTGATCCGCGACATGTACGCCAAGGAAGAAGGCGTGCCGGTCGATCGCGCCCAACTCGACGCGCATATCCGCGACGCCGTCGGCGAGATCGTGCGCAAGCAGAGTGCGGCCGGCGTCGACATCGTCAACGACGGCGAAATGTCGAAGCCGAGCTACGCCACCTATATCAAGGACCGGCTCGCCGGTTTCGGTGGCGAAAGCATTCCGGTGACAAGCTACAAGGACCTCGCCGATTTTCCCAACTTGCACCGCAAGGTGTTTGGCGATCCCGGCCGCGCGCGTCGTAAGACGCCGAGTTGCAACGGACCGATTACGGTCAAGGACGCCGAGGCGGCGCGCACCGACGTCGCCAACCTCAAGGCAGCGCTCCAGGGCGCGCGCCACGAAGCCGCCTTCATGAGCGCGGCCTCGCCGGGCGTCATTTCGCTCTTCTTCCACAACGGCCATTACCCTTCGCACGAAGCCTATCTCGAGGCGATCGCCGAGGCGATGCGACCAGAATACGAGACCGTGGCGAACGCCGGCATCGTCCTGCAGCTCGATTGCCCGGACCTGGCGATGGGCCGGCACATCCAGTTCGGCGATCTCGACCTCAAGCAGTTCCGTAAGATGGCGGCGTTGCACATCGAGGCGCTCAACCACGCGGTGCGCAACATTCCGGAGGAAAATCTGCGCATGCATCTGTGCTGGGGCAATTACGAAGGCCCGCACCATTGCGACGTGCCGATCGGCGACATCATCGACCTGGTGTTCAAGGCCAAACCGGCGGCGATCTCGTTCGAAGCGGCGAACCCACGCCACGCGCACGAATGGAAGCTGTTCGAGACGGTGAAGCTGCCGGACGGCAAGGTGCTGATTCCCGGCGTGCTCGAATCCAAATCGAACTTCATCGAGCATCCCGAGCTCATCGCCCAGCGCATCGGACGCTATGCCAAGCTGGTCGGACGCGAGAACGTGATCGCGGGTAGCGATTGCGGCTACGGCACCTGGGTTGGCCAAGCCGCGGTCGATCCGCAGGTCGTGTGGGCCAAGCTCACTTCCATGGCCGAAGGCTGCCGCCTCGCCACGCGGGAATTCTGGCGCTAGCTCAGCGCCACGCCGTCGTAAGTAGCAGCACGAGCACGACCAACGCCGCCAGGTTCAACACCAGGATTGCGCCTGCCGCCATGTCCTTGACCACGCGAATCTCGGCGTGCAGCGTCGGATGGAGATGGTCGGCAAGGGCCTCAATTGCTGAATTGATCAATTCGGCGGCGAGCACCGCCGCCATGATGAAGACGCCGATCGCCCACCACACCGCCGGCGGCCGCAGCCACGCAAGCAGAATCAGCGTCGCGGCCGCGATCGCGAGTTCGAGCCGCAGGCTGCCTTCGCGATGAAGCCCGGCAAAGATGCCGTTCAGCGCATAGCCTGAGCGCTGCCACAGTGACCGGTTCTTGAATTCGTCGCCGGCGCTTTCCATTGTCGCCTCCTTCATGCCAGCCGCCGCACCGCAGATTGCAGCGCGCGCTCCGCTTCTTGCGCCAACCGCCCAACGATGGCCGCGGCCGGCGGCAGGTCATCGATCAAGTCGACGTCCTCGCCGGCGAAGATCACTGCCGTACTGAAGTCGCCAGCTTCGGCCGCTGCCTTGTAGCGCTTCATCTCGTCCGCGACGCGCACCGAAAGATCCGCCTCGCGGCCATGCCAGAGTCCGCAAAAAGCATTGCTGAGCGCACGGCCGGTATAAGGCTTCGGCCAATCGTACCCGCGGACGATGTCGAAAACCGTCGTGCGCACGGTCGCATCGCCGGACGCGGCGACGACGCGCGCCTTGGCCAGCTCGTGCGCGAGTGACTCGGCACTCGCATAGAACCGCGTGCCGACCAGAACGCCCTCGGCGCCGAGCGTCAAGGCGGCGGCGAGGCCGCGCCCGTCGGCGATGCCGCCGGCCGCGACGACCATCGCATCGGGCGCGCGCCGCGTCACCAGATCGACTAGCGCCGGCACCAGCGGCAGGGTCGCGCGCGCGCCACCATGCCCGCCGGCTTCGGTGCCTTGCGCGACGATGATCTCCGCACCGGCATCGAGTGCGCGCAACGTCTGCTCGCGGTTCTGCACCTGGCAGATGAGCACGCTGCCGGCGGCGCGTATCCGGTCTGCAAAGGGCATGGGATCGCCGAAGGACAGCATCAGCGCCGCTGGCGCGTGCGCCAGCACGCGATCGAGCAGCACCGGATTCTTGGCGAGCGACCAAGTGATGAAACCGCAGCCCACGCGCCGATTGCCGGCAGCGGCGAACTCGCGGTCGAGCCAGGCCTCATCGCCGTAGCCGCCACCGATGAGACCGAGACCACCAGCGTCGCTGACCGCGGCGGCGAGCCGGCCGCCCGCGACCCCGCCCATCGGCGCCAACAGGATCGGATGGGCGATGCCGAGCTTCTCGGTCAGACGGGTCCGCAGTGTCATGATTCTGTCTCCATCGGCGGGATTGAAGCAAGCGCGGCGCTTTCATCCCGCCCCGAGTTTGCGCTAAAGACGGGGCGCCAATCTAGGACGGCGCGCAAGCGGGGCGAAGGATCATGGCGGAGCGTTGGGGACTGCCGATCGTCGCATGGCCGTCGCGCCTGCGTCCCAGCATGTGGGACGGGATCGCGCTGCCGCTGGTGTTCGGCGGCCTCATCCTGCTTGCCTGGGCGAGCCATCAGATGAGCGTGCCGTTCCATGCCGGCCAGCAGCTGCCGATCTCGCTCGATCCGCGCCATCTGCCGGCCTATGCGCTGCGGACAGTGATGCGCATGGCCGTGGCGCTGGTTGCGTCGCTGATCTTCAGCATCGTCTATGCGGCGATCGCGGCCAAAAGCAAGCGGGCCGAGAAGCTGCTGATCCCGATCCTCGACATCCTGCAGTCGGTGCCGATCCTGGGTTTTCTGTCGATCACCGTGACCGGATTCATCGCGCTCTTCCCCGGCAGCCTGCTCGGCTACGAGTGCGCCGCGATCTTCGCCATCTTCACGTCGCAGGCGTGGAACATGACGTTCAGCCTGTATCAATCCTTCATTGCCGTGCCGCACGATTTGCGCGAAGCGGCGCGCATGTATCACCTGTCGCCGTGGAACAGCTTCTGGCAGCTCGAAATGCCGTTCGCGCTGCCGCAGCTCGTCTGGAACATGATGATGTCGGTGTCGGGCGGCTGGTTCTT
>Ga0126371_10000836_pt1 | contig 25777 bp, 25 predicted proteins | sample PanSoiMetaPlot_4_FD_110145 | JGI IMG/M metagenome (GOLD analysis project Ga0126371, IMG submission 110145) | Tropical forest soil microbial communities from Panama - MetaG Plot_4 | ecosystem: Environmental > Terrestrial > Soil > Tropical forest > Bulk soil | place: Panama | collected 2016-02-17 | reverse complement strand
GTCGCCTCGAGTGAGAGCGCCGACCTAAGTCCGGCGAACTTTCGCCAATTGCTGTGCGGCTTCTTCCTCGGGTGTCAAGTCGTTCGACTTGGGACGATCAAGGGAAGTGAACATCAACAACAGACGCAATACGAGCACCATGCTTCGCCCCTTCCCTCCCCCGCGGGCGTCGTCGTCCTGAAACTCAACTTTGCGGCCGGTACGTGCCTCGGGACTGGCCAGAATGGCGCGGATATCGTCTTTGTCTACTTTGAAGATCATCGCCGGTTGCCGGCTCTCTTCGTATTCATAGCCCACGGTGAGAAAATGCTCGCGTTTTTTGGAAAGCAGGAACAGCGACCAAGACCGCTGCGAGATAGCGCCTATCGACCTTTTGCCTATACTCGATCAGGTTGATTTTGTCGTAGCGCACCCCGCCAGCGCGCGTTCTTGGAATAGAAGACGAAATATTCGGAGTCCACGGCCTGCACGTTTCCTTGGCGGCCGGAGGGAATCTCAAGGACGATGCCGCCGATATATTCGGCTCGGCTTCCGTGGCTGCCGATCAAAGCACGAGAGCGGTTCTTTCCGGGTGTCATAATGGTTCTAGTAGATAAGCCCCTTCGAAATTCTCATCGATGTTAACCACCTTGTCGCAGAGTGCTCGACCGCGGGGAGCCTGTTCAAAAAAATCACGTTTAGTGCAGCTCGCGGGCACCGCGCGCTTTGCACGGACGGCCGCACCTCAGTTTGTCCGTAGGATTCAAGACGACCGCCGACGCAAAATCGCGCCCGCTCCGTTCACGCCTAATCCGCGGAAATGGCCTCAGCATGGCCTTCATGCTGCGTGGCTGGGCCACAGTACAGTTTTGTTTCAGATGGACGGATTTACCGTCATCACCGATCCGGTACTTGCGGCGCGCTGTGGAGTGCGGATGGGGCCGGTTACGGTGGGCTTGAAGCGGTTGGTAGGCGCGGCTTTGTCACGGCACGACCTGCCGCACATTGATTTGATTCTTTTGTCCCACGCGCACTTCGATCATTTCGATCTGGCGACGCTACGGGCGCTCGAAAACGCGGGAACTTCTGTAGTGACCGCGAAGCACACCAGCGATTTGCTGCGCGTGAAGCGGTACAAGGCTGTCCACGAAGTGGGTTGGGACGAGCACGTACGCGTCGGCCCGCTGTCGATTAGAGGGATTCAAGTTAGCCACTGGGGTGCGCGGATGCACAGCGACGTGCACCGGGGGTTTAATGGTTACCTGATCGAGACCAGCCGGCATCGAGTCGTTTTTGGCGGAGACACAGCTTTGACGGACAGCTTTCGATCCGTGCACAGTTCGCGCCGCGTAGATCTCGCGATTTTGCCGATCGGGGCCTACGATCCATGGATTCGCGTGCACTGCAATCCCGAGCAAGCCTGGCAGATGGCGGAAGATTGCGGTGCCGAGCATGTGCTGCCAGTGCATCATCAGACCTTTCAGCTGAGCCGCGAGCCGTACTATGAACCCGTGGAACGATTGCTGGCCGCGACCGGAGGAGACACCGAGCGAGTGGTTGCGACGCGCATCGGGCAGGAGTGGTCGCTGGGCTAAGATCGATGCGGCTGCTGGCTGGATTTGCGCTCGCGAGCTTCTTCGCAGGGACGCTGCCGGCCGAAGACGCGCGCGAAATTATCCGCAAATCCGTAGAACTCGACCAGGTGAACTGGCAGCGAATGAGAAACTACACCTGGATCGCGAAGGAGACCACGCGCAGCCTGGATCCCAAGGGTAAGGTGAAATCTGAGGACACGGATCAGTGGGAGACCGTTGTGCTCTACGGTGAGCCGCACCGGCGCATGCTGGAGCACAAAAACAAGGCGCTCACCGATGAAGAAAAGCGCAAGGAGCAGGAAAAGCTCGACAAGTCGGTCGCGAAGCTGGCGAGCGAAACGGATGCTCAGCGGGCGCATCGGCTGGCACAAGTAGAGAAAGAGCGCGAGAAGGACCGCGAGTTTCTGCGCGACGTGCCGGATCTGTACGATTTCAAGTCCATCGGCGAGCAGAAAATCGACGGGCTGGACACCTGGGTAATCTCAGCGACTCCAAAGGCTGGATATCAGCCACGCCACAGCGATGCCAAGCCGCTGCTCAAGATCCAGGGCAAAATCTGGATCGATAAGGCGGAGTACCAATGGGTTCGAATTGAAGCTGAAACGACGGGCACGATCAGCTATGGGCTGTTTCTGGCGCGGTTGAATCCGGGCGCGAAGCTCTTGTTCGAGCAGACGCGTGTTAACGATGAAATCTGGCTGCCGAAGTACGAGCACGTCAGCGGGTCAGGCCGTTTGGGGTTGGTGAAGAAGATCGCGCTGGAGCAGGATTTGACTTGGAGCAACTACCGCAAGTTCCAGGTTGAGTCGAAGATCGTTTCTACGCAGTAGATCGCGGCTGGTACTTTGCGAGAACGGACTGGATGGCCTTCCGCAAACTGGCCCCGTCGGATTGGATATGCACGCGCAAGTTGCGCCTGTTCGGACTGCGGCTCGAAGACCGCCAGCACCCCTTCCAGAGCAGCGATATGAGCGGCACCGGTCAAGGTATCGGAATGCGCCCGCATCAGCTCAGGATCGGCGGGTGCGGCCCGGTATGCATCTAGGCGAAGGCCGCGCGCGGTCTTAAATTTGGAAAAAGTCGAGTAAATCGAGGCCAACCCCGCTAATGCGCCTGGATATTTTGAATCTGATTTGAGGGCGGCGCGAAAGTGGCGCTCCGACTGATCAAGATCGCCGTGACGGAAGCTCGCCAGACCGACAGCGGTTTCGGCGCCTGGGGTATTTGCAACATGTGCAGACCATCCTCAGCCGCTTTAAACGCCTCATCCGCGTGATGCGATCGCAGCAGAGCGCGAACGAGCCCACGGTAACCGTCGTCCCAGCCGGGGTTGCGGGCCCATTCTTTCCGATATAGATCGGCCGCAATGTCGTAGCGTGCGTTGAAGAGAGCGGCTTTCGCTGCTGTAGGGCCTTCGGCATCGCTCGCTTGAAAGGCGCCGACGAAGGCCGCACACGACAAAATGATTGCAATCGCGCGGCCCGCACGTGCGGAACTAGAAAACATTTCCAACTAGTTTGCGTTAAATTCTTGGAAAAATAAATTCCGCGTCGGTACTACCAGATATATTCTTTCGCTTCGATGCGGCGGGCGTAGCTATCGAGGACATGAACGACGCGGATTTTTTTTAACTTGGCAGGATTCAGCGCACCGATCGGGATATAAACAATGCGCCGGTTCAAGTGTGCGGCAATGGAACGGAAGACCGAACGGGGCGGTTTTGCAGCCACGTAAACGACATAGCGCTGGAGCGAGTAATCGAGCGCGGCCAGCAACAGGCGCTCGGGTTTATTCTCGGCGAAGTCGTAATCGGGGTCGGACCAGACATCCACCATGCGGCGCGGCGGCAGCGTCATGAGCAATCCGCCGTATTCGGCGCGTCCGATGCCGGGGCCGACCAAATGCTCAAACGGAAACGTTGAGTAGAACGCCATGTCCGACTCGTTCTGGTGCTCGCCGAGCCACGTTGTGAGATAGCCATAGCGGCCGTCGCGATCATCGTCGAAGATGACGACAGCCGCGCCTACTTCCCCGGCGATGCGGTCGAGCTGGCGTACGTAGATTTTGCTTTCGTGCCAATTGCGAATCGTCTCGCGAAGGTCGACGCCGTCCAGGATCGAAGTCGTAAATGGCTCGGTGCGCGAGCGTTCCTCTGAAAGCATGCTTTTCGCTTTGCGTTTCAGAAACCGGCCGTAGTCTTCGATCAGTAAATCCTCGGGCGGGTAAGAACAGATCGCAGTTCCGTCGGTTTTTTGCGCCCACTCGCCCTGGAATTTTTCCTTTTTTCGGCGTTTCAAGGCTTGCGGGACCAGACGCTGCTTGGGGCGTGGCAGCCTCCGGCGCAGGCGAAGCTTCTTCGTGTTCAGCCAAACTTCCTCGCCCGAAAGGTTCACCGTTTCGAGCAGCTCGCTGGCTGCTTTTTGCGGCAGGTAGCGATTTGCCATCTGCCAAACTTCGTAGGCGTAGTTGTCGTCCACCACCGAACGCGCCGCAACCGTGAGATCGAAGACGCCCGCGACGATATCGCCATTGATGGAAGCGAGATTCCGTGTGAATCTAGCCAGCATGCGCCGCTGCCAATATTCGATCTTATCGCCGGTATTTTTCGTGTATTGCGACTCGGCTTCGCGCAGCAAGTCGAACTGGACTTTGGGCCGATCGATCAGCGCCTGCGGCGACATCGTCGAGCGGTAGATTTCGTAACGGTCCTGCAGGTACGGATATTCGACGGTGATCTCCGCGAGGCAATCGGGATGCGGGTTCAGCAAGCGGATGTTGGCTGGCTGGGAGCGGCTGGGAGGATCCTGGGGGGTCTCCATGGCATCGAGCAGAGGGTCGAGCATGTTCAACGACACGACCACGAAGACGGAGGCGAGCGGATCGGCCCCTTGCAGCTTCCAGGCCATACCGGCGGCGTGCGCGGCGATCTCGTCAGTGCGCTCCAGCGGGTGCAGGCGGTAGGCTTCTATATACTTTTCAACGCCGATGTAGCGAATTGAATACGGATCGGGGTAGGTGTCGGGCAGGTGCGGGCGGTCGCCCGAATCCGGCTCGATGAAGATCACTTCAGCATCTACTTCCAAGCCCGTGCGGACGGCTTCACAGAACGGGTCGGCCGGTTCGACGGGCACGTAGATGCCGCGTTCTTCGTCGCGCGAATCGGGATATACAATCACCGACATTTCGGGCAGCCGCGCCAGGGCTTGCAGGTACGTGTCTTCGAGCGAACCCGGCAACTCCACCGCAATGATCCGAGGGCGGGCGCTCAGAATAGCCTCGCGCAATTCGACGCTGAATTCGAGACGGCCGGGAACGACAGGGAAATAAGTGAAATTGCCGCGGCGCAGGCTGCCCGCGTCCTCAAGCCCGTGGGACATAACGCAGCGCCTCGTCGCCGAGGGTCTCAAGAATTGCAGTCCGCATCAGAAAGCGCTCATCGCTGTGGCTCGAAAGCGTCAAGCCGTTCTTCTCGATGCCTTTCAGCTTCATAACGAAGCGAGCAATGTTGATCCCGTCCCGCACGGTGTAGCGTTCGTCGGCCGAATGCGCCTGCTGCAGAAAGTCAGTGACGTAATTGAGAATGTGTTCTTCGCCGAAGGGGACATTTTCTTTGAGAATCGCCAGCTCCTCGTGACGCTCCGGGAAATCGATGGTGATCTGCGGCTGGAGGCGCGAATGGATGTATTCGGGAAGGTCGAACGTAGATGCGTCGTCGTTCATCGTTGCGACCAGGCGGAAGAGCGGATGGGCCTTGATTTTGATTCCCGCCACGATGGACTCGACGTAGCGGCGATTGTCGAGCAGTGGCGCCAAACTTGCCCAGCTTTTTTCGCTCATGCGATTGCCTTCGTCGAGAATCGCGACGCCACCGCGGAGCATCGCGGTTACCAGCGGCGAAGCGACGTAGCGAAGCCTCGAAGCGCCTTCGATAACGGGCGTAACCAAGAGGTCTTCGGGTCGCGTGTCGACCGTGGCTTGCATGATGTAGACTTCGCGCTGAAGGCGCTTGGCAGCGGCGTAGGCTAGCGTTGTCTTGCCGACGCCAGGTTTCCCCAGCAGGCGTGGGTTCATTGGAACATCCTGTGGGTCCACGACCAGCCACGAAGCAAGCAGTTGCCGCATGACTTCTTCCTGTCCCACCCAGGTGACAGTCAGTTCGTCGGGATGCGCTAAGTGAAGGCTTACGCCTTCGATCTCCACCGTCATAGTTACAGCTATTTTAACGTGCGAAGAAGCGCGCAAGCGCACACAAGGCGCCGAGTGCGTGTTGCGTTACGCGGCGGCCGTTGCGAAAGCGAGCGTCGGTTGGGGCTGTGAATCCGACGATTCCTTGTAGGCGGTGGCGAAAGCCTGCGCCATCGGGTAGCAAGCGGGCGACGCGTAGAGCTGAAAGAAGAGCTGCTGGAGCGCGTGCGATTCTATCCCGCCACAGATCTGTGCGACGCTCGTGGCCGAGCGCTGAATGCAACTCCCGCAATCGAGGCCGATGCGGGCGCAGGATTCCGGATTCGCTTCGACGAAGTGGTCCATCGGATCTCCCCAACCCTTGTTCTAGGTAAATGCAATTATTTAGTGATGCGAGAAATTTTCCTATAGTACGGGAGGGGGGTTCGCCACACTCTTTTGGGGGGATCGTGGGGTTGCGCAGGTGGGGCGAGTGCTGTTCCAGGGCACTAAAGGCTCCTAAACGCAACCCTGCTAGACTATTTAGAAACTCGCGCAAAACCAAGCGCGTCGCGAACGTTTCTTAATATTATTTCGGGGCGCGACGGTGCCCTTTGCGCTTGTTTGGGACGACTACTCGATTTGGACACCCATGCGAAGATCCTGACGGTAGAAGAAGCGCTCCAGCGGCTCGAGCAGAAGCCGGTTTGCTGGGTTTCAGGGCATTTCGATCCTCTGTTGGCCGAGCACGTGCGCCGCTTGAAGTCGTGCGCCACGCCGGGGAAGCTATTGGTGGTGGAAGTTACAAATCCGTTGCAGCCGCTGCTGGCACAGCGTGCCCGCGCCGAGTTGGTTGCGGCGCTCGCGATGGTAGATCATGTGGTGCTTTCGGAGCGCCCTCCGTCGAATGACTCTACGGATGCGGCTATCACCGAGAAATTCGTTCTGCACGTGCTGAGCCGGCATCGCAAGGAAGTGGGGGGATGAAGGGACCGCGCATTCTCGTAGTGCGCCTGGGATCGATGGGCGACGTGATCGCCGCGCTCCCGGCCGTCGCGAGCTTGAAGCAGAGCCTGCCGCAAGCGCGGATCACTTGGGTGATCGAACCGCGCTGGGCTGTCCTGCTGGAGGGCAACCCGCACGTCGACGCCGTGATCCAGTTCGAACGGCGGACCGTCGCTGGTTGGCGCAGCGCTTGGCAAGAATTGAGACGCGAGCGATTCGACCTGGCGGTGGATTTTCAGGGACTAGTGAAATCGGCGTTATTGGCAACTGCTGCGCGGCCAGAACGGATTTTCGGCTTCACAGCGGATTATGCACGCGAGGCGCCTGCGTCCTGGTTTTATTCGGACAAGGTTTCGATCCGGCTGTATCATGCCGTGGAAAGGAATCTGGATCTTGCGGCGGCGGCGGGGGCGTCGAAAATTGTGCGAACGTTTCCGTTGCCTCAAGGAGATCCAGAGGGTGAGCTACCGGCTGATGATTTTGTCCTGGCCAGCCCGCTGGCTGGTTGGGGAGCGAAGCAGTGGCCACTTGAGAGCTATGGGGAGCTCGCTCGCCTATTGCGCGGGGAATTTGGACTTCGGTTGGTTTTGAATGCGCCGCATCGTGTGGACGTCGATGGCGCCTGGGCGCATGTTTCCGCGATTCCGGGGTTGATTCACGCGACACGCCGGGCGGCCGCGGTGGTTGGAATCGACAGCGGGCCTACGCACTTGGCGGCGGCACTTGGGAAGCCTGGAGTTGCGATCTACGGGCCCACTGATCCCGCGCGTCACGGTCCGTACGGGGAGACGATCCAGGTGCTGCGAACGCCCGGGGCGGTGACCTCGTATCGCCGGTCCGCGGAGCCCGATTCAAGCATGCGCGCAATCGGACCGGACCAGGTGGTGCAGGCCTTAGCTGGGAAGCTCTCGCAGGCATCCGGGCGCCACTGATGCCGCAATGAGTGTATTTCCGAAGCCCTACGCCGATCGCGTGGCGCGGCTCAGGGTCACCACCGGATTCGTCCTGGTTGCCGCTTTCGCCTGGTTCTCGCATCCGGATTTTTACTCGCTCGCGTGGGGACTACCGCTTTCGGCTCTTGGCTTGCTGCTGCGCGGTTGGGCGGCGGGACACCTGGAGAAAGATTCCCGTCTGGCGACCAGCGGACCCTATGCGCACGTTCGAAATCCTCTGTACCTGGGAACGCTGCTCGTAGCAGCTGGTCTCGTGCTAGCGTCGCGGCGATGGTTGCTCGCTCTTCTGTTCACCGCGGTATTTCTGCTGGTCTACCTGCCGGCGATCGAGCTGGAAGAGCAGCACTTGGCGGAACTGTTTCCGGATTTTGCCCTCTACGCGAGCCATGTCCCGGCCCTCTGGCCAACCTGGAGCGTGCCGGGAAAGAATCGTTTTCAATGGCGTCTGTACATCCGCAATCGGGAATATCAGGCGTTGGCAGGGTTTCTCGCGGGCGTGGCGCTGCTGGTCGTGAAGGTTACGGTACTTCCGTAAAGCGTTGAGATTCCGTGTTTCTGTGGAATCCTAGTATTCTGAAATTATGTGCGGAATAGTGGGGTACATTGGCAACCGAAAAGCGGTGCCTATCATTCTTGACGGTCTCCGCCGGCTGGAATACCGGGGTTATGATTCGGCCGGAATCGCCGTGCTGAATGGAGACGATCACCTGTCCGTGCGGCGCGCGTCGGGGAGGCTGCGCAATCTCGAAGAAGCGATCCGGGTGAATCCCGTGGATGGTCCGTATGGACTTGGGCACACGCGTTGGGCGACACACGGGCGTCCCACGGAAGAAAACGCTCACCCGCATCGCGACTGCACCGGCGATATTGTCGTAGTGCACAATGGCATCGTAGAAAATTACCTCCAGCTCAAGCATCAGCTTTCGCTCGAAGGTCACAAGTTCGTCACAGAGACCGATACGGAAGTGATCGCGCATCTGGTGGAGAAATACTACGAGGGCCATCTGGAAGAGGCGGTTCGCAAAGCGTTGCGCGACATCACTGGTGTCTTCGCGCTCGGGATCATCGCCAGCTCCGATCCGAACAAGATCATTGCGGCGCGGCAGGGGCCGCCGGTCGTCATTGGGTTGGGCGACGGTGAATACTTCGTTGCATCGGATGTCCCGGCGATCTTGAGTCATACGCGCGACATGTTCTTTTTGAACGACGGCGATATGGCCGTGCTCACGCCCGAGGGCGTACATCTCACCGATTTCAGCGGCCGGACCGTGAAGCGGGAGATTCGCCACATCCTGTGGGACCCCATCATGGCCGAAAAGGGCGGCTACAAGCATTTCATGCTCAAAGAAATCTTTGAGCAGCCGCGCGCCGTCCGGGACACGATGCTGGGGCGGGTGGGGCAGGAATCTGGCCGTATCTTCCTCGATGAGATGGATATTCCGGAGAAAGCTTTTCGCGAATTTGAATCGATCAAGATCGTTGCGTGCGGAACGGCATGGCACGCCGCGCTCGCTGGGAAATTCATGATCGAAAAGCTGGCGCGCATTCCGGTGGACGTCGACTACGGAAGCGAGTTTCGCTACCGTGACCCCATCGTGTCGGCGAAAACGCTGACCGTAGTCATCTCGCAGTCGGGCGAAACGGCGGACACACTGGCCGCCCAGCGAGAAGCCAAGCAGAAGGGTTCAAAGACGCTCGCGATTTGCAACGTTGTGGGATCGATGGTGACGCGCGAAGCCGCCGGATCCTTGATGACGCACTCCGGACCCGAGATCGGAGTGGCAGCGACGAAAACATTTACGTCGCAGCTTACTGCGATGCTGATTCTGGCGGCTTACCTCGGCCAGGTGCGTGAGACGCTGACGCCCGACCAATCGCGCGATCTGGTGCAGGAGTTGATCCGCTTGCCTGGAAAGCTTGAAGCCGTCCTTTCCCGGGATGCCTCGTATGACGAGCTGGTGAAAAAACTCTTCCGCGCAACCGATTTTCTGTATCTCGGGCGTGGTGTCCATTTCCCCATCGCGCTCGAAGGCGCTCTAAAGCTCAAGGAAATTTCTTACATCCACGCCGAAGGCTATCCAGCCGGCGAGATGAAACACGGCCCCAATGCGTTGATTGACGAAAATCTGCCGGTCGTCGTGCTTTGCACACGCGACCGCAAGAGCGACACGAGCCGCCAGCGCTACGAAAAGACTCTGTCCAACATTCAGGAAGTAAAGGCGCGCAGCGGTATCGTGATCGCGGTGTGCTGCGATGACGATCAGGAAGAAGTCGCCAAGATCGCCGATCACCTGATCGTGATCCCGCATAGCGATGAGCTGATGCTGCCAATCCTGGAAGTGGCACCGCTGCAATTGCTCGCCTATCACATCGCCGTGCGACGTGGATGCGACGTGGATCAGCCGCGGAACTTAGCGAAAAGCGTCACGGTCGAGTGACGAATACTGCGCACCAACTTCACATTTCCACGCACGGCAAGGGACTGTACGAATTCACGCCGCAGGTGGAGGCGTGGCTTGGCACGCAGCGCGTACAAACCGGTCTGCTCACGGTGTTCTGTCAGCACACTTCGGCATCGCTGGTGATCCAGGAGAACGCCGATCCGGATGTAGTAGCCGATGTGGCGGACTTCTTCACGCGGTTAGTTCCTGAAGACACGCGGCTTTATCGTCACACCGCCGAAGGACCGGACGACATGACGTCGCACATTCGCTCTGCGCTGACCCAGACCCAGCTCTCGATTCCAGTACTCAATGGCACACTGGCACTCGGTACCTGGCAAGGTATTTTTCTGTTCGAGCATCGCGAGCGAGCTCATCGTCGGAGCGTCGTTTTGCACCTGCTCAAAGAGTAAACACTCCAAACTGAGAAGAAGGCCGTTCCCTGAGCACTCAGAGGGCATGTGCGGCATCGCCGGACAGTTCTCGTACCAGCGGGACGCGGAGCTTGGTGAGATCGGCGCGATGTGCGACGTAATCCGCCAACGCGGGCCGGATCAGCAGGGTTACCACGTGGCCGGCCGGTGCTGAATCGGCATTCGGCGGCTCGGCATCATTGACCTCGCGGGCCGCCAGCCGGTCTCGAACGAAGACGGGACTGTCTGGACCGTCTTCAACGGCGAGATTTATAACTATCGCGAACTGCGCGACGATCTGACGTCGCGTGGGCATCGATTTCAAACACGCAGCGGCACTGATACTCTGGTTCACTTGTACGAAGAGTTCAGAACTGAGGGAATTTGCAAGCTGCGAGGCATGTTCGTTTTCGCGATTTGGGACCAGCGCGAGAGATCGCTGCTTTTGGTCCGCGACCGATTCGGCAAAAGCCGCTGTACTATGCAAATACGCGGGACGAGCTCTTTTTCGTGAGCGAGTTGAAAAGCCTTCGCTTGACTGGAGTACCGTTCGAGCTCAATCCGGCTGCAACTCTATTTCCTGTTGAACTTCATTCCGGATCCGTGGAGTCCGTACCGGGCGATCCGAGAGCTCGGAGCAGGCCGCTGGCTGCGCTGCCACAGCGATGGGCGCATCGAGGAGGGACGCTATTCGACTTTGCCGCGTCCGGCTGAAACACCTGAGCCCGGCTTGGATGAACGCCCGGCTCGCCGCGATCTGTGCGAGGCGTTCGACGACGCGGTCCGCGCACGATTGGTGTCCGATGTGCCCGTAAGCGCGTTTCTCAGCGGCGGAATCGATTCGGGATCTGTCGTGGCGTCCATGTCGATGCAGACCTCTAGCCGGTGAAAACGTTTCCATCCGGCTTTAGCGAGCCGGAGTTTAATGAGCTGGCACCCGCCGCCACTAGCGCGCAAATGGAAAACCGATCATCACGAATTGATCGTCCGGCCCGATGCATTGTCGCTCGCCTCCACTCTGGTGCGCCACTTCGATGAGCCGTTCTCAAGATCCGCCAGCTCACTCGCGGCCGGTTTTTGTCCGCCTGGCCCAGATTCTGGACTTGGCGCATGCCCGTTCGGAAACTTCATCTGCACTACCTTCTCGGTTGTCCCGTTCATTTCTTTCGCGGCAACCAGGTTCGTCAGTTACTCGAGCAACCAGGCTTCGAGATCCTGATGTTTGAAACCGTAGGCAAACTGTTCTGTGTCGAAGCACACCCCCGATGATTCTCGGCGGACGCGTGGCCATGCCAACACGTTGTGTAAAAGAGCACACGCGGTTTGCCGATTGAACCTGCTGGTTTTTCAATAAGTTACAGTCCGGCTGTTGCCCTGCTTTTTCTTGGGCATGACCGACACAGGAAAAACAACCATCAAGTTAGTGATGATTCTCGCTGCCGCCGGCGCAGACGTACATGCTGACGACGCGACCCGGCGGTTGGTAGTGAGCATTCCGGATCGAAAGATCGCCCTTATCGAAGCTGGACGAGTCGTGAAAGTTTATCCGGTGGCCGTGGGCGCTGCGGGCACACCGAGCCCGCACGGAAGCTTTCACGTCGCGAGCCGCGTGGTGCGTCCTACTTGGTACCAGCCCGGAAAGGTTGTTGGTCCAGGACCAGCCAATCCTCTTGGAACGCGATGGATCGGGCTGGGCTATAAGGGCTACGGCATTCACGGCACCAACATACCGCTTTCGATCGGGAAGGCCGCTTCGCATGGCTGCATCCGCATGCGCAACCGAGATGTCGAAGAGTTGTTCGGGTTGGTTCAGGTCGGCGACGGGGTGGAACTGGTAAGTGAGGTTAGCCCTGAACTCGCGCGGGCCTTTGCACAAGGGCCGGGTTCAACTGTGTCTCCCGCGGAGGCGACAACACCGGCAGTTTCGGATGGCGGAGATGGACAATGACAACGCTCAACCTGCTTGGAGAATTTCCACAAACAGCACTTGCGATCGCGTTTGGAATGGGCTCCGCGCTTGTGATCGCATTCCTGTTGCTGAAGATTGTAATCAGCCTGATAACACGCGAACAGTATAATGTTTCCGATGCTCCGCGCCGGATTCGCGCTCTTGTTTGGCTTGGGGATGCTGGTCAGGATTCAAGCACAACCTCTGCCGGAAGCGGTGCCGGCCATGGCCCGAAGTATCTCCTCGCTGCTGCCGCGGCGGGCAACCGTTTCGCTCGAATTTCAGGCGCTCGCGCCGGTGGCTCCGGTCGAGTGGTCGAGCTTTCAAGGCGCGCTCAGGGACGAACTGCGGAAGAGCGGCGTCGACCTGAAGGACACAGGGCAGTCTGAATACCAAATTCGCATCGTGGTTTCGGAGAATCCGCGGGGCTTGTTGCTCATCGCCGAGGTGGTCAGCAACGACACGCGACAGGTGGTCATGGCGCCTTGGGGCCGGTTGAGCGCAGTTGGGGCGAAGCTGGGATTGAGAATCCAGATGACGCCGATCACCGAACAGACCGAGCCGATCCTTGACGTCTGGATGTCGGATTCGGGCCTCGACCTGCTCGTCCTGACTCCGGCCAAAGTGATTGCGATGCATTTGACCGACGGCAAGTGGACTCCGAATGGTCAAGCCTCGCTCCCTGTTGCCCGCCCGATTCCTCGCGACCCGCGAGGGAGGTTGCAAGCGGTGTCGGGCAGCCTGGGCGTGTACCTGCCAGGTACCACATGCACAGGTCAAGTAGGGCCGAGGCCGATTTTCAGTTGCGAAGCAGTGAACTCGCATTGGTCTATGGGCACATTCGAGCCAACCCAAGTGCGCTGGGTTACTGACCGCAACGTTCTGGAGACGGACAGCGTGGGTGGCTCGTTCTACACTGCCGCGATGGGATGGTTTGCGTCTGCAAACGGCAAAGTGGTGAATCGGGAGGGAGAGGTGCAGGGTACCCACAACTGGGGCAGCGATCTGGCCGCGATCGCGAACACGTGCGGTTCAGCGGAATCCAAGATCGTGATCGTCGCAGGTGCTGGAGACACCAACCAGCAAGACCAGGTCCAAGCCTTTTCGCCACCTCCCGAGCCACCAGCAGCCGTAAGCGCGCCGGTCGTGCTTCCGGGCCCAGTGACGGCACTCTGGCCCGCCGAACGGACCGCACAAGCCACCCTGGTGATACGAAATTCAATAACGGGAAACTATGAGGCTTCGCGCCTGTCTCTGGTTTGTACTCAGTAGCTTTCTTTCTTGTTCACTTTGGGGCGAGACGCGGCCGCGCTACGGCGGGACGTTGAATGTCGACCTTTCCATGACATTCAATTCGTTGGACGCCGAGGCCACGCCGCTAGTCATTTGGCACCTGACTGGCGAGACGCTGGCTCGAATGGATGCAAGGGGTGTGCCGCAGCCCCTCTTAGCATCGGGCTGGCAGCGCGAAGCGGACGGGCGGCGCTGGCGCGTTTCACTCCGGGCCGATGTTCGCTTCCACGACGGCGAACTCCTGAATTCAGGCAGTGTCGCACCGATTTTACTCGCGGCGCTCAAAAAGACTCACGGCGACGTCGCGATTACCGCGGGCGGGTCGACGATGGTGGTTGAATCTGCGAGCGGACTCCCGAATCTTCCGGCTGAGCTGGCCGACCCACACACGGCCATCGTGCGGACGAACGAGACAAATTCGCTAATCGGCACCGGGCCGTTTCGCGTGGCCAGTTGGGAGGCAGGCCGGCGTCTGAGTCTCGCCGCGTTTGGAGATTACTGGGGCGGTCGGCCATTCCTGGATTCTCTGGTCGTTAACCTGGGTTCGGTGCGCGCGACCGGAGACGTATTCGACATCCCGTTGGCTTCGCCACGTAGGATCGTACCTGAGACGGCGCGAATCTGGCAGTCCGCGCCGAGGGAACTGCTGGCAATCGTTTCGCAGGGTGCGCGGCCTGAATTGGTCCAAGCGCTCGCGCTCGCGATCGACCGGGGGCCGATCGTGAATGTCCTCGCGCAACGCAAAGGAACGCCAGCGTATGCACTGCTTCCAGGTTGGCTTACTGGATACGAATTCTTGTTCGAGTCGGCACCGAACGCCGGCCGCGCGCGCGAACTGGTTTCTTCACTGCGGCCTGTCGCCGTTACATTAAGCTATTCCCCGAATGATTCGTTCGCGCATGCAGTCGCCGACCGAATCGCGCTGAACGCGCGTGACGTTGGGCTCGCGCTTCAAATATCGCCCAATAGCAACGGCGCGCTGCGCCTGGTGCGATGCTCGCTAGCAACGGCCGATGCGGCTTCCGCATTGACTACCGCCGCGCAATGCCTCGGGCTCGAAGATCGTCCCGCCGTGCTTGACAATTCGAAACCGGAAACTCTGTATCAGGCGGAACGAGCACTACTCGAAAGCAACCGGTTGATCCCTCTCGCGCATCTCGATTCGGTGTACGGTCTGGCGCCTCGGGTGCACTACAGGGATCCGGGCACTGCGAATCCGATCACTCTCCATTTCGACGACTTCTGGGTTGATCCGTGAGTTTCCGCACCAAGGTATTTCTCAGCATCACGGCGACCGTGGTGATCGCGGTTTGGATCGTTGCGGCTGTGGTTTCCGCACTGGTGACTGATTCGTTCGAGCGGATCGATACGCAGCGGACCGCCGCGCTGGTTGGCGAATTTCGCCACCAGTTCGCGCGCCGCTCAGATGACGTTTCGCGGCGTATCGACGCGATCGCCAATTCGGAGACCGTGCAGAGGCTGGCTGTGAATCTATCAGGCCCGCAACCTGACACCGCCCAGTACGTCGACGAGGCCTCGGCGCTGGCACGCGAACAGTCCCTCAATTTTCTCGAACTCATCGGGCCTGATCGGCGAATCGTCAGCTCGGCGGAATGGCCCGCGCGATTTGGCTATCAGGAAAACTGGCTCGCCGACAATACGAATTGGTCGCGCGGCGTCTTTCTGCGAACCGAGGAGCTCGCGGATGGTTCCGCATTAGGATTGGTGACCGTGCGAACCGTAAAGGCCGGAGATGGTGTTTTGTACATCGCCGGCGGGCTGGAGTTGGACAAAGGCTTCGTGGATACGTTGCCAGCGACGGAGGGTATGCAAGTCCAGTTGTATCGGAACATGGGCGCAGAAACGGCCGGCAATATGCCTCCATCGCGGCTGGCAAGTTCCTTAATCGACGAAGTTCGCGCGCAGCCGCGTGAGCTCACGCGCACGGGCGTTGCCTCGAGCATCACCGCGATCCCTCTCCTCGGAATAGATAAGCAGCTTCTCGCGGTTCTGCTGGTGGAGAGCTCACGTGCCGAGCTGGTCAGTCTGAAGCGGACCATTCAGGAAACCGCGTGGGGCGTGGGTACCGCGGGAGTCCTGATTGGCCTCGTCCTCAGCTTTTGGACGGCCAGCCGCGTGACCAAGCCTCTGCGCGAGCTCGCGACCAGCGTACAGGAAGTCGCCGCCGGTGATTGGGGGACACGTGCGGCGGTTCGATCGTCGGACGAGGTCGGGCGCCTGGCCCGCGATTTTAATCACATGACTGAACAACTCACCGAACAGCGCGACCGCATGATTCAAGCCGAGCGCGTTGCCGCCTGGCGAGAGCTTGCACGGCGCCTCGCCCACGAGCTCAAGAATCCGCTGTTCCCGCTGCAAATTACCGTGGAGAACTTGCAGCGCGCACGCCAGGCGACACCGGAACAGTTCGACGACGTTTTTCGCGAGAGCACACAGACCTTGATCGCCGAACTGGACAACCTGAAGACGATCATTGGCCGCTTCAGCGACTTTGCGAAGATGCCCGCTCCTCAAAGGGAGCCGATGGATCTGAGCAGCGCAGCACGCGACGTTGCAAGACTCTTCGACGCCCAGATTCACGCCCCCGGAAGGCCTCTTGTTGAGATTCGCTTCGAGCTCGAGGAGAACTTGCCGTCCATCTCTGCCGACCCAGATCAAATACGGCGCGCGCTGAGCAATCTGATCTTAAATGCGCTCGATGCCATGCCGCGCGGCGGCCGGCTCACCGTTCGCACGCAAAGCGCGGGAAGTCCTGGCCGCGTGGCGATCGAAGTCTCAGATACCGGCGACGGACTCACGGCGGAAGAGTGCGAACGACTATTCACACCCTACTACACCACCAAGCAGCAAGGTACCGGATTGGGGCTTGCAATCGTCCAGTCGGTGGTGAGCGATCATAAAGGCACCATCAGCGTGCAAAGCCAGCCTGGGAAGGGTACGACATTTCGAATCGAGCTGAACCGATGAGCAAACTCCTGATCGTGGACGACGATGCGAATACCCTAGCGTCGTTGGCTCGTGCGTTTCGCCTCGCCGGACACGAGGCTGTCGTATGCGCCAACGCCGATCGTGCGCTCGAGCTCGCGAAGGTGCAGCGGTTCGACATGATCTTCTCCGATGTCGTGATGCCGGGTAAGGATGGGCTTGCATTCCTTGCGGAATTGAATTCAGCAGGAGTTCAGACGCCGGTAGTCATGGTGTCGGGGCAAGCGAACATCGAGATGGCGGTCCGCGCGACGCGTCTCGGCGCTGTGGATTTCTTGGAAAAGCCGCTTAGCACGGACAAGCTTCTCGTGACTGTCGAAAATACAGTGAAGCTTGCGCGCCTCGAAGAAGAGAACAGGCGCTTGAAACAACGGGCGGGCAGGCAGGAATTGGTTTGGAAGTCCAGCGCGATGCAAGCGGTGATGGCTAAGGTGGATCGCGTAGCAGCCAGCGAGACGCGCGTTTGTATCCTCGGAGAAACCGGGACGGGCAAGGAACTCGTCGCTCACACGCTGCATGGCAAGAGCCCGCGCCGCAACGGTCCCTTCGTGACTCTGAATTGTGCTGCGGTTCCCGCGGAGCTGATCGAATCGGAACTCTTCGGCCACGAGAAGGGATCCTTCACCGGCGCGACGGCACGCCATCTCGGCAAGTTCGAACAGGCGACCGGTGGAACTCTGTTCCTAGATGAAATCGGCGATATGCCTGCGATTATGCAAGCCAAGCTGCTGCGCGTGTTGGAACAGAGGGAAGTGGAGCGAATCGGAGGAGACAGAACCATCGAAGTAGACGTGCGTGTAGTGGTCGCCACGCACCGCAATCTTGAGGAGCTTGTCCGGCGCGGCGAGTTTCGGCAGGATCTCTATCACCGCATCGTGGTTTTCCCGATCTCGCTTCCGCCGCTCAGAGAGCGCAAGGAAGATATCCCGCTGTTGGTCGACTTCTTCGCGCGAAGCATCGCCGAACAAAACGAGTGGCCGCTGCGCGAGATCTGCGCCGACGCTTACGCCGAACTAGAACGATATCCCTGGCCCGGCAACGTGCGCGAGTTACGCAATGTTGTCGAGCGACTGCTGTTGCTCGCTGACGGGCGGGTGGATCGTGCCACCGTACGGCTCGCCCTGCCCGCGGAAGTTTCCAGCTACAACGCGGGAAGCGGAACGCTCGCGGAAAGGATGGAGAATCACGAGCGCGAGTTGATTCTCGCCGAACTAAAAAAGCACAATTTCAAGATGACCGATACCGCGCGAGCGCTCGGACTCGAACGAAGCCACCTCTACAAGAAATGCCAGCAGTTGGGGATTGAGCACAAAGCGGCGCAAAGCTGACCCGAGCAAGCCGCGCGATCCATGTTATTCTGCCGCGAGGAGCCCTTCCATCGATGAGAGTTGGCGTATTCACCGCATTGCTCGCGCAGTTTTCGCTAGAGCAAGTTTTGGACAAGCTGAAGAAGCTCGACATCCATACCGTCGAGCTCGGCACGGGAAACTATCCCGGCGATCCGCATTGCAAGCTGGACATACTGAACGATCGCGCGGCGTTGAAGGAGTTCAAACAGAAGCTGGCCGATCACGGATTCACCATCAGCGCGCTCAGCTCGCATGGGAATCCACTGCATCCGAACAAGGATATTGCGAAGGCCTACCAGGAAACGAGCAAAAAGACCATACGGCTTGCCGAGAAGCTCGAGGTCCCCATTGTCATCGATTTTTCGGGATGTCCCGGCGATAGCGACAAGGCGAAATATCCGAGCTGGGTAACTTGCCCGTGGCCGCCTGAATATCTGGAAGTCCTCGACTGGCAATGGGAGAAAAAAGTCGCGCCGTACTGGACCAAGCATGCAGAGTTCGCTAGCGACCACGGCGTGAAGGTCGCCATCGAGATGCACCCGGGCTTCGTCGTATACAGTCCTGAAACACTGCTGAAGCTGCGCGCGATCGCGGGCAAGACGATCGGCTGCAACTACGACCCGAGCCACATGTTCTGGCAAGGAATAGATCCGATCAAAGCCATCCGTGTGCTCGGCGACGCGATTTTTCACGTTCATGCGAAGGATACGCAGATCTACGACTACAATTTGCCGAAGACTGGGGTTCTGGACACCAAGAAGTACACCGACGAACAGAATCGCGCGTGGATCTTCCGCAGCGTTGGGTACGGTCACGACGCTGGCTGGTGGCGAGAGTTCATCTCGACTCTTCGCATGTACGGGTATGACTACGTGCTCTCAATCGAACACGAAGACACGATCATGTCGCCTGATGAAGGCCTCACAAAGGGCGCAGCGTTCCTCAATACAATTGTGATCCGCGATCAGCCGACCGCGCCCTGGTGGGTTTAGCGGCTAGCTTCGCACGGCCTGATCGCGAAACTTGGCAGGCGTCAGACCTGTGTGGCTTTTGAACATCGCGCAGAAGTGGCTCTGGTCCGAAAAGCCGCAAGTTAGGGCGATCTCCGAAAGGGGCGTATCGGTGTTGGTCAGCAGATTCGAAGCATGCTCAATGCGGCGCTTCCGAATGTACTCTCCGATGGTCGATTGGTAGTGCTTGCGAAATTCGCGCGACAAGTGCACTGGATGCACGCCCGCGATGCCCGCCAGCTCCGCCAGGCTTGGCGCGAGCAGATACGAGTCCTCCAGCGCTTCACGCACTCTGCGCAGCCAACTGGGCGCGTTCGAACCGCCGGTTTCTCCGATCGCCCGGGCGCTCTCGGCGAGGATTTCGAGCAGAACGCCTTCAATGGCGAGCGGTGCGAGGTCATCATCGGCACGAAACTCGCGCACCATACGATTTGCCAGCCATGAAGATGCCAGCCCGACTACTTCGCCCGGCTTTGACAGCACCGGCGCGTGCTCTCCGATGCGGCTCAAAATCAGTGGATCGATACGGACCAACAGGCAGCGCGCCTCAACATGGAACGCGTTCTCATGGAGTTCGCCCGGAGGGAGAAACCGCAGCGCACCTTCATTGCATACGCAACTGCGTTCGGCGTATGTCTCGGTATAGCTGCCCGCGAGCACCAAGCTGAGGTAGCCATGCGCGTGGCAATGCGGCGTCAGAGTCAAGCCCGCAGGAAAAACCGTCTCCGCTAACGAAAAGCTTGCGACGTCACGCCGCTTTACTACGGTTCCCGAAGTATTCGTGACTGGACATGACGCGAATTCTTGTTCAACCATTGCGCTAGTTGCATTCATAAGACTTAGACTGCGATTTTGGCCTTCCCTATTTGACGGAAGGAGCAATTATCCGTTAGCGCCTTCATTCGCAAAGTTAGGACATCATCGCTCCACCGATGCTTATTCCTATACGCAACAGAGATGCCTTTTGTTCTTTTAGTGATTCTAAAAGTGCCGTCGCGGTCGCTAGAAATTTTTAACGGTGGACACAGGTCCCAATAGCGGACGACTGGTCCCACAAACGCACACGCATTGCCCAAAATGTTTCAGCGGCGGCTAACGCGCTACTAGAATCGTTGCTTTGCAGCAATGGATTTTGCGGGCGGGAATAAGTGCCAGAAGCTATTTAACTTCCGCGCTTGTCGCGTTGGCCGGCTCCGGCCCCATGCTCTCACGGATGGTCATCGATTGATCGGTGTAGAAAGACTTTCGTCCGCTGCTGTTGAATACCTTGGGCGTCGCAACCAGGCTGTAACCCTGTTGTGTGGCAGTCAGAGTGAATACGTATTGGTCCTTCTCGCCGGAAGAAAGGCTCGCTTGAATAAGATCGGCTCCCGCCGGTCCAGGCGCGCCGCTCGCCGGCGGGCCAAGTTCGGCCATGCTGGTTGCGTAGCGTCCGAATTGAGACTGATATTGAACCTGCGCAGTGTTGATGGTGCGCACTTCGTTCTGAACGGCCAATTCCCGGGCGCTCATTTGCGCGATGTTGAACCTGGGCAGCGCGATGCCGATGATCACGAGGATGATCGCGATCACGATCAAAAGCTCAATCAGCGAAAATCCGCGCACTCCAACACGGCGCTTCAAATGCATCCTCTCCATGCTTTTAATTATGACGCGAACGCCCGCCTTAGCGTGGAACCGTGGAGGGAGGCTTCGGCTCGGCGATGATCACCGCTGGAACGTTCTCCTCGTGAACCAATTTGTTGAAGCTGCCTAAGTCCGTGGTCAACAAGTTCTTAAGGGTGGTGAGCTGCGTGTTGACCTGACTGGCTAGCTCTTCGTACACCTGAGTATCCTGAAGCGTGGGCGCGTCATCGGACCTTTCTACGCCACCAAGCAGATTCCCTAGTTTGTTGTTCAGCTTGATCGGGAAATTCAGCGGATCTTCGTTGGCGCGGTTCTTGGTTTGATATAGCGCTTCTTCCACAGAGGTGAGCTTCTTTGCAAGCGCCTGCGCAGACTCAGTAATCTTCGCGTTCTTGACACGCGCGGCGTAGTCGTCGAGTTGCTTTCGAACATCGCGGATCTCGACCACCGCCTGATTGGCCTGATCCAGCTTGCCGTGGATCTGAAGTGCTACTTCGAGCTGTCGAGCGAAATCCTGCGGCGTTGTTGGGAGGCGCGGGTCCTTCTTGATCTCGAAGCTCTGCGTTTCGGATTTCCCACCGGATGTCAGCCGTACCTTATAGGTACCCGGAGCGACCGCCGGGCCTCGCACATTCGCCGCCCACAAAATCATGCCTGGGAACGAAGTCGCATCGGGATAGCGCAAGTCCCAAATGAACCGGTTCAACCCGGCCTCGGCCGGAACACGATTCGCGCCGGGCGACGGCCGCGGACCCTCTTCTTCATCCTCTTCGCCGGGTGCACGCTCGACTGGCTTCGGCGGTTCGGCGCTGGAGAACTTGCGAATTAGTTTCCCGGAATTGTCCAAGAACTCGAGCGCCACTTCACCTTGCGGCTTTTCGCGGAACGAATAGTAAACGACGGCTCCCGCGGCCGGATTCTGCCCCTCTCCCCCAGGCACCATGCGCGCTCCCCCACGGAGGGTCCTGTAGGTCTCCTTCGGCTGGAACAGCTTCATGTCTTCTTTTTGCGTCGCGTTCGCAAGCTCGTAGACTAGAGGCAGATCGTCGAGGATCCAAAACGCGCGACCCTGCGTCGCTACCACCATCTCCTTCTCGCGCTTCTGGAAGGCCAGGTCCGTGATCGGGACTACCGGCAGATTCAATTGGAACGACCGCCATGACGTGCCACCGTTGAAAGAAACAAACATGCCCGTTTCTGTTCCGGCCACGAGCATGCCGCGCCGGTTCGGATCCTCCCGGATCACGCGCGTGAAAGCGCCGGGTGGGATGCCCGTATCGATGCGTGTCCAGGTTTTGCCGTAGTCGGTGGTCTTGTACAGGTACGGGCGGAAGTCGTCGAACTTGTACATCGTCGCGGCGAAATAGGCCGTGCCCGGATCGAACGGCGACGCCTCGATGGAATTGACCTGAATCCACTCGGGCATGTCCTTCGGCGTCACGTTCTCCCAGTGCTTGCCGCCGTCTTGCGTCACGTGCACCAGACCATCGTCGGACCCCACCCAGATCAGACCTTTCTTGAGCGGCGACTCGGCGATGGTGAAAATTGTGTCGTAATACTCGATCGCGCTGTTGTCCTTGGTGATGGGTCCACCGGACGGGCCCTGTTTGGATTTATCGTTTCGCGTCAAATCGCCACTGATCGCTTCCCAGCTTGACCCGCCGTCCGTGGTCTTGAAAACGTGATCGCCGCAAGCATACAGCGTATTGGGATCGTTCGGAGAAAACAGCAGCGGGTAATTCCACTGGAAGCGATACTTCATCGCCTCAGCGCCCGCGCCCATGGGATTGTCGGGCCACACGGTCACGTTGCGCTGTTGGCCGGTGCGGTGATTATACTTCGTCAGCAGGCCATCGTAAGAACCGGCGAAGACGATTTGCGAATTGGCCGGGTCGGGTACCACCCAGCCGCTTTCGCCGCCGCCCACGTCGTACCAGTCGTGCGGATTGATGGCGCCTTCGTCGCTGCGAGTCACGATGCGGACGGTGCTATTGTCCTGTTGTGCGCCGTAGGCGTGATAGGGCCAATCGTTATCCAGCGCGACGCGATAGAACTGAGCGGTGGGCTGTTGATCCTGCCTGGTCCAGGTGCGTCCGCCGTTGGTGCTGACATTCGCCCCGCCGTCGTTGCCTTCGATCATTCGGTTCGAGTCGTTCGGCGCAATCCATAGATAGTGATTATCGCCGTGAGGCGTGCGGATGGTTGTGTACGTTTTCCCGCCGTCGTCGGACCGGTAAAAACTCGTGTTCACGACGAATACCGTATCTTCCTTCAAAGGATCAGCGAAAATGCGCGAGTAATACCAGGCGCGCTGGCGCAATTTGCGTTCTTCGTTCACCTTCGTCCAGGTTCGTCCTCCGTTGTCGGACCGGAACACACCGCCATCCTCCGCCTCGACAATGGCCCACACGCGATCGGAATTCTGCGGCGAAACCGTAACTCCGATTCTGCCCAGAATTCCCTTCGGCATCCCGGGATTGCGCGTGATCTCCGTCCAGGTCTCGCCCGCGTCCGTGGATTTGAAGAGACCGCTGCCCGGTCCGCCGCTTTCTAAATCCCAGGGCGTACGATGCACATCCCAGAAAGACGCGTAGATCGTATTCGGCACGTTCGGATCGAGAATCAGGTCCACCGCTCCGGCGTTGCGGTTGCGAAACAGAATCTTCTTCCATGTTTTGCCACCGTCGGTGGTTTTGAAGACCCCGCGATCATCGTTGGGGCCGAATTGGTGGCCGAGCGCAGCGACATAGACGACATCCGGATTGCGCGGGTGCACTCGCACCGCGCCGATATGATACGTGTTTTCGAGTCCGACATTCTTCCAAGTCTTCCCCGCGTCGGTAGATTTGTACACACCGTCGCCATGCGACGCGTTGCCGCGAATGTCGGGCTCGCCCATCCCGACGTAAATCGCATTGGGATCGGACTCGGAAACCGCAATCGCTCCCACCGATCCGGTTTTGAACTGCCCGTCTGAAATCGGGCTCCACGTCACGCCGCCATCGGTAGTTCTCCAAACGCCACCGCCCGTACCGCCGAAATAATAAACGCTCGGCTGCGAAGTCACGCCCGCCACGGCAACCACGCGTCCGCCGCGAAATGGCCCGATGTTGCGGTACTTCAATTCCTTGAGCGAATTGAAATCAGGCTGCGCAGACAACGCCAGCGCGGACGCGAACAGAACGGCGAAAATCTTCATCATTTACTAGTTTGAACCTACTTGGCGGTCGGACGGGGAATCTTCTGATCGGAATTGGCTGCGTTATAGGCGAACCACGCGATCGCGGCAGCGGCCTGGCGGATCTCGTTGACGTCCACGCGCTCCACCATGTCCATATTCGTGTGATGGGTACGGACGTCGTAGTTGGCGTAGTCTTGGATGGGATTGAATCCGGGTACTCCGGCGTCAACGAACGACAAATGATCGGTGGCGCCTACCGGTTCAATCACGTTGCGCCGCGCGCCGTATTGCTTGAGCGGCTCGAGCCAGCGGTCGAATATCGGCTTCGCGGCTTCGTTGTTTTGCAGAAACCAGCCGTAGATCGAGCCAGTGCCGTTGTCGATGTTGAAGTAGACGTCGAATTTCGAGCGTGCATCGGCGTTTGCCGCGCCTTCCAGATGTTGCGCCACCCAGGCGCGGGAACCGAGCAGCCCCTGTTCTTCCCCGCCCCACAGCGCGATGCGAATCGTGCGGCGCGGGCGAGCGCCAATGGACTTCAGGATCCTCGCGGCTTCCATCATCGTAGTCGCGCCATCGGCGTTGTCGGTCGCGCCCACGCCAGTGTGCCAGGAGTCCAGGTGGCCGCCAAGCATTACGACCTCATCGCGCAGCGCCGGATCCGAACCGGGCAGTTCGGCGAGCACGTTGTAGGCATTGCCGCCATCGGCGTCGTAAAATTTCGAATCGACGCGAATACGCAATTTCACTGGAATTTTGTGCTCCAGCGTGCGCGCGATCATGTTGTAATGCTCGGCCGAAAGGGTGATTGACGGCGCAGCGCCGGGGCCAAGATCGCGGCCCGTGACGAAAACGGTTCCATGCTCGCCGATGCTCGGCTTCAGCAGAACGCCGGCGCCTGCATCGCCCAAAGTCTTGGCGATTCGCTGTGCCGGAGTCGGCCCGGTCGGCCGTTCCCGACCGATGCCCGTTGCGTATCCGGCGGACAACGCAATGTAATCGGGATCGCTTGGCTGCGGCCGGTCTTTGCGGACGAAATTCGTCATCATCGGGGACGTCAAAACGATCGCGTTTTTGAATTGATCGCGAACCGCCGCGATTTCATCCGGCGTCTTCGTACCAACGAAAATCGGTGTTGCGACGATCTCGCCATTAGTGGAAGGCGACCAGGCGTCGGCATAGCCGATGAGCGGCAGATAGCGCGGCTCGATCATCTCGACCGTGATCTTTTCAAGCGACCACCCGCGTCCGAATTTCCAGGGCTCGAGCCGCGCATTCTCGAGGCCATACGACGCCAGCAGGTCGCGTGTCCATTCCGCGGCGCGCTTGTGCGCGGGCGACGCCGTCAGACGCGGCCCGATATTCACCGTGAGCATTTCGAACACAGCGTCGGTCTGCGAGTTCGTGGTGGCTTCTGAATGAATCTTGGCCAGGATGCTCCGGTCTTCCGGAACCTGCGCGCCCGCTGGCGCAGCCAGCAATGTCAGTGCGAATGCCGCAACACGAGTGTTCATAAATGTTCATCAGAGTACCCCATCTATCCGGGGCACGCAAGATAGCGCCCAAGGCACTCGCATCACCGCCATATTCCTGCATTAGACTGGTTCAAACGAGGCCGCCATGGATGAACGCAATAACCAAGAAAAACTGGTAGTGGCTTAATCGCCGCAATTGGAGCCCTAATTACGGTCGCCGTTTTCCTAGTGAAGCGCACATTCACAACGAAACTGCTGCCACACTAATTGAAATTCTCGGTGTTTTTCTGGGCGGCGTGGGGATCGGCGGATTGCCGATCGGAATGTACCTGGATTGGTTCC
>Ga0126371_10000835_pt1 | contig 25797 bp, 24 predicted proteins | sample PanSoiMetaPlot_4_FD_110145 | JGI IMG/M metagenome (GOLD analysis project Ga0126371, IMG submission 110145) | Tropical forest soil microbial communities from Panama - MetaG Plot_4 | ecosystem: Environmental > Terrestrial > Soil > Tropical forest > Bulk soil | place: Panama | collected 2016-02-17 | reverse complement strand
GGCGCCGATTTCCGGGACGCCGTCCTGCCGACGCTCGCCCTGCTTGACGCCTGCCGCAACGCGAAGGTCAGACGGGTCGTCTTCATCTCGTCCGGTGGGACCGTCTATGGCACCGCCAGAGAGATTCCGACTCCCGAGACCGCGCCGACCGACCCGATCACCGCCTACGGGATCGTGAAGCTGACGATCGAGAAGTTCCTCGCGCTCTACGAGCGCCTTCACGGGCTGAGCTTTCGCGTGCTGCGCGTCGCCAATCCGTTCGGTCCCTTTCAGCTGCCGGCCAGGAACCAGGGTCTGATCGGAATGCTGCTGTCGCGGGCGATCAGCGGGCAGAGCACCGAGATATGGGGAGACGGCTCGGTCGTGCGCGATTACGTCTACATCGACGACGTTGTCGACGCGCTCCTGGCCGCGGCAACCGACACCTCGCCCGAGCGCATCTTCAACATCGGGAGCGGCTGCGGACGCAGCGTCCGCGAGGTGATCGCGGCGGTCGAGGCCGAGCTGGGCGCGCCGCTGTCGATCGAGTGGACACCGGGACGCGCGGTCGATGTTCCGGTCTCGATCCTGTCGATCGGGTGCGCGAGGGACTTTCTCGGTTGGAGCCCCAAGACCGAGTTCGCGGCGGGGCTGCGCCAGACGGTGCAGTGGTGGCGGGATCGCTGATCCAGCTATTGCCAAATCGACTTTCGCGACCGACAAGGGACTTCATGAATACACCATCGCCCGCCATCTCGGTCTTGATGCCAGTCTGGCACGCGGTGCGCTTTCTTCCCGCGGCGCTCGACAGCGTGCTGGCCCAGACCTTCACGGATTTCGAGCTCATCGCGATCGACGACGGGACGAGTGACGGCAGCGCCGAGGTCCTTGCCGCGTTCGCGGCGCGCGACAGCCGCGTCCGCGTGGTGCGCCAGGAGAATCGGGGCATTGTCGCGAGCCTCAACCACGCGCTGGAGCTCGCGCGCGCGCCGTTCGTCGCGCGCATGGATCACGACGATGTCTCGCGCCCGGATCGTTTCGCCAAGCAGATTGCGTATCTGCGCCAGCATCCCGAGATCGCCGCCGTCTCCGGCGCGATGGACGTCGTCGATCAGGACGGCACCTATTTGCGCACCGACGAGTTTCCGACGCTGCCGGCCGCCGTCGAGATCGAGTTGCTTTATCGCAACTGCATCTGCCATCCGGCGGTCATGGCTCGCACCGAGGCCCTGCGGAAGGCCGGCGGCTATCGCAAGAACGCGCAATTCGCCGAGGACTATGATCTGTGGCTGCGGTTGTCGGAATCGGGCCAGATCGCCAACCTGCCCGACGTGCTGTTGTCCTACCGGCTGCATCCGGTGCGGATGTCGAGCCGAGGCTACATCGTGCAGGAGCTGGCGGTGCTCGCGGCACGCGGCGCTGCGCGAGAGCGCCGGCGCGGCAATCCCGATCCTCTGGCGTTGCCGGATGCCAAGTTCCCGCTGGGGTACCGGGCCGTGCAACGCATGTTCGAGGCTGCGGTCCCGCGCGCGGAGTTTGCGTTCTCCTTTTTTCAGACCGTGCTCGGCAAGACCGCTGAGCTCGGCTCGACGCGCGAATGGGCCCAGCTCTATCTGCGCCATGGTCTGGGCGATCTCGACCGCTATGGCGCCGCCATGATGCTGATGCTGCTCGGGCACATCATGCGCAAGCGGCGGCGCGCCGGCGCACGGCTCCGCGATCTCATTCCGTATCCGTTCTGGGCGATGGCGACGGCCATCCGCCATCCGGTGGCGGCGTTCGACGTGGCATTGCGGCTGCGCCACTGGATGCGGCTGGCGCGGGCGAGGCTGCTGCAGGCGTCGACGATCGGATGACGGCGGCCGAGAGGCTGTCCGTTCTACCCTTCACGCGAGCGCGTGTTTCCTCGCCTCCACCGTCTCGCGGTAAACCGCCTCGTACTGGTCGACGATCCTGTCCCACGTATAGCGCTCGAGCACGGTCTTGCGTCCGCGCGCTCCCATGGCGCGCCGTCGGCCGGAATCATGGAACAATTCCTCGACCATGCGCGCGGTCTTGGCGACGTCGACGAAGGTGAAGCCCGCCTCGTCGAGTCTCCCGGGCGCGACCAGGCCGGCGCCGGTCCATTCGGCGATTTCGCGGGCATTGCCGGCGTCGCTCGAGATGAACGGCGTTCCGGCGGCTGCCGTCTCGAACAGGACGAGCGGCGAGCATTCGATGAGCGAGGGAAAGAGAAAGAGGTCGGCCGCGAAGAACGCCTGCACGACCTCGCTGCGCGCGAGCTCCATGCACATGGCCGTCTTGCGCCCGCCGGAACGGCCGGACAGCCGCGCGATCGGCTTCGCCAGGACTTGCTCGACGGGGCGCGCGTCGATGAAGTTCCTTCCCACGAGCAGGACGGTCGTCGGGCCGATATCGGCGCGCTCGATGATCTCGAGCAGGTGATCCTGGCCCTTGCCGCCGGTGTAGTTGGCGACGGTCAGAGCCAGAAACGAATCCTCCGGGATGCCGTGGCGCGCCCGGAATCCCGGTGCCGGCGGCGTCGCGAATTCCTCCGCCCGCACCGCATTCGGAATGACCGTCGTGTGGGTCAGGTCGTGGCGCTGCGCATATTCGGCGTCGCGATACGTCGCCGAATGGAAGATCAATCGATCGAAGTGACGCAGATGGAAGTGGAGATAGCGGAAGTAGCCCGCGAATGCCGGAATGTGCAGGCCGGAGAGGCCGCATGTCGTCATCACTTTTCCGTAGCGCAGCTCCGGCGCGGCCAGCAGGGCGAGGTCGGCCGTCCACTGCTGCAGCGCGTAGTTCATCATCAGATCGACCGCGGCGGTGCGCAGGAAATCGACATAGGCGTTGACGTCGCCGCGAAATCCACCGGCCAGGTTCCCGGCAATCGGGAATTCGACGATCCGCACGCCGCCGCGCTCGCGGCTCGTGCGCTCCGGCAATGCGCTGGTGGCGACCATGACGTCATGGCCGCGCGCGACGAGCCGCTCCGAGACCTCGCGAACGACCTCGCCGGAGCCGCCGACATGCGGCCAGTAGAGCTCAGCAGTGTGCAAAATCCGCAAGGAAGTTCACCGGTCCCTGTGCTTGTGTGCGCGGCGCGCCGGGCATTGCGTACAACACGAGGGAAGTCTTGGACAGGGGCGGGAAATCCGCCGGGCCGCAATTGATCCGATGATCCAGGCGCCATCGCGGCGGACAGCCACTATTGCGGCGGTGCGCGTCGCATGCCATCAACTCGCGCCAAAGCCACCGCATCCGAACGCGCCCCGATCTGATCCGCCGAAGGATTTGCAATGCGTCCCGACCAGGTCGTCTCCGTCGAGCTGCAAGGCGGGTTGGGCAACCAGATGTTCGAGTACGCAGCCGGCCACGCGCTCGCGAGGCGCACGGGCGCGACGCTGCAGCTCGATCTCAGCCACTTCGCCCGCTTCGACAAGCGACGCTACGAGCTCGACTGCTTCAAGGTGCCGGCGCCGATCGCGCCGGAGCCTTCGCCCACGCGGTGGCGCGGGCTTGCGCATGCAATGGCCGTGCGGGCGTGCAAGGTGGCGGGCCTTTCGACGCGCGCGCTCCACGGCGGATGGAACGTCTACATCGAGCCGAGCTTCCATTACGATACGGCGTTCGACGCGCTGACGCCGCCCGTGCATCTGCACGGCTACTTCCAGAGCGAAGCGTTCTTTCGCCCGGTCGCCGACGAGGTCCGGCAGCTCTTCACCATCCGCGTGCCGACCAGCCAGGCCCATGACACGGCGCGCGAGAAGATCGCGGCGGCGGCGTGGCCGACGTCGATCCACGTCCGCCGCGGCGACTACATCGCGGAGAAGAACGTGCTGGCGGTGCACGGCATCTGCGACGAGGCCTATTACCGCGCTGCGCTCGCGCTGGGCGAGCGGCTGTGCCCGAAGCCGCCGACCTGGTTCGTCTTCAGCGACGACATCCCGCGGGCGCGCGAGCTGTTCGGCGACGGGCAGAACTTCGTCTACCTCTGCGGCGATCCTGCCCGGCCGTGGGAGGACATCGCGCTGATGGCGGCGTGCCGCGGCCACGTCATCGCCAATTCCAGCTTCAGCTGGTGGGGCGCTTGGCTCGATCCGCATCCTGACAAATGGGTGATCGCGCCGCGGCAATGGTTTGCGCAGGCGCACCTGCGCAAGGTGTCGACCGCGGACATCTACTGTCCGGGATGGATCACGCTGTGACGGGAATGGATTCCCGCGCGCCGCGCGAGGACGCGGCGGCACGCGATGCGATCGGGCGCGTCTCGGCCGGGGCGCGCGTCGCGGCTTTCGTCGTCGCGGTGGCGCTCGGGCTCTGCGCGGTGTGGTGGCTGTTCGCGGGAAAGTCGGAGGACTTTGCCGCCGCCGGGCTCGGCGTCAACACCAGCGTGCACGAGGAATCGCTGCATGTCGCAAGCCGGCGCGTCGTCTGCTTCGGTCTCGACGATCTCGACCGATGCCTGTCGGCGCTGCCGCCCTCGCGGAGGCGGCGGCGCGTGCTGTGGCTCGGCTGGTCGCAGCTCTACGCGATCAACGATTTCCATGTGGGCGACCGTACCGCGCCCTCGCTCCTGGCCGAGCGCCTCGCGGCGGCGGACATCGACCTCATCGTAATCGCGATGCCGAACATCAATCCGCGCGAGGAGCTGCTCGTCTACGCATATGTGCGGCAGCGCCTCGCGCTCAGCGGCCTGATCGTGCCGGCGTGGCTGCAAGGCATGAAGCGGGAAGGCATTCGTCCGACCTGGGCTGCGGCGCTGGCCGATCCGGCGGTGCGGACCGCGCTCGCGGCGCTGCCGTCCGGCCCGTCGATTCTCGCCGCGAACGCGCAGGAGGCGAAATCGGCCCAAGAGATCGCCCAGATCGCCCAGAAGACCGCGCAGGAGCCGACACAGACGACGCAGCAGCGCGTCGAGGGATGGCTGCTCGCGCGGCTCGATGCGCGCTTTCCGCTCTGGCGCCTGCGCGGCGAGGCGCAGGGCCGCATCAAGCTCGCGCTCATGGACGGCAAGGAGCAGGTGCTGCGCCTGCGCAACCTGCTGCTCGGCACGCGCGCGAAGAACTGGGTCAACGTCATTCCGCCGGCGCGCCAGGCGATCAACATGCAGGCGCTCACCGACCTCGTCGGCGCGGCCCGGCATGACGGACTTTCCGTCCTCCTTTACGTGCCGCCGCGGCCACGGCACGAATTTCCGTTCGACCCCGCGCTCTACACTGCATTCAAAGCCGACGCCGAGCGCCTCGCGCGGGCGTCGGGCGCCGCTTTCGCCAATATCGAGGACAGCGTCGACGACGGCGTGTGGGGCAGGATCGACAACGGGGCCGGCGAGCTCGTGACCGATTTCAGCCATTTCACCGCCGTCGGGCATCGTCAGATGGCGGGCGCGATGCATGATGCGCTCGCGGCGACGATCCTGCCCCAACTGCGATGATCTTCAACTCTTTCACATACGTCTTCTTCCTCGCGATCGTCGTGGTCGTCTACTGGCTGCTGCCGCGCCGGCCGCGCCAGCTTTTCCTGTTCGCGGCGAGCATCACGTTCTACGGCTTCTGGCGCTTCGACTACGTCTTGATCATGCTGGCGTCGGCGTTCACGGATTTCTTCGCCGCGATCAACATTCACAAGGCGAAGGAGCCGGCCAAACGCCGGCTCTGGCTGGCGCTGAGCCTCGCGGTGAATTTCGGGCTGCTGTTCTACTTCAAGTACGCGAATTTCGTCGTCGGCAACATCAACGGTCTCGCGCATCTCATCGGGCGCGACGACCTGCTGGCGACCTGGAGCGTCGTGCTGCCGGTCGGGATCAGCTTCTATACGTTCCAGACCGTGAGCTACACGGTCGACGTCTATCGCGGGCGGATCGAGCCGATCCGCGAGCCGCTGCTCTACGGCCTCTTCGTCACCTTCTTCGTGCATCTCGTCGCCGGCCCGATCCTGCGCGCCGCCGAGGTGATCCCGCAGCTCGACCGCCGCAAGCCGTTCGAGGTCGAGTTCCTCGCCTCCGGCCTGTGGCTCATTCTCAACGGCCTGTTTCTCAAATGCGTGCTCGCCGACAACATCGGCGGCTATGTCGACGAGGGTTTCGGCGCCAACCCGGCGACGCTGTCGGCGACCGACGTCTGGGTGCTGGCCGTGCTGTTCGGCTTCCAGATCTATTTCGACTTCGCGGCCTACAGCCAGATCGCGATCGGCTCGGCGCGGTTGATGGGCGTGATCTTTCCGCCCAACTTCTATTTTCCCTATGTCGCGACCTCGCCGCGCGATTTCTGGCGGCGCTGGCACATCTCGCTGTCGAGCTGGATCCGGGATTATCTCTACCTGCCGCTGTGCGGCGTGCGCCCGCACGACGAGTCGCGCGGCGGGCTCGTGCCGGTCGGCGACAAGGTCGGCGCCGCGCGGCGCAATGCGGCGCTCATCGCCACGTGGTTCATCATGGGACTGTGGCACGGGGCAGGGTGGACGTTCGCGTTGTGGGGCCTGTGGCATGCGCTGCTCATCCTGGTGCAGCGCGCGATCGCGGGCCTCGGGCTCATGCGCCGGCACACGCGGCTGCGCGGCGCGCTCGGCTGGGTCTTCACGTTTCCGGCCGTGATGCTCGGCTGGGTGTTCTTCCGCGCGCAGAACCTCGAGCAGGCGTGGGCGATGCTCCGACAGGTGCTGCAGCCCGGCAAATATCTGCTGCTCGACCGCCTGCATTCCGGTTATCTCTGGTCGGCGCTGCCGATCGGCATCGACCCGGTCGGCTACCTGATCGCCGCGATCCTGCCGGTCGCGACGCTCGTTGCGTATTTCGTCTATCGCGATCTCTGGCCCCGCTGGTCGCAGCGTGCAGTCGTCGCGCTGCCGGCGATGATCGCCTACGGCACCGTCGTGGCGGCGTTCGTGTTCGTCTACCTGCGGCCGGTGCGGCAGTTCATCTACTTCCAGTTCTGAGCGTGGCGCGCCGCGTCCGCCGAACTCGGCGCTGCCGGCCTTGCTTGCGGCGCGGCGCTACCGGTTCGACTATAAGCTCTGGCGCGCTGGCGAGGTGCCACTGGCGGAACGGTTCCGCGCACGCCTCGCCGCGCTGTGGCACCGATTGCAAGGCGACGCGTCACTTTGACTCGCCAACGGTTGAAGGAGAATTGTGATGCTACGACGCGTGCTCGACGTTCTCCTGCACCCATTGATCCCGCAGCGGCGCTGGCAGCTCTATTTGTTTTGGAGTCGGGCGTGGCCGCGGTTCTGGGGGACGCTGGGTTATCTCTTGCTCAAGCACTGGTTCGGCGCGCAACACGCGGCCCTGCCGGAGGTGTCGGGCGTGCCGCAGCTCGCGAAGGCTCCCGGCGCGCAGATCGTACTTGGACGTGGCGTCCAGCTCATCTCGTCCTCGATCCGTGCGACCGCCGCGACCCTGCAAGGCCGGGTTCGATTGCGCGCACTCGCCGATACCGCAGCCATCCTCATCGGCGACGGCGTCGGACTCAATGGTACGTCGATCACCGCGCGCTCGCGCACGATCCGGATCGGCGACCACACGATGTTTGCGCCGAACGTGATCGTGGTCGATAGCGATTATCACGCTGCTTGGCCGCCAGAGGGCCGCGCCATGTCGCCCGCGCTCGATCAGGATGCCGGCGTTACCATCGGGTGCAACGTGTGGATCGGCATGCGATCAATACTGCTTAAGGGAACGAGCATCGGCGACGGCTCGATCGTGGCGGCCGGCAGCGTGGTGACAGGCGAGATTCCATCGAACGTGTTGGCGGGCGGCGTGCCGGCGCGGGTCATCCGCCCCCTTGCCTGAAGAACAATTCTCGTTATTTTTCATTTCGTTAATTGCGTTCACGCAATGAACGAAATGCTTGACGTTCACCGTGTGAACGTCGTATAGAAGAACGTGGGAGGGCGCGATTGGTAACCACCATTCAGTGTCCGGAGATTCAAGGTCCGGAGATCTCGAGCGGGGCCGCGAACGAACCTGCCCGACATCCGCCGGCATGCCCGTGTGGCTGCGAGTCACCCGGACTGCGGTAGCGTCGGTCGACTCCCGGAATTCGATGACTCATGGTTCAATCAGGCTCCGCGAGAGCGCGCCGCTAGACGGGAGGCGCGTGATGCCGCGCTTAGGCCGCGATCGACCAGGCGCGCATATGTCTTCCTCGCCGGGAGGAAATCCTACAAGCTGCGGTGAGGTGGCGTCCGCGTCGAGCCGTTGCCGCTTTCACTTGATGCCGTCGTGTTCGGGTGCGTGGCCGCAATGATCTGCCTCGGGGTTTAACAATGGGCTCATTGGATGGCCGGCTGGCGGTCGTGACCGGAGCCACGCGCGGCATTGGTTTGGCCATCGCCGAGCGGCTCCTGTCGGATGGTGCGAAAGTCGTCGCAACCGGTCGAGCCGGTGAGGCGAGGGGACCCGCCGGCAGCCGCTACATGGCGGCGGATTTCGATGACGCCGACGCTGTTGAAAGTCTCGCGCGGTCGCTCGCAGATCTTGGACCTGACATCCTCATCAACAACGCCGGTATCAACAAGGTATCGCCGTTTGCCGCGATTGATCTCGCTGATTTCGATCGGATCCATCGCATCAACCTGGCGGTGCCGTTTCGCCTGTGCCAGGCCGTCTTGCCCGGAATGCGCAGCAAAGGGTGGGGGCGTATCGTTTCGATCAGCTCGGTATGGGGCAAGGTGAGCCGCGCGGGTCGCGCGAGCTATTCGGCCAGCAAGTTCGGACTTGACGGCATGACCACGGCATTGGCGGCGGAGGCCGCGGGCGACGGCGTATTGGTCAACTGTGTCGCGCCGGGCTTTACCGATACCGAGTTGACGCGCCGGGTTCTGGGCGAGGCCGGTATCGCCGCGCTCGTCGCCCAGGTGCCGGCCGGGCGGTTGGCTCGACCCGAAGAGATCGCGAGCTTCGTCGCATGGCTGGCAGGTCCCGAGAACACTTACATCAGCGGCCAGAACATCGCGATCGATGGGGGATTTACCCGTGTCTGAGACATTCTCGGTCCGGTCGCACGCCGGCATGTACACCGTCACGTTCAGCGACCAGGCCGTGGCACTCGCGGGCGCATTCGACAATCTTCACGTGATCGTCGACCGAAGGGTCGCGCAACTCCATGCATCGGAGCTTGAACCGTTGCTTCGGTCGGCCTCCGTTTTGGAGCTCGACGCGATCGAGGCGAACAAGTCCTTGGCGCGGATGCCCGACTACGTCGGTCATCTGCTGGCGCACGGTATAAGACGCGACCACCGAATGCTCGCCATCGGGGGCGGCATCATCCAGGACATCACGTGTTTCTTGTCGGCGATCCTCCTGCGCGGCGTCGACTGGCTGTTCCTGCCGACGACGCTGTTGGCGCAGGCCGACTCCTGCGTCGGATCCAAGAGCTCGATCAATTGTGGTGACGTCAAGAACATCGTCGGCACCTTCACGCCGCCGAGGCAAGTGTGGCTCTCCAGCCGCTTTCTGCAGACACTCGACGAACGCGATGTACGATCTGGTGTGGGTGAGATGTTGAAAGTCCACGCGATCGAGGGGCCTGACTCCTTCGACCGCATCGCGGTCGATTACGACCGCCTCTTCACCGATAGTGTGGTGATGAGCGCCTACATCCAACGGTCTCTCGCGATCAAGAAGCCTTATGTCGAGGTCGACGAATTCGATCGCGGCGCCCGCAACGTGTTCAATTTCGGTCACAGCTTCGGACATGCTATCGAAGCGGCTACCGATTTCGCGGTGCCGCACGGAATCGCCGTGACGATCGGCATGGATGTCGCTCTTGAAGTGGCTCAGGGCCTTGGGCTCGTCGGCGACGACACAGTGGCAAGAATGCGCCCGGTGTTGCGCCGAAATGCGCGCGGCTTTTTGGAAACACACGTGCCCATGGATAGATTCTTCTCCGCTTTGGCAAAGGACAAGAAGAATCGCGGCGGCGGAACCGTGACGGTGATCTTGCCGGGTCGCGACGGCCGGGTTGCGCCCTCGACCCAAGCGATGGATGAGCGCTTCCGTCAGCTATGCGAGCGTTATTTCGCGAGCGTGGCGCAAAGGCGTGCAGTATACGCGAGCTAGCCGGATTGTTCGCAGGGCGCGGAGATCGCCGGCAAGTGTAAGGGCACCTGATGGGTGGGGTCATTCTGAGAGTGGGAATTGCCGGTTACGGCGTGGTCGGCAAGCGGCGCAGGGAGTTCATCGATCGGCATCCCGGGCTTCGCACGATCGCGGTATGTGACCGTACATTCGGCGGCCGTGGCAGTCTGGAAGACGGTGCCGCGTACTTTCCGAGCTATCAGGAATTGCTCGAGCAGGACATCGATGTCTTGTTCGTCTGCATGACGAATGACGTGGCCCCGGAAGCAACGATCGCGGGGTTGAAACGCGGGCTCCACGTGTTTTGCGAAAAGCCGCCCGGGCGCACGGTCACCGATGTCCAGGCTGTCAGGGCCGAATGGATGCGCCATCGCGGATTGTGCCTGAAATACGGTTTCAATCACCGCTATCATGAATCGGTGCGGGATGCGATCGCCTTGATGAAATCCGGCAAGCTCGGTCGTGTGCTCAATTTGCGCGGCGTGTACGGCAAATCGCAGTTCATCTCGTATGGGAGTCCTTCGATTTGGCGCACGCAGCGCGCGACGGCCGGCGGTGGCATTCTGCTCGACCAGGGCATCCATATGGTCGATCTCGTACGGCTGTTCGGTGGCGAGTTCGAGGAGGTCCACAGCTGCATCAGCAATGATTTCTGGGGGTATGACGTCGAGGACAATGCCGCCGCGCTGATGCGCAGCAAGACCGGAGTGGTCGCGATGCTGCATTCCTCCGCCACTCAATGGCGTCACCGATTCAGCCTCGATGTCACATTGGAAAAAGGCGCGCTCATCCTGTCCGGGATCCTTTCCGGCTCGAAGAGCTATGGCGCCGAGACGCTGACCGTCGTGTGGGCCGCGGCCGACGATCAGGGCGATCCAATGGAGCAGGTGACCCGCTACAATCGCGATCCGTCGTGGGAAGAAGAGATACGCGAATTTGTCGAATGCATTGCGGATGCGAAGCCGGTGATCAATGGTTCGGTGGACGAAGCTTTGCGAACCATGGAGCTGGTCTATCGCATCTACGCGGCGGACAAGGGATGGAGCGGTCGCTGGGGAATATCTGCGCCATGAAGGAAGCCGATATTCGACCCAGAGACCTGTTCAACCGCTATCTGGAGCTTGTCGCCAAGGATGGATCGGCGCTGCTCGCCGACCGTGACGGCTTCATCACGATCGCGTGTCCCGCATGCGGCGAGGAGGGGTCGCCGAGTTTCCTCAAGCAGGGCTTTCAATATGCCGAATGCCGGGAGTGTGGCAGCTTGTTCGTCAACCCCCGCCCCACCGCCGCGCGCATGGATCAATTCTACAAGGAAGCAGACTCCGTTCGCTTCTGGAGTAGTGAGTTTTATCGCGTCACGGCCGAGAGTCGCCGCGAGGCGATGTTTCGGCCGCGCGCGGAGATGATCGCGGACATGGCCGATCGTTTCGGGATGCCGCGCGAGGCGAGCCTGGCCGATGTGGGGGCCGGTTATGGACTCTTTCTCGAGGAGGTCAGGCGGACTGGCCGCTTCTCTCGCATCGTCGCAATCGAGCCTGCCGACACGCTCGCGGCCGTCTGTCGCGACAAAGGATTCGAGGTGATCCAGAAGACCGTGGAGGCGGTCGCCGCCGGCGAGTTTGCCGCCGACATGATCGCGACGTTCGAGGTGCTGGAGCATGTCAACGATCCGCTGGCGTTCCTGACCGCGGTCGGTCGCCTGATGGCGCCGGGCGGGCTCGCCCTTCTCACCACAGTGACGGCTAGCGGTTTCGATATCCAGGTGCTGTGGGATGCCGCGAAGGCGATACATCCGCCGCACCATATCAATCTGATGACGACGAAGGGGCTGGAGCGTCTGGTCGATCGGGCGGGATTGGAATTGGACGAGCTGACCACGCCCGGCCGCCTCGATGTCGATATCGTGATCAACACCCTCGCCGAGCGGCCCGACCTGCCGGTCGATCGTTTCGTGGCCGGGCTGCTGGCGGCGCCGGCTGCCGCGCGCGCGCAATTCCAAACGTTCCTCGCGGCCAATCGGTTAAGCTCGCATGTCCGCATCGTGGTGCGAAAAAAATCATGAGCACACTCAAGGAAAAGCTGGCCAAACGCCAATTGACCGTCGGCTCCTGGCTCACGATCGCGTCGACGCAGACGGCTGAGATGATGCTCGGCGGCGGCTATGACTGGCTGGCCATCGATATGGAGCACACGGCGATCGGCACCGAGATGGCGGCGCGGATGATCCAGGTGGTGACGCTCGGCCGCTGCCCGGCGCTGGTTCGCGTCGGCGCGAACGATCCGCTGCTGATCAAGCTTGCGATGGACGCCGGCGCCACCGGCGTGATCGTCCCGACGGTGAATAGCGCGGAGGACGCCCGTCGTGCGGTCGAAGCGGTCTATTATCCGCCGCGCGGAAAGCGCGGGGTGGGTCTCGCACGGGCGCAGGGCTTCGGCCGCAGTTTCGAGGCCTACCGCGATTGGGCGGAACGGGAGTCGGTACTGGTCGTGCAGATCGAGCATCATGACGGCGTTCGTAATCTGGAGGCGATCCTGGCGGTCGATGGCGTCGACGCCTTCATGATCGGACCGTATGATCTGTCTGGATCGCTTGGCCGGCCGGGTGATTTCGGCAGTCCCGCCGTCGCTGCGGCATTGAAGCAGGTACAAACGGTCATCCAGGGCTCGGCCAAGTCGGGCGGGTTGCATATCGTGCACCCGGATCCCGGCGTGCTGCGCGCCCGCGTCGCCGAGGGCTACCGCTTCATCGCTTATGGCGTCGATGAAATCTTTCTGTGCATGGCGGTCGATCGCGACCGCGCCGAGGTGGTCGCGCTCAATAGCGGAAAGACCTCATGAGAAGCATCTGCGTCATCCCGGCCCGCATGGCGTCGAGCCGATTGCCAGGCAAGCCGTTGAAGCCACTGCTCGGCATGCCGCTCATCCAGCATATCTACCTGCGCAGCCGCCTCTTCGCCGATTTCGAGCGCGTGATCGTCGCGACCTGCGACACGGAAATTGCCGACTCGATCCGCGCCATCGGCGGCGAAGCCGTGATGACGGCGGATACGCACGAGCGCTGCACCGACCGCGTGCAGGAAGCGGTCGAGGAGCTCGATCTCGAGCTCACCGACGACGACCTGGTGCTGATGGTGCAGGGCGACGAGATCCTGGTCTCGCCCGACATGCTGAGCGAGACCGCGGCACGTTATGCGCAGACCGGCGCCGCGGTCGTCAACTTGGTGAGCCGGCTGTATCAGCCGGAGGATCAGGACGACGTCAACGCGGTCAAGGCCGTCATGGCGCCGGACGATCGCATCGTCTATTTTTCGCGCTCATGCATTCCCTCGCGCGCACGCGCCGGCAAGGATGTGAGGGTCTATCAGCAGACCGGCATCATCGGCTTCAAGCCCTCGCTGCTCGCGACCTTCAGCAGCCTGCCGCAGACGCCGCTCGAGCGCGCCGAGTCGTGCGACATGATGCGGCTCATCGAGCATCACATGCCGATCTACGCGGTGCGCACCGAGACCGAGACCATCGGGGTCGACACCGCGGCGGATCACGCGCGCGCCGAGAAGGTGCTCGCGGCCGATCCGCTCACCGGGCGCTATCTCGAGTCATGACGCTCTCACCCGTCCGCGTCGCCGTCACGTCGCGTTCGTTCTCGCGCCATGCGAAGCTGCGCGCCGAGCTGCAGGCGCGCTATGCCAACGTGACGTTCAACGATCAGGGCCGCTCGCTTGCGGGCGGCGCGCTGGTCGAATTCCTGCGCGGTCACGAGCGTGCGATCACGGCGCTGGAGCGTCTCGACGAGAGCGTGTTCGCGGCGTTGCCGGAATTGAAGGTAATCGGAAAATACGGCGTCGGCCTCGACATGATCGATCTCGAGGCCATGACGCGACACGGCAAGAAGCTCGGCTGGCGCGGCGGGGTCAACAAGCGCTCGGTCGCCGAGCTGGTGATCTCGTTCGCGATCGCCTGCCTGCGTCTCGTGCCGCAGGCGAACAGCCTGATGCGCGGCGGCAAATGGCAGCAATTCACCGGGCGACAGCTCACCGGACGGCGGGTCGGCGTGATCGGCTGCGGTCACGTCGGCAAGGATCTGGCCACCCTGCTGCGCGCCTTCGAATGCGAGGTGCTGGCGCATGATGTCCGGGAGTTTCCCGAATTCTACGCGCAGTGGCACGTGCGGGCGGTCGGACTGGAGAGGTTGCTGGCGGAGTCCGAGATCGTGACCGTCCATGTCCCGCTCGATCGCTCGACCGCCAACATGCTGTCCGCGGAGCGGCTCGCGCTGATGCGGCCCGATGCGGTGCTCATCAATGCGGCGCGCGGCGGAATCGTCGATGAGTCCGCGCTGGCCGCAATGCTGAAGGACGGCCGGATCGCCGCGGCGGCGTTCGATGTGTTTTCCACCGAGCCGCCGCAAAACGACGAGCTCGTGACGCTGCCGAACTTTCTCGCCACCCCGCATATCGGCGGCAGCTCGGAAGAGGCGATCCTCGCCATGGGCATGGCGGCGATCGAGGGGCTGGAGACGCCGGGCGATCCGTTGGCGGTGGCGGCGAGCTGATTGGTGGCCCGTCGGGCCGCAGGGCGGATACGGACATAGATGACTTCGACCGCACGTCGTGGACTCCGCAACGCACTTGCCTCCGCGCTCCGCGCCGGATTGCAGGTGTCCGGAGGGCGCGTGCGGCGGCTGCTGTTGGAAGCCCTCAGGACCGAGGACCAATCGATCCCGCTGGTGATCGAGACGGTGACGACGCCGCGAGGGCCGATCAAGTTCTACTGTCTCGGCGCCTTGCCGTTGTGGCGCGCTCGCACGCTGTTCACCAAGGAGCCGGAAACGATCGAATGGATCGACAGTTTCGCCGAAGGCGACGTCCTTTGGGACATCGGGGCGAATGTCGGGATCTACTCGCTCTATGCGGCGGTCCACCGCCACATTCGCGTCGTCGCGTTCGAGCCGTCCGCCGGCAACTACTACCTGCTCAATCGCAACATCGAATTGAACGGGATCGACGATCGCGTAGAGGCATATTGCATCGCTTTGTCGGATGAATCGGGCATCCGCGCGCTGAACATGCAAATGACCGAGCTGGGTGGCGCCTTGTCGAGTTTCGGCGAGCCTGTCGACAGTTTCGGCAAGCGATTCACGCCGGGTTTCCGGCAAGGCATGATCGGCTACACGATCGACGGCTTCGTCGGCGCGTTCGATCCGCCGTTCCCCAACCACGTGAAGATCGACGTGGACGGCATCGAGGATCGCATCATCGCGGGAGCGGCGAAGGCCCTGGCCGATCCGCGCCTGAAATCATTGTCCGTCGAGCTCGATTCAGCCCGCGAAAGCGAAACGGGCGAGATCATCGCCCGTATCGAAGGGAGCGGATTGAAGCTCGCGGCGCGGCGACAGAGCGAGATGGTCGCGAGCGGCGAGTACCGGACGATTTTCAATTATCAGTTCCGGCGCGCTGGCGCGTGAAAGCGCGGGCAAGAGCGCGTATCGTCAGGTCGTCGACAGAAGCGCCTTCGGGTCCACCTCGGCCAACTGGGATTCCAGCCGGCGGATGCGCTCCATCCGGTCCACCGGCGTGCTCCCGCCGAGCCACCGCTGCAGGGCCGCGGCGATTTCGGCGACGCTGCGGCAGTGCGTCGCCCAGCCGGGCGGCAACTTGTCGTAGTCGAGCGCGCAGTCGCGGCCGACGAAAATCAGCTCGCGGCCGGCCGCAAACGCTTCATATGCCGCATTGGTGTCGCTGTAGAGGACTACGCCGGCCGACGAGATCAGCTCGCGAATTCCAAGATCGCTGAATTCGATCGCAGCGGCGCCGCCCTTCGCCACGCGGCTACGGACGAAATCCCTCACCGCGGCTTTCACGGCAGCCGGCGCCTGCGGATTGAAGTTGACGATAAGTCGCAAGCCGGGGAAACGCGTGACGGCCTGCGCGGCCTTGTCGGCGAGCTCGATGCTCTCGTGCAGGTCGATGCCGGCGCAGCAAAGCACGTCGCGGCCGCGACCGTCTCCCACGACGTTGCGGGCCGATGCGAACCGCAAGGCACCGCCGACGGTCAGCCGCTCGCTCGGAAAACCCAAGCTGCGGAAATATTCCGCGATGCTCGGGCCCAGCACGACCAGATCGTCCGGTATCTCGCCCTCGGCAATCTCGCGAGCGCTGGGAATGAAGTTGAAGAACAGCGGCGGAAACGGCATGTGCTGTATAGCGACGGTGCGCGCCTTCGGCAGAGCGCGGCGGATGCTGGTGCGGAGCGTGCGCTCCCAGGGTTGGCCCTCGTAGAGATGGATGACGGAGCGCGGGTTCATTCCGAGACGCCGCATGAGCGGTCCGACCCCGGTCTGCAGATGAGCCAGCGTCGGAGCCCCGCGACGGACTTCCCGCCCGAGAGCTGCATCGACGGCTGGTGTCAGATCCATTTCGTCGCGAGCCTGCAGGCGGCGCGGGTGGGCCGGGGCGCGAAAGGTTGCAATCGCGGCCCGCAGGATGTCGCCCACCGTGTAGCAATCTTCGATCATCAGCACCGGTTGGCCGGAGGTCACCGCGTTCGTCACGATCGCCTCGTAGGGATCAGCCCAGTCGAGCGGCTGGATCAGATAGGCGAGGCGCCGTCCGGAATTTCGCAGCAGCGCCGGAAGCTCGACGAACCATCCGTCTTTGATCTGCCCGTCCTGTGCCGAGAAGGTGGTCGCGCGGCCCCAAAGGACCATCACGGTGTCGGCCTGACGCAGGGCCTCGACATCAATCGGGTAGCGACGCCGCAGCCGCGCCAACTGCAGCCGCCGACGTGCATATTGGTGCATGCTCGCCAGTCGAGCCTGAACAGCGCTCAGGAACTGGACGAGGCGGCCGGGGCGCCAGCGCCGCCGGGGCGCGCCCGGGTGCACCCAGCCGATGCTCCATCCGCGAGCGCGAGCCGTGTCGTACATGGCCTGACCGAGGTCGTCGTCGCCGACCACGAAGGCGTGCCGGCCTCCGGCCTCCATGGCCTCGATGAATGCGGCGAGACAGCACGCAAACCTCACCACCGGGCTCTCGAACCGGCCGCGGCTGCCGATGCCGCTCGCGGTCCAGGCGGACGGATTGCGGCTCACCATTGCGGCGTCGAGATTGCGCAATGGCTCGAACAATTCCTTCGCCCATCTGTTGATGATCTCGCCGACCGGCGCGAGGCGGTGGCCGTCCTTCACCCGGTCGTGCAACTCGATCCAGAGCGAATATGAATCGCCGAAATACCAGATCGTCGCCGCGTCGCCTTTCTCCCAGCTTGCCAGGTAGCGCTCGGGTATGACGGTCGCCTCGGCACTCAAGAGCCTGCCCTTTTCGGAAGCGCGCGAAACAACATCTCGCTTTGTCGTCTGTGCGGCTGACTAGTGTCCCGATCCGAAGTTCGCAGGCATTTGCAGCAGCCTCCGCGCGAACTTCGGGATCGAAAAGGACACTAGCAAATCTACACTTCTAGTGCCGCTTTTGAACCCGAAGTTCGCATCCGAGTCCGCCGCTTGGTGTGTGCGAACTTCGGGTTCGCGGCACTAGCATGGTTCTTTCCTATCGGGTACCGATCGCGGCTGCTCGTCAATGGGATTTGCGCGTGCCATGACTCAGGCGCCGACCGTCTCGGTGATCATTCCCACCTGGAATCGCGCCGCAACCGTCATTCCGGCGATCGAAAGCACGCTGCGCCAGACGCACGCGCCGCTCGAGGTGCTGGTGTGCGACGATGCGTCGACGGACGACACGGAAGAGCGTGTGCGCCGCATGTCCGACCCGCGGGTGCGCTGGCTGCCGGGTCCGCGTGGCGGCCGGCCGGCCATTCCGCGCAACCGCGGAACGGCGGCGGCGCGCGGCGAGTGGCTCGCGTTTCTCGACAGCGACGACGAATGGCTGCCGGACAAGCTTGAGGCGCAATTGCATGCGGTCGGCAAATCGGGCCGGCTGGCGTCGTGCACCAATGCGTGGCGAGTCGTGGAAGGCGTGCGTCAGCCGATGCCACTGCTCGATCGGCCGCCGCCGGTTCTTGGGCTCGACGCGATGCTCGCCGGCAACATCGTCGTATGCAGCTCCGCACTGATCCACCGTTCCCTCGTGCCATTGATCGAGGGATTTCCCGAGGCCAAGCTCTTCACCGCGATCGAGGACTACGCGCTGTGGCTGCGCGTGAGCGCGCTAACGCAGTTCGACGCGCTGCCCACTCCGCACGTGCTCTACCGCGACGATCCGGCCGCCAGCCTGCGGGCCGACGGCATCGAAGGACCGCGCCAGCGGGTCGAGATTCTGATCGATTTCCTCAAATGGTGCCGGCGCCATCCATCGGTGGCGACGTGCCGTGCGGACCTCGCGGCGCGGCGCTACCGCTTCAAATACAAGCTCTGGCGCGAGGGCGAGGTGCCCGTGGTCGAGCGGCTCCGCCGCCGGCTTGCCGATGTGTGGCACGGTCGGTGGTAGCGATCGTACGTCCCCGGCACCACTGTCTCGAAAAAACACAAAATATTTCAACGCATTATTGCTGTTCATGGGGTGAACGATTCACTTGACGTTCACCGCATGAACAGCGTATAGGAGCGGCCGGAGGGTAGCGTGGCGACCACGGTTCAGGGCCCCGAGGCCGACAAGGACAAGATCCTGCTGGGGCTGCTCGAGTCGGTCGAGCGCGACGGCGGGCAGTCGCAGCGTCGCCTGGCCTCGGAGCTCGGCATCGCGCTCGGGCTGGTCAATGCCTACCTCAAGCGCTGCATCAAGAAGGGCCTCGTCAAGGTCGCCGAGGTTCCGCCGCGGCGCTACGCATATTACCTGACGCCGCAGGGCTTCGCCGAGAAGTCGCGCCTCACCATCGAGTATCTCACGTCGTCGTTCTCGTTCTTCCGCCAGGCCCGCGCCGATTGCGCCGGGACGCTGGCGCTCGCGCACGAGAGCGGCTGGACCCGCATCGCGCTCGCGGGCATTTCCGACCTCGCCGAGATCGCCGTGATCTGCGCGTTCGAGCGCGGGATCGCGATCGTCGGCGTGGTCGAGCGCGAGGCCGGCGCCGCGGTGTTCATGGGCGCGCCGGTCGTGCCGTCTTTCGACGCGCTACCCGGCGCGGTCGACGCAATCCTGGTCACCGACCTGCGGGCTGCGCGCGAGACGTTCGCGGCGGCTGCCGCGCATGTCGGGCGCGAGCGGGTGCTCGTGCCGAGCCTGCTGGGCGTGAAGGTGGAGCCCGCCAAGGAGACCGCGCCATGACGCTCGCGGTCCCCCGCTGGTACGTGGTGCAGACGCAGCCGCATTGTGAAAGCAAGGCGGTCTGGCATCTCGGACGGCAGGGCTTCGAGACCTACCTGCCGCGCTACCAGAAGCGACGACGGCACGCACGCCGCATCGAAACTGTCGCGGCGCCGCTGTTTCCGCGCTACCTGTTCGTCGCGATCGACGTGGCGACGCAGCGCTGGCGCTCGATCCACTCGACCATCGGGGTGAGCCGGCTCGTCTGCAACGGCGACGACCCGGCGGCGCTCGCCGCCGGCATCGTTGACGGCTTGAAGCGGCGCGAGGACGAGTGCGGATTCGTCCAGCTGGATTCGCGGCCGCGGTTCGCGGTCGGCGATCGGGTGAGGATCGTCGACGGCATCTTCGCGAGCTGTCTCGGACTGTTCGATGGAATTTCCGACGGCGAGCGGGTCGCCGTGCTGCTTGACCTGCTCGGCCGCAAGATCCGGGTCGTGTTCGACGACCTGTCGGTGGCCGCGGCCTGAGCCGTGGCCGCCGTTGCGTCCGGCTCCGGCCGGCGCGTTCCGGGTGACGCCTGAGTCACCCGGAGTGCGGTAGCATTGGCTGACTCCTGCAATTCAATGACTCGTCTCCCAATCACCGACCGCGAAAGCACGCCGCGAGACGAGGCGCGTGCGCATCCGCCTTCCTCGGTTAGAGGATGCGATGCAAGCCGCGACGGGATGGCGTCCGCATCCGGCGACGACATGCACGCGTTCGCTGCCAGGCTCTTTCCTATTTGCCGAAGCATCACCGGCAATGGGGTTCGCGAGACCCTCGCGATCATCAAGCGCGATATGATCGGCGACCTGGCCATCCATGAGGTGCCGAGCGGGACCAAGTGCTTCGACTGGCAGGTTCCGGACGAGTGGAACATTCGGGATGCCTGGCTCAAAGGCCCGGGCGGCGCCAGCGTCGCCAACTTTCGCGACAGCAATCTCCACGTCGTCGGCTATTCGGAGCCGATCGACGAAACGATGCCGCTCACGCGGCTCAAGCCACACCTCCACAGCAATCCGGAGATGCCCGACGCCATTCCCTATGTCACGAGCTACTACGAGCGGCGGTGGGGTTTCTGCTTGCCCCACGCGGAGCTGTCCCGGCTCGCCGACGGAGAATATCATGCCTTCATCGACAGCACGCTCGAGCCCGGGCACCTGACATACGCGGACTTGCTTATCCCGGGTCAATCGGATCGCGAGGTGCTCATCTCGACCTATGTCTGTCATCCCTCGATGGCGAACAACGAGCTGTCGGGCCCGGTCGTCGCCGCGTTTCTCGCGCGATGGATCGCCGGGCTTCCATCCCGCCGGCTCAGCTATCGTTTCGTCTTCGGTCCGGAGACCATCGGCGCGATCGTCTATCTCAGCCGCAACCTCGACCATCTCAAACGGCATACGGTCGCCGGCTTCAACCTGACGTGCATCGGCGACGACCGCGGCTACTCGTATGTCTCGACACGCAGCGGCGCGACTCTCGCGGATCGAACCGTGCAGCACGTGATGACGCATGTCGCTCCCGGTCACAGAAAATACAGCTGGAACGATCGCGGCAGCGACGAGCGCCAGTACGGCTGGCCGGGCGTCGACCTTCCCGTCGTTGCCGTGATGCGCTCGAAATTCGGCTCCTATCCCGAGTATCACACCTCGCTTGACGACCTGTCCGTGGTCACGCCGACCGGCCTCGCGGGCGGGCTGGCCGTGCTGCAGCGATGCATCGAGGCGCTCGAGGCGAATGACGTGTATCGCACGCCGTTCCTGTGCGAGCCCCAGATCGGGCGGCGCGGTCTTTATCGCACGTTGGGCGTCGGCTCGACCGGCGAAGCGGCGCAGATGCGCCTCGACATCATGTCGTACGCGGACGGCGAGCACGATCTGCTGCAGATCGCCGACGCGATCGGTCGGCCGGTCTGGGACCTGTCGCCTTACGTCACGGAATTACTTGCCCACGGTCTCCTGCAGACGGGCCAGAGCGGGGCCGGTTTGGTGCCCCGTCACGCACGAGGATGATGATGAACGCCACCTTTCTGCAACCGCAACCCGACCTGACCGGTCGTTCGCTGCTCGTGACCGGCGGCACCGGCTCGTTCGGCCGCGCGTTTGTGCACACCTTGCTGAAGCACCACAAGCCGAAGCGACTTGTGGTCTTTTCCCGCGACGAGCAGAAGCAGGAAAGCATGATGCGCGAGCTTCAGGCGGCGTATTCGCGCGAGACGTTCGAGTGCATGCGGTTCTTCATCGGCGACGTGCGCGATGCGTCGCGCCTCGAGCTCGCGATGCGCGGCATCGACATCGTCGTTCACGCCGCGGCGCTGAAGATCGTCCCGACTGCCGAATACAATCCCTTCGAGTGCATCCTGACCAACGTGCATGGAGCGGAGAACGTCGTGAAGGCGTCGCTCCGCGCCAAGGTGCAGAAGGTGATCGCGCTGTCGACCGACAAGGCGGTCAATCCGATCAATCTCTATGGCGCATCGAAGCTGGCCGCCGACAAGATCATGGTGGCGGCCAACTACCTGGCGGGCGGCGAGCCGCCGCGCTTCTCGGTGGTGCGGTACGGCAACGTCATCGGCTCGCGCGGCTCGGTGGTCCCGCTGTTCGAAGCGCTGGTGAAGCGCGGCGCAAAGGCCATCCCGATCACCGATCCGCGCATGACCCGGTTCTGGATCACGCTCGAGCAGGGCGTGAACTTCGTCCTGTCGTCGCTCGAGATGATGAGCGGCGCCGAGATCTTCATTCCCAAGATTCCGTCGATGAACATCACCGACCTGGCGAATGCGGTTGCGCCCGGCCTGCCGCACCAGGTGGTCGGGATTCGTCCGGGCGAAAAGCTGCACGAGGTGCTGGTCACCGAGGACGATGCACGAATGACGCTCGAGCTCGACGACCGTTATGTCATTTGTCCGCCGATCCCCGAACCGGAATGGACTGCCCGCCATCTCGAAGCGCTCGGCGCCCGGAAGGTTCCGGAAGGGTTGATTTACTCGTCCGACCGCAATCCGCAGCGCCTGGACGAGCTCGGCCTGATGCGGCTGACGGGCCGCGACCGCAGCGCCGTGGCTTGACGGTGAGAAGCCCAGGCGCCGACTCGAGAACGCCCTGATGGCTCCGCGCATTCCCTATGGGCGGCAGGACATCCGCGACGAGGACGTGGAGGCGGTCGTCGCCGTGCTGAGATCCGATTGGCTGACCCAGGGTCCCACGGTTCCGCGCTTCGAGCGCATGCTGGCCGACTATTGCGGTGCCAGGCACGCCGTCGGCGCCAACAGCGCCACCTCGGTGCTGCACATTGCCTGCGCGGCCCTCGGCCTCGGCCCCGGCGATCGGCTGTGGACCTCGCCCAACACCTTCCTCGCCTCGGCCAATTGCGCGCTCTATTGCGGCGCGCAGGTCGATTTCGTCGACATTGACCTGCGCACCGGCAACATGGACCCGGATGCGCTGGCGGAAAAGCTCAAGCAGGCGGAGGCGGACGGCACGCTGCCCAAGATCGTGGTGCCGGTGCACTTCGCCGGGCAATCCTGCGACATGGCGCGGATCCACGCGCTCGGCCGCAGCTACGGATTCCGCATCGTCGAGGATGCGGCGCACGCGCTCGGCGGCAAGTATCTCGGCGCGCCGGTCGGGAATTGCCGCTACTCGGACATCGCCGTGTTCAGCTTCCATCCCGTCAAGAACATCACCACGGCGGAAGGCGGGGTTGCGCTCACCAATGACAGCGAGCTCGCCGCGCGGATGTCGCGCCTGCGCTCGCACGGCACGACCAACGACCCCGGCCGCATGGACGGCGAGCCGGACGGACCATGGTCGTACCAGGCGCTAGAGCTCGGCTGGAATTATCGCATGACCGACCTCCAGGCGGCGCTCGGCTGCAGCCAGATGCGGCGCGTCGACGATTATGTGCGCCGGCGTGCGGCGCTCGCCGAGCGCTACGATCGCATGCTCGCCAATAGCGGGCTGGCACTGCCATCGGTCGACCCGAGCTGCGCCTGCGCGTGGCACCTCTACGTGGTCGGCTGGAACGCGGAGGCCTCGGGGATCTCCCGTCGCGAGGCGTTCGAACGCCTGCGCGCCGGCGGCATCGGGGTCCAGGTCCACTACATTCCGGTGCACACCCAGCCGCAGTACCGCAAGCTCGGATTCCGGCCGGGGCAATACCCCAACGCCGAGGCACACTACGCCCGCGCCATCACGATCCCGCTCTACCCGACGCTGACCGAGACGCAGCAGGACGAGGTGGTGGAGCAGCTCATGCGCCTGAGCTCGGGAAGGGCTGCTTGAGCAATCGCCATCCGGAAATGTCGATACCGGGAAGGAAGGACGGCCTCGTCCTGGGCACCGCCCAGCTGGGCTTGCGATATGGCGTGGCGAATTCGGCCGGCATGCCGGCGGACAGCGAAGCGATCGGCCTGGTGCGCAAGGCGGTCGCCGGCGGCGTCCGCACCATCGACACCGCCCGCGCCTACGGCGATGCCGAACGTCGCGTCGGACTTGCCTTGCAGCCCGGCTCGCCACCGACCGCGATCGTCACCAAGCTCGATCCGCTCGATCGGATCGCGCCCGATGCCTCGCCCGAGCTGGCCGCTGCGGCCGCGCGCGAGAGCATTGCACTGTCCTGTCGGGCGCTCGCGCGCGAGCGGCTGGACGTGCTCGCCCTTCATCGCGCCGCCCACAGACGCATGTGGCAGGGCGCGGTGTGGCGGCTTCTGCTCGAGGAGCGGCGGCAGGGACGTATCGACCGGCTCGGCGTCTCGGTCCAATCGCCCCAGGAGGCGCTCGAGGCGCTCGTGGATCCGGATGTCGGTCATCTACAGCTCCCGTTCAATGTTCTCGACAATCGATGGGTCGAGACCGGCGTCATCGAGGCCATCGGCAAGCGAGCCGACGTGATCGTCCACGTCCGCAGCGTGCTGCTCCAGGGCCTGCTGGCCGGTCTGACCGACGACAGGTGGCCCGTCGTCGCCGGGGTCGTGCCGCATGAGATTCTCGGCGGCTTGCGCAGGCTCGTGCACGAGCTCCGGCGGCTCAGCCCCGCCGATCTGTGCGTCGCCTATGTGCGGGCGCAGCCATGGATCGACGGCGTCGTCATCGGCATGGAGACGCCGAGCCAACTGACGGAAAATCTCGCTCTGTTCGATGCGAAGCCGCTCGCGCTCGACGAGGCGCGCGCCGTCGAGACGCGTCTTCCTCGCGTTCCGGAAGCCCTTCTCGACCCGGCGCGGTGGCCGGCGGTGCACGCGGCTTGACGAAAATGCAGACGGGTGACCTTCGGCTCGGCATCCTCGGAATGAGCGAGGGAAACGGCCATCCCTATTCGTGGTCCGCGATCTTCAACGGGTACGACGAGGCCGCGATGGCGGCGTGCCCGTTCCCGGTGATTCCGGCCTACCTGAAGCGGCAGACGTTTCCGGCCGACTGCATCGCGGGAGCGGCGGTGACCCATGTCTGGACGCAGAGCCGGAAAGTCTCCGAGCATATCGCGGCGGCGGCGAACATCCCGCATGTGGTCGACGACCGCCGCGACATGCTCGACCAGGTCGACGCCGTCCTGCTCGCGCGAGACGATGCGGCGAACCATTACGAGATCGCCGGTCCTTTCCTCGATGCCGGACTGCCGATCTACATCGACAAGCCCGTGGCGCTGACCGTCGCGGGCGCCAAGAAGCTGTATGCTCGCCAGAAGGCGCCGGGTCAGATATTCACCTGCACCGCCCTGGCGTTTGCCCCGGAATTCCGGCTCACCCGCGCCGAGATCGAGCAACTGGGCGCCTTGCGGTACGTCGAGGCGATCACGGTCAAGGACTGGGATCGCTATGCAATTCATGTTCTCGAGCCGTTGTGCAATCTCCTGTCGGAGCAGGGTGGGATCGCGCATGCGCGCCCGTCCGGCGGCAAGGTGCGCCATCTCGACATGGCCTGGGCGAGCGGGCTGACGGGGCGCGTGACCGCGCTGGGAACGCAACCGGGACCGATCGCCATTCGCCTTTATGGCGAGAACGATCATCGCGACATGTCGTTTCGCGACGCGTTCTCGGCGTTCCGCAGCGCGCTTTCGCATTTCGTCGAGATCGTGCGCGGAGACAGGGCGGCCCAGGACCCCGCGGCGGTTCTCGACATCGTTCGACTGGTCGAGGCGGGAAGGGCAGAGAGGACGATCTGATGCTCGGGCCTTACGACAACTTCTCCAGAAGCGCCGAAATCGCCGACAAGCTTGCCGCGATCGTTCCGGGCGGCAGCCACACCTATTCGAAGGGCGTCGATCAGTTCCCCAGCACGGGCCGAAAATCATCAGTCACGCGGACGGCGCCTATTGCTGGGATGTCGACGGGAATCGTTTCGTCGACTGGGCCATGGGCAACCGCGTGATCATTCTCGGCCACAATCATCCGGTGGTGAACGAGGCGGTTCGCCGCGAGATGGAACGCGGAGTGAATTTCTCGCGACCAAGCCTGCTCGAATACGAGCTGGCGGAGTTCCTGGTCGATCTGCTGCC
>Ga0126371_10000834_pt1 | contig 25801 bp, 27 predicted proteins | sample PanSoiMetaPlot_4_FD_110145 | JGI IMG/M metagenome (GOLD analysis project Ga0126371, IMG submission 110145) | Tropical forest soil microbial communities from Panama - MetaG Plot_4 | ecosystem: Environmental > Terrestrial > Soil > Tropical forest > Bulk soil | place: Panama | collected 2016-02-17 | reverse complement strand
GGTTGTGATGCGCGTCCAGCCGCGTTTCCATGTTACCTATGCGCGTGTTAATGACATTCAGTTGGACGACATTGGTCAGGAAACCGATCAGCACCGCGAGAGTGGGAATGCCGACCGCGAGGTGGACGCTGGACGTCCGTCGTCTGGATCCATTGTACGGGAGCGAGAGAAAAACTTTCAGCGCCGCGTCGATCGGAAGGAGTCAAAATCGATTTTTGTGAGCATCGGACCGAGTGGAGATTAGGTAGTGTCACGCAGCGCGTGACGCTACCGACCGGTTCGCTTGACAGTCCTCCCCTGGATGTGTAATTATGCAACCAGGTGAATAAACATTCGTTCGTGGCCTGAGGAGATCTGATCGAAAATGCCCCCATCCGCTAGCACCTCGCTTAAGCCGGTCAAGAAGATGCCGGCTCCCAAGTCGTTCCCGCGCATCGGGGCTTCGGATCTCACGCGCGACCTCGATCTATCCCAGGATGAATTGCTTGCGCTGCTCGACCTCACCCAACAGGTGAAGATAATGCCCTCCCGCTTCGCCAAAGCGCTGGCCGGAAAATACCTCAGCCTGTTGTTTGAAAAACCGTCGTTGCGCACCCGCATGACCTTCGAGCTTGCGATTAAACAGCTCGGCGGCGACGCCGTCCTGAGCGTCGGCCCCATCGGCGCCCGCGAGCCGCTCAAGGACGTCGCCCGGAACCTCGATCGCTGGACCAACTGTATCGTCGCGCGCACCTTCTCGCATACCACGGTCGATGATCTCGCGCGCTGGTCGAGCGTGCCTGTCGTCAATGCGCTCAGTGACCGTTTTCATCCCTGCCAGGCGCTGGCTGACGTCTTCACCTTGCAGGAAAGGTTCGGCGACGTGCGTGGTTTGAAGCTCGCGTTTCTCGGCGACGGAAACAATGTCGCCAATTCGCTGATGCTCACCGCGCTCCGGCTCGGCATGAACTTCGCGATTGCGACTCCGAAGGGTTACGAGTCGGATGCCGAGATCGTTGCGCAGGCCGAGGCGCTTGCGGCTGTCGCGGGCGCGCAGCTTCTCATCACCAACGACCCGATCGCCGCGGCCAAAGACGCGCAGGCCATCTATACCGACGTCTGGGCCAGCATGGGTCAGGAAGACGAAAAGGAAAAACGCCGGGCCGATTTTGCGGCCTACCAGGTGGACAGCGCGATCCTCGCCAAAGCGAGTCCAGAAGCAATCTTTTTGCACTGCCTGCCGGCCAAGCGCGGCGAGGAAGTGACGGACCAGGTGATCGAAAGCCCGCAGTCGGCGGTGTTCGACCAAGCCGAGAACCGTCTGCACGTCCAAAAAGCTTTACTATTGATGTTGATCAGCTAGGCGCCGGCGTCACCGACACCTGGCGGCTGACTCGAGGATTCCTATGCAAAAACCGAAGAAGGTGGCGCTCGCTTATTCGGGCGGCCTGGATACATCTATCATCATTCCGTGGCTCAAAGAGAACTACGGTTGCGAAGTGGTTGCGGTGTGCGGCGACATCGGCCAGGGTTCGGACGAGCTCACTGGACTCGAAGCCAAAGCGCGCCAGACGGGCGCATCCGACGTGCACGTCGCTGACATGCGCGAGGAGTTCGTCACTCGATATTTGTGGCGACTGGTGCGCGCGGGCGGTGTCTACGAGCACAAATATCTGTTGGGGACATCGATCGCGCGGCCGCTGCTCGCAAAGAAGCAAGTCGAAGTCGCTCTGAAGACCGGCTGCGATGCGCTGGCGCACGGTTGCACAGGCAAGGGAAATGACCAGGTCCGCTTCGAACTGACCTACAAGGCGCTAGCGCCGCATCTGAGCGTGATCGCGCCGTGGCGCGAATGGAACATCGTGTCGCGCGAAGACGCATTGGATTACGCTGCCAAGCACAAGGTGCCGGTCTCAGCGTCGACCACCAAGATCTACAGCCGCGATCGCAACATCTGGCACATTTCGCACGAGGGCGGCGCGCTCGAAGATCCGGCCAACGCGGCGCCGGATGAAATCTGGATGCTGACGCGGTCGCCCAAGGACGCGCCCGATCAGCCGGCCGACGTGACGATCGGCTTCGAGCAAGGGATCCCGGTTTCGGTCAATGGCAAGCGGGCCTCCTCGGCGGTTGCGCTGCTCGAAGAGCTGAACAAGATCGGCGGCGAGCACGGCATCGGTCGCATCGATCTCGTCGAGAATCGGTTTGTCGGGATGAAGTCGCGCGGCTGCTACGAGACACCGGGCGGGACGCTGATCATGCAGGCGCACCAGGAGCTCGAGTCTCTCACGCTCGACAACAACACGCTGCATTACAAACAGCAGCTCGCGCTCGATTACGCCGAGATGGTTTACAACGGCCTGTGGTTCACGCCGCTGCGCGAGGCCCTGGATGCGTTCTTCGAAGCCACTAGCCAGACCATGACCGGAGAAGTCACGCTGCGGTTGTACAAAGGCACGTTGCAGCCAGTGAGCCGCAAGTCGCCGTATTCGTTGTACTCCCTGAACATCGCGAGTTTCACCATGGGCGCCGAGTACGATCAGAAAGACGCGCAAGGTTTCATCAATCTGATCGGGTTGCCGATTCGCGTGCGCGCGCAGCTCGAACAGACCGCGAAAGCCGCGAAACGTTGATGAAGACTAACTCTACCAAGCATGTGGCGATCAGCACGCGTGCGTGCCGCGTTCACACTCGTGTGAACGCCGTCTGTGCCGACACGACAAGTGCGTGCGCCACAAACCCATGAAACTTTGGGGCGGGCGGTTCGAGGCGGGGCCTTCGGATGTTTTCGAGCGCTTCTCCGGATCGCTCCATTTCGACAAGCGCCTGCTCGATGCCGATTGCCGGGGCTCCGAGGCTTACGCGAAAGCTCTCGAAAGTGTCGGAATTCTGACCGCCAACGAATGCGCCAAGCTGATTGCCACGTTCGAGGAAATTCGCGCCGAAGCGAAGTCGCCCGGATTTTTCGACGGCGCCGAAGACGAAGACGTCCACACGCTGGTCATTCGGAAGCTCAAAGAAAAGACCGGCACGCTCGCCGACAAGATCCACACCGGCCGCAGCCGCAATGATCAGGTTTCGCTCGATTTGCGGTTGTGGCTACGAGAGGAGATCGATTCGTACGCCGAGCTCCTGCTGCAACTGATGTCGGCGCTGATCGAGATGGCCAAGCGCGATCCGAATGCGATTGTACCCGGCTATACGCACACGCGCCGCGCGCAGCCTGTCTTGTGGCCGCATTACCTCCTCGCGTATTTCGAGATGTTCGCGCGCGATTTCGAGCGCCTGCAGGAGGCGCGAAAGCGAGTGGACGTCATGCCCCTCGGCTCCGGCGCGATGGCCGGCTCAGGCTTTCCATTCGACCGCGAAGCTATCGCCGCCGACCTCGGCTTCGCAGCCATCACGCGCAATTCAATGGACGTCAGCGGCGATCGCGACTTCGCTCTCGATTTCCTTCACGCCGCGTCGATGACCATGCTGCACCTGAGCCGCCTCGCCGAGGACTGGATTCTCTACTCGGGCGAAGAATACAGCTGGCTCGATCTGGCCGATGGCGTCACGAGCGGCTCTAGCATCATGCCGCAGAAGAAAAATCCCGATTCGCTCGAGCTCATACGAGGCAAGTGCGGCGGCGTCTTCGGTGACTACACGGCGTTGTTCGTGACCATGAAGTCGTTGCCGATGACCTACAATCGCGACATGCAGGAGGACAAGCCGCGTATCTTCGATGCCGCCGATCAGTTGCGTGGCTCGCTCGAAATGATGTGCGTCGTAGCGGCATCCACTCGCCTCAAACCCGCTCCGCCGCTCCAAGCGGTCGAAGAGAGCTGGGCGGTGGCAACGGATCTGGCGGATGCACTGGCGCGCGCGGGAACGCCGTTTCACCAGGCGCACAAACTGGTCGGGCGGCTGGTGCTCGAAAGCTTGAAGCAAGGCAAGAAGCCTGCCGATTGGACGGCGGCAGAACTGACTGCTTTCGATCCCGCGTTGAATAGCGACATCGCCCGCTACCTAAAGCCCGGAGAAGGCATCCGCACGCGCGAACTTCCCGGCGGCACCGGACCCGAATCGGTCGCGCACGCGCTCGGAGAAGCGGAAGCACGCCTGAATCGTTGGAAGCGATGAACAAGAACTTTCGCCAGGGACAGATTCTCAAGCTGATCCGCTCGCGAAATGTCCTCACACAGGAAGACCTGGCTCGCGAACTCAAGAACGCTTTCGGTATTCAGACCACGCAAGTCACCCTTTCGCGCGATATTCGGGATCTCGGGCTCGTCAAAACGCCGGAAGGCTACCAGCAGTTAACTGCTGCGGTAACCGCCGGACCGGAACTCGCGACCGTCGCCGCCGATTTTCTTATCGACGTGCGGATTGCGCAAAATCTGGTTGTACTGAAGACTTCGCCGGGAAACGCGAACGCGCTGGCGGTTGCGCTCGACAACGAAGAATGGCCGGAAGTTGTCGGCACCATCGCGGGTGACGATACGATCTTGATCGTTGCTCCAGACGCACATATCGCTGTCGAGCTGCGTCAAAAACTCCTGGACTTCATCCAGAAGTAATTCCCATTCACGCACAGCGCTGCGTGTGACGATGCGATCCTGATTGTCGCGCGCGCTGCCGCGATCGTCACGACGTTTACGCCGACGGCTCCTTATCTATGCGCACCAAGAACGATGGATGCTCAGCCCCGCGATTGAGCCAGAATCTGTGCCACCCGGAAATGTTTGAAGCCCGACCAGCATCTGGTTAAGCTGAAGGTCCGCGACGTAGTGCGCATACTCGCCGCGGCAGTAGCATACTTCGCCTAGAGCCAGCCAGGCGGCCGTCTCGATACTGACCGCCGCGCTGAGCGCGAGCGATTCGCTTAGCACGATACGCATGCGCCGGCCGGAGAGCTGGACCGCGCGTACCGAGATCGCCCGATCCTCGGCTAACAACTTCAACCAAGCGCGCTGATAACAGGTGATGCGGGGCTTTCAAGGCTCGTCCACATGGAACTCATCGCCCGCAATGCCTCTCTGGATTTGAATTCGACCGTTTAACGGAGGCTGAACAGAAGCCAGACGACCAGCCCGAGCGCGGGAGGCAATAGCAACTCAACCCAGTACTGACCCAGCGTTTGCCACCCGGCGGGTATCACCTCAGGCGCTTCGCTAGCGAGAGTTGTGCTCAGGCGCGAGCGCAACCCGGAAGGGAGGCCGCGGACCGCGCGCACGATCTCTTCCTTGCCTTTGCGATCGGCAATGAGAATAGTGGCTGAGTGGATTCCGCTGGTGGATTGTTCCAGCTGCTTGCGCAGCGGCGGCGGAACGTCGTTCACGGACCGATAGACTTCAGTCTTGTTTCCAACGGAGATGAAAATTGTTGAGCTTTTTAAAGTGACGCGGGACATGGCGAGACTTCATTCTCCGATTATGACGATACGGCCGCAGGAAGCTTTCCAGCGCCGGCCGGGGAGCTCTCACTCCCCGCATGTTCCAATATAACCTGAATGAACCCCAGTGCGGCTTTCGAAAGCGCTTTATCTTTGCGATAAGTGAGCGCTACCTTACGCGACATGGGTTCGGGCCCCAGCGAAACTGCGGCTAGCTTGCCCTGCGCCATCTCCTCGTGACAGTTCGACGCGGCTAGGAACGAGATGCCAAGGCCCGACATGACGAAACGCTTGATCATCTCCGTCGAGTCGAGTTCCATTGCGATCTGGATTTCGTTTTCCACCGGCTCGAGCCAGACGTCTAGGCGAGCACGCGTGGTGCCAGACTTCGGCATCAGCAGCGGTTGGCCGATCAGGTCGCGCGCCGACAAATGCCGGCGATGCGCCAGCGGATGTTTCGACGGCAGCAACACAATGATCTCGTCGGAATGGATCTTTACCGTCTGGAGCTTTTTCTCTTGAACTGGGAGTTGCGTGATGCCGAAGTCTGCAAGGTTATCCATCACCGCTTCTACGACGCGCGAGCCATAGGAACGGTCAACCGATAGTTGCACATTCGGGAATTTCTTAATGTATTCCGCGAACACGCCCGGCAGCACGTAGATACAGGTAGCTTCATTGGCCGCGATTACCAATTCACCCCGCGGTAACCGGTCGAGTTCGTTGATGGAGTCCTGTGCGCGGCGGCGCAGGTCGAGAATCTGCTCGGAATACTCGGCGAAGATCTTGCCGGCGGTGGTCAGCGAGATTTTAGTGCCGAGGCGCTCGAAGAGCGCGGTCCCGAGTTCCTGCTCGAGTTGCCTGACTTGCGCGCTGATTGCTGGCTGGGTCCGATAGCACGTTTGCGCCGCCTTAGAGAAGCTCTTGAGGCGGACAATTTCCAGAAAGGTGTGGAGCTGGTCCAGATCCATACACTCTGCCACAACGACGCCCCGCGCGCCCTTTACTCGCGGGCCCATTCAGAGAAGCGAGATGGCCTTATTGTATCAGGCCCGGCGAAACGGCTTGCCGCTACAGTCCTTCCGCCGGCTTCACGGTGACTTTCACCTGGACCGTGGTCCAGCAGCACTGGAACCCGCGCCCGCCGTCGCCCGAGATGTCATTGCCGACTACTTCGAGGATGTAGTCGCCAGGCGCGCTGAACGTCGCGTTCGTGGTCGCGATTCCTGCGAAAACGGCCGGGGCAGGGGCTTTGAAATCGGCCTTCTGTACAGCCGGTCTCGGCTTATCGAACGTAACGTCGCCCGGCCCGCGGAACTTGAGCCACGTCACCGTAAAGGGCGTGCTTGGACGTCCGCGCCCGCCGAACTGCGCACCCGGGGGAATTATGTTGTCGTCACCACCGAAAACTTTCAGCTCGACCGGCTTTCCAGCAGTCGCAGTAAACGTCTGCTCGACCTTCAGCGGAGGACCTTGGAGGAACGGACCGCCTTCGGAGAAACCAAGGAATGGCGGCGTGTTGTTGGTGGCGTCTTTGAATGGGGCGACGTTGTAGACGGGATCCAGATGGAACGGCACCGTAGCCGGTTTGCCATTCGCGTTGATGGTCCATGTCATTTTCTTCGTGCCGAAATCCTTGGGGACGTTCATCACGAATACGCCCCACTGGCGTCCGGGAAGGAAATGCGTCGGCTGGCCGAGATCGGGACCACCCGGATCCACGTGATTGTTCGGGCCAACTGGAATATCGACAGCTTCCTTCGTATTACGGTTGTAGTAGCCGACCAGAATGTTGAACGTTCCGTTCGGCAACGCGTACCAACCTTCGAACGCGGGAGTGACGTTCTGGCCGGACGAGTGTACGGGGTCGAGTGGCAACTGAGTCGCCCAAATTAGCGTGGCGCTGGCAAGCGCGATCATGGCGCCGGAGCCCCCAGTGACCCAGCACGATCCTTGCGTCTTCAAGGTAAATCTCCTCACTGAAACAATCTGCAAAAAGTCTACGTCCGGCGGGGATAGCGAGTCAACCGCCGGACGTTCATTTCCGTGCTAAGCCGGCCCGAACGAATCCGGGTCGGAATTTTCAATTATTCGCCGCAGCCGACCCGGTAGAAACTGCAGCCGCGCTGTTCGCGCCGCGAGCAGGCTTATGCTTCGCCGCCCAGGCTTTGTAATCGTCGTCGCTGATGTAGGTGACGTTCACCCACGCGTGCGCCATCTCGTCTACCGTTCGGTCGCCCCAGCCGACCCACTGGTTCGGATCCGGATTGCCAGTCTTCGACGCCGTGTTATCGTGCCAGGCCACCACGTGAATGATGGTTCCCTTCGGCAGCACGGGAGCAGCATCGTCGGTGTAGATGTAGTTGTTCATCCAGTTGAAGTTGAAATTGTTCACGTAACTGAGTGTCTGGATGGTTCCGTCGGGAAGAATCGCTTCCATAAGCATTGCCTTGCCGCGCAGGTGCATGTGCGGCTGGAAATTACCGAGAATGGCGGCCTGCTTAAGCACGTGGAACCCTTGCGTCTCACTCACGGTGTTGGGTGCGATGTCGAGCGCTTCACCCGCGCCCGAGCGCGCGCCGTTGAACATCGTCAGGTAAGTGCGATACTTCGGCGTCTGGTCCTTCGGATAGAGCCACACCGCGAGTTGAACGTTCGTCTTGATCGGCTCGCCAACCGCATGCGCGTGAATGTCCCACCAAATCTTGGCGCCGGGCATGACGAGCTTGCCCGTGTTGGGACGGTACACGTCGTAGCTCTTGCCAACGGCCCATTCCATTAGGATTCCGCCACCGGCCGCGGCTGCAGCGCCGTCGTCGTCGCCTGCAAGCGGATTCCCCTTCTCGTCCTGGAGCAGATGGGCAATGGCGTGATGCGTGATCTTGCGTCCGTCGATCGAACTCGGACGCATCTCGACCGCTTGCACCCAGCGCGGCTCGGTGATCATCGGCAGGTCATTCAGTGGTTTGTACCACTGGTCCTGACCAACAGCCGGCATCGAGAAATCCGCCGACTTGATGATGAAATCGGGTGGACGGCCATACTTCTCCTGCAATTGCCAGGTGTCGTTGCTTGGCCAGGTCTTAGCAGCGGGCATGTCCTTGGGATCGCCCTGCGGAGCGCCGGCGTCGACCCACTTCACGATGGTCGCGATCTGGGCGTCGCTCAATGAGCGGTCATTGGCGAATTCCTGAATACCGACGGTCTTATCGAGGTGCCATGGCGGCATCTGGCGCTGAACCACGCGCTCTTTAATGGACCGCGCCCAAGGACGCGCTTCCTGATAAGTAACCAGCGACATGGGCGCCATCGAGTCTTTCCGATGACACTCCTCGCATTTTTCCTGGAAGATGGGCGCGATGTCCTTGGTAAAGGTCACCTGCATGGCATCGGCCGTGGTCTTCGTACCCGGCTCGCCTGCCATCAAAAAGCCGGACAGGAACACTGCCGAAGCCGCGCTCAACAACAGCTTCTCTGTCATCTACTCGCCTCCCGTGAAAGCTTCGATTCTCGAACTATTCCTACAATGTGGCGTTCGGATCGAGGTCTTCGTTACAGTTTAACGCGAAAAAATTTAAAAGGGCCGCGAAAAAAAAGGGCGAAAGCTTGCGATTCGCGGAGCAATCAGTACCGAAGCGCGTCGAATACCGATTTTTTAGAGCTGCTCGACCACTAGGTCCGGAAGCTTCGCAAAGTGCCGGACGTTGGAACTGGCCACAGAATAGCCGAGCTCCAGTGCAGTCGATCCGATCAGCAAATCGTCGAGCGCCATGAGGTTGCATGCTAGCTGCATCACCGGGTCGGCTGATCCGGCGCGGAGAGCGATCACTGCCGTTACAGGATGAACCGGCATACGGGCAAACAAATCGTCTAGAAACTGTTGCTGCCGGACGCGCCGCTGGGGCGCATCGGCGTGAGCGATTCCGCCTGAGAGCTCCAGAACCGTGACACCCCAGATAGCGATCCGGATCTTGCTTTTGCTGACCGATCGCTTCCAGCATTTGATAAGCGGTTGCCCAGCCGCTCGGCTGCAATCACAACCGAGGAATCCAGGATCAATCCCACGCCCGCAGTTCCAGCGGTTCGCGATGACCTTCGATGGCAGCCTCGAAATCGCGCGCAAAATCGGCATCCTTCGTAGCGGTTGAGTTCTTGGGCACTCGCGCCAGTACTTCAGAAAGATGGCGGCGCGGTGCAGCCGCCGGGCGCAGCACGGCGACGGCTTCATGGTCGTCTTCGACGACCACTTCTAGGCCTTGCCGGACCTTCTCCAGGACTGCGTGCAGATCAACGCGCGAGTTCGGCTTCGCTGATGTGCACGACACCCATACGCTCGATCATACGTCTCCCGGCTGCCACGTTTCCAGTTGGCCCTTGAACCGCCGTGGGGCGCATTCGAATTCGCGCCGGGTGGATGACCCGACCAAAGCGTATCCTGGCGTCGGCTGCCAGGCATCGGCGTCCCGGTGTTGTGGCGGAGTCGTTCTTTGCTGCCGCGGCAGCTGCTACCTGGGCGGATTTTGCTGCTTCGCGCGCACGTCGCGCTCTTTCCAAAGCTGCTCCACTCTGGGGAGCTGATCCGCGGTGAGAATTGCCCGGACTTTCGCTCGCTGCTGCTCACCGATCTGCTTGACTTCCAGATTGTGCTGCTCGCGCGAGGCGTGGAACCGGGCGCGCGTTTCGTCCATGATGACGCTCAGCCTCTGGATCTGCTCTGGGCTGAGATGGGCGCGAGTTTGCATTTCGTGCAAGTATTGCCGGCGCGCATCCTCAGGGCTGGGAGCATTGCTGCTGGCCGTGGGAGGCTTGTACGCCCGATATCCCAAAGCTCCCACCACCGCGCCGCTCATGAAGACAAGAAGCAGGTACAGCGCGATCGGGAGATTGCCACGCTTCATTTCGTATCGGCCTCGTCCAGCAGAATACCGTGCGAGGCGAGGTTTTCAGCAGGGTACGCTCTCGCGAGAACGTCGACGTAGCTGCCGTTCGATTCGGGCCGGTTCGGAACCGACATCATGGTTGCGAAAAGAATGCAGATGGCGGCCGCCGCGGCGACGAAGAATTGAGTGAGACGCTTCATCCGGAATAGCAAGTTCTGCCGCGCTTCGATCCTCCGCCACAGGTAAGGCATGAAGTTCGACGTAGGCTCCGGATCGGGCAGTGCCGCTTTATATTCGGCGAATAACGCGTCCAATTCACGATTGTGCGAGTCGTTATCGGGATGCTCCATACGCTGGCACCTCCTGCGCTTGGTAATCCATTCTAACCCTTTCGCTCGGGTCTGATTCCTTCGCGATTATCCCTTTCGCTCCACCGGTTTCGGCCCCACGCTTTTCTGCGCCGCCTCGAACGCGTTCAACACACGCTGGCGCGCGCGAAAAAGCCGGACCTTCAGGGCATTTTCATTCACTCCGTAAATCTTCTCCAGTTCCTTCAACGAAAGCCCTTCCACTTCTTTCAACGTCAGCAAAATTCGATCCTGCTCGGAAACCGATCCGAGCAGCGCTTCCACCAAATCTTTTACCTGCTTTAACCGCTTCTCCTCATGCGATACTTTCCCGCCGGCGGCAGCATCGGCCATCATCACCTGCTGCTCGCTGAGGTCCGACATCCGCGCCTCGTTTCTGCGGCGCTGCTTGCGCAGATAGTCGTACGAGGCGTTCACCGTCAGCCGGTACAGCCACGGCTCGAATACTTCCGGAGTCCGCAGCTGATCGAGCGAATAATACAACCTCAAGAAAACTTCTTGGGCGACATCCTCCACATCTTCGGGCCGCCCGATCAGGCGGGCGATCGTGCCCAAAATTCGCTTCCGGTAGGCGACCACCACCTGGTTGAACGCCGCCCCATCGCCGGCTTGGGCCTTTTGGATGAGCTCGAATTCAACCAGCATGCGGCTCTCTTGGGGTCAGCCGCCTGCCTTAAGCAATAGAGGCGTACCGCCAAACTGTTAGGTTACAAGGGGTTGCCCAACAATGTAAAGACACCGGACGGCCAGGGAGATACGCCGAACGAGAGTGTGCAGAGCACTGTCCTTGGAATGATAGGTCTTTGGCCCTCAGCATGTTAAAATCGGGTTGCTACCCCCCCGATGGACTTCCTCAAAGGGCTAAATCCGCAACAACAGGCCGCCGTGTCCCACGTCGAGGGGCCACTCCTGCTTCTGGCCGGCGCCGGGAGCGGAAAAACCCGCGTCATTACGCATCGCATCGCGCACCTGGTGGAGGCGCATCATGTCCCGGGACCGTGCATTCTCGCCGTTACTTTCACGAACAAAGCGGCCGAAGAGATGCGAGACCGCGTGCACAACCTGCTCGGCGGCGTCGGGTCACGCGAGCGGCCGCTAGTTTCCACTTTTCACTCCTTTTGCGTTCGGTTGTTGAGGCGCGATGGCGCGCGGTTGGCTGACATCCGGCCCGGATTCACGCCCCGATTCACGATCTATGACGAAGACGACCAGCTCGCGGTGATCAAGTCGCTCTTCAAGTCATTCGGGCTGGATGAAAAATTCATGCAGTACCGCGCGGTCACGTCATGGATCAGCCACAAGAAAAGCAGCAAGAACACGCCGCAAGAGATCTACGCGGCAGCAACCGACCAAAAGACGTCGCAGCTGGCGTCGATCTACGAGCGCTACGAAGCACAACTGCGCCAGGCGAATGCGCTCGACTTCGACGATTTGCTGCTTGAAGCCGTGCGGTTGCTCGCGCACGACACGGATTTGCGGCGGCAATATAACCGACGATTCGAATTCGTCATGATCGACGAATACCAGGACACCAATCGCAGCCAATACGAGCTGATGCGGTTGCTCACCGAAGCGCGCAAGAACGTGGCCGTGGTGGGCGATGAGGACCAATCGATTTATAGCTGGCGCGGCGCCGACATCCGCAACATCCTGGATTTCGAGCGCGATTTTCCAAATGCCACTGTAATTCGGCTGGAGCAGAATTACCGCTCGACCAAGAACATTTTGGAAGCCGCCAGCGCGGTGGTGGCGAACAACACCGAGCGCAAGGGGAAATGGCTATGGACCGAAGCCGGGGCGGGGCAGAAGATCGGCCGCTACGAAGCCTTCGATGGCGAGCAGGAGGCGCTGTTCATCGCCGATAGCATCGATAAGCTGCTGACGGCTGCACCCGACGAGCGCGTTGCCGTGCTGTATCGGACGAATTTTCAGTCACGGCAGATCGAAGAAGCGCTGCGGCGCTATGGGCGGTCGTATGTGGTGCTGGGCGGATTCAGTTTTTACCAGCGGGCCGAGATCAAGGACACGCTCGCGTATTTGAAGATTCTCGCAAGCCCGCACGATTCGGTCAGCCTGCTGCGGATCGTCAACACGCCGGCGCGAGGGATTGGCAAAGGCACGATCGATCAGATTGAGCAATACGCGCTCGAGCATGAGATCAGCGTGTGGTCGGCGATCGGGCGGATGCTGGATGAAAATTTGTTTCCCACGCGAGCTGAGGCGTCGCTCAAAGCGTTCCGCATGATGGTCAACGAACTTGCGGCGATGCTCGCCACCGCGAAAGTGAGCGAGATTCTGGAAGCGATTCTCGAGCGGACGGGGTATCTCGACATGCTCGAAGCGGGCAAGGACCCTGATTCCGAATCGCGCGTGGCTAACCTGAACGAACTCGTGAATGCCGCCTCCGAAGCGGGTGAACGCGGCGAAGGCGTGGCCGAGTTTCTGGATCATGCGGCGCTCGTTGCCGACACGGATCAGCTCGATCAAGGCGCGCAAATCTCGCTGCTCACGCTGCACAATGCCAAGGGCCTCGAGTTCCCGAACGTGTTTCTCGCGGGCATGGAAGAAGGTTTGTTCCCGCACTCGCGCTCGCTCGATTCCAAAGCGGCCATGGAGGAAGAGCGGCGGCTTTGTTACGTCGGAATGACACGCGCCGAGAAGCGGTTATTCCTGACATCGGCGCGATACCGCCGGCGCTGGGGCGGAGGTCAGACGGAAGCATCCATCCCATCGCGATTCCTGGCGGAAGTTCCGCAGGCGCTGGTCAACGATGTGAATCCGCGCCAGCGCGCGCCGCAAGTGGATCTCTTCGCCGAACAGAGCGAAGTGCGGGAGACCGCCAAGCGTAATCTGTACACCGGCAAAACGTACAATTCTGTCGAGAACATCCAACAATTTTTTGCCGAGCGTGGACAACCAGCGCAGGCCTCAGCGCCGAAGCCGGCCGCCGTGGCTCAACCGCGCGCCCCGCAACCCCAAGTTCGCCCTCCTATCCCCGCGCCGCGCAAAAAAGGCCTGCGCGCTGGCGCAACCGTCCGACATCCCAAGTACGGACTCGGAACCATCCTGCGCCGCGAAGGCGACGGCGAGGATGCTAAGCTCACCATTAGCTTCCAAGGGCACGGCCTAAAGAAGCTGATCGAGAAGTACGCGGGTATCGAAGAGGAATAACTCACACACACGAATGAACACGAAGAAGATCACCGACAAAGCAGAACGCAAGAAATTGAAGCGAGCCGCGCGTAAGAAGGCCGCGCCGAAAGCCAAACGCGCCGCCGGGGTCGCGCGTGGATCGATGAAGAAAAAAGTTACGCATATGGCCAAAGGGCAAGTGAAGCGCTAAACGGCTTCGATGTCCTCGACCCTCCTCCGCACCAAGAACATCGATCAACTGATCGCGTCTTCGGAAGAGCCGGAGCGCCGGCTCAGCAAGAGCCTGGGTGTCTGGAGTTTGGTGGCGCTCGGCATCGGTGCGGTGATCGGGTCCGGAATTTTCACCGTCACGGGTACCGCGGCGGCGGGGGAGCACTACGCGGGCAAATCGCTTTTGAAAGCCCCCGTGCTCGATCTGCTGCTGAACGGCGGACACGCCGCGACGCTTAGTGGGCGAGTGGGCGCGGGTCCGGCAATTTCTCTCTCGTTCGTTCTGGTCGCGATTGCGTGCGGATTCGCGGCCATCTGTTATGCCGAGCTCGCGTCCATGATTCCGATCGCGGGCAGCGCCTATACCTATTCCTACGCGACGCTCGGCGAAATTTTCGCCTGGATCATCGGTTGGGATCTCATCCTCGAATACGCGTTCTCGAATATGAGCGTCGCGGTCGGATTTTCGGCCTATTTAAACGATATTCTCGACAACCTGTTCGGCTTCCATTTGCCGAAGGAGCTGTCGCAGCCCATCTTTGAAGAAGGACAGCGCACCGGCGCGTGGTTCAATCTGTCAGCGTTCGTGGTCTTGCTGATTCTGACCTACATCCTGGTGCGCGGCGTGCGCGAGAGCGCGCAAACCAACAACGCCATGGTGATGATCAAGATCGTTGCCATCCTGTTGTTCGTTTTCGGCGCCATGAAGGCCGTGAACACCGGCAACTGGCATCCGTTCATGCCGCATGGTTATTCGGGCGTGCTCACGGGCGCGGCGATTGTATTCTTCACCTACATCGGCTTCGATTCGGTTTCGACCGCGGCTGAGGAATGCGGGCGGCCGCAGCGCGATATGCCGATTGGAATTTTCGCAACGTTGCTGATCTGCGCCGTACTCTACGGCTCGGTCTCGCTGGTGCTGACCGGCATCGCGAACTGGTCGACATTGAACAACGATGCGCCAGTAGCCAACGCGTTGAAGGCGATCGGCATGAACCGGCTGCGGCTAATCGTCACAGCGGGCGCGCTGCTGGGGATGCTGTCTTCGCTGCTGGTGTTTCAGTACGGCCAAGCGCGCATCTGGTTCGCCATGTCGCGCGATCGGCTTCTGCCCGACGTTTTCTCGCGCGTGCATCCGAAATTCAAGACGCCGCATGTCTCCACCTGGGTGGCGGGGTTTGCCGTCGGAATCCCAGCCGGCATCTTTGACGTCGCTTGGTTCTCCGACGTGTCGAACATCGGCACGCTATTTGCGTTTATTCTCGTTTCCGCCGGCGTGATCGTGCTGCGCAAAAAGCAGCCGGATCGTCCGCGCGGATTCCGCGTCCCACTGGTCCCGCTGCTGCCGGCGATATCCATCCTGTGCTGCCTGGTACTGATGTTGAGCCTGCCGCTCGAGACCTGGATACGCTTCTTCGCCTGGCTGATGATCGGGCTAGCGATTTATTTCGGCTACAGCCGCAAGCGAACCGCGGTGGTCATGTGAGCTGATTCTAGAACTGGCGTTGCCCGGTACCGTTACGGAAACGCAAAAAGTGCTATTCAGCCTTCACCGTCCTGCCTTCACGATGGGAAGGCTTGACTCCGTCGACGAAAGAACCTGCGCATATTGAAGTTTCGGCCATCCCTTCGGCAACCAGCAACACCTCTGAGGAAATTCTGCGCGCGACGCCCTGGTGGGTGCTCTACGGCACGGGCGGTTTCGCGGTGATCTGTATCCTTATTGGCGCGGTGGAAGCGCTATTCGGACGCTGACGGCGATCGACACGCCTCCAGTTTCCGTCGCAGAAACCGGCGCTCCGGCTCCGAACACGGCAGCTTCAGCGCGGCTTCGAAATTCGCCGCCGCTTCCGAAGTCCGGCCCAACTCGAGCAGCAGATGCCCGCGCACCGCCAGCAGCAAGTAGTAATCCCGGAGCTTTCTTTTCTCCAGGTGATCCACTTCCGCCAGCGCCTCTTCGGGGCCGCGAACCTTCGCCACCGCGACAGCTCGATTCAGCGCCACCACCGGCGACGGATTGATCTCGAGTAGCTGATCGTAAAACTGCAAAATCCATGGCCACTCGATCGACTCGGCGTCACCAGCGCGAGCGTGCGTCGCCGCAATTGCTGCCTGCGCGTGATATTCCGTCACCTCGTCGCCCGCCATCGACAAATTGAAATGATGAAAACCCAGCCCGATCAGCTCGCGGTCCCAGCGATTCCGATCCTGCTTTTCGAGCAGCACCAGCTCGCCGGCCTCGTCGACGCGAGCCGCAAGCCGCGCGGCTTGCAGTGCCATCATCGCCACCAGTGCGTTGGCTTTGGGTGTCGAGATGGAAGACGTCGCCACGAGCTGCCCGAGGCGCAACGCCTCTTCGCAGAGATCGCGCCGGATCAAGTCCTCGCCCTCGTGTGCCGCGTAACCTTCGTTGAAGATCAGATAAATGGTTTCGAGCACCGAATCGAGCCTCTGCTTCAGCTCCTCGCCATGCGGCATCTCGATGGATAAACCGCGCTCGCGAATCTGGCGCTTGGCGCGCACCAGTCTCTGAGCGATGGTGGCCTCGTCGGCCAGGAACGCCCGAGCAATCTCGCGGACGCTGAAACCGCCGACCGTTTTCAGGCTCAACGCGACGCTCGCTTCCTCAGAAATCTCCGGATGCGCGCACATGAAAATCATGCGCAGCTCGTCGTCGCGGAGCTGTTCCTCTATAAGCGGGTCGACCTCACGAATCGAATCGCCGCGCGCAATTTCGGCCAGCATCGCTTCGCCGGCCTGCATCTTCCGTCGCCGAATCGCGTCGATCGCCGAGTTGCGCGCCACTCGAAACAGCCACGCCGCCGCATTCTCCGGGACGCCCTGGTAGGGCCAGGTCTGGAGGGCGCGCAGCATGGCTTCCTGGACAGTCTCCTCGGCCAAATCGAGATGGGCCGGGCCGAACAGCCGCGCAAAAAACGCGACCATCCGCCCGGCCTCGCGCCGGAACAGGTGCTCCAGCAGAATGTCCGGTTGCGACCCTTCGCCCACGGCCGGCCTAGGTGCCGTAGACGTGCCGCACTTCCACCGCGCCGCCGTAATCGAGCTGCGGATGCTCGAGGGCCAGATTTACCGCTTCGTCGTAACTGGCCGCTTCGATGGTATAGTAACCGCCCAGCACTTCTTTGGTTTCGCTGTAGGGGCCGTCGGTGGTGCGCGGCTGACTGCCCTTCGGCTTGCGGATCACCTTGCCGGGATCGTCACCGAGTCGCTTGGCATCTTTCGTGAATGGCTTTTTCACCCAGGCCATGTATCGTTCGGTGGCCTTCTGCATTTCTTCGGGGCTGAGCGAATTCCACGCCTTCGGATCGCCGTGAAGCAGGAGCATGTAGAGTGGCATGATTGTCTCCTATCGTATCCGAGTGTACTGGAAGTCCTCGGCCATCTTCGGCGCGCCGTTTTCGTAGAATTGCCACTGCGCGACGACGTGATCGTGATCGATGAGGCGAAACGTCGCGTTGTGCATGTGGCCGGCGTTGGGATTGGCGAGATTAGTCGCGTCCAGAAATTGAAACTTGATCTCGCCGGTTTCGGGATTGAACGCGCGCGCTTGCATGCGCGGTTGATTGCCGGTCATGCAGTAGTGCGTCAGAATCAAGCGGTCGCCGTCAAGATGATACATGGTCATCATGCCCGGCATCTTATCGGCGCTTTCACGCTCCACAAGCACTGTCCCGCCGCCTGTGAGTTCGTAACTGAGGTGCGCTTTTCCATCGGGCATATTGGCCTCCCACTCGCCCGCCAGCGTCTTGAGACGGGCGAAAGCGGTGTGCGCATCGATTGAAGAATCGGACTTGGGACTAGCTGCCAAAAGGCTCGCCAGCGCCACGAATCCGGTGATGAGAAGGTGTCGTAGTTGCATTTGGATCTCCTTGGTTTGTCGTTACTGCCGCCTTAATGACGAACCGGGGCGCTGGAAATCGACAATCGGGCCGATTTTTTTCTTCGATGCGAGCGTGAGGTTGGCGTCGGCACGCAACGTGAAGTCCGCAAACGCCTTGCACGCCAGTTTCAGGAACGCCGCAGCCGCGATCATGGCGGCATTGTCGGTGGAAAGTGAAGGCGTCGGGAAGAACACGGGGCCTGGCAGGTTTCCTTGCCTCGCGGCGGCTCGAAGCCCGGCATTCGACGCGACGCCTCCCGACACGATCAGCGACCGCGCTCCGGTCTCGTCCGCCGATGCCGCCAACCGCCGGAGGAGTTCGTCGATCACGGTTTTCTGAAACGAAGCCAGCAGGTCTAGCGTGGCCTGAGGAGTAGCAGCGAGCCAATCTTCGAGTGTCGGCTGCCGCAAGGCACGCCGAGCCGCGATCTCTTGGGCAATATCGTGCTGTTCGGTCCAGCGCAGAACCGCGGTTTTCAGTCCGCTGAAGCTGAAGTCGAGCGGATTTCCTTTCATGCGCGCCCGCGTGAATCTGACGGCGTCAGGATCGCCGTAGGGCGCCAGCCGATCGATGATTGGGCCGCCCGGATAGGGGAAGCCGAGCAGTTTGGCGACTTTGTCGTACGCCTCGCCGGCTGCATCGTCCCGCGTTTTGCCAAGCAGCCGATACTCGAACCCTTCGCGTACTTCAAAAAGATGCGTGTGTCCGCCGCTCACCACCAGCGCGAGGGCAGGGAACTCGATCTTGTCGCCCGCCTCGAGCAGCACCGCGTGAATATGCCCTTCGATGTGATTCACACCGATCAACGGCAGACCGCGCACGAAGCACAGCGATTTGGCGTAGGTGATTCCGACCAGCAGCGAGCCGACCAGTCCCGGACCTTCGGTGACGGCAATCGCGGCGAGTTGGTCGAGCGTGGTGTGCGCCCGCTCGAGCGCCGTCCTTACAACCGGCACAATGGCGCGCAGATGCTCGCGCGAGGCTAGCTCGGGAACCACGCCGCCGTATTTTCCGTGCGTCTCTAACTGCGACGCCACCACGGACGACAAAATCTCGCGGCCGTCGTCCACCACTGCGGCCGCAGTCTCATCGCACGATGTCTCGATTCCCAATATGCGCATTGGTATGGTGAGTGTTGGATCTCAGTCCGTTTAATTATCATCTTCCCGCATCGTCGATTGCGCAGGAGCCGTTGGCGGATCGCGCGGGAGCTCGCATGCTGGTCCTCGATCGCGCCGCCGAGCGCTGGGGCGATCGCATGTTTCGGGACTTCCCTGGCTATCTGCGCACGGGCGACTGCCTGGTGCTGAACGATTCCAAGGTGTTCCCGTCACGTCTGCTTGGCCATCGCGTCGGCGTGCACTCGCTTCCGGTCGGCAAGCGCAATCCGAAACGTCACGAGAACCTTTCGGGCGAAGTAGAGGTCTTTCTGCTCGAGCCGGTGTCAGCCGATGCTCGGACCTGGACGGCGCTCGTGCATCCGGGGCGAAAAATACGTGTCGGCGAGCGGATTCGGTTTCCCGATACGGAAGCGGAGATCGTCGCGCGCGGCGAATTCGGCGAGCGCACCGTCCGCTTCGATCATTCCGGCGACATGTACCAACTCTTCGATCGAATCGGCCACGTGCCCCTGCCGCCTTACATCAAACGCACCGACTCGCCCGCCGATCGCGAGCGTTACCAGACGGTCTTCGCGCGCCAGACCGGATCAGTTGCGGCGCCGACAGCGGGCTTGCACTTCACGCCGGAGATTCTCGAAGAATGCCGCGACACGGGCGCTGAGATCGCGTACGTGACCTTGCACGTCGGCCTCGGAACCTTCCAGCCGGTTCGCGGCGACTCCCTGCATGTGGAGCGTTTCGAGGTCAACGAGCAAAATGCCGCGATCATTCGCCGCGCCAATCGCGTCATTTGCGCCGGAACCACCTCCGTCCGCGCCGTCGAGAGCCTGTATCTCGGCCGCACTCATCAAACCGACTTGTTCATCCGCCCTGGCTTCGAATTCCAGCGCACCAACGCCATGCTCACAAATTTTCATTTGCCCGAGTCGAGCCTGTTCATTCTGGCCTGCGCGTTCGCCGGACGTGAGTTCGTGTTGTCAGCCTATCAACACGCCGTCGAAGCAGGCTATCGCTTCTATTCTTATGGCGACTGCATGCTGATTCTTTAATCTTGGGCCGTGTAATTGAGGCTGAAGGAATTCCTTCCACGCTTTGATGCTTGGGTCTTGTGCGTCTTCAACGCCTCCAAGCCTTCCTGCGGCGCATACGGATCGGAAAGCAGGTCACGCCCAACACGCGTGATGTCGAGCACGTTATTCATCATGGCCTTCCAGTGGTCAGGAACCCAATCGATGGCGTGCGAAACGACAGAAGGCCACGCCCTTGGCGACGCCGTCCGCCGTCACCATGTTGAACGACTCGGCATAGCTCGGCTGCATTGGCAGATGCGTGTGCACGCGCTTTGCCGGAACTTCGGCCAGCTCTGCCAGCCGTTCTCGATCAACTTCACATGCGACAGGCCATCCAGCATTCGCGTGCGCGGAACGCAGAATCGTTTCCCCGCCGCCTTCAGTTCTCCCGCCGAGACCCAGAGCTCGAGGTTCGATTTATACCGGCGCGAAATATCCAGCGCCGCGCCCGCCGCGCTCGTGAAGTTTTTTAACGCCCGTGTTGCGCCGAACGCGCCCATCCGCAGCGTCCCGCCGTTATAAAGCGGAGGCGAGGGCATCAGTGAATTGTCCGGGTAGTAAAGATTAGGAAGAAACGCGCAGGGTCGCGAGTACGCCGAGCGAACCCACTTGCAGAACTTCATCCTGTTGTCGGCCAGATGAAAATTCGGCGTCGCTGCTTCGATAACCATCGCGTCGCGCACCAGCGTCACACTATTGGAATCGGCCTGCAGAAGCCCGACGTTGGAATGGCAGTTCATCGCAAATCGCGTATTGGTGTGCGTAGCCTCCAGCCGATGCGTCTCCATCGATGGCATCCGAGCGCGGAAACCACCACGTGGCTGGCGGGTTGTTCGCGCAGCCGCTCCAGCAATTCCGCCGGGCTCACAAACTGGCCACACACTTCCACTGCGATGCCCTCGCGCCGCAGTACCTTGCAAGTGTTCGGAGCCGAAACGCCCAGCCCGATGTGGCTGATGTTTTTGTTCGCGGCGAAATTCTTGTAGGCGAGGATGAGACGTTGCATGGAGAGTTCTTCCATATCCGAAGGAACCCTCCCGAATCGTCCCGGCACGCGCCCAGAGCGAAGCGCATGAAAAAGCGCGAAATCAAAACGTGGCAGAGCGGTGACTTATCATAATCGTTTGAGCAATGATTGACACCGCTACAGTCCGGGCCGGCGAAGAGCTGAACCTCGAGGCCCTGACCAACTACCTGCGTGACAAACTGGAAGGCGCCGGCAACTTCGCCATCGAGCAGTTTCCCGGCGGCCATTCCAATCTCACGTATCTACTGAAGACGCCGGCGCGCGAATATGTGTTGCGTCGCGGACCGCTCGGCCCAGTCGCGCCCAAAGCGCACGACATGGCGCGCGAATACAGGGTGCTGAGGGCTGTCCATCCGGTTTTTCCGCCCGCGCCTGAGGTGTTCCTCTTGTGCGAGGATACATCCATCCTCGGCGCCGTCTTTTTCATCATGGAGCGCCGCCACGGAATCATCGTGCGCGACAGCATTCCACCTGAGCTCGCCGCGTTTCCCGATTATCAGAAGCTGGTCAGCCGTGGTTTTGTCGACTGCCTGGTGCAACTGCACTCGGTCGACATTGAAAAACATGGTCTGGTCTCGCTCGGGAAGCCCGAAGGTTTCCTGGAGCGCCAGGTCCGCGGCTGGTTCGACCGCTGGAATCGCGCCAAGACCGAAGAGAATCCTCTGATGGACCGCATCATCCAATGGCTCAACGATCGCATGCCGGAGTCGCCCAAGCCCACGCTGGTCCACAACGATTTCAAGCTCGACAACATGATGCTGAACTGCCAGGACCCCAGCCGCGTCGAAGCCCTGCTCGATTGGGAGATGTCCACCGTGGGCGATCCGCTGGTGGACTTGGGCGTCATCCTGACGTATTGGGCGCAGCCGAGCGATCCCGGCGGCATGAAGCCAACCATCACCGGCCAACCCGGCTGGTACACTCGTGACGAACTGCTGGGCGCCTACGCTGAAAAAACCGGCCGCGGCGTTTCGCTCATCAACTATTACGAGGTCTTTGCGCTCTTCAAACTGGCTGTCGTCATCCAGCAGATTTACGTGCGGTTCAATCGCGGCCAGACGCAGGACGAGCGCTTCCGCCATTTCGACAAGCGCGTTCACAACCTCATCAATCAGGCCGCTGCGCTGATATAATTCCAACTGCATGGCCCTCGAAGAGACGCTGTATCAAGTTTCCGACCGCGTCGCCACGATCACACTGAATCGTCCCGACAAACTCAACGCTTGGACCGGAACGATGGAGCGTGAAGTACGCGCGTCGATGTGCGAAGCCGAAAAAGACGAAAAAGTGCGCGTGATTTTGCTGACCGGCTCCGGCCGTGGCTTCTGCGCGGGCGCCGATATGTCGCTCCTGAGTTCGATCGCGAACGAGGGCATCGGTGAGCGTACGCACGCGCTCGCGAACACGCCCAATGGCCATCGCCCCGGCGTGCGTCCGGATTTTCAAAAGAAGTACTCGTATTTCCCGTCGATCCAAAAGCCGGTGATCGCCGCCGTGAACGGTCCCGCGGTGGGCCTGGGGTTTGTCCTCACCCTGTACTGTGATCTGCGCTTCGCCTCCGACGCCGCGCGCTTCGTAACGGCGTTCGCCAAACGCGGACTCATCGCCGAATACGGCCTCGCTTGGATGCTGCCGCGCCTCATCGGACCGGCCAACGCTCTCGACATGCTGTTCTCCGCTCGGATGGTAGACGCGGCTGACGCCCTGCGAATGGGTCTGGTGAACCGCGTCTTCCCGCAAGATCAATTTCTCGAAAACGTGCACGCCTACGCGCAAGAGCTCGCGTACAACGTCAGCCCGCGCTCGCTCCGCGTGATGAAGGAACAAGTCTACTCGGCGATGTTTCAAACATTGTCAGAGGCCTTTGACAGCTCCGAGCAGGAAATGCTCCAAAGCCTTCAGTGCGAGGATTTCAAGGAAGGCGTCGCTCATTTTCTCGAGAAACGCGCCCCCGCGTTCACCGGCCGCTGACTCCAATCCCGCGACAACGCTATGAATTTCGAATTCTCCGACAAAGTCAAAGCGCTTCAGAAGCAGCTCGAAGCTTTCATGGACGAGCACATCTATCGCAGCGAAGCGCGCTTCCTCGCCGAAACCGAGCAAGGCGACCGCTGGCAACCCTCTCGCGTCATCGAAGAGTTGAAACCCAAGGCCCGCGCCGCCGGACTTTGGAATCTATTCTTGGCTGAAGACGAGCACGGCGCCGGACTCACCAATCTCGAATACGCCCCCTTGTGCGAAATCATGGGCCGTTCACCGATGGCGCCTGAGGTCTTCAACTGTTCGGCGCCCGACACCGGCAACATGGAAGTGCTTGCACGCTACGGGACGCCCGAACAAAAAGAACGCTGGCTGAAGCCGCTCCTTGCAGGCGAAATCCGATCCTGCTTCGCGATGACCGAGCCAGCCGTTGCCTCCTCCGACGCCACCAACATCGAAGCCAGCATCGTCCGCGACGGCGATCACTACGTCATTAACGGCCGCAAGTGGTGGTCCTCCGGCGCCGGCGATCCTCGCTGCAAGATCGCGATCTTCATGGGAAAAACCGATCCTGCTGGACCAAAACATAAGCAGCAATCCATGATTTTGGTGCCCATGGACGCGCCCGGCGTCAAAATCGAGCGCATGCTCAGGGTCTTCGGCTACGATCACGCTCCGCATGGTCACGGCGAGGTGACCTACCACAACGTCCGCGTCCCGGTGTCAAACATCCTGCTCGGCGAAGGCCGCGGCTTCGAAATCGCGCAGGGCCGCCTCGGCCCGGGCCGCATCCATCACTGCATGCGGCAGATCGGTGTCGCCGAGCGCGCGCTCGAAACGATGTGCAAGCGGGCCGGCGCGCGCGTCGCCTTCGGCAAGCGCATCTCCGACCAGGGCACCATCCGCGCGGATATCGCGGAATCCCGCATGGAGATCGAGCAGGCGCGGCTGCTCGTACTCAAGGCCGCCTACATGATGGACACGGTCGGCAACAAAGCTGCGCGCGCGGAAATCGCGATGATTAAAGTGATCGCGCCCAACGTCGCGCTCAAGGTAATCGATCGTGCCATTCAGGCGCATGGCGGCGCGGGCGTGTGTCAGGACACGCTGCTTCCGTCGTTCTGGGCGTACGCGCGAACGCTGCGCCTGGCCGATGGGCCTGACGAGGTGCACCGCGAAGCCGTCGCCAAGCAGGAGTTGGAAAAGGTGCTGGGCAAGGCTGGGGCTACCGTCTCGGCCCGATGAGCACCTTGGTCCTGGTTCGTCACGGCCAAGCCCGCCCCTTTCAGCCCAATTCCGATTCGCTTTCGAAAACGGGAATCGAGCAAGCACGACAGCTCGGCGAGTATTGGCGCGCGCACGGCGTCACCTTCGACGAAGTCTACAGCGGCGCTCTTATGCGCCATCGCCAGACCGCGGAAGCCGCCGGATTCTCCAATTACGAAGCGCTCCCCGACTTCAACGAATACAACGCCGAAGCGATCCTGCGCGCACATCCCGATTGGACGCCGCCTACCGACAATCGCCACCTGCAAGAAATGTTCGACGTCGCGCTCCCGCAATGGATCAGCGCCAAGCTCGATGCGGCGGGCCTCGAAACCTGGACAAATTTTCACGAGCGCGTGGTTCGCGGCTTCCGCCAGATCGTCGATGCCGACAGGCCAAGCCGGCGTGTTGTGGTTTTTACCTCCGCCGGCCCGATCGGCGTCATTCTCCAGACCGTTCTGTGCGCGCCGGAACGGACTGCCATCGAGCTGCACTGGCGCATCCGTAATTGCTCGCTGACCGAACTGGTTTTTACTCGCGATCGCGTCTCGCTGGACCGTTTCAACACTACTCCCCACCTGCGCGAAGTCACTTTCCGGTAAATTTCGAGAAATTCGGATGTGTCACGTGACTTATTGCGTAAGCCATCCCGGAATCAGGTAGACTTGAAACGGTGGATATCACGAAAATGATTGCCGAGCTGCGTGCCGAGCGGGAGCGTGTCGAGCAAGCCATTTTAATGCTCGAAAGGATCGCCGCGGGTTCCGGCCCCAGGCGCGGTCGCCCGCCGGCCTGGATGACGCGTCTCAAAACTCGAGGCCGTCCCAAGGAAAGCAAAAACAAACCCAAGGCCGACTGAAGGCGCATCGGAAAAACAACCGCATTGTTTTCGCGTGGCTCGAGGATTCTGGCGATCGCCCAGCTTCCTTTCACTGCTACGGGAGCATTGTGCTTGATCGTGCGTTCCGGCGCTCGCTTCTACGCAGCGGGCAGTTCGTCGTAGCTGATTGCCGGCGCTTGGATCGCTTCGAATCCATTCAGAATCGCGTCCAATCGCTTCGTCCGCTTGCGCAGTATCTCGAGCTCTTGCAAAAAGCAGTCTTGAAGTCGTGGATTCAGCCGCAGTTTGGGAAAGAGCCGCTCCAGACGCTCTTCGCTGCTTCGCACGATCTCCAGCTCAGTGAGTACAAATCTGTCGAACGATTCATTTTTGGCGGCTGTCTGGATCATTTCGCGTAGGTCTCCGATCTCACGGAATAGGTCCTAGCAATTTCCGTTCCAGCGCTATGCCATTCTCTTATCAACCGTCTAAGAAGGCCCCAACGCAGGTGTTTGGCGGATCGGCGCCACCCGACTGATGAGCGTCGGCGCGCATTAGAAGTGACCGTCCCGAGACAAAGGTAACAGAACGTTCCGGAGACATGGGTAACACATTTTGGCTTCTGGGAGCCAAGATGTAAAACATGCC
>Ga0126371_10000833_pt1 | contig 25849 bp, 21 predicted proteins | sample PanSoiMetaPlot_4_FD_110145 | JGI IMG/M metagenome (GOLD analysis project Ga0126371, IMG submission 110145) | Tropical forest soil microbial communities from Panama - MetaG Plot_4 | ecosystem: Environmental > Terrestrial > Soil > Tropical forest > Bulk soil | place: Panama | collected 2016-02-17 | reverse complement strand
TGTTTTCCAGAACGTCTGCGTCGACCTTTACACCAATCTTGCCAAGTTAAGAAAGATCGAATCCCTGCGCTCCTGGCTGATCACGGTGGCCACCCATAAGTGCTTTCATTTCAAGAAACACCAACGCGGCGACGTGGAACTTGACGCCATGGAGCAGGAGATGGCCGAGGAGATCGCTCCTGCTCCCGAGGTGCTGCACGAAATCCAGCAGGAGCAGGCGGTTCGCGACGCCATCCAGAAACTTACCCCCAGATGCGCAGAATTGGTCCGCCTTCTATTTTTTGAGCAGCCACCGATCCCTTATAACGAGGTGGCGAAAAAACTTGGGTTGGCGACAGGTTCGATCGGTTTCATCCGCGGCCGCTGTCTGACGCGCCTGCAGAAGATCCTGGCCGAGCTGGGGTTCTGAGATGGCGCGCATTGGAAGTCCGAAGGAATTAGGCCCGTGGATTGTGCAGCTCTCTTCCATCGAGGATCAGGAGCAGCGTCGCGCCTTTCTTTGCTTACGGCCGGATGCGTTCAGCCCGGAAATTTTCAAAGAGGTCTACGGCGGCGTGATCGCCAATTTGCGCACGGACCTGCAGCGAGCGGAGCGGCTGGCTGAGGTCTGCGGCTGGATCGCGGAGCAGTTGAACGATTCTGGCATCTCGGCGCAATGCGCGCGAGCCATGGGCCACGTAATCTCGCTTCGCGGCAATTACCGCGAAGCGGTAAAAGAATACGAGCGCTCGATCGCGGGTTTTGAATCGCTGGGCCAGGATTTTGAGGCTGCTCTCAGCATCAACGGCGCTCTGCAGACCCTGATCTACGACGGACAGTATGGCCGCGCGCTCAAGCTGGCCGACCAGGCTCGTGCCGTCTTCAGCCGTCATGAAGACAGGCTGCGTCTGGCGCGTCTCGACAGCAATGTCGCCAATATCTATTACCGCCAGGACCGTTTTCAGGAAGCCGTCGACCTCTACCTCAAGGCCTACAAGGAATTTCAGGTCTGCGGCGAGCCGATGGATATTGCGGTTCTGTTGCGCAACCTCGCCGTGGCCTACATCAGCCTGAACGAGTTTTCGCTAGCCGAGGAAACCTACGAAGAGGCGCGGAAGTACTCGGAGAGTCACGGATTCCCGCTGCTGGTGGTCAAAGCGGACTACAACATCGCCTATCTGCATTATTTGCGCGGAGAATACCTGCGCGCTATCGAGCTGTATGACAAGACGCGGATCGTCTGCCGGGAATTGCAGGACTTCTATCACAAAGCCCTCTGCGATCTGGACCAATCGGAGATCTATCTCGAGCTGAACCTCTCCGAGGGTGGCACCGATCTTGCGCGCGACGCTTTCGCCGCCTTCGGCCAGCTCGGTATGCGCTATGAAGCTGCGAAGGCCGCTACCTTCTCGGCCATCGCCATCAGCCAGCAGGGACATCTCCGCCAGGCTCTGCAGATTTTCAATCAGGCGCGCAGGCTCTTCCAGGAGGAGCACAACGATCTGTGGCCCGCGCTCATCGACCTCTACAAGGCGCTGGTCCTCTACGATGCCAATCAGGACGATGAAGCCGAAGACCTGGCTTCCTCGGCACTGGAATACTTTGCTCCTTCGCACCTTCCCGCCAAGGCGGCGCTGTGCGAGTTACTGCTGGCGGCGATCGAAATTCGCAGCGGTGACAGCGACGAGGCGCGGCGCTACTGCAGCTCAGCTCTCGCCCGCCTGTTGCATGTGGAATCGCCCGCCGTTTACCAGGCATATTTCATGCTCGGTCAGGCCGAGGAGGCGGACGGAAACATCGAGCTCGCCCGCCAGGCATATGAAAAGGCTTATCGCAAGCTGGAGGATCTGCGCAGCCATCTGGGAAAAGAAGAACTCAAAATAGCATTCCTCAAGAACAAGCTCTCCGTTTTTGAAGGACTGGTGGTGACCTCGCTTGAGGCCCATTCCCGCGCGCGGGCCGAGCAGGACGCATTTGAATACATCGAGCAGGCGAAATCGCGAAGCCTGGCAGACCTGATCGCCTTCCGCGCCTCCACTTTGAGCGGCCGCGGGCCCGAGGAGTCGCCGGCGATGGCGCAATACCGCGATTTGCGGCAGAAGCTGAACTGGACCTACCACCAGATGGAACTGGTCGAGTTGAATCCGACCGAGGGTTGGCAGGAGAGAGTACAGCAGCTTCGTCAAAGGAGCCGCGAGTACGAAGATCAGCTGGTGAAGGCCTTCGCCCAGGTTCAGACCGTTGACCGCGAATTTGCCAACCTCCAGAGCGCCAAAACAATTTCAGTTGAGCAGCTACAGAAGGCGTTACCCAAAGATGCGATGTTGGTGGAGTTTTATGCTGCACGCGATACCTTCTATGCCTGCCTGGTTTCACGTGACCGTCTGAAGATCATTCCTGTTGCGCAGGTAATGCCGGTGAGGGAAAAGCTTCGCCTTTTGCAGCTGCAACTGGCGAAATTCCGCCTCGGCCCGGAGTATGTTGACCGTCTTGAGAAGCCTCTGCTCCAGGCTACGCAAGCGCATCTGGAAGAGCTGTACGAACTGCTGATCGGGCCGATTCGCGAACAGCTCATCGCAGAGCACCTGATTCTGGTTCCACATACTTTTCTGCACTATCTGCCTTTCCATGCACTGTCTGACGGGAAGCGTTACCTCATCGACGACTACTCGATTTCCTATGCTCCCAGCAGCAGCATCTTCGCTCTTTGCCAGGAAAAGCAGCCTGCGACGACTCACGGCGACACTCTGGTTCTCGCTGTGGCGGACGAGCGCGCTCCTTATATTGCCCAGGAAGGGCAATATGTGGCTGCTGCCATGGAACGGTCACGTCTGTTTGTCGGTGAGGAAGCGACGGAAGAGAGATTGCGGTCTTATGGCCCGAAGAGCCGTTTCATTCACATTGCGACTCACGGCTATTTTCGCCAGGACAACCCCATGTTTTCCTCCATCCGGCTGGGGAATTCTCTGCTAAGTCTCTTCGATTTGTATCAGTTACAATTCAACGCCGAATTAGTGACGCTCAGCGGATGCGGCACCGGTATGAATGTTGTCATTGGCGGTGACGAGCTGATCGGCCTGGTTCGCGGGCTGCTGTACGCCGGAGCGCAGAGCCTGATGGTGACTTTGTGGGAGGTCCACGATCAGAGTACGGCTGAATTCATGCGTGATTTTTACTGTTGCTATAGCAAGACGGCCAATAAAGCCCATGCGTTGAGAACTGCGGTTTTCAATTTAAGGCAAAAACGCAGTCACCCTTACTATTGGGCGGCGTTTTCCCTGGTTGGGCGATATGTGTAAAGCGGATACTTTTGTAAATTTATGTAAATTGCAGCCAGCCTATATTTTTAACCCTGCTTTCGACTCTATATGGACAGAAGCAGGCTCATCCGTCGACTGCTAAAAGGGGAACATGGACCCGGAAGCCGTGTTCCCCTTCAATTAAAGACGTGAACCAACATATGCCTCAAGCCGCGCGCCATTTCGATATAACCGAGTGGGCTGATTACGCCAGGGATGTGGTCTCGGGCGAGCAGAGAGAACAGATGGCTGCCCACCTTCGGTCTGGATGCTCCAAGTGTGAAAAACTGTACGAGCTGCTTTCGCGATTTGCGCAGGTTTGCGCACGCGAAAGTTCATACGAGATTCCCAGGCATGCTGAACAGTCAGTAAAGAGTTTTGCGGGTCTGGGCAAAGAGCCTCGTCGTTCCCCGCTGGAGCGCCTCTGGGCGAGTCTGGTGTTTGACAGCCGGAACGATCCTCTCCCAGTCGGGGTGCGCGGAACTCACCAAATCAGCCGCCACGTTCTGTATCAGGCGGGCGAGTATTCTGTCGACCTGCGGTTCGAACACGAGAAAGGCTCTGCCAGCATGGTCCTGGTAGGCCAGATCGCGAATCAAACCGCGCCGGAAGACCCACTGGCCAATCTCCCTGTGATTCTGTTGTCGGGCGACCGCGAAGTAAGTCGGTCCATCAGTAATCATTTTGGCGAATTCCAGATGGAGTACGTACCGGAAAGCGATCTACGCTTGCTGGTCCCCATGGAATCCCGCGGACAGGAGCTGGAAGTCGCGCTGGGCCACGAACCGCAAGCTTGAGCCGGCGCTGACTGGGCAATGTCAATTCAAAAGAAACTGCGCTTCTGGAGCATCATAGCTGCGCTGCTGCTGTCTGCCCTTACTGCGGCAGCTCAGAGCAACTATGTTCTTACACTCCCCTCCACCGTAGATCCGGATGGCTTTGCCGTCACTCACAACCTCACGCTGGTAAAGGAAATTCACAGCGGTAATAACTGTGTCTATCTGGTCTCCTCGACTTCGCTCAATGTCAGCGCGACCGAAACAGAAGTCGACACCGATCTCAGGGTCAGCGGCTTTGAGCCCGAGGTCGTGACACATCTGCCGGAGCTGAATGGTCTTACTCAGGCAACTCTGACGCAATCGACTTCTGGCATTCTCGAGTCGCTCGTTGGGCGCACTCTGGTCACTTTTTTTGGCAGCACGGTTCCCAGCAATTATCTCAGTCAGCCCGCCACAAGCGTCACGCGTTTGGGCGACGCCAGGACGGCAACGAATCTCACCGGCGCCGGCGTTGTCGCCATCATTGATACGGGAGTCGATCCCACGCATCCGGCATTGAGTGCTGTTCTTATACCAGGATTCAATTTCACGACAGGCACCGTCGATACTTCCGAGCTGAATGATCTTCCTGCGCAGACAGCCGCGTCACTGGCACAGTCGACCAGCGGGATTCTGGAAGCGCAGAATGTAGTGGTCATGAATCCGGCGACCGGCGCGATCCTTGACCAATCGACGTCGGGAATTCTTGAAGGCGTTGCGCCCCAGGAATTCGGCCACGGAACCATGGTCGCGGGTGTTGTCCACCTGGTTGCTCCCACTGCGAAGATCATGCCGCTGAAAGCATTCCTGTCGGACGGCACTTCCAATCTGTCCGACATCATCAACGCCATCTACTACGCTGCAGACAATGGCGCCAATGTGATCAGCATGAGTTTCAGCATGCCGACTGCGTCGCCGGCTCTGCAGACCGCAATTCAATACGCCTTGGGGAAGAATGTAACTGTTGTTGCCGCTGCGGGTAATGATGGTGTGAAAGCACTGGTCTATCCAGCCAGCTTCGGCGGAGTTGCGGGCGTCGGTTCCACCAGCAACACCGATGTAAGAAGCACCTTCTCCAATTATGGCTCCGGAGTCACCATGTTTGCGGCGCCAGGCGAAGGCGTTATTACCACCTATCCAGGATCAAACTACGCAGCCGCTTGGGGAACATCATTCTCCACGCCCTTCGTGGCTGGCGCGGCTACGCTGGTTCTGCAGGCTCGTCCGGCGAGCAAGCCTGGCGATGTTGCCAATGCGCTTTCCAAAGCAAAGCAGATCAGCGATATGGGTTACGGCCGGATCGATCTCTATCAGGCCCTCACCACGCTGGTCGGGAGCAGCTCTGGTACATCTGGCACTTCTGGTGGTTCCGGTACGAGCGGCAGCACCAGCGGTGGGCCACCTCAGTAATCTCTTACCCTTTTCTGATAAGGGCAAATCTTTATTAGGGTCTCTAATTTCTAAGACTCGATTTGCCCTTGAGTCCGTCCTCTTTTTGCACGAAACTGTTCGCCCTGCATTCGTTAATAGTTTCACCTTAGAGCCGACTGAGAGCGACCCGCCCGACACGCTGTAAACCCTAGCTAATTAAGGGTTTGCAGTCACATCCCAACTCGCTCCACAGCCGTTACTTCGGTGCCAGTGGAGGGAATCTGACTTGCCAGTCAAAAGCAGTTCCACTCGTACGCCAGCTCGGGTCTTAACAAATACCCGAAACAATGGCTATACTAACGGCGATTTCGGGCAAGCACGACCAGTTCCGCGTACGAGGTGCGGGCCTCTCGCCGAACGCAAAGACGGACGGATCGACGGACAGAGGTAGTGTTGCTATGTTGACTGGAAGAATGCTGAAAAGCATTTTCTACAGCTTGCTCTTGTGTTCATGTCTCCCCCTGTTGGGACAGGGTGGAAAGTTTGTTCTCACCACCGCGCCTTCCAACGTTCAAAATGCCTGCGGCAATCACGGGCTGCAGCAGGTTTCTACGATCTGGAACAATTCCACAACCGGCGTTTATCTGGTTTCTTCTGCATCAACTCCTGATCCAAAGATTGCAACCGATGTAACGATCCTCAGTTTCGAGCCGAACCAGAACCTGGGCGTTCCCGAACTTTCCGGCGCGACCACCGCGAGCCTGGTGCAATCGACCTCCGGCATTCTGGAGACGCTGCCGGGCCGCTCGATCGTCAGCTACTTTGGAGCGAACGTTCCCAGCAACTACGTGCAGCAGCCGGCCACCGCGATCGTCAATCTCGCGCAGGCGCAGGCGCTGAAACTGAGCGGCTCGGGTATCACGGTTGCCATCATCGACACCGGTGTTGATCCTAATCATCCTGCGCTGCGGAGCGCGCTCACTAACGGATTCGATTTCACGCGCAACCAGGGCGGCCAGGCATCGGAACTTCTCGACCTCGATCCGACTACTCAGGCATCGCTGGTTCAGTCGACATCAGGCATTCTCGAAGGGCAGAACGTGGTGCAGATGAACTCGTTCATCGCCGCGATTCTCACTCAGTCGACTTCCGGCATCCTTGAAGGCAACGTGCCCAAGACCTTCGGACACGGCACGATGACTGCCGGCATCGTGCACCTGATTGCTCCTGGAGCGAGGATCATGCCGCTCAAGGCGTTCAGTGCCGACGGCAGCTCCGATCTGTTCAACATTCTCCGCGCCATCTATTACGCGGCCGATAACGGCGCCAATGTGATCAGCATGAGCTTTGAAATTCCGGCATCTTCGCCGGGATTGCAGAATGCGATCCAGTACGCGCTCAACAAGAATGTCACCGTCGTTGCCGCCTCCGGCAATGACGGCGGGCAGGTGCTGGTCTATCCGGCGGCTTACAACCTGGTTGTGGGAGTCGGCTCCACGAGCAATACCGACGCGAGGAGTTCCTTCACGAACTTCGGGACGAACTCGGTCTTTGCTGCGGCGCCGGGCGAAGGCGTAATCACGACTTATCCTGGCAACAACAATTACGCGGCGGGATGGGGAACATCCTTCAGTACGCCCATCGTCGCCGGCGAAGCTGCGCTGATCCTGCAGGCGAAACCGGGGTATCATCCCGGCGATGTGGCAAACGGAATCTCGCGCGGCGTTCTCGTACAAATGATGGGCCACGGCCGAGTCGACTTCTGTCAGGCCCTGGGCAGCATCGGCATCGGCTTCACCTGCAGCACCGGTACCTCGGGAACCAGTGGAGGCAGTGGAACGAGCGGAACCAGCGGCAGCACGTCCGGCGGCTCGGCTCCGTAAATCCGATTGCCTTCGATCAAATCCAAAGGCCCTGCGAGAAGCAGGGCCTTTGTTAATCTTGCGATTAGCAATTGGCAATCAGCAATTGGTTCTTAACTTGTGTCTTGCGGGCAACAGGTATTCGGCAGCCAAGCATGCCAACGTCTGCTTTAGCTGAGCTAATTACTAAGTACTAATTGCTCCTTCCCCTCACATCCTCGCGTACCGCTTGAAGAAACTGTCCGCCTTCCATTGCGGACGCTTCTCCTCATTTGCAACGCGCAGCATCAACGCACGAACAATGTCCTCGTACTTGGCGGCGGCGCTCAGATCCACCGGCTGGTCGAGATCGTCGGACGGCGCGTGATAGCGGTTCGTCAGCCAGTCTTTAAATATCTGCTGCTGCGGCGATCCCATTTCGAATCCCACTTTCATCGCCAACGCGGGCACGCCATGCCGGATGAAATTGTACTGGTCGCTGCGAATGAACGAATTGCGCTGCGGCTCGGGATCGGCCTGAGCGCGCACTCCAAACGACTGTGCTACGTCGCGCGCTTCATCGCCCAGGTCGGATTCCGCCAGCCCGTACACCGTCAGGATGTTCAGCGGCACGATGGGCAGAAACATGTCGATGTTGATGTTGGCCGCCATCGATCCCGGCTTCACCGTCGGGTGCGACGTGAAGTAGCGCGATCCCAGCAACCCTTTTTCCTCGCTGGTGAGGAACAGGAACAGCAGCGACCGTTTCGGGCGTTCCTTTGACTTGCTGAGCGAAGCCGCCACGTCCAGCAGCACCGCATCGCCCGAGGCATTGTCCATCGCACCGTTGTAGATGCGGTCGCCCTTGATCGGCTCGCCGATTCCGATGTGATCGATGTGCGCGGAAAGCACTACGTATTCGCTCTTCAACCGCGGATCGCTGCCCGGCAGCTGCGCAACCACGTTGGCCGATTCAACTTCCTTTTTGGTCACCATCGCCCTGGCCTTGATTGAGACGGCCAGAGGGAAGCGCGGAAGCTGCTTACGCTGCTTCGCAACCTCCAGGATCTCCTGCCAGCTGTGGCCTGAATTTTCCAGCAGCTTGTCCGCGTGCTCCGGGTTCCAGGCGACCGCCAGCTTCTGCCCGGCAGTCTCGTCGAATTCCGCGCCTTTCAGCGCCATGCTGGGATGGGCGCGATTGGCCGAGATGCGCGACCATGGAATATCCATGGAGTTCGGATTCAGAATGGTGATTGTCCCTACGGCTCCGGCCTTCTTCAGCGCCTTCCATCGCTCTCCGGCCGACGAGTAGTGCGACGCCAGCGCTCCGGGAATTTCTTCCGGCGATCCTGCAAGCATCACCGCGACTTTGCCTTCGAGATCAAGGCCCTCAAGATCGTTGTACCCTTTTTCCGGGACCGACAGTCCGTATCCCACAAATACCAGCGGAGCATCCACCGCCGGCGCAAGATCCACGCGTGTAGAGAAGATGGCGTCATCGCCCAGCTTGAGCTGCTTGACGGCATCTTTCCCGGCCAGCGCGAGGCTGGATTCAGACTCCACAATCTTTCGCTGCTCGAACTGCACTCGCTGGTAGAAGCCCTCCGAGCCCGCCGGCTGCAGGCCGTCATGCTTCAGCTGGTCCACCACCCATGCTTCCGCGCGCTTGAGCGCCGGACTTCCGGTCTCGCGGCCTTCCATATTGTCGTCAGCCAGCACTTTCACGTATCCCCACCAGCTCTGGCCGTTGAAATGAGACGACGAGCTCGTAGTGCTCTTCGGATCCGCGATGCCACTGGCATCCGGCGACGATCCGAGAACCGATGTCGCCTGGGGCTGGACGTTAGACGGCTGTTGGGAGGTTAGAGTCGAAAATGCAATGGTGCAGACGCAAAGAAACAGAAAGATTTTGGGCATAGCGGCTGGTAGTCCTTCCTCAAAACCACAAAGAGAGCCCCGCGCGGCGGCAGCCCTTCATGATCGGCTGGCGAATGGTTCCCCGGAACAGGGCTGTAAGCATATCAGTAGTGGGTCAGTTTGAAAAACTGAGCCACGAGCATTGGAAGCGTCTAGCGTCCCGCTTGCCGGGACGCGTGCCTTTAGGCAGACGTTCTTCGCGCAGCGATGAATACGCGACGAATCCAACCCACTGCCGCGAGCAGGGAGCTACTCCTGAATTGTTCTCGGCGCAACTATACTGAATTCGCCTCTTGGGGGTGAATGTGAGTCGCAAGAGATCGTGGGCGTGGTCAGCTCGTTATTGGCGCATCGTGCCGGCCAGCTCGAAAGTGGTTTTATTCGCTGCGATCTTTTTATTGTTTGCGGCAGTGGGTCTGGTAAATAGCTTCTTCGGCGACACCTGGTTGCACCTGCGCTGGGCCATGCTGGCGGCGGTGGTTACGGGCATTTTCTCCATGTCATGGGCCTACGCGGCTATGCGCCGGATCATCTGGCTGATGTTTGTTCTGGCGGCATTACAGTTTGTCGTCTTCTCGCTGATGAGCACCTTAATGAACCGCTACTCGCGTCCCATTACGCCCGACCACATCACTTTCGCCGCTACTCAGGCACGCCTTCGGATCGAGGGCGTAGTCCTGATCATTTCCATTGTCGCCAGTTACGTGCTCATACTGGTTTTCATAAGCAAGGAAGGCAGGCGCGTCTTCGGCCCCGTAACAGAGGTGGAGCTTGCGCGTGAAGTCCACCAGCAGCTTGTGCCCGAGATAGCGCAGACTATCGGGCCTTTTGAGATTTACGGCATCTCCCTGCCCAGCGGCCAGGTAGGCGGCGATCTGGTGGATATCGTCGAGGCCGACGGCAGCTGGATGGCCTTCGTGGCCGATGTTTCCGGTCATGGCGTACCGGCGGGAATGATCATGGCCCTGGTCAAGAGCGCACTATATATGGGAGCACAGGAGGCGCATTCGCTCCCCGCTCTCCTCACTCATTTGAACCGCGTGCTGAAACGTATCCTCCCGCCCAATGCATTCGTGACTTTTGCGTGCGTTCTCGGCACATCAGATTCCCAGATGCAGTTTTCTCTCGCCGGCCATTACCCGATTCTGCATTACCGCCGAAGCGCCGGTGTGGTCGATGAGTTGACCGTCTCCAACCCGCCGCTTGCCGTCTTTGCCGATACGGACTTCAGCACATCATCCCTCATGTGTGAACAAGGAGATGTTCTGGCCATTGTGACTGACGGTTTGATCGAGGCCGCCAATTCACGTGGCGATGAACTTGGTTTGAGTCCGCTTGAGACAATCCTCTTGCAGTCCGGTGAGCGTCCGCTTCCCGAAGTCGCTCGCGCTTTGCGGGCCGCCGCTCTCAGGCAAGGCGCTCAGGCCGACGATCAGACCGTGCTTCTGGTGCGCAGAACTTCTGCAAAGCTTGAGCCAAGAGCCAACAGCCTCCCTGCTCACCTTCCTTCCCTTTGACCGTCTAGGAGAGAGTGCGCTATATTCCTAGACCGTCTGGGAAAAGGTGAAAATGTCCCAACTTGAACTGCTCCAAGGAACGCTCGACATGCTGATCCTGAAAGCGATTTCTCTTGGGCCGCTGCACGGATATGGAGTTTTGCTGCGAATCCAGCAGATTTCCGGGGAGAGGCTCAAGATCGAGCAGGGCTCGCTCTATCCCGCTCTTTACCGGCTCGAAGCGCAGGGATGGATTGCCGGCGATTGGGGCGAATCGGAGAACAACCGCCGGGCCAAGTATTACCGCTTGACCGCCGCAGGCAAGAAGCGTCTGGAGGCGGAAACGACGAAATGGAACGAGATGGCCGACGTCATCGCCGGCATCCTGGCGGCTGCGCGCGGCCAAGCCTGAGCCGCGGCAGTTGGTAAACCGTTCCCGATCCGGAGGAGATCATGACCTGGCTCAGGCGTCTTCGCTCATCGATTCGCAGCGTCGTTCACCGGCGCGATTTCGAACAGCAGATGAACGACGAGCTTCGCTTTCACATCGAGAGCTACGTCGAAGATCTTGTCCGCGGAGGGATGCCGCGCGAGCAAGCCGTGCGGCAGGCGCGGATCGAGTTCGGAGCCCTGGAAGCGAAGAAGGAAGACTGCAGGTCCTCGGTTGGGCTGCGCTTGTGGGAGGAACTGCGGTCAGACGTTCGCTACTCGGTTCGTCTTTTCCGCAAAAGCCCCGGATTCGCGGTGGTCGCGATCACCACCCTGGCGCTCGGCATAGGGGCGAACACCGCCATTTTCAGCCTGATCGATGCCGTGATGCTGCGGCTTCTGCCGGTCCAAAAACCGCAGGAGCTCTATACGCTGATGGTGGACGAGGAACCTCGCCACTGGATCAACGATACATTTACCAATACTTTGTGGGAGTCTCTGCGCGACCGCCAGGACGTATTTTCCTCGATGCTGGCCTGGAACGGCCCGGAGGAGTTTGATTTAGCACAAGGTGGCGCCGTGCAGAACGTTGGCGGCCTGTTCGTGAGCGGCGGATACTTCACCACGCTTGGTATCGCGCCCGCCGCCGGTCGTCTGTTCTCGGCTGCTGATGATCAACGCGGCTGCGCTCCCCTGGCGGTATTGAGTTACGGCTTCTGGCAATCGCATTTCGGCGGCGCCCCCAGCGCCATCGGCAGCTCGGTTTCGCTTCGAGGACATCCATTCCAGATCATCGGGGTTGTGCCGTCCAGATTTCATGGTATTGCGGTCGGCAAGGATTTTGACATCGCGATCCCGCTCTGTGCTTCGGCGCCCTTCGACGCACGCAATCTCGACAGCCGCGGCCGTTGGTGGCTTGCGGTGATAGGCCGCCTTAAGCCGGGAATTGCCTTCGATCAGTTGAAGGCCCGGCTTGAAGTCCTGTCAAAGCCGGTGATGACTGACGGAATGCCACCGGACAATCCCGCGGAACAACGACATTTCCTTGCCACGAAGCTTGTCGCCGTTCCAGTTTCGCAGGGACCGTCCCATCTGCGAGAAAACTTCGGCCGGCCGCTGACCATACTCATGCTGATGGTCGCGCTGGTGCTGCTGATTGCATGTGCCAACATCACCAGCCTCATGCTGGCGAAGAACACGATGCGCGCAAAAGAGATCGCCATTCGCAAGGCCCTGGGAGCCACGCGCCCCCGCATCGTGCGTCAATTGGTGACCGAGTCCGTGCTTCTGTCCTTACTGGGCGCAGGCATTGGAGTCTTCTTTGCGCGATGGGGCAGCGCCGTGATCGTTCGCAACCTCTCGACGGGCCGCGATCCGGTTTTCGTCGACGTGTCTCTCAATGCGCGCGTTCTGGCATTTACCGCGGCTGCCGCGGTGCTGACAGGAATCGTTATGGGCGTGCTGCCGGCAATGCGCTCCAGTGGGATCGCGCTGATCGAGGCAATGAAGGCGAACGATGCCGCAGGAGGTGGACTGCCTTCTCGCTTCAAGCTAGGGCGCTGGATCGTCGCCGGGCAGGTAGCTCTCTCGCTTGTGCTGCTGATCGGAGGCGGCCTGCTGGTGCGGACCTTCGTGAAACTTTTACAGACCGATTTTGGATTCGATCCGCATCATGTGCTCGTCGTCAGTGCCAAGCGTCCCTGGTGGGCCGGGGACGACGCCAAAATCCCGGCCGAGCAGCGCACCGTTGTCTATAACGAAATCGCGGAGCGTTTGCGGCAGCTTCCAGGTGTGACTTCAGTCTCAAGATCATTCACCGAGCCGATGGGCGATGACAATTGGGGAGATGGGATTCAGCCCGACACCGCGAGCCACACGCTCCCCGACCAGATCTGGTTCAACTTCGTTACGCCTGAATACTTCGCCACCATGCGGACACCAGTGTTCGCGGGTCGCAATTTCAGCAACGACGACACCCGCGCATCGCCCCCGGTGGCAGTCATCAGTGAAAGCCTGGCGCGCAGGATGTTTGCCGGGGTCAACCCGATCGGCAGGCGATTGCGGCGCAGTGATTACCATGGACCGCAGGCCTGGCTGACCATCGTTGGCGTGGTGAAAGATTCGAAATACTTGAACGTCCAGGAGGAGACGCAGCTGATTGTTTTCGCCCCGGTTGCCCAGGCATTCGAGGGAGTTGAGGCTGATGACTTCGAGTTGCGCACCGCCGTCGCACCGGAAACCCTGATTTCCCCTGCGCTGGTCACAGTCGAGAAAGTTAGCCCCGGGCTGTCCCTTACGTTCCGGACAATTGCCGAGCGGGTCGATGACGATCTTGCTCAGCAGCGGCTGATGGCCACTTTAGCCGGTTTCTTCGGCGGGCTGGCGCTGGTGCTCGCGATGATTGGACTCTACGGCGTTATCAGCTACACCGTGACCCAGCGGAAAGTTGAATTTGGCATCCGCATGGCATTGGGTGCTCAGCCGGATTCTATCCTTCGTCTGGTGATGCGAGACGTCGCGCTGGTGCTTGCTATAGGAATCCTGGCTGGGCTCGTGGTGTCGCTCGCCTCGGTCCGGATTCTGCAGCAAATGCTGTTCGGGCTCGCCGCTCGAGACCCCATCACGATCGTTGTCTCGGCTGCTCTGCTGACTGCGACCGCGTTGGTGGCCGGATACCTGCCCGCCCGCCGTGCATCGCGCGTCAATCCCCTGGCGGCTCTGCGTTATGAGTAGCCGTTACAAAAAATCAGGGCCGGCTCTCACCGGCCCTCGATGCTGAGCTCGAACTACGCTGTCTTCCGCTGCGCCTGTTGCGCGTAGAATGCCTGCGCGCGCTTTTCGATATCTTCCGGTTTCACGTCTTCCACGTGCGTCATCACACTCCAGACGTGGCCGAAAGGATCGGTGAAGCTGCCGAAGCGGTCGCCCCAGAACATGTCGGCAACCGGCATGGTCTCTTTGCCGCCGGCGGCAATCGCTTGCTGGAAGACCTGGTCTACGTTAGGAACGTAAATGTTCAAGCCGCCAGTGGTCCCGCCCAGCGACTGCGGCGACTTGGTGACTCCCATTCCGGGAAATTCGTCGGAGATGAAGATCACCGAGTCTCCGATCTTCAGCTCGGCATGGCCGATCTTTCCTCCGGGAGCTGCCATGCGGAACAGTTCCTGGGCGCCGAGCGCTTTCTTGTAAAAGTCGATGGCTTTGGCTGCATCTTTCACGATCAGGCTGGGGGTGACGGTATGAAAGTTCTCAGGAATCGGTCTTGTAGGCATAGCTTCGTCTCCTTTGCTTGTTTTTATGATGATGCCCCGAGTCGGGGCCCCTGGGTAGACGTTGCCGGCAGGAGGGCAACATCTCTTTATTTTACGCGCCGGACGGCCTGTCGGAGTTGAAGGAACGGTAAAAAATTGAAAGCCGGATTCCGCGCTATTCTGATCAGCGTTCATCAGCGTGCTCAGCGGCAAGGCTTTTGGTTTTCCGATCTCGCGCGATGTCGCCGCGATGTCGGCGATTCCTCTAAGTTTTCCCGGCCTTCAATCTCAATCCCGCTCGCTCTTCCAGCAGCGTGATGGTCGCCGCGTAGTCGAGCTCATCCATCCCGGCCTTGCTGGCTTCTTCGTAGATTTCGTCGATCTTGTGCAGCCCGGGCAGATCGACGCCGTTTTCCTTCGCCGCGTCCATCATCAGGTGCATGTCTTTGTGCATGAGCTTCAGCGGGAAGTTGGGTGAGTAGTCCTGGTTGAGGATGAACGGCTGCTTGTATTCGGCCACTCCGGAGCGGATCATCGATGAGCCGATCAGCTCGAACATTTTTTCCGCCGGAACGCCCAGCTTCTTCGCCAGCGTCAAGCTCTCGCACAGGCCTTCGTAGATGAAGACAATGTTCATGTTCTGCGCCAGCTTGGCAGAAAGCCCTTTGCCGTTGTCGCCCATGTGGATCACTTTCTTTCCCATGGCTCGCAACAGCGGCTCCACGCGCTCGATATTTGCAGGATTGCCGCCGATCATAAAGATCAGCTGCCCGCTTTCTGCGGCGACCTTCGACCCCGTGACCGGCGCATCGAGAAATTCACAGCCGTGCGCATTCAGTCCTTCCATGAATCCCAGGCTGGCCGAAGGCGAGATGGTGCTGGAATCCACCACGATCGTCCCGCCGCTCAGCCCTTCAATCGCGCCGTTCGGCCCGAAGAGCACATGCTGTACCGCTTTGGTATCGGAGACACAGATCCACACTGCCTCCTGGTTTTTCGCCCCCTCAGCCGGGTTGGGCGCAGTAGTTGCGCCCGGAACATCTTTGCCGGGAGTGCGGTTCCAGACTGTTACTTCGTGTCCGGCTTTGACCAGATTCATGGCCATCGGCCGGCCCATGATTCCCATTCCTAGAAAGGCTACGCGCATATGTCTTGGAATTAGAAATTTAGGCAGGTGATCGCGTCAAGGGGGCAGTCGTGAAATTAAGCTGTCTGATGTTAGACGAGCATGTTTACGCAGACTTCAGTTCCCGCGGATCGCCGAACAGAGAGCGCGCCAGGTCGAGAAGTTCCTGCGGTTCGTAGCTTGAGACGTGATGGTCCACGTTCTCGAATCGCAACTCATGACGTGGTGTGATGACGATGAGCGTGAGTTTCGGCTTGCGCCGTCGGATGTCGTCAATCACGTTCTGGCACTGTGACCCACAGATCGTCGCGTGAAGAACCATTGCATTGACCTGGGGAAATTTGTTCACCAGCTCCAGGGCTTCTTCCAGAGAGTATGCGGTGAGCACATTGAATTTCGCGGTCTCCAGCACCAGCTTGCGCGCGGAGAGGCCGTCAGGAGGTTCGATTTCAGCAATCAGGAAGGTCGGTCGAATCACAGCTTTAAGATTTAGATGAGAATTGGCGTGTCCTGTTGCTCCGCGCGCCGCGTTCGCGGTGATACAATTTTTTGTTCAGCAAAGGATCCGCCATGGCCCAGCTTTCTACTCCGGTAGCCGCTCCCGCGCCTCAACCTCTGGTCGCACTCACGGAAGACGAGCAGCTGTTTCGCGACAATATCCGCCAGTTTGCCGAGGAGAGCATCCGTCCCAAGGTCCGCGAAATGGACGAAAAGGCTGTTTTCGACCATAGCCTGATCGACCAGTTTTTTCAGCTCGGCATCATGGGAATCGAGGTTCCCGAGCAGTTCGGCGGCGCCGCCGGCAAATTCTTCGAATCGATTCTGGCGGTGGAGGAAATCTCGAAAGTCGATCCTTCGGCCGGGGTCATTGTCGATGTGCAGAACACGCTGGTGAACAACGCGCTGCTGCGCTGGGGGAATGACGAGCAGAAGCGCCGCTATTTGCCCCAGATGGCCAGCAACACCGTCGGCGCCTACGCTCTGAGCGAAGCCGGGTCGGGATCTGACGCCTTCGCCATGCAGACTCGCGCCCAGCAAAAGGGAAGCGAGTACATCCTCAATGGACGCAAGCTGTGGATCACCAACGCCAAAGAAGCCGGCCTCTTCGTGCTCTTTGCCACTCTCGATCCCTCAGCGGGCTACAAAGGAATCACTGCTTTTGTCGTGGAGAAAGGCTTTTCCGGCTTCAGCGTGGGCAAGAAAGAGGACAAGCTTGGAATCCGTGCTTCTTCGACCTGCGAGCTGATTCTTGAGGACTGCCGCGTACCCAGGGAGAACGTTCTGGGAGAGACCGGTAAAGGTTACAAGATTGCCATTGAAACGTTGAACGAAGGCCGCATCGGCATCGGCGCGCAGATGCTCGGGCTGGCGCGCGGCGCCTGGGAGTACGCTGCCAGGTACTCGCAGGAACGCAAGCAGTTCGGGAAATCCATCTCCGAATTCCAGGGGATTCAGTTCCAGATTGCCCAGATGGCTACGGAGATCGAAGCCGTGCGCATGATGGTCTATAACGCGGCGCGCATGAAAGACGCTGGAATGAACTTCGTCAAAGAAGCTGCCATGACCAAGTTGTTCGCTTCACAGGTGGCTGAACGCGTGGCTTCGCTCGCTGTGGAAATCTACGGGGGGTACGGTTTCACCAAGGATTATCCTGTGGAAAAGTATTTCCGCGATGCCAAAATCGGGAAAATTTACGAAGGCACGTCCAACATGCAGCTGCAGACCATCGCCAAAATGGTCCTGCCCGGCAAATAGCCACCAAGCCGTGAGAGAGATGTAACTGTCGATGAATCAGTAGCTTGCGACTGGTTACTTATGGGTTACTAGTTGCACATTGTCTCCCGCATGAAGCTGGTTTAAACTACCGCCATTCTGGAGTCTCGTCATCCCCAGGCGCCGTAGGAAAAGCAGGAGCTAACTGTGGCACAGGACCCGCAGAGGGAACTGCAGGATCTCACGACCGTACACACTTTTTATCTTGGCCTGCTGGAAAAAGGTCTGGGACATCGTATACCCACGCCTGCCGAGGTTAAGAGTTCGGGTGACAGGCCGGAGGATTCTGCCCAGCTTGCGGATAACCTGAAGCTCTGGCTTGACTTGCTCGATTTTGCCATCACTCCGCCTTCCTTGCGCGATGCGTTGCGTACTACATCGGGATTCGAAACCGCCCACGCGCTGCTGAGATACTTTGTCCGCAAGAAGTCGGTCCGCTCCGGCGATCGCGATAAAACCGATTGCGTCATCACGCATCTGTTCCGCAATCCTCCTCAGGCCGACCCGGCTCTCTGGCAGCGCCCGGAGGTCGACAGCTCGTACTACTTCATCTCCCAGGCTGCGCTCGCTTTTGAAGGCGAGCTTTACCGCGTCCTCGGCGATGTGGAATACGATTCCATGACTCAGGAGCAGGTCCATCTTCTGCAGGAGTTCGAATACCTCTACCAGGAGCTGGAAGAGTTTCGCCACTTCGACCAAATCATGGATTCAGGCATGGTGCAGCGAGTGCGCGAGATGAAGCAATCGCTCTCCAAGGCTTTTTACCATCCTGATTCGCTGGCGCATCTGGCGGCATGGAATGACGTGTTCGGCCGCAAGTTTGATGACCTGTTCCATGATGCCGCCAAACAGATCAAAACTTTCGCTGAGAACGTGCAGCGCGAGGGCGGCAGCATCCTGGCCCGGGTCGAAGGCGATATCACCGTCAAGCAGTTAAGCGAGCTTTCGCCTGAAGAACTGATGGCGGAGGATTACGAGTACGCTCAGGACGAGTTCCGCAAGGTCTCCAAGTTCAAGAAAGCTGTAGACAGCAAACGTCCGGTGCGAATCGCCGCTCCGGCTCCGCCGCGCCCCGCTCCATCTCAGCCTGCGCCGGAACCGCCGCCAGCGCCCCGGCCTCTGATTCCCACTGGGCCCGATGCAGGTCCGCCGCAGCCGGCTGCGAGTGCGCCTCCTGCTCCCCGTCCGCAACCATCCGCGCCGCTCAAGGTGCAGGCTGAAGTTCTCGCAGTCCCTCCTTCCCAGGCGGTGCAGAACGCTGTGCAGGAAGGCAAGATCCACAGTGCGCGTGAGTCGATCAAAGAGCACGTGAGGACGGCCGATTCGCGAATCGCGGCTGTGGTCCCGATCAAAAAGACCAAGATCACGCTATCCCCGGCGGAGATCGAGGCATTCAAGGCTGATTATCAGAGCGAAAAAAGCTTTCGTGCGGATTACGCCGCCATCATGATGACGATCGTCGCTTATCTCTCGCGGATGATCGTCGAAGTGGATGAGTACAACCAGAAAGCGGGCTCCGCCTACCTTTGGAAGCCGCACGCTGACGCTCTGGGTTATCTGCTTACCACACTTGAACGTCTCAGCATGGAAGCTGAGCAGATCATGGCGATCGCTCGCGCTCGCGGGCTCTCCGACAAAGCCGCTGCTCTTGGCGCGTCACTCGATAAACTTCGCGACTATGGCAAGACCGTTTCCCAGACACTCCAGGCCGCCGACCAGCAGCCGAAATAACCGAACTGCATTCTCATTCTTTCTGCAGTCGCCGTACTGGCACACAATGTCAGCCCTTTGGTTCCGGCACGAACTGATAGCCCAGTCCACGTACCGTGAGCAGATGACGCGGCGTCGCCGGATCGGCTTCAATGTAGCGCCGGAGCCGCACGATGAAATTGTCGATGGCGCGCGTGTCAGTGTCTTCCTTCAATCCCCAAACCTGATCGAGAATCTCTTTGCGTGAAACCGGGCGTCCGGCCTTACCAATGAGATATCGCAGAAGCTCCATCTCCATCAGCGTGAGCTGAAAAGTCTCTTTGCGATTTACCAGTTGCAGCGTTTGGAAATCGACTTTCTTTCCTGCAAAGCTGAAGGAGGTCTCTGCAGCCGTGCTGGCCTGAGTCGGTGCTCCATTCTCGGTCTGGGCCCACTGCTTCCGACGCAGCAGGCCGCTGATCCGCGCAATCAGTATGTCCAGATTGAATGGCTTGGGCAGGTAATCGTCGGCGCCGCACTCAAATCCCTTGAGCACGTCCTCTGGGCGGCCACGCGCTGTAAGCATCAGTAGCGGGATAAAGTTCTGCGATTCCCGCAACTCTCTCGCGACTGTAAATCCATCTTTTCCCGGCAGCATCACATCGAGCACGAGCAGGTCATAGGCTTTGCGATCGGCGAGCAGCTTCTTGAGCGCATCTTCCCCTTTTTCCATCAACTCCACGGAATGGCCTTCGGCTTCCAGATTGAAGCGCAGACCTCTCGCGATATGGGTTTCGTCCTCTACCACCAGGATGCGGCTCATGCGTGATACACCCTCGGCAGGCGAATGGTAAAAGTACTGCCGCGTCCTTCGCCTTCGCTTTCGGCAAAGGCTTCCCCTCCATGACGCCGCACAATCGATCGCACGATGAATAATCCCAGCCCGGTTCCTTTTACCTGGCCGGTTGCGCCGTTGGGAACGCGATAAAAACGCTTGAATATGCGCTTGAGATCGGAGTGGGGAATGCCCAGTCCGTTATCGCTTACGCGAAGCAGCACAGTGTCGAGATCGGGAGTGAGCACGTTCACCACGATTTCGCGCTGCGGGCCCGAATATTTGACCGCGTTCTCCAGAAGGTTGGCGACCGCCGTCCGCAGCTCCTCCTGGTTGCCAAGAAGTGTGATGGGACCGTCCGGCCTCGAGCCGAAGTGCAGTGCTTGCGGCTCCAATCCGTGCCGCAGACGCGCAAGCTCCACGCTCTGTTCCACGATGCTCCAAAAATCGAGGTCCTGCCAATTCCTGCGGTGCGCACGCTGGCGCACCTCGCCGGCTTTCAAGACCTGCTCTACAGTTCCAAGCAAGCGGTCTGTATCTTCCAGCATCAGGCGATAAAAGTCGCGCCGCTGCGAATCGTCGACGGTGCGCCGCTCCAGCGTTTCCAGGTAGAGCCGGATCGAGGTGATCGGAGTCTTCAGCTCGTGAGTGACGGCGTTCAAAAAGCTGTCCTGCTGCTCATTGCGGCGCACCTCGCGCACCAGGAAAATCGTATTGACTACCAGACCAGCAATGATGATGACGAAGAAAACGACTCCTAATACCAGCAGGCCCACGCGACGCCAGTTCAAAACGATCCAGCTGACGTTCAGTGCAATGGCAGCTCCCACCAGGCAGGAACCCAGCGTGATGAAAAAAGCGATCGTCTTGGCGCGGCTCGTGATGCGCATCGGACCAAGACGATTTTAGTGGATTGCCGGGTGGAGCAGAAGGCTCTTAACAGCATGGACGTGAACAGAGAAGAGAGCTTGAGCGTAGTCGAAAATCGCTGGCCTAAGGGTTTGGCTAATTGCTAATTACTAATTGCTGTTTTCAATCATCCCCGCTCGCGGCCTGCGCGATCTGTTCAACCGGCACATGGACGCCGGGCGCAATTTTCTTTTTCTCCATAGATTCAAGGCGAGGCAGTTTGACGTCCCATACCAGGCCGAGCATCTCCAGCGCCTTGATGCCGTACCAGTTGAAGTCGATCTCATACCAGGTAAGTCCATGGCGCGCCGACTGCGGATGCGCATGATGATTGTTGTGCCAGCCTTCGCCCCACGTCAGCAGAGCGACCCACAGACTGTTCTTGGAAGTATCATCGGTCAGGAAGCGCTTCGAACCCCACATATGCGTGGCCGAGTTTACCAGCCAGGTACAGTGGAGGCCGACAACGGTGCGCAGGAAGATTCCCCACATCATCACAGACCAGCCGCCTACCGCCAGCAAAACAACCCCCAGAACGGTGATCGGGAGCCAGTGGTATTTGCTGATCCAGGTGTGAAATTTGTCTTTGCGCAGGTCGGGAACATAGGGAAGCATCGCGTTGGAGCGGTTGTGCATGACGCGGCCGGTCATGATCCAGCCCATGTGGGCCCAGAGGCCGCCGTCGCGAGGCGAATGAGGATCGCCTTCCTTCTCCGTGTTCTGGTGGTGGACCCGGTGTGTCGCCACCCAGAAAAATGGACCGCCTTCCAGCGCCAGCGTGGCGCAAAACGTCATGAAGTACTCCACCCACTTGTAAGTCTTGAATCCGCGATGTGTGAGCAGCCGGTGATATCCCATGCCGACTCCGAGGCTTCCCGCCACCCACAGCAGTACCGCCGCCACCGCGAAGGCCTTCCAGGTGAACATAAACAGCGCAGCTACAGCGCCAACGTGAAACGCTGCCATGAAAAACGTGGTCAGCGGGCTGATCTCTTCTCTGAAGGTGCGGTCGTGCTCACGAATGCTCACAGTTTCTCCTGCTATCCGGTTTGCACAGCGTTGGATTCTCAGGCTAACAGTTGGGATCGTTGCTCTTTGTAATAGTTGTGTAATTTCGGCAAACCCGCGAGTACATGAACCAGTGGATTAAAGTTGAGCGGTTCTGTTGAGCAATGCGGGCAGAATTGAATATTAAGAAAATCTGGTCGAGGAACTTGATGCAAGCTCTCGCATGGCTTCGAACAAACAATCGCGAGAGGGTGAGCCGGGTGCGATCGACTCAAGCGGAATCGTGACGGCAAACTGGGGCGATTGTCGCTGAAAGCTGAGGCTCAGGAAATCGCGCGTAGATGTTGTGGCGAGCGACGTCATGGTGGAAGAAATCTCTTTTTGCCAGTCCAGCCGCGTGCTGATCACATACGGCCCGGTCTGCTGGAACGTCCAGGTCCTGCCGTCAACCGGCGACTTGCGGCTGCTGCGGGCAAACCAGCGGAAATTGTGAACATGCAGCGAGAACGCCGGGGGCAAATCCAAATCTGCCTGAAACTTCAGCACCTCATGAAATCCTGAGAGGTGGTTGGCCAGCCAGCCCCACGGTGTATGGCAAGGAACGAATTCCACCACTGCTGAGGCGCGATGGAAACATCCTGAGGTGAGACGTAGTGGAACCTTGAAGCACGAACGAGCAATCCAGCGTATTCCGGTTGCCTGCCCTTGTCCGGCCAGAGCCAGTTCAATCCAGCGAAGCACCTCAATGGCGCGCCGCCGGCAGTGCCGGACCGCCATCCAGTACCACAGGCTGCATGCAGCTGCCGCCGCAAGCAGGCAGGCCGTAAGCAGCAGGGCAAGAGACATCAGCCAATAAGATGCTTTCTCTCAGGGTTCTGATGTCGATTTCGGATGCGAAATGGCGGAGATTTCCTGCGGCGACGCGAAAATGCGTGGAGATTTCCTGCAGCGACTTGGAAATCGGGGGCTGCGGGTTGTGCTACACCCCGCGATATGTGCCGCCATCAGCCAGGATCGTCTGTCCAGTGATGTAGGAAGCTCGCTCAGAAGACAGCCACACTATGAGATCGGCAATCTCTTCCGGGTTGCCCAGTCGCCTAGCCGGAATCTCTGCAGCCCAGCGGTTGTAGATCTCTTCCTCCGAGGTTCCTGCAGCCAGAGCGCGCACCCCTGCGAGCTCCTGCAGCCGCTCGGTTGCCGTGTACCCCGGGGCGACGTTGTTCACCAGAATGCCGTCTTTGCCAAATTCGTTAGAAAGGCTCTTTACCAGTCCGACCACCGCCGACCGGACCGAGTTCGACATAATCAGCTCCGGAACCGGCTGCTTGACGGAGAGGGAAGTGATGGTCACGATCCTTCCCCAGCGGTGACGCTGCATATGCGGTATGACCGCCTTAGCCAGGTAAATAACGCTTAAAAAATTCAAATCTACAGCCTTCCGCCATTCGTCGGCTGCAAGCGACAGAAAATTCTTGGCCGGTGGGCCGCCGGCGTTGGTTACGCAGACATCGATCCTGCCGAAGCGCTTGGCTACCTGATCGATAAAACGCTGGACCGCCGGAGCCTCGGTAACATCCAACGGCTCGGCATAGACTTCGGCTCCAGTCTCGCTGTGGATCTTGTCAGCAGCTTCGCGCAGCGTTTTTTCCGTGCGAGCGCACATCGCCACCTGCGCACCCTCGCGCGCGAAGGCCTGTGCGGTGGCCAGGCCGATGCCCTGGCTTGAAGCTGCCACGATCACGCCCCGTCCTTTTAGACCGAGATCCATCTTTTCTCTCCGCTCCTACTTGCCGCTGTCCGGCAGCTGCCCGGTATAGATCGGCGTGGGTGCGCCGGCTTTGATCTTGTTTTTCTCGAAGCAGCTCTTGATTCGTCTACGCAGCTCTCTCGCCACGCGAAACTGTTTTCCCGGCCGTACCTTCACCAACATCAGGTAATCGACCTCGGCGCCTCGCACACGCTCGATTCCGGGCACTTCAGGCTTGGCAACGGCATCATCTTTGAAATCCGCGTCATTGAAGAACTCGTCGGCTACTTCTTCCAGAAGCTTTACTACGTGATCGCTGTTCTCAGCGTAGTCAACGGCAACGTGCAGCGTTACCTGTGACCAGTCGCGCGTCATGTTGCTGACCGTCTGAATGCTGCTGTTGGGGATGATATGCAGCGTTCCGTCGGCGTCGCGCAGCGTGGTGCGGCGCATTGTAATTTCTTCCACCGTTCCCTGGACTCCCGCCGCCCGGATGGTCTCGCCTACCTCGTACTGGTTCTCCACCAGGATAAAGAAGCCGGTAAGCACGTCTTTGACCAGCGTCTGCGCGCCAAATCCGATCGCCAGCCCGGCGATTCCAGCGCTCGCGAGCAGAGGCGCGATGTTGATCTGGAAGCCCTCATTCAGCACCCACATGAAAGTAAAAAATACGATGATGAAAACACCGATGCTGTGGATGACGCCCGTAACCGTCCGGACCTGCTGTGCGCGCAGCCCCCTGGCTGATGCCTTTTCGCTGAATTCGACCGCCTTGCGGCTGAGCAGCCCCAGCAGGCGCACGCCGATGAAAGCCAGGATCAGGATGACCAGCAGCTTGGGAGCGACGTTGCGGGTCCATTGCACCAGGTCGCCGTGCCAGTCGCGCAGAAGATTCTGGAATTTAGGTTCCATCTGCCGCTCCGAATTATAGCCGACGAAAATAGGTGTTTATATAATCGAAGCAGGACTTCATGATGAACCGTTTAGCAGGCGCAATCGCACTTATGCTCTTTCTGTGCCTTTCAGGTGCGGGAGGAACCCAGGATTCCACGCCTCCTGCTTCCCCAGTCGTCGGTAAGCAAGCATCCGAACAGTCAAAAGAGGCTCCGGCTGATGCGCGTACCGACGCGGAAAAGCTCTTCCAACTCGCCTCGGAGTTGAAAGCTGCGGTCGACAAATCCAACGAGAATGTCCTCTCGCTTCAGGTTGTGCGTCGCGCGGAAGCGGTGGAAAAACTGGCGCATGAGCTGCGGCAGAAGATCAAAGATCACCCGACGGGAGCGCCGAAACAATGAATCATCGTTTAATGCGTTCCCGGCAGTTCCGAATCATGAAACTAGCACTGATCAGCGCCCTCCTCGGCTCTATAGCGTTGGCGGTAGGGTCACCTTGGGTGACGCGAGGGTACGCCGCTCCTCAGCTTGGGCGCAGCCAACGTCAGGATGAGTTCGAGCGCGAGCTGGCATATCGCCGCAAGGTGGAACTGAACAAAAAGCGCCAGCAGGATATAAAGCAGGACACCGCGAAGCTTGTCGAGCTGACGACCGATCTGAAAACCCTGGCAGGAAAAAGCGACGACAGTCTCTTCTCGTCCGATGCGGCGCGTAAGACCGAACAGGTAGAAAAGCTCGCTCGCAAAATAAAAGACAATATGAAAGAAGTATTGGCTCCGCCTGAGCCCGCCACTCCTAACCCAACCCCGCGCTTTCCGCGATAAAAGAAAGCCCGCCTTTCGGCGGGCTTCATCGCAAACTTTCCAGCAATTTACGAAACTGCTTTTGCCTGGGCGGCCGCTCTTTGCGCGCCAATCCTCATTGAGTAGAACGAGCGCCAGACAAAGACCACCGCAATCAGGAAGAACAGTATCGAGAGCGACGCGGCGACTGTTGCTCCGCGATCGATCTTCAGCTTCACTGCCAGTTCCACGGCAAGCAATCCGAACAGGGTCGTGAACTTAATCACGGGGTTCATGGCAACCGAGGACGTATCTTTGAACGGATCTCCCACTGTATCGCCCACGACAGTTGCGTCGTGCAAGGCCGTGCCCTTTTGTTTCAGCTCCACCTCGACGACCTTTTTCGCGTTGTCCCATGCGCCACCGGCATTCGCCATGAAGATAGCCTGGTAGAGGCCGAATATGGCGATCGAGATCAGGTAGCCAATGAAGAAATACGGCTCGGCAAATGCGAACGCCAGCGAGGCAAAAAACACCGTCAGGAATATATTGAACATTCCTTTCTGCGCGTACTGCGTGCAGATCTCGACGACCTTCTTGCTATCCGTCACCGATGCTTTTTCCACGCCCTCGAGGCGAATGTTGCGCTTGATGAATTCCACAGCGCGGTACGCTCCGGTGGTGAC
>Ga0126371_10000832_pt1 | contig 25855 bp, 20 predicted proteins | sample PanSoiMetaPlot_4_FD_110145 | JGI IMG/M metagenome (GOLD analysis project Ga0126371, IMG submission 110145) | Tropical forest soil microbial communities from Panama - MetaG Plot_4 | ecosystem: Environmental > Terrestrial > Soil > Tropical forest > Bulk soil | place: Panama | collected 2016-02-17 | reverse complement strand
TTCTTCCCCTCGTGCGCGACTGGAATCGGTCGACTTGCTGCGCGGGATTGTGATGATCCTGATGGCGCTCGATCACGTTCGCGATTACCTGGGAGCGCCGGGAGCCAATCCTACTAATTTAGACACAACGACAGTGGTGCTGTTTTTCACGCGCTGGGTTACGCACCTGTGTGCGCCGACGTTTTTTCTGCTGACGGGAACGGGCGCTTACCTGGCATTACGTCGGAGGACGAAAGTTGAGCTGTCGCGATTTTTATGGACGCGCGGACTGTGGCTGATCTTTCTGGAGATCGTGGTGCTGCGCTGCTTTGCGATGCAATTCAATTTTGATTTCCGGCTGACGATGCTGGTGGTGATCTGGGCTCTGGGCTGGGCGATGATCGTGCTCGCCGGGCTGGTGTATTTGCCGAACGCGGTGGTGATTGGGTTTGGCGTCGTGCTGATCGCCTTGCACAACCTGTTGGATTCGGTGGAGGCAGCGTCACTAAGAGCGTTCGCGCCGCTGTGGAACATCTTGCACGTGCCTGGGCTTGTAGTGACAAGTCCGCGGTTCACGGTTGCGGTGGCGTATCCGCTGATTCCTTGGGTAGGCGTCACGGCGATTGGGTATGGGCTGGGTTCGGTGTATGGATGGGAGCCCCCGCGTCGGCGAAAGTTCTTGCGGCGGCTGGGATTCGGATTGGTGGTGGTGTTTGTGGTGTTGCGGGCGCTGAATGTGTATGGCGATCCGGTGGCGTGGAGCCATCGGAAGTCGGCCGTGTTCACAGTGCTGTCGTTTCTGAACACGACGAAGTATCCGCCGTCGCTGCTGTTTCTGCTGATGACGCTCGGGCCGGCGATGCTGCTGTTGTGGGCATTCGACGCGGGCACGCCGAAATGGATGCGGCCAGTGGTGGTGTACGGGCGCGTGCCTCTTTTCTATTACTTCTGGCATTTTGTGCTGATTCACGTGGTGGCGATTGTGCTGTGCTACGCGCGGTACGGGCAGGTGCATTGGATGTTCGAATCGCCGGGCCTGGGGCAGTATCCGGTGACCCCTCCGCCTGGGTGGGGTTATGGGTTGCCAGTGACGTACGCAGTGTGGGTGTTGGTGGTGGTGGCGATGTATCCGGTGTGCCGGTGGTTTGCGGAGGTGAGGCGGCGGGGCGATGCGTGGCTGAGCTATTTGTGATCGAGTTGCGAGAAGCTTTGAACCGCGGAGGACGCGGAGAAAAGCCTTTAACCGCAAAGGGCGCAAAGAAAAGCCGCAAAGAGCGCAAAGAAAACATTTTTCACTGAGACACACAGCTGCAAGTCCCGAGTTCAGAATCGGAGAAAAAGCTGTTAAGCACTAAAGGATGATCGGCGTGAAAATTCCCTTTCGAGCGAGTTGGAGGTGCACAGGAACAAGAGGTCCTTCGACTCCGGTTGGCTGCGCCTCACTTCGCTCAGGATGACGATGACAAGGATTAAGGTTTCAAGGTTCAAGGGTTCAAGGTTCAGGGCTGTCCCTCAACGGCAAGAGTGGCTTCAACAGCAAGAGTGGTTTTCGGCGTTGCAGCCACGTTGTCTTTTCTTGCACAGGAGGCGCGCCGCACAAAGATCAGGTCCTAGGCCACGGTGTTAGGTCTCCGGGCTTAGGCCTCGGCGTTTGACAAACCAACATGGATCAGTTGCTGCGCTTTTCTGCGATGGCCAGGTGGATGCAGAGGCAGACGCCTTCCGCGGCGGCGATGATCTCGGGCAATTCGGGGAATGTGGGCGCGATGCGGATGTTGCAGTCCCGGGGATCTTTGCCGTGGGGGTACGTGGCACCCGCGGGCGTGAGTTCGACGCCCGCATCTCTCGCTAGGGCGACAACGCGGCGGGCGCACCCTTGTGGGACATCGAGGCTGATGAAGTAGCCGCCTTTCGGCCGTGTCCAGCGGACATCGGAGAGGCCGCGGAGCTTCTGGTCGAAGATGTCGAGAACTTTGTGGAACTTCGGTGCGATCAGGGCGCGGTGCTTCTCCATCATCGCGAGAATTCCGGCGTGATTTTTCAGAAAGCGAACGTGGCGCAGCTGATTGAGTTTGTCGGGTCCGATGGTACGCGGGGTAAGGCGCGTGAGCAGCCATTTTACGTTCGCGGGAGAAGCAGCGAAGAGCGCGAGACCCGCGCCGGCGTAGGTGATTTTCGAGGTTGAGGCGAAGACTAAGGCGCGGTTGGCGTGAGCGTGGCGCGCGCAAGCTTCGAGGATGTTGGCGAGCTCGATGCGCTCGTCGGTGAGATGGTGAACGGCATACGCGTTGTCCCAAAGAAGACGGAAGTCGGGCGCGGCGGTCTTCATCGCGGCGAGGCGCTCGATGACGGCATCGGAGTAGACGGCGCCCGTCGGGTTGCTGTACTTGGGTACACACCAGATCGCTTTGATAGAGGCATCGGTAGCGACGAGGCGCTCAACCTCGTCCATGTCGGGGCCATCGTCGTTGAGGCGGACGGGGATCATGCGGATGCCATAGTCTTCGCAGATGCGGAAGTGGCGGTCGTAGCCGGGGACCGGGCACAGGAACGCGATCTCCCCTTGTTTGGACCACGGCGTCGCGCTGTCGCAGGTACCTTTGAGCATCGAGTAGACGACGGTGTCGTGCATGAGCGCGAGGCTGGAGTTGTTAGCGACAAGAACCTGGTCCGGCGGAGCGCCTAGGAGTTCGGAGAACAGCTGGCGGGCTACGGCGAGTCCTTGCAGGTTGCCGTAGTTGCGGCAATCGGTGGAGTCGGCAGCGAGATAGTGGGCGTCGCCGGGAAGGGTGAGGAGACCGTTGCTCAGGTCGAGCTGGGCGGTGGAGGGCTTTCCTCGCGTGAGGTTGAGCTTGAGACCTTTGGCTTTGAAGGCGGCGTACTCTTCGTGGATCGTGCTGCTGGGCGCGGGATTGGGCATAGGGGTGTTGAGTGAGATTGTAAATGCCGGGGGTGCGAGGGCGCGAGTTGCGAGTGGCGAGAAAAGCCTTTAACCGCGAAGGACGTAAAGAAAATCCGCAAAAGGACGCAAAGAAACTTCCCACCCAAGAGACACAGAGGCACAGAAGACAAGTGATCTGGTAATCGGGTCATCGGACGACTCGAGCACCGAGTCCCAACTTGCGAGTCGCGAATACCGATTTCCGAGTCCCTTTTATAAGAAGATGGCTTCACGCGCGAGGTCCATGCAATTGATTCGCGCACAGGAGTGTGCGTGCCACACAGTCCGATTCTTAGCGCTAGCGTCCGGGCAGGACGATGAGAGTATGATCCTCGCGGTCGTTCATCTCATTTGAGGAGAATCCTATGAAGAAGATTTGCGGGCTCCTGATCGTGATGGTGGTAGCGGTGCCGGTTCTGTTTGCGCAGGAGCACTACACCGAGGGGCCGGTGTGGCGAGTGCAGTTGATTCGGGTGAAGCCGACGAAGATGGACGCGTATTTGAGCAGCTTGCGGCAGTCGACGAAGCCCCTGATTGAAGAAGAGAAGAAGCAAGGGTTAATCACCGATTACAAGGTGTTTTTGAAGCAGACGAAGAACAATCCGGAGGACTGGGATATTTGCGTAGCCATCCAGTACAAGAACTGGGCGGCGCTTGATGGTGCCACGGCGAAGGGCGAGGCAGCGCGTGACAAGATCCTTGGCGGCAAGCAACCCGCGCAAGAGTTGGGCGAGAAGCGCGCGGAAATCCGGGAGATTATCAGTTCAGAGTTACTGCAGGAGATTGTTTTGAAGTAGGCGACCGGGATGCGAACGGATCACTATGTGGGAAATCCCCACCCAACGAAAACCGCGTTGGGTGGGGCACCCGGCATCGGGCAAGGCCGCGTCGCAGATTTTTCGCGCAGTGAGGTGTGTGCGCCACACAAAAGGCAGGACTCAGGTCTTGGGTGTCGGGGAAGCTTTCGATCATCGGGATGTCATCGAGGATTGACCGAATTGTCCAGGTGGAATCGGATTGGTTAGAATGCACACCTCGCGGTTCTGGACGCATGGGGTTGGCAGGCCGCAGGCCTCGCAGGTAATCCTCTCTCAGGAGTCCGGTATGTACGTCATCCGGAGAAATTTTTTCGCGGTTATGCGGTTCGAGAAAAATTCTGCTCGAGAAGATCATTTCCCAAGAAATTCTTCCTCACAAAATTTTGTATCGAAGAATCTGTACCGAGGAGTGCTTTCCAAAGCAGCGATGTTCGCGGGGGTGGCGGTATGGTTCACAGTGGCAGTGGCGTCGACCGCGGCGGCGCAGCCGTGGGAGATAATGCGCGCCGACTATGGCGCCGGTAATCAGAGACGAGACGTCACGGGCCAGTTTCAGCAGGTGGTGTGCAGCCGGACGCGGTTCAGGATGGGGAACAGCACATTCGGCTTTGATCCGTCGCCGGGAAACAAGAAGTCATTGCGTGTGTATGTGCGCGGTGGGCGCGGGCGCGAGACGATGCAGGAGTTCCCCGAAAGCAGCACGATCGATGGCTCGCAATATGTGTGCCGCAGCGGAGGGGGGTATCCGCCTAACCGGCCGCCGCAGGGAGGTGGGCAGTACACGATCGAACGCGCGCTGTATGGCACGGATCGTAATAACGTCGATGTGACGAACAGGCTGCGGGAGTTGGCGGCTCGCAACGTGACGTTCCGCATGGGGAACAGCACATTCGGAGTGGATCCGGATCCGGGCAGAGTGAAGACCTTGCGGATTTATTCACGAGATCGAAGCGGGCGTCGGAAGCTGTTTGAATACCGCGAGAGCAGCACGATCGATGGATCGATGTTTATTGGGTGGGGCCAAGGGAACTGGGGACGGGATCCGTGGAATGGCCGATGGAACGACAATAATTATCCGCGTTAGACTCGTTTCTTTTCCAGGAGAGGCTCTCGCTTCGGCGAGGGCCTTTTTTAATCGGTGATCGGAAGATCGGGTCATCGGGCGATTGGACTTGAGTTTGCGAGGAAAGCTTTTAACCGCTGAGAAGGTTGAGAAGATCCGCAGAGAGCGCGGAGAAAAGCGTTTAACCGCAAAGGACGCAAAGAAGGGCCGCGAAGAGCGCGATGAAAAGCGCACCACAGACACACAGAGGCACGGAGAAATCGGACGATCGGGTTATCGGGTCAACGGGTGAGCGGGATATAGAGTCCTGAGTTGCGAGAAAGAAGCTTTAACGCAGAGGACGCGGAGAACATCCGCAGAGAGCGCGGAGAAAAGTCTTTAACCGCAAACGGGCGAGAAAGGCCGCAGACAGCGTGGAGAAGATCATGCGTGGCTATTAGACTTTGGTGTCCTGAAACTGTATGGCCATCGTGTGGCGGCGCGGGTATGATCGGGGGCACGGAAGGTCCCATAAAATCTTGCGGCACAGAGAATCGAGGGAGTCGAGCTCTTAAAGCGGTGGCTCACCCTGGTATGTAGTGGGCTTGTTTCCCAACTCTGGTGATGGCCTTCCGACAGGAGGAATCATGCGCAGCAATCGAAACCAGATGCTTTTAAGAGTGGTGGCGTGCGTGTTGTTGTTGGGCGGGCTCGCGTTGGCGCAGAAGGTGGAAATCATTCGCGCGGATTACGGTGCGGGCAACCGGCGGATCGACGTCACCCAGAGATTGCGCGAGGTGGTCTGCAGCCAGAACCGGTTCCGCATGGGAAACAGCACGTTCGGCACGGATCCGGCACCGGATAGCAAGAAGTCTCTGCGGATCTACACGCTCGGGCCGAATGGGCAGCAGAGCATGCAGGAGTTTCAGGAAAGCAGCACCATCGATGGATCGATGTATGTGTGCAACGGCGGCGGCAGCAATTGGAACGGCGGCGGCAATTGGAATGGTAACGGGAACTGGAACGGTGGCGGTTCCGGGCAGTACACGATCGTGCATGCCGAATATGGAACGGAACGGAATCACGTGGATGTGACGAACCGGCTGCGCGAGCTGGCGCAGGCGAATCGCACATTTCGCATGGGCAACAGCACGTTTGGCACGGATCCGGATCCGGGGAGAATCAAGACGCTCCGGATTTATGCGCGCGACATGAATGGGCAGCCGCGGATGTTTGAATATCGCGAGAGCAGCACCATTGATGGGTCGCAGTTCGCGGGTTGGGGCGGCGGCAACTGGGGAAACAACGGCGGCTGGAACGGCGGATGGAATGAGTGGGAGAACGGTGGGGGCGGTGGGGATGCAGGTCAGTATTACATTCTGCATGCCGAGTACGGCACGGAACGGAATCACGTGGATGTGACGAATCGGTTACGCGAACTGGCGCAATCAGACCGCACGTTCCGCATGGGTAACAGCACGTTTGGCGTCGATCCGGATCCGGGACACGTCAAGACGCTGCGGATCTATACGCGCGGGTCGGACGGGCGTAAGCGGATGTTTGAGTACCGGGAGAGCAGTACGATTGACGGGGCCCAGTTTGCGGGTTGGGGTGTCGGCGATTGGGGCCGCGAAGGCTGGAACGGACATTGGAACGGAGATTACGACGATCGGCGGTGAGTCTCGAGTCGGGAGGAAAGTTTTCACCACGGAGGCACAGAGACACGGAGAGGTCTGGTCATCGGGTGAACGAGGCTGGAGTCGCGAGGGCTGAAGTTGCAGAAAACTTCCAGGCGGAAAATCCCCACCCTACGCAAAGAACGCCTAGGATGGGGCATGCCGACGACTAACGAGTGCCACACGGGCACATCACAGGTGAGGCGCGATTTTTGTGGCGGCATCTTGCGACGTGACGACCAGGTGGACTTCGAAGTCGACGATGTCGCTCCAGTTTGCGATCCACTCATCGAGGAGTGTGCGGTCGTCCGTTTCCATGAGTTGATAGCAGCGGTCGAGTGCGGCGGTGACCCAACTGGATAAGTAGGTGAGTCCGGCGGGGGCCATGCGTCCGCGATCGCGGAAGCGGCGGTAGACGGGTGCGGCATCGTTATTCCGGAATTTTTCGATCACCATGTACAAGCTCATGTGCCTCCCAGGTGAAGCGGGACTTGCGGATGGGACCCAGCATGATAGTGGGACCGGGAGAGGGGAAATCAAAAAATCGGACTGTGGCTGCGGAAAGTCAAAATCCCCACCCTACGCAAAGAGCGCGTAGGACGGGGCGCCGGGGGTAAGGGCATCCTATTGTTGTGATGTAGGTCACTTGTCAAGACGGACGAGCGTCACAAAACGATGTAAGTCACTGACACGACGAGGATCTTGATGGTGACCAAAATGACTCAAATGCCCTGTGCGGCTTGGTATTCTAAGAATAGAGGGGAAAATAAAAGATAGGCCTGTGGCGATGGATCGAGCGAGCCGCAGCCGCTAAGTTTGAGAGTTTCGAGAGCGAAAGGATTACGGGACGGCGAAAAGCCGTCCTTTTTTATTGGAGGAGAGAGGATGAGGGTCCGGGGAGGGGTAGTGGAGATGTTCGGGGTGGCGGAGGAGAGGGCAAGAAAGACGGCGAGGAGAAGGGGTCGACAACACTGTGATCAGGGGCGGCGAGGAGCTGGGGAGTTTTTGTTCCGCACGTGCAAAGAGCAGGGTGAGTGGGCTGAACTGTGTTTCATAGCGCGTGCGCGGCAGATGGGGATGACGGTGTTGAAGCCGTATGGTGATTCGTCGACGTATGACGTGGGGATCGAAGTGGGCGGGCGTTTGGTGCGGGTGCAAACGAAGTCGACGACGTTCCGACGCGGGCGAACGTATACGTGCAATCTCACGGGGCCGGGAGAGGGCGTATCGGCGGGGGGCCGTGGATTATTTTGTGGTGTATCTGATTCCCATGGACATGTGGTACATCCTGCCATTTGAGAAAACGAGGAAGACGAGTGTGTCGCTGCAGTTCACGCCCGGGAAAGAGGGGCATAAGTACGAAGCGTATCGGGAGGCTTGGCATTTATTGAGATGAGTTGCGAGTGCCGAGTAGAGAGAAAAGCTTCTAACCGCGAAGGACGCGGAGAAGATCCGCAGAGATCGCGGAGAAAAGCCTTTAACCGCAAAGGACGCAAAGAGTGCGCAAAGGCCGCAAAGAAAACTTCACCAAAGAGACACATAGGTACCGAGAGGATCGGGCGATTGGGGCATCTGGTGATCGGGTGCGCGAACCCGTAGTCGCTACTAACGAATACCGAGGTTGCGAGAAAAAGCATTTGACCTCAGCGGTGGCAGCGCACGGCATCAAGCTACGCGGCGCCACGCCCGCCACACGGGAGCTACGAGAGAAATGAGTACTCAATTGAGTTGATTTTGCCGAAGGGGTTCTGGAATACTCGCTGGCCATGAAGGGAAATGCGAAGGTCCTAAAAGAGTTAAGCAGTGCGCTGCAAGAAGAGCTGACAGCGATCAACCAATACTTTTTACATGCGGAGATGTGCGAGAACTGGGGCTACAAGAAATTGGCGGATTACATCAAGAAGCAATCGATCGACGAGATGAAGCACGCGGAGTTGCTCATCGAGCGAATTCTGTTTCTGGATGGATCGCCGTCGATGAAGCCACTGGAACTGAATGTCGGGGGCAATGTAAAGGGAATGATCGAGAGTGATCTGAGTCTCGAGCTTTCGGCGGTGAAGCAGTACAACACTGCGGTGCAGGTGGCCACCGACGAAAAGGATAATGGAAGCCGGGACTTGCTGGTGAAGCTGCTGAAAGACGAAGAAGATCACGTGGACTGGCTGGAAGCGCAACTTCATCAGATCAAAGAGATGGGATACGAACGGTATCTGAGCATCCAGACGGGTGAAGAGGAGGAATAGAGAAAGGACGAAGGCCCGATCACCACGGAGGCACGGAGTTGGAAGAGTGGGGTGATCGGGCTATTGGGTGACCAGGCCATCAGGTGATTGGATCATCCGGGGATGGGCAGTCAGGACGATGGGGTAGCGTGTCGATGCGGTGGATTGGCATTTTGCTGTTAGCCGTCGTGTTAGCGGGATGTACGCATGTGCCGACGGCCGGCCCGGATGCGATGCGTGACCCGAAGTCTGCAACGGGAAATTCGGTGCCGGGAAGTATTGCGCCGGAGAAATCCGCTTCCGAAAACAAAGCCGAACAATCTGGTAAGAATGATCTGCTGGTGACGCGGGTATGGCGCGTGACGGAAGCGCCGTCGCCACCAGCTTTTGGAAGCGTCTACATCTTTTTAACGAATGGCACGCTAGTGGAGATGTCATGCGGCGAGCCGTATCGCGTCGCGCTATGGAAACGAGATCCGAAGGACGTGCGTGTCGTGCAGGTGACGGAGGACAAGCGGCCGGCCTTCGTGGGAACGATTCGCGAGTTGTCGGAGACGACGTTGCGAATGGATCAGAAGCTCACGCGAAGTGATGAAGTGCGGTCTTTGACATTGACCGCGGTCGATGGTGAATTTGTGTGCCCTGATTTGCCCAAGTAGGAATCTTGAGTTTCAAATAATTCCATCCCGCCCTGCAAATCCGGCGACAGCCCGAGCCACCGATTACTACCCTCATCGCAGTCTATCGGCACACTGGCGCATCTTCTTTTAGTCTCGCCCGTAACCCCCATCGCATTACCGCCGTCACGCGCTGATTGGCCTACGTCATTGAACGCTCGGACTATCGAGTGCAGAATCAGGTTTTTGGTAGTTCGTACGACATTCGGGGGCGGGGCGCCATCATGGTGCGTGAAGTCGGGTCGGCCCAGGAATTCGGAGAGAACGATTACTCATGGAGGGGCGCCCTTCCATGAGTTCGCGTCGTGCTGAGCAGGCGCAACCCAAGAGTTATTCGAAACGATCCGCGACGTTGAGATTCCCCCACTCTGGTGATTCTGCCACTGGCTTTACTTTAGTCGAATTGTTGATCGCAATAGCGATCGTCTTGACGCTGGCGGCGATTGCCGTACCGAACCTGATCGCTGCAATCGAGAAGGCAAAGGTTGCTCGGACGATCATGGACATTCGGGCGATCGGAAGCGACGCAAACGCGTTTTACCTGAGCCACAACTCCTTCCCGAACACCCTGACGGATATCGGGTATGACACGCGCACCGATCCGTGGGGGAATCCGTACCAATATCTAAATTTCGCAAACGCGAAGGGCAAAGGGCAGATGCGGAAGGATCGGTTTCTTGTGCCGATCAACACGTTCTTCGATCTGTACAGCATGGGAAAAGACGGGCAGAGCGTGTCTCCGCTCACGGCGCAGGCGAGCCAGGATGACATTATCTGGGCGAACGATGGGGATTTCGTTGGGTTGGCTTCGGACTACTGAGGCGTAATTTCGCGATGAAGAGACCGCTAACCATTTTACGCAGCAAAGTCGCGCATCGCGTGGTGCTGCTGTTTGTCTCATGCGCGCTGCTGCCGACGGCGATCCTGGCCACGTTGGCCTACTTCCAGGTGACTGCTCAACTGAATGTACAGAGTGAGAAGCAACTGAAGGGTGCCAGCAAAGCGCAGGGGATGGGAATACTGGAGCGCCTCGAGATCGCAGATTCCGAATTAGACTGGCTCGCATCGAGTTTCGCGGAGCACCACCGTCTTGCGACCGGCGAAGTCTCGCCGCATCACTTTAGGAACGTACGCGTAGTGGCAGTCGGCGTAAGAGCGGACGAGCAGGCGGGGCAGAACAATCCTGCCCTTCCGTTCGGTCCGGCCGAACTCAACCATTTGATCTCGGGAGAGCCTCTTCTGCGCACCGGGAGATGCGCTCAGACTTCGGATGCTTGCATTCTCCTGATGCGGTTCGCGAAGAGTGCGGCCGATCAATTCGTTTTGGTTGGTGAGGTGAATCCGGATTACTTGTGGGGCGCGAAGAACCAAAGGGATGACCTGCCATTTTGCGTGGCCACGTCGCAAGCGATTGCGTTCTGTTCCGACAACCGGATTTCTGCGAGCGCAGCGGATCAGCAACGATTCAAGGGTTCCTACGGGTCTTATCACTGGCAACTCGGCGACACTTCCTATCGGGCTGCGTATTGGAAGTTATTGCTCAGGCCTGTCTATCTTGAGGAGTCGTGGACCGTCGTAGTCAGCCAAGAACGTGCCGACGCGTTCGCGCCGTTATTGCAATTCCGCAAGACTTTTCCTTTAGTGGTGCTGTTTTCTGTGCTAGTCGTGCTCTTTTTGAGCATGGTGCAAGTGCGGCGCACGCTAGTGCCGTTGGAGGAGCTTCGCGAGGGAACGCAGAGAGTGTTGGGCGGAGAGTTTGAGAATCCGGTGCGCGTGGCGAGCGGCGACGAATTTCAAGATCTGGCCACATCTTTCAATTCGATGGCCACTCAGTTAGGCCGGCAATTCCATACGCTGGAAACGATCAACGACATCGGGGAGGCGATTTTTGCTTCGCTGGACCGGGAAGCGATTGTGGATGGGGTTTTGTCGCACATGCGTCGCCTGTTGCCGTGCGAGCGTTTCGCGGTCTGTTTCTTCGACGACACTCGTAGCGGCGGATGGGCGCGGTTCCGGGATACCGCTTCCGACCAGATCCGCAGCGGTGAGTTTTCCATCAACGATTCGGACTGGGTTGAACTTCAGATCAATTCCGTAGCGTTGCGCTTCGCCAAGGATCGTGAGGTCCCGAGCTACCTTCTTCCACTGGCGGAGGGAGGAATGTGCTCGTTTGTAGTTCTTCCGATTGGAGTAGAGAACTCGGTTCAGGCGGTCCTGGTTTGTGCGGAAAAAACGGAGGGGACATTAAGTGATGAAGAAATAGCTGAGGGGCGCAGGGTCGCAGACCAACTCGCGGTTGCGTTCTCGCATGTTCGTCTGATTGGGGAACTCAAGCAGTTGCATTGGGGTACGCTCACCGCGCTCGCGCGGGCGATCGACGCGAAGTCGAAGTGGACGGCGGGGCATTCCGAACGGGTCACCGAACTCGGGCTGAAGATTGGCCGCAAGATGGGATTGTCGTCACGAGATTTGCAGATTATGCAAATGGGCGGTCTGTTACACGACATCGGAAAGATTGGGACACCCCCTGCGATCCTGGACAAACCGGGGAAACTATCACGCGCCGAGATGGAAGTGATGAAGAATCACGTTCTGACCGGTGTCCGCATTCTCGAGCCGATCGGGCCTTTCCGGGAAGCGTTGCCGATTGTCAGGCAGCATCATGAATGGTTTAACGGCAACGGATATCCCGATGGTGTTGCGGGCGAAGACATCAGCGTCCATGCGCGAATCATCGCAGTCGCTGATTGCTTCGATGCGCTTACATCCGACCGTCCTTACCGGAAGGGGTTGCCAGCGGAAGAAACAGTGACGCTACTCAACAAAAAGGCTGGCGAACAGTTTGATTCCGAAGTGCTGGACGCTTTCAACCGAGTGATAGCGGAGGAGTCAGCGGGGAAACCGATGCTTGCGATGAACGCGAAAAAGTCATGAGTCACCGTGCACAGAATCGGGCGTCGAGAATGCTGGGGATCGTCACGCTGCTGCTTGGCATGAGCGTGCTTGCAGGATGCGATCGCAATGTCAGCAACATGCTTCCGCATGATGTCGAAGGCACTTGGGCGACCGACGATCCGCGATATCGGGATCGATTTTTCGAGCTGTCTCCGACTTTTTTGATCATTGTTGCGGGGCCTGATACACCGGCTAATGTGCGATGGATCGATAAAGTAAAAATTCAAGCGACTGGTTCGGAAACGTCCTATGTCGTTTATTCCACCGGCTGTTCCGACGATACCCAGAATCAAATGGCACTCATCTTCAACCCCGCAAACGGGGGCGAAATCCGCTTTCGCAACCAGTCCGAGGTGTGGCGCCGGCGTGGGCGCTGAACGGCCTCGAGGGCAAGAGCATCTTCAACCCCTGCAAGGCCTTACGAATCCCCCCATTACGTGAGTAACGTTGCACCTAGGCGAACCCAACGCTACGGTGATAGAAGGCCTTCCGCTTGCTAGCGATGAAAAGCATCCCTTTGATTTCGAGGCGCATCTTCGCCGTAACGACCACAGAGTTCGTCGGCGCACTATGGAGCGCAAACGCATGAGCGCGGGCACCGGTTCGACGTTGGCGCAGGGATTCACGCTTACGCGCAAGGTACCGCGTTACAAGCTGACCGTTCCTGCGCGCTTGACCGTGCTGCGGTCAGGAGTGCCGGATGAGTTTTCGGGACGCACGTTGGAAATTGGCGAGGGCGGCGTAGGGGTCACGGTCGCGACGCAACTGCTTTTGGGCGAGTCGGTGCGCGTGGAATTTCTGCTTCCGCACATGACCACGCCGGTGCGTGCAACGGCAGTGGTGCGCTATCAGCACGCGCGCAATTTTGGCTTGCAATTTTTGCGTTTGCCGGCGGACCAAGCGTCGGTGATTCGTTACTGGACGCGGCGGGAAGCCGACGTTCTTTTGGCGGCGCAAACATCGGAGGGCGCGCAAGCGGCCGATGCACTAAAAGCGCCAAAACGCGAGAGCCGCGAACCGGCGAAGGCAGCGAAGAAGCCGGGCGTGGAGTTGTCGGCGCTGGAGAAAGCTTTAGCGGGCAAACCTGCGCCCGAGGTACCTGTTAAACGATATGTTGTGGTCGCAGTTGCGGCGACTGTGGTCTTTGCGGTCCTGCTTGTTTGGTGGCGGTGGCAAAGTGGATGGGCTGATCTTGAATCGAAAGTTCCTGTCACGGTCGCAACGAGTGCGACGCCTCGTTTGAAGATTCCACCTGAGGAGATGCGCCGGCATCTTCGGCATGAAGTTCGGCCGGATTATCCGGAGGCCGCGCGCCAGGCGGGAGTGCAGGGGTTGGTTGTTTTGGACGCGGTTGTAGATGAAACAGGCGTCGTGACACAAACGAAAGTTGTTAGCGGGCCTCCAGTGCTCGCGGCCGCGGCTATGGATGCGGTGCGCTGGTGGCGCTACGATCCATATCTTGTGGGTGGCCAGCCAGCGACGGTTGAGACGACTATCACTGTGAATTTCCAGCTCCCACGATAAGACGGGTCTTGGTTATTAGGTGTTAGGCCTAAGGCGAACTTCCGACTGGAAGCTGAGATTGCACAAAAGAATCCACCACTTAAGAAAAAAATTCACTACAGAGACACAGAGGCACAAAGTAGTTCGGGAGATCGGGTCATCCAGAGATCTGGTGAGCGAGTGCACTCTGGGAAATCCCAGCCCTTCGCAAAAGAACGCGGGGGAAGAATTCCTTTCTTAGCCAGTGGTGTCGTTAAGGAGCATGAGGTCCCCTTCGGCTTCGCTCAGGGCAGGCTTTCGACTGCGTTCAGCTGACGCCTCACTCGCTCAGGATGACAGGAGTTTTGAAGTTGGAGCTTTGGGTTAGCTTCCGAACGGCGCACGCGAACCTGGCGACCCGCAAAATCCCCACCCTACGCAAAGAACGCGTAGGATGGGGCACCCTCAAAAGGGCACCCTCCGATTTCTGAATTGCTTTCCGGCACTGCTGCCGGGCGTGCACGACGCACCGGCCGTCGTTTGCCCTCTCCGAACCCACCTCCTATGATGGATGGACCTCACGCGACGAAGGTGGTGCGATGAATGTCCTTGTACTGAACTCAGGAAGCTCGAGTCTGAAGTTTCAGGTGATTGCGACGGATATGGATCGCATCAAGCAATACCAAGACGACCGCATCTGCCGCGGTGAGGTGGAGGGGATCGGCGGGGAAGCGATCATTCATGTGCGATATCGCGACCAGCCGACGAAGACGTTCACGGCGCCGCTACGCGACGTGGCTTCGGCGCTCGAATACCTTGTGCACTATATTGCGTCGGATCGATCGGCGGTTCCGGAGATCGGGAGCACGTCGGACATTCACGCTATCGGGCACCGCGTGGTGCATGGCGGCGAGCAATTCAAGGAATCGGCGCTCATCGATGACAAAGTGCTGAAGGGCATTGAGGATTGCATCGACCTTGCGCCGCTGCACAATCCAAATAACATCAAAGGCATTCTAGCGGCGCGCGAAATTTTTGGGCAGAAGACACCGCAGGTCGCGGTTTTCGACACATCGTTTCATCATTCGATTCCAGAGCAGGCCTACTTGTACGCGCTGCCCTATCACCTGTATCGGCGGCACCGCATTCGGCGCTATGGATTTCATGGGACGTCGCATCGCTATGTAGCGTTTCGCTATCGAGCGATTCGGAAGCTGACGCGAGAACAGACCAACATCATCACGCTGCACTTGGGGAATGGCTGTTCGGTGGCTGCGATCAAGGGTGGGTCTTCGATGGATACGTCGATGGGGATGACGCCACTGGAAGGGCTGGTGATGGGCACGCGTTCGGGCGATCTTGATCCTGCGATCGTGAATGTGATTGGCCGGAAGGAAGGCATGAGTTCGCCGGAAGTGGATACGCTGTTGAACACGCAGTCGGGGTTGCTGGGAATTTCTGGCCTGACGAATGACATGCGGGAGCTGCAGGCGGAGTTGAAAGAGCACGATGACCGGCGGGTGCGGCTGGCCATCGAAATCTTTTGCTACCGGGCGCGCAAGTATATCGGCGCGTATATGGCGGCGATGGGCGGGGCCGATGCAGTCGTCTTTACTGGTGGGATCGGCGAGAATTCCGCAGATGTCCGCGCGAGAATTTGCGCCGGAATGGAATGGGTTGGACTTCGGATTGACGAGAAGAAGAATGCAGAGACTGTCGGCCGGGAGGGGCAGATTTCGACGGATGATTCGAAGCTGCTGGCGTACGCGATCCCGACGGATGAGGAGCTGCTCATTGCGCGGGATACGGTGCGGGTGATTGCGGGCGTGCCGCATCCGTCGTAGAAGGGTGTTAGGAGGAGAAGATTTCCTCGTGGTTCGCTTGGCTCGCGCGTCGGGATGATCAAGGTTCACCCTGATCGTGGTAAGCGTGGATTCCCACAGAACTTGAATTGAGAGAATTCCTCTCTGAGCCAGTGGAGTCGTTGGGGAGCATGGGGTCCTTCGACTGCGTTCGGCTAGCGCCTCACTTCGCTCAGGATGACAAGGCTTTGAAATTGGCACCGAGCAACAGAGGCCCCGGCGGTAGGCGGCGAGTAAGTTTAAGACTGCGAGGGCAGGATGCCCTCATGACAGCCGGCGAGACGCCGGCGCTACACGGACAAGTAGCATCCGCGGACGGGCGCACGCGCGACACATTGTCACGCCAACATGCGCAAGCGAGGGCGGATGCGAACCGGGGTCACCGAGCTACCGAGCTTCGCTCCGCTGGGGAGACGAGGCGTCTGCCCCCACGTGAGCAGTTCGCGCACAAGCGTGTGCGTACCACACGATCATGCCCCGCCGACAGCGTTACCGCACGAATATCGCCGCGAGGGCGCCCGCGCCACACGTGCTAGTAGGGCCAGACCCAATCGTTGACGTCGGGTTTGTCAACGCCGTACTGGTGGGCGTAGTTGCGGCACTCGATCTGCTGATTCAAGAATCGTTCTTTTGCGTGGCCGCCGATCTTCTGCAGCCGCGGCACGCGGTCGACAACGTCCATCGCAAGGCTGAAGCGGTCGATGTTGTTTTCGATCGCCAGTTCCAAGGGCGTATTGATACTGCCTTTTTCTTTATATCCACGGACGTGAATGTTGTTGTGGTTGGTGCGCCGGTAGGCGAGGCGGTGAATCAACTGCGGATAGCCGTGGAAGTTGAACATCACCGGCTTGTCCGTGGTAAAGAGCGAATCGAAATCGCGATCTGATAATCCGTGCGGATGCTCGGTACTCGGTTGCAGTTTGAAGAGGTCGATGACGTTGATGAAGCGGATTTTCAAATCGGGGAACTCCGCGCGAAGGAGGGCCGTCGCGGCCAGGGCTTCCTGCGTCGGGATATCGCCGGCGGACGCCATGACGACGTCGGGTTCACCGTTTTCGTCGTTACTGGCCCAATCCCAGATGCCGATGCCTTTCGTGCAGTGAATGATGGCTCTCTCCATGTTCAGGTACTGGAGGTGCTTCTGCTTGTCGCAGACGATTACGTTGACGTAGTTCTGGCTGCGCAAACAGTGATCGGCCACGGACAGGAGGCAATTTACGTCGGGCGGAAGATAAATGCGAGTCACACTTGCGCTCTTGTTCAGAACGACGTCGAGGAAGCCGGGGTCCTGATGGGTGAATCCGTTGTGATCCTGACGCCAGACGGTGGATGTGATCAGCAAATTCAGAGAAGCCACGGCATCGCGCCAGGAGAGGTGATTGCACATCTCGAGCCATTTCGCGTGCTGGTTGAACATCGAATCGATGACGTGCACGAACGATTCGTAGGTCGACAAGAATCCGTGGCGCCCTGTTAGGAGGTAGCCTTCGAGCATGCCTTCCATGGTGTGCTCGCTAAGCATTTCGAGAACGCGGCCATCGGTTGAAAGCTGTCCTCCATCGCTATCCTCGGGGAAATAATCCTCGATCCAGAACTTCTTGCTGACTTCATAAATCGCATTCAGCTTGTTCGAAGTCGTTTCATCCGGGCCAAAGACGCGGAAGTTGTTCATGTTTTCTTTCATCACGTCGCGAAGAAAGACGCCTAGCGGATAGGTGTTGGGTGCCAGCGTCGTTCCCGGCTTTTCTACTTTGTCGGCGTAGTCACGGAAATCGGGGAGGCGCAGAGACTTCTTTAGTCGTCCGCCATTCGCATGCGGATTCGCGCTCATGCGGCGGTTGCCGGTCGGCGAGAGGTCGCGGAAGAAAGTCGACAGCTTTCCGTCTTGGTCGAAAAAGTTATCGGGCATTTGCGAGCGCATCCAGCTTTCGAGCGTCTTTAATTGCTCCGGATCTGACTTCACATGGGGGAGTGGTACCTGGTGCGCACGCCAGAATCCCTCAAGGTAATGTCCTTCGACTTTTCGTGGTGCGGTCCATCCTTTCGGCGAGCGCAAGACGATCATGGGCCAACGTGGCCGGACGAGCGCTCCGTTTTCGCGCGCAGCCCGGCGATGTTCGCGGATCTCGCGCACGCAGTGCTCGACGTTGGCGGCCATTGCGTGGTGCATTTTGTCGATGTCGGCACCTTCGACGAAATACGGGGTCCAGCCGTACCCGCGGAGGAGGTTTCCGAGTTCCTCATGCGGGATGCGAGCCAACAACGTCGGATTGTCGATCTTGTATCCGTTGACATGGAGGATCGGCAGGACGGTGCCATCGCGCGCCGGATTCAAGAACTTATTGATGTGCCAGGAGGTCGCGAGTGGTCCTGTTTCTGATTCGCCGTCTCCGATTGCGGCGGCGACGATCAATTCTGGATTGTCGAAAGCCGCGCCACACGCGTGAGAGAGGACGTACCCCAGCTCTCCGCCTTCGTGAATCGAGCCGGGAGTTTCAGGCGTGCAATGGCTGCCGATTCCGCCAGGGAATGAAAACTGCTTGAAAAATTCACGCAGGCCTTCGATGTCCTGACTCTTCTCGGGGTAGATCTCTGAATAAGTGCCTTCGAGGTAGGTTGGGCCGAGAACGCCGGGGGCGCCGTGTCCGGGGCCGGCGAGAAAAATCATGTCGAGGTCGTACTTCTTGATGAGCCGGCTCAGGTGGACATACATGAAAGAGAGGCCGGGGCTCGATCCCCAATGTCCCAGCAGGCGGTTCTTGATGTGTTCGGGCTTGAGCGGCTCGGTGAGAAGTGGGTTGTCGAGGAGATAAATCATTCCAAGGCTTAGATAATTGCAGGCGCGCCAGTAGGTCTCGATATCGCGCAGCTCGCTCGGGCTCAGAACCGTCTTGGTGATCGTGGAATGCGTGGAAGCGTACGGATTGATTTCGGCAATCTCGGCAGGGAGGGTGGTGGCTTCGATGGTGCTCATCATGAACTCCTTCGGGATAGGCTATGCCCGAGGTGCGGGTCCTGACAACCCGACTGGCAGAATTCATAGGATGTTCATGAATCGGGTGATCGGGAGATCGAATGATCTGGGCATCGGGCTATTGCGTGCCGAGTGCCGGTTCCCGAGCAAAAGCCTTTAACCGCAGAGGGCGCTGAGAAAACTCGCGCAAGACGCGGAGAAAAGCCGGCAAACGGTGAGAAAAGCCCTTAACCGCAGAGGACGCGGAGAAAGGTCCCGTGGAGAAAGGCCGCGGAGGGCACGGAGAACACCCTTTAGGCGTAAGGACCGCGCAACAAGTGCTGAGTTTTGAGTCGCGAATAGCGAGTGAGACAGATCAGGAGTGCGTCAACACCTGATCGCAGAGTTGTTCGATGGCGCGTTTGGCTTCGAGGATGGAGTAGCGATGGTCCATGGCTCCGGCGAGATCGGTGTTGGCGAAGGCAATGCGACCGAAGGGGGCTTCGCGAAGAACCTGGCGCGGAGCGGATTGGCCGTTCTTGCCGAAGAAAAATCCTGGTTGTGGGTTGAGGTAGGCGTGTCCCCAGCGATTGAGGATGATGCCGGCGATGTCGCGCTTGGCGTCGAAGCCGGCATGAGAGAACATCTCGTCAAATTGTGCGCGGATCCGCGTTTCGTAGTCGCGGAATGAAGTGGTGAGCATTTCGGTGCGACCGCGTTTTCCCTGGGCTTCCGTAGGTTCGCCGGGATATGCATAGAGGACCTTCAAGGTAAGGACGACGGGCGAATCGGGATTGATGGTGGGGCTCTCGAGGCCGGTCAGCGCGAGCTTGCGAACCTCCATGTAGTTGCCGATTCCTTCGAACCAGCGGCAGCCGGTGATGCCCATCTTGTAAAGGAAGCGCCAGTTATTGACGGCGACGTTGGCCATCATGCAAGGGGACCGGTAAAACTGCGCGTATGCGTTGCGACGGCTTTCGGGGAGATCTTTGACGATGTGTTTCGTTGTCCAGCAACCGCCAGCCATCACGGCCGAGCGCGCGTGTACGCGGTAGAGCTTGCCATCTTTTTGGTAGATGCCTGTGAGGGAGTTCGCTTTTGCGGGATCGCCGTCGTGCGCGATGTGAATGGCAGTGCAGGAGAGCCGGATTCGCGCGGGGTTGACGGGTGAATCGAGCGCGGCGAAATTCACGGAGTTTCGGGAGACGCCTTCAACAGAATGCGGGCCGGGGATTGCGGCGGGGATCAGAGTCTTCAGCATGAGGCGGGCGATGGTGGCGTTGCCGCCGGGGAACATCTGATCGGAGCCGCTTTGGTCTTCGGGGAGGGGATGGAGCATTTCGAAGGCGTAGTCCGAGTAGGCGGAGAGCGCGTCGGGACCGAGGCCCGAGCCACCCCCTTCGACGGGAGAGAGGAACGTGCGAACCGTTTCGCGCGAGAGGCCGAAGCGCTCGATGAAGTGCTGTTCGAGAGTGATGGAGTCGAGGTATCGGGAGATCTCGTCGCCTTCGACGCGTGGATGCTCAAACCTTTTCCCTTCGACGGGTTCGCCTTTCAAAAAGCGTAACCACTCGGTGCGAGATGTTTGGGGAATCGGAGCGCTCTCGAGATTCTTACCGATGGGATCGGTGATCCACATGCCGGGCTTGCTGCCGAATTTTGCGCCAAACCAAAAACCGTAGTGTCCGCTGGGAAGGCCGGCGGCTTCGTAGGGAGTGCGGGAGAGGGGAAGTTCAGGATCGGGGCCGGACCATTTCTGATAGGTCAGCTTGGGTGTTTTGAGTCCGATGGAGTCGTAGAAGTTCGCCAGGAAGCTGTGCGGGTATTGAATTTGATAGATGGCCGAGCCTTGATGGGCGACGAGGCGGTGGCCGTCGACGAGGAATTCGTTCTGCTTGGCTTCGCCACCGAAGATTGGGTGATTTTCGAGGACGAGGCACTTCGCGCGGGGGCCGACTTGGCGCCGAAAAAATAGGGCGGCGGCGAGACCGCTGATTCCTCCACCGACGATCACACAGTCATAGGTTTCGTGAAGGTCGACGATGTTGGCGGGAAGAGGATCGTAGGCGCCATCACGAATGGCGTGTCCGGCTTCGAGGATGGAGAGCGTGTTGCCGTTGGAATGGCGGTATTCGCCGACTCCGCCGTAGCCGGTGAAGTCGTCATCTTTAGTAATTGCATGTTGCGTGGTTGGGTTGTTTTGCGCGGCGAGAAGTTCGAGCGGGTTGGCGCCGCCGAGGAGAGTGGCTCCCGAAGCAAGAAGCGTGGAACTGAGGAAGTCGCGGCGGGTGACCGATGTATTTATGCCGGATGACGATCGATTCGGAGAACGAGATTTCCCACCTAGCATTTTGCGGCGTGATCGAATTCTTGTTTTTTGGAAACTAGGCAACAAATTTAGTCGGCGCGATGCGACGAGTCAAATGAAGAGCGGCGAGAGCTTGATATACTGCCGAAACCTCATTTTCAACTGTCTCCGCACTCCTATGAACGTTGGTGTTCGTACGAAGGATCTACGCAAGGTGTACACGTCTGCGCCTCCCCTGGGCGCAGCGGGCGGATTTGTGGCACGCGCAGACGCGCGCGGGTCGAAGCAACCGAAATCAGAAATCATCGCGCTCGATGGACTGTCACTGGAGGTGAATCCCGGCGAAATTTTTGGTCTGCTAGGGCCGAATGGGGCTGGGAAGTCCACAACGGTGGGCGTGCTGACGACGCGGGTTCGTCCGACGAGCGGGCAGGCGTGGGTTGGGGAGCACGAAGTCTGGAACGAGCAGGCTGCCGTGAAGTATCTGATCGGCGTGGTGCCGCAGCGTCCCAATTTGGATTTCTCTTTGACCGCGAGGGAGATTCTGATTTTTCACGCGGCTTACTTCGGGATCGGAGCGAAGCAGAGAAATGAAAGAGCGGATGCACTGCTGGAGAAGTTCAAGCTGACGGACAGGGCGAATCAGATGGTGCGCGGATTTTCGGGTGGGATGATGCAGCGGCTGTCGATTGCGCGGGCGATGATGCATGATCCGCAAGTGTTGTTTCTGGATGAGCCGAGCGCGGGACTCGATCCGCAGACGAGGATCCTGCTGTGGGAAGTCATTCGCGAATACAACCAGTCGGGGAAAACGATTCTGCTGACCACGCATTACATGGAAGAAGCGGATGCGCTGTGCCGTCGGCTCGCAATTATCGATCACGGCCGGATGATTGCGCTGGGCGCTCCTGCCGAGCTAAAAAGCTCGATTCCGGGCGGATTCTTGCTGCGCTTGCGGTTCCGGAGCCTGAGTCCGGCGCTGCTGGAGCGCTTGCAGTCGCTGAGTGGCGTGAGAGAGGTACGGAGTGCGGATAGTCTGGGCGTGGATGTCTATGCGGATCGCGGGGGCTCGCTGATCGGCGAAGTGGCCAGCGCGGCCGCGGGGGAGCGATCGGATCTGTTGGACGTTCGTATCTCGGAACCGAGTCTCGAAAATCTCTTCCTACATCACACAGGAAGGAGCCTGCGCGATTGAACTGGAAGACGTTTGGCGCGATGCTGGCGCGCGATGCCCACGTGGCACGGCGAAACATGATTCAGCTGATTCTGCAGACGTTTTTGCAGCCGTTGCTGTTCGTATTTATCTTCGGCCGCGTGATGGTGGGCAGCGGGTACATGCGAGCGGATTATAAGAGCCTGCTGCTGCCGGGGATTATCGCGATCAGCATGGTGTTTACCGGAATCTGGGCAGTGGCCATGCCGCTGATTGCCGAATTTCAGTGGACGCGCGAGATCGAAGATCGGCTGCTTTCTCCGATCAACATTTCATGGATCGCAATTGAGAAGGTGATCGCGGGCATGATACAGGCGCTGGTGGCGGGGCTGGTTGTGATTCCGATGGCGTGGCTGGTGTTGCGACCGGGGGTGGATATTCGGATTAATCAGCCGGTGTGGTTTATCGCGATCATTGTGCTGGTGGCCGCTTTTTCGGCGGCGGGCGGGTTGGCGCTGGGTTGCAGCATCAACCAGCAGCACATTGGGCTGATGTTCGGCATGGTGATCACACCGATGATTTTCTTCGGGTGTGCGTACTATCCGTGGAGCGCGTTGAACGGGTTCCCCATTCTGAGGTGGGCGGTCCTGATTAATCCGCTGGTGTATGCCAGCGAAGGATTGCGCGGATCGTTGGTCCCGCAATTTTCGCACCTGCCGCTGGTCGCCGTGTTGGCGGCGCTCTTGTTCTTTGATGTGTTGCTGCTGCTCTTTGGGCTGCGACAGTTTGAGCGTAAGGCGGTGAGCTGAAGGAAGAAAATCCACCACAGAGACCCGGAGACATAGAGGATCTGGTGATCGGGTCATTCGGGTGCTCGCGTACCTCAAACTTGAAAATCCCCACCCTACGCAAAGAACGCGCAGGATGGGGCACCCGCAGACAAAGCACTTCAACCTGCAGGTGCTGCTTCCCGCGGAACGGTCACGCAGTTATTTTTGCGCACAGGAATGCGCACGCTAAGAAGAGCGGCGGGTCGATCCTACCAGCTTGAAAATCCCCACCCTACGCAAAGAACGCGCAGGATGGGGCACCCGCAGGAATGGCTTCGGCTTACGGAACTCGCAGAAAAATTCGTGCACAGGAGGATGAGGCGCCACACACTAGCAGAGAATTAAGGCACAGGGGTGTGCGCGCTACACGAGTTCATGCCACCAGGTGTTTTTGCCACACGAATTCGATCCACAGGGGCTCGTTATAGATCGGGGAAATCTTCTTCCCAGTACTCGCCCGGGCGACGCGCCTGGCTGGGGTGGGATTCCAGGTTGCGCAGTTGGGCGCGACGAATTTTTCCTGAGATGGTTTTGGGCAAGTCGGAAAATTCGATGCGGCGGATACGCTTGTAGGGCGCGAGACGGCCGCGGATGAACTTGAAGATGTCGCGCGCGATCTCGGGTGATGGATGGATGTCCGGTTTTAGCACGATGAATGCCTTGGGAACACACCAGCGGATGGAGTCAGGACTGGGCACGACCGCGGCTTCGGCAACACAGTCGTGCTCGATGAGAGCGCTCTCGAGTTCGAACGGGCTCAAGCGATAGTCGGAGCTCTTGAAAACATCGTCGGCGCGTCCGATGTAGGTGAAGGAGCCATCGGGGTCGCGGTGGGCGACGTCACCTGTGCGGTAGTAGCCTCCAGCGAAACATCTCTCGGTGCGCTCGGGATCATTCAGGTAACCCGACATCAGGCTGGAGGGCTTCGGGTCGCACTTCACCGCGATTTCGCCATCGTCGCATTCGCTGTTGTCGGGGTCGAGCAAGACGATCTGGTGACCGGGCGACGGGCGTCCCACGGTTCCGGGTGTGACGGTCTGCCCTGGGAAATTTCCCAACAGCAAAACATTTTCGGTTTGGCCGAAGCCATCGCGGATCGTGATGTTCCATGCAGAGCGCACCCGTTCGATGACTTCGGGATTGAGTGGCTCGCCGGCGCTTACTAATTCACGCAGTTTCACGCGGAATGACTTGAGATTCTCGAGGATGAACAGGCGCCAGACGGTAGGCGGCGCGCACAAGGTGGTGACGCCACAACGGGCGACAACGTCGAGAGTACGCCTGGCGTTGAAACGCTCGTAGCTGTGGACAAAGATGGTGGCGCCCGCGTTCCACGGTGCGAAGAAGCTGCTCCATGCATGCTTGGCCCAGCCCGGAGTGCTGATGTTGAAGTGAATGTCGCCGGGACGGATGCCGATCCAGAACAGGGTAGCAAGGTGGCCGACGGGATAGCTCTGGTGCGTGTGCAAAACCAGCTTGGGAAGCGCAGTTGTGCCAGAGGTGAAATACAGCATCAGAGGGTCAGTTGCGTTGGTATCGCCCTCAGGAGTGAAGATCGAGCTGTGATCGTATGCGCGCGAGTAGGGCGTCCAGCCTGTTTCTTCGCTCTCTTTTTCTTCGGCAACGACGATACGGAGGTAATCGCCAGTCAGGCTTGAGAATTTTTCAATCAGGCTGAGCTGGGTGACGATGCAGTGGGCATTGCCGCGCTCGAGGCGGTCGCGCAAGTCGTCGACGGTGAGCATGGTGGCGGCGGGGATGACGACTACGCCGAGTTTGATCGTGGCGAGCATGACTTCCCACATTGCAACCTGGTTGGAGAGCTGGACGACGATGCGGTCACCGCGACCAAGGCCCTGTGCGCGAAGGAAGTTGGCGACCTGATTGGAGCGCGAGGACATTTCCGCGAAGGTCAGCTTTGTTTCGGAGCCGCTTTCGTCGACGATCCACAGCGCGGGTTTAGCGTTGCCGCGAGCGTACGTATCGAAATAATCGAGGGCCCAGTTGAATTTGTGGAGATGGGGCCAGCGGAAGTCGCGATAGGCGATTTCGTAGTCTTCACGATGAGCGAGCAAGAAATCGCGCGCGGACAAGAATGCGTTCAGGCCCTGGTCCGCAACGGTTTCATGATGGCTTTCTGCCACTGATGCGCTCCTGAAGTCGATAAATTAGGCGGAGCATAGAGCGTTCTGCACGAGAAACGTTGTGTTTCGAACTACGCCGACGTCAGAGCGCCACCGATGCCCGACGATTGTACGGCGTGTTTATTCCTCATGAAAACCGGCAATGCAGCCGACGAAATGTTTGGCCGGCGTGTGATTGAACATTTGAGCGCGGCTTGGTAGCGTTTACGGCGCGGAGCGAGCGGAAAATGCGATCGCAAAAGCGGGCGTGGGTGGCGGCCACACTGGACACGAAGCTGGACGAGGCGCTGTACGTTTGCGATTTGCTCGAGGCCGCCGGACTGCCCGTCACGCTGGCAGATCTGTCGACCAAGGAAACTTCTACCCGCTTGGATCGAAAGTCATCATCCCAGCGCATTTTGATCCCGGCGGCAGAGGTTGCTGCACATCATCCGCAAGGAGACAGTGCGGTTATTTGCGGCGACCGGGGCGCTGCTGTGGCGGCGATGACGGATGCGTTTGAGCGCTTTGTTAAGACACGGGAAGACCTTGGAGGTTTGATCGGCATCGGTGGCTCGGGAGGCACGGCGATGATCACGCGTGCGATGCGTGCATTGCCGATCGGCGTTCCCAAGGTGATGGTGTCGACGATGGCGTCGGGCAATATGGGGGCATATGTCGGCGCGTGCGATATCACGATGATGTATTCGGTTACGGATGTAGCCGGCCTGAACCGGATTTCGCGGCGCGTACTGGGCAATGCCGCACACGCGCTTGCGGGGATGATGCTGCACTCGCTGCCGCAAGATGATTACGAGCGGCCGGCGCTGGGGC
>Ga0126371_10000831_pt1 | contig 25877 bp, 26 predicted proteins | sample PanSoiMetaPlot_4_FD_110145 | JGI IMG/M metagenome (GOLD analysis project Ga0126371, IMG submission 110145) | Tropical forest soil microbial communities from Panama - MetaG Plot_4 | ecosystem: Environmental > Terrestrial > Soil > Tropical forest > Bulk soil | place: Panama | collected 2016-02-17 | reverse complement strand
CAGCGCTTGCGGGCGCGCGAATAGGAGCGTGTCGTGACCGGCGAATTGCAGGCGCGCTGCGAGGTACCGCCCGACTGCGCCGGCGCCGACGATGCGCGCCCTCATGTTACGATCCTCGGCCGGTCGAACCGAAGCCGCCGCCGGCGCGTTCCGTCGCGGCGAGCTGATCGCGCTTCACGAACTCCGCATGCTGCACCGGCGCGACGATCAATTGCGCGATGCGGTCGCCGCGATGCACGACAAATGGTTCGGTGCCGTGGTTGATGAGGATCACACTCACCGGTCCCCGGTAATCCGCATCGATCGTGCCCGGCGAGTTCAACAGTGTGACTCCATGCGCGAGCGCGAGACCGCTGCGCGGGCGTACCTGCGCCTCGAAGCCGTGTGGCAGCGCTATGCAGAATCCGGCCGAGACAAGCGCGCGCGCCCCCGGCGCGATGACGACGTCGCCGGAGATCGCGGCCAACAAGTCACAGCCGGCAGCATCGGCGCTCATGTAGCGCGGCAGTGGCAGCCCCTCGCCTTCGGGCAATACGCTGATTTCGACCGTGACGTCCACTAGTCGTTCTTGGTCTGCAGCTGGGCCAGCTCTTGCTGGAATGAATCGATGTCCGCGAACGAGCGATAGACAGATGCAAAACGGATGTATGCCACCTTGTCGAGCGAACGCAGCGCGCTCATCACAAGTTCCCCGACCAAACCCGACGGCAGCTCACTTTCACCGCGCGAGTACAGCTCGCGCTCGACGTCGTCGGCGATCTGCTGCATCTGGCTTTCGGAAATCGGACGCTTCTCGCAGGCCCGGCGCAGTCCGGCGATGACTTTATCGCGATTATAGGGTTCGCGCCGGCCGTCTTTTTTGACGATGAAGAGCCGGGCTGCTTCGATGCGCTCGTAGGTGGTGAAGCGATGTCGGCACGATTGGCACTCGCGCCGGCGGCGGACTGCGTTCTCGTCATCGCGGCTGTCGATGACTCGCGTATCGCCGCTGCGGCAAGCCGGACAGAGCATAACGTCAGCGCGCCCGGCTCGCCGGAAGGATCGTTACTTGGACGCCCCTATTTTGAACAGCTTGGTGCCGCATACCGGACACGCGCCCTGCACCGCAGGCCGGCCGTTCTTCATGGTGATCTGCGTCGGGTCTTTGATCTCTCTCTTGGCCTTGCATTTCACGCAATACGCTTCGGGCATCTATCTTTCTCCTTCGAGATGGACGGGCCATGACATGCGAAGGACCGCCCGGTTGGAGTTCGAACGCCCCCCGAACATGGACCGAACCACACGGGCAGTCTTTTTCGACGCGGGCTACACGCTCCTTTGCATGGAGCCCGACCAAAAGACCAACTTTTTGCGATCGTGTGCCGACTTGGGCGTCGAAATCGACCATTCGAGGTTGCGCGAGGCCATCAAACTCGCCTCTGAAATGCTCGCGCCGCGCACTCCCGCAGCCCAAAAGCAGCCGTATTCGCTTGAAGCGGTCGATCGTTTTTGGACCGAGTATCATCGTGTGTTGCTTTCACACTGCGCGGTAAATCCGCGCGATGTCGAACAGGCGCAAGCCGTCTACCGGCGCTTTGTCGAGCTCCTGCGCTGGCGCGTCTACGATGAGGTTCGCGATGTGCTCGCGTCACTGCGCGCGCGGGGCATCGCGTTAGGCATCATCTCCAACTGGACGGGCGATCTCGAGGATGTTCTGCGCAGCGTCGAACTGCACCATCACTTCGATTTCGTCCTCGACTCGGCGCATCTGTCGTGGGAAAAACCGCACCCTGAGATCTTCCTCGAAGCCGTGCGCCGCGCCGGCGTCACGCCTGCGCAAGCGCTGCATGTCGGCGATTCGCCCGATCACGATGTCGACGGCGCGCTCGCAGCCGGGTTGCGGGCCGCGCTGATCGATCGCGACGACAACCATCCGATGTTCGAGCGCGCACCGCGCGTGGCGTCGCTTCACGAATTGCTCGAGCTAGTCTAGCGGGTTTCATTTACGCCGCGCCCCATCTGCGTGATACGCAGGGCGTGGACGAACTCGAACTCGGGTATGTCCTTGCGGTCGCGTCGGCTGCCGTCTACTCCCCGCGTGCCGTGCGCGCGTGGCTGAGGTCGTGCGGCTCCGCTCGCTCCTTGGTCAATCGCATTCGCAACGTTGCGGCCAGTGACAGCACGTCGGCGACGGACGAGCATCCGCCCGAGCGTCTGTCTGCGCAGGCTCGTTGCAAAATCGCTGCCATCGATGACACGGCGGCGCATGCCGCGGTGGTGGCAGCCCAAGGATCGGGTGCGCGCGTCGTGCTGGAGAACGACGATGAATATCCGTCCGGGTTGCGCCAGTTGTGCGACGCGCCTATCGCGCTGTACGCCCGTGGTGATCTTGCGTGCCTGTCGCGACGATGCGTGGCAATCGTCGGCAGCCGTGCGGCGAGCGCGTATGGCCGTGCGATCGCCGGAACGCTCGCGGCGGAGCTCGCCGCGTATTCGGCAACGATCGTCTCCGGTCTCGCTCGCGGCATCGATGCGGCCGCGCACAGGGGCGCGCTCGACGCCGGCGTTCCGACTGTTGCGGTGCTCGGCTCCGGCGTCTGCGCACTGTATCCGCATTATCATGCGCTGCTCGCAGACGAAGTGGTCGCACGCGGCGGCGCCGTGCTGTCAGAATTTCCACCCGCGCAAAGCGCGCGCGCGTTTCATTTCCCGATGCGCAATCGAATCGTCGCAGCACTCGCCGACGCGACTGTCGTCGTCGAGGCGGGCGCGCGCAGCGGGGCGCTCATCACCGCGCGCCTGGCCGACGAGTTCGGACGACACGTGTGCGCCATTCCGGGAGATGTCGGCAGGCCGACGAGTTGCGGCACGAACGCGCTCATCGCAGACGGCGTGCCGCTGGTGACATCGGCCGCCGACGTCGCGGCATTGCTGCGCTGGGAACCGGTGATCGAGCGAGCAAGCCAGGCCATGGGTGACGGCCCGGATGCGCAGTGCGATGATCTCCTTGCCGCGCTTGCGCTGCCACAGACCGTCGATCAATTGGCGGAATCCCGCCGCTCAAGCGTTGCGGAAATCGCAGCGCGCCTCACCATCCTCGAGCTGCAAGGCGTGGTCGCGCGGGAACCGGGCGGCGCGTATTCGCTGGTGCGGCGCTCGCCGGCGGCGAAAGGTCCGGCGTGAACGTGACGCTGCTCGCCGTCGACAAGATGCGCGAGCCATACCTTCGCGACGGTTGCGATCGCATGATCGCCAAGCTCAAGCCCCACATGCCGGTCAGCGTCGTGGAGATCAAACCGCAGACGATTGATGAGGAAGCGCGCGCGATGATCGCTCGCATCGCTGACGGCAGTATCGTGTGGGCGCTCGACCGCGAAGGCGAGGCGCTCTCGTCGACGCAGCTTGCGCGACGGATCGCAACCGTGCAGCAATCTGGTCGACGCAGGCTCACGCTGCTGATCGGCGGCGCCGAGGGGCTCGGTACGGCAGTGCTTGAGCGCGCGGACCTGCGCTGGTCGCTGTCGCGCTTGACGTTCTTACACGAGATGGCACGGCTCATCGCGCTCGAGCAGCTCTACCGCGCGATCAAGATCAACCGCGGCGAACCATATCACCGTTAGCCGCCCAGCGTCAAAGGGCGATTTGGATTCTCTTGCCAATGAAGGCGCATGGCTTTGCGGTCTTCGTATGCGCAATCGGTCGTCGCGCTTGAGGCGGAATTGCAAGCGCGGTTCGAGCGGGCCGCGCTCGCATTCGGTCAGACCAGCGATGCCGCGCCCGACGTCGTGTTGGGGCCGGCACGCGATCCGGCGCACGGTGATTTCGCGACAGCTGCAGCGCTCGCCGCGGGCAAGAAATGGAAGCGCAATCCGCTTGAGATCGCGCAGCATGTAGCCGCCACCGGCACTGATGGGCTGCCCGGCGTCGCCCTCATCGAAGCCAAAGCGCCCGGCTTTGTCAACATCCGCATGTCGCAGCGGTTTTGGGCAGAGGTCGTCGCTGAGGCGCTGGAGCGAGGAACTGACTTCGGCCGCTCGGACGCGTTGGCCGGCATCGGGCCGACGCTGCTCGAATTCGTCTCAGCCAATCCGACCGGCCCGCTCAACGTCGTGCAAGGCCGTTCGAGCTCGTTGGGCGCAACGCTCGCTGCGATGTTGCGCTTCGCCGGCGCAGACGTGAGCACCGAGACGTACGTCAACGACTCCGGCACGCAGCTCGACCTGCTGGCTGATTCGCTCTACGCGCGCTACGCGACGCTGTGCGGCACGCCGACCCCCGTGCCCGAGGACGGATATCAGGGAGATGACATTATCGACGTCGCGCGCCGTTTACGCGAGCGCGACGGCGATCGTTGGATGCAGGCGGACGAAGCGGAACGCCGAGCCGCGCTTGGCACCTTCGCCCGCGACGTCATCGTCGCGCAACAGCGGGAGGATCTCGAGCGATTCGGGGTCGTGTTCGACCGCTGGATCTTCGAATCGTCGCTCTACGACCACGGCAAAGTCGACGAGGTCGTCGATTGGCTACTCGAGCGCGGCGTCGCGTACGAACAAGATGGCGCTGTGTGGCTGCGGTCGACGCAGTTCGGCGACGACAAAGACCGAGTGTTGCGGCGCAGCGACGGACGTCCGACATATCTGGCGCCGGATGCCGCGTACCATCGCGATAAGTTCGAGCGCGGATTCAAATACCTGATCGACATCTTCGGTCCTGACCACCACGGCTACGTCGCGCGCATCGCGGCGGTTGCAGCCGCGCTTGGCCATCCCGGTATGCTCGAAGTGCTCATCGCGCAGCAGGTCACGCTCAAGCGCGGCGCCGAGACGGTCGCGATGAGCAAGCGCGCTGGGCAGGTCGTCACGCTGCGCGAGGTCGTCGATGAAGTTGGAAAGGATGCCGCGCGCTTCTTCTTCATCAATCGCGCGCCGGAGTCGCAGCTCATCTTCGATCTTTCGCTCGCGGTCGAGCAATCGGCGAGCAACCCAGTTTACTACGTCCAGTATGGCCATGCGCGCATCGCATCTATTCTGCGCAAGGCCGAGGAGACCGGGCGCGGCGCGCTGCTCGAGCGCGCGCGGCGCGGTGACGATCTCGCGCGGCTCGAGCATCCCACCGAGATCGCGCTGGTCCGAAGGATCGCCGATTTCTCGCGCACCGTCAGCGAAGCGGCTCGCGCGCGCGCGCCGCACCGTCTCGCGGAATATGCGCGCGACGTCGCAACTGATTTCCACGCCTTCTACACGGAATGCGTTGTGCTCGGGGATGATGAGGCGCTTTCGAGCGCGCGGCTCTCGCTGTCGCTCGCGAGCAAAACAGTGCTGGCGTCAGCGCTGACACTGCTGGGCGTATCCGCCCCCGATCGGATGTAGCGCCCGCTACGTCGCGGAGGCGACCCGCTTTGCGCTGCCCGCTTCCGCGGGCGCGATTTCGCTGACCGGCGCGCTAAGTTCGGGTGCGTCGGGAATGGACATCGGCCGGCCGGTCAGCCACGGATGCAACCACAGCGTCCAGATGACCTTGAACAACGCGGCGACCGGAATCGCGAGCAGCAAGCCCCATAATCCGAACAGCTCGCCGCCGGCGAACACTGCGAAGATGATCGCGATCGGCGACACGCCGACGCTGTCGCCCATGACTTTGGGCACTAAGAAGTCCGAGATCTTGCTGGCCACAAGGATGATAACGACGACGAAGATCGCGGCTTTCCACGACGTGAGCGCGCCGAGCAAGAAACCGAACACCGAGGCGGCGACGATTCCGACATACGGTATCGCGTAGCACAGCCCCGAGATCGCGGCGAGCAGCAGCGCGAACGGCGAGTGGATCACAAGCAAGCCTAAGTATGTGAGCGCGAACGTGATCGCGCAGAGGATCAATTGGCCAAGGATAAAGCCGCCGACGACTCGCCCGACCTCGCGTGAGAAATACCGCGCCTGCGGTTGGAGACGATCGGGGAAGAGGCTGTAGAACGAGTCGCGGATCGCGTCACGGTTGGTCAATAAGAAGTATGACAGCGTGACTCCGAAGACGACGACGACCACCGCGCTGCCGAGTCCGACGACCAATCCGCTGACCGATCCGATCGCCACGTCAACCGCGCTCGAAAGTCTCGCCATGCTCGTCGACTCGATCTGCGAGATCTGGGTCGTGGCGACGAGCGAACCCAAATGCGCCTTGAGCCAGAACTGCACGTGGTCGATAAAACTCCGCGTTGAATCGATGTACGCGGGCGTGTTGGCGAAGACGAGCTGGAACTGATCGAGCGTGGCCGGGACGATCAGGATGAAGAACACCCCGGTCAGCACTATGAGCGCGACGTAGACGACCGCGATGGCCGCGAGACGCGGCATGCGGCGCTGCAGCCGTCGCACGATCGGGCTGAGTCCGTACGCGATGAGTATCGCGATGAGGAAGACCTCGACGGTTTTCGGTATGAGGCTGAGAACGTAGAGGATGAACCCGACCGCGACGACGAGGACGACGACGCGCCCGACGGTGCGCCAGTTCGCGGAGGGCGGGCTTGCGATCATCGCAGCGAGCCGTCCAGCGGCTTCGTCATCTGCACGCGCTCGTCGAGATAGCCGGCCTGTTCGTACAGCGCCCTCGCCGGCTCATTGGCCTGCGTGACCATCAAGCTAATGTGCGACACGCCGCGCGCGCGTGCCTCTTCTTCCGCGGCGGCGAGCAGCGCGCGTGCGACGCCGAAACGGCGTTGCTGTTCAGCCACCGCCATGTACACGACGAACGCCTGCCGTGCCAGCGTCACGTCGTCGGCGAGGTCGTACAGCAACATGATGAAGCCGGCGCGCTTGCCGTCGCGTTCGGCGATCAACGTTTCGCCGTCGACGCGATCCTTATAGAATTGCACGGCGCGCGCGAACGCGGCGGCGGCGTCTTCCGCTCTCGCGGCGCGTAGCGGCGAAATGCTGGTCTGCGCGCTGTGCGCGCCCAGCTCATCGACAAAGGATTGATCGGAAGCGCCGGCTTTGCGGATCGTCAACCCCATCAGGGCGCGGCGATGGTGCGGTTTCGGCCCGCTCGTTTTGCCTCGAGTAGGCATTCATCGGCGGCAGCCAGCAGCTGCGCCGGCGTCTGCGTGAGGTCGCGCAGCGCAGCGACTCCCGCCGAGATGGCGGTCGTCAGCATGACCCCGCTCTGCGTGAGGTGACGCAGGCCGCCGACCGCGTTTCGGACGCGTTCGGCGATCGCGACCGCATCGGCGATCTCGGTGCCTGGCAGGATCACGGCGAATTCTTCGCCGCCAAAGCGCGCGACTAAATCGATGTCGCGCACGGCTCGCGTGGCGGCACCCACGATCTCTTTGAGCATGCGGTCACCTTCGGCGTGACCGTAGCGGTCGTTGACCTCTTTGAAGTGATCGATGTCGAAGATGAAGACCGACAACGGAGCTCCGCTCAGGCGCGCGCGTGTGATCTCTTCAGCGAGCCTCCGGAACAAGTAACGGCGGTTGTGCGCGCCCGTCAGCTCGTCGGTGGCTCCGATCGAAACGCTTTGCGTGAAGATCTCGGCATTGTCGAGGCTGCGGCCGGCCATCTCAGCGAGCTGGATGAGGATGCGCAGATCGTCAGAGCCGAGCCCTTCCGGCGCGATATCGACGATTGCGATGCAGCCATGGCCGCGCCCGCCGGGACCGCTAGAGAGCGGCACGACGACGAACGGCGCCTCAGGTGAGCGGCCGACGCGTCCTTGGCGCGGCATGGAGACCAGCGATCCCTTTTCGATCGCTGCGTCGATCAAAGCGGCGTGGCGTGTCAAGAACGCTTCGGCAGACAGCTTGTCGACGTTCTCACCGCCTTGGAACGTCAGCAATTCCTGATCCACGAGCGCCACGAAATAGGCTTTTGCGCGCCCGTTCGTGGCTGCTCCGACCGCCTCGAGGACTGCTTGCGCCAGCGTCATCGGCTCGATTGAGCTCGCGAGCAGCGTGCTCGCATTATAGAGGAAGGAAAGTTCCAAGTTCTTGCGCTGCAAAAGATTGTTCGCGGTTTCGAGGCTGGCGACGCGCGCGCGCAGTGAACGGATGGTCGCAGGTTCGGCTATCGCTTCACCGCTGGTGAGCAGTGCGCGCTCGGGTAGAATGGCCACTGTCTGCAGCTGTTCGGTGTAGAACAGCGTAAGGCGTTCGAGTACGTCTAAGAAGCTGTCCGCCAGTCTGAACTGGTAGGTCAGCGTGCCGTCATGCGCGAGACGTGCTTGTGCAATGCCAAGACGCGCGAGAGCGTCCAGCGCCTCCCCGACTGCATGCGCCGGCGCGTTAAGCGCTTGCGCGGCGCTCTCGGCATCGAGCGTCGCCATCGGGTTGGCGACGAACACGCTGACCACATCGGAGAGCAAGCCCTCCATCGGACTTACCTCGGCACGAGGCGAGCCCTCGGCCGGCGGTGTCGTCGACGCCCGCTTCTCGGAAATAGGAATCTCCCTTGGTCGTTGGATAGGTTTTACCCGTTGCTCAGCGCGTGACAACCTCGGCTGCGTAGCCGAGGCGGGCCGAAAGCTGCTGGCCGCAATCGACGACTTCGGCCGTGATGTCGTGGAGGCGCTGGTCCCCCATGCGGGTGACCGGCCCCGACACGCTGAGGCTGCCGACCACTTGGCCCGAGCCGTCGCGCAACGCGACCGCCAAGCAGCGCACGCCTTCTTCGTGCTCTTCATCGTCGAGCGCAAAGCCTTGCGTGCGGATGCGCTCGAGTTCGTCGCGGAATTTCTCCGGATCGACGATCGTGTGCGGCGTTCGCACCGGCATGCCGTATCTGCGCAAGACTCCTTCGGCCGCCTCAGGCGGTCCGAATGCGAGCATCACTTTGCCGCTGCCGGTCGAGTGTGCGGGTAATCGATTGCCGAGTTGAGTGAACATGCGCAGGATCTTCGAGGACTGCGCTTGATCGATGTAGACGACTTCACCATCGTCGAGCACGGCGAGGTTGGCGCTCTCGCCCGTACGCTCCATCAGCCGATGCAAGAACGGTCGCGCCTCCAAGCGAAGGCTGAAGCGCTGGCGCATGTCGTTGCCCATCTGCAGCGCGCGGAATCCGAGCGAGTATTTTCGGTTCTGCCGGTTCTGCTTGACATAACCGCGGCGGATCAGCGTGCCGAGCAAACGGTGAACCGTCGCCAGCGGCAGGCTTACCGCCTGGCTTATCTCGACGAGCCCGACTTCAGAACCGAAATCGACGAGCGATTCCAAGATGTCCAGGGTGCGCTCGACCGATTGAACCCCGGCGCGCTCGCGTGGGGCGTGCTCCCCGTTTTGACCGGCGTCGGCCACAGTAGAATCCCACTCCATCCGAGCCGTCTATGCGGCGCGGTTTTTGGATAGTGGAAATAGCGTATCACTCTTGTGGAAATAGTGTCAAGGGCGACAAAGGCCGTCCCACGGCCGCCATTAGAGTCCGAGGTAGGCGGTCTTCACGCGCGGATTGGCAAGCACGCCCTGGGCCGTGCCGCTTAAACTCACCCGCCCGTTCTCGATGACGTAGCCTCGATCGGCGCTATCGAGCGCGACCTGGACGTCCTGCTCGACGAGCACAATGGTCATGCCTTCGCGCCGCAGCGAGGCGAGCACCGCGAGCAGCTGCTCGACGATGATGGGTGCGAGGCCGAGCGAGAGCTCGTCTACCAACAGCAGCTTTGGGCGTGCCATCAGACCCCGGCCGATCGCGCACATCTGCTGCTCGCCACCCGAAAGCGTACCTGCGAGCTGAGACGAACGCTCGCGCAACCGCGGGAATAGCTCGTAGATACGATTTATGTCGGCGCCGACATTCCCGTCGTCGCGATGAAACGCGCCCATCAACAGATTGTCGAGCACTGTCAATCCGCCGAAGAGCCGCCGTCCTTGCGGCACGTGGCTGATGCCGGCTGCGACGACACGCTCCGGCTTCCAGCCTGCGATCTCCGCCCCCTCAAAAACGATGCGCCCCGCAGTGGGCGCGAGGAGCCCGGAAATCGTCGCGAGCAGTGTGCTCTTGCCGGCGCCGTTCGCGCCGACGAGTGCGACGATCTCGCCTTCAGCGACGTCGAGTGATAACTCCCACAGGACTTGCGCTTCGCCGTACCCGGCGTCGACGTCGCGGATTTCAAGCATCGCTGTGTGATGCGTTTCGCGCATATCGCGTACCCAGGTACGCTTCGATCACCAAAGGGTCCGCGACCACCGATTGCGGCAGGCCTTGCGCGATGAGACGGCCTTGATGCAACACGGCGACCCGCTGCGAGATCCCCATGATTGCCCGCATGACGTGCTCGACCACCACGAGCGTCACACCTGACGCGTTGACGCCGCGCAATAACTCCATCGCGCGATCCGTCTCGTGGGGCGTGAGGCCGGCCATGACCTCGTCGAGCAACAGCACCTGCGGGTCGGTCGCCAACGCCTTTGCGATCTCGAGGCGCTTTCGGCCCGCAAGCGTCAGCTCCGATGCTTGGCGCCGCGCTTCGGGCGCAAGTCCGACACGCTCGAGCACCATGTCCGCCGCGGCGAAGGCGGCGCGCGACGACCGATCGGTGCCATGGCGTCCGTAGAGCGCTCCGACTGCCACATTTTCGCGCACCGTGAGATTTGCGAACGGCTTCACCACTTGGAACGTCCGCGCGACGCCCAGCCTGGCGATGCGATACGTGGGGATGTGGGTGATGTCGACGTCACCGACCGTCACCGTTCCCTGTGCCGCGCGCTGCGTGCCCGACATGACCGACAGCAACGTCGTCTTGCCTGCCCCATTCGGGCCGATGAGACCGAGGATCTCGCCCGGCGCCGCCGACAGCGTCACGCCGTTGACTGCTGTGAGACCGCCGAAACGCACGACTACATCGCGCACCGAGATGGCGCTGGTCACCGGCGTCTGTTCGGCGGACAACGCGCTCATATGCGGCTTGCTCTCAGCTGCATGCGCAGCGCGTTGAGATTGAACGCACGTATGCCACCAGTGAGATACGGCATTAGTCCGCGCGGCAGCACGATGACGATGACGACGATGATCGCGCCGAGCACGACGCTGTGCCAGGGAGAGACGGAGAGCGCACCCAGGTACTCACCGATCGCGCTGAGGATGAACGAACCAATGGTTGGGCCGACGATGCTGCCTGCTCCGCCGAGCAGCGTCATGATGATCATGAGCACGTTGAAGTTGAGGTCGAAGACGGTCGGCGGGTCGATGAAGCTCGTCCAGTACGCGTAGGTCGCGCCTGCGGCGCCGGTGATGGCGGCCGACAGCATCCATGCGAGAACCTTAGTGGTCGCGGCATTGATGCCGAGCACCGTTGCGGCTTCTTCATTCTCACGGATGGCGACAAGCGCATAACCGAAGCGCGTCTGCGCGATCGCCGCGGTGAGCACGATCGACGCGATCAGGATGCCGAGCATCAGCCAATAGAAGAAATGGAAGTTGCTGTTGATAGGCAGCGTCATGCCGCTGCCTTTGCCAAGCGGCGGCAGCTCGGCGACAAACGCCTGCGTCCCGATCGCGATGCTCAACGTCGCGATCGCGAAGTAGTGGCCGCGCAAGCGCAGGATCGGCCAGCCGGCGACCGCAGCGAACAGCGCTGCGACGGCGATCGCCAGCAGCAGTCCGCTCACGAACGGCCAGTGCAATGCGTTCATCGCGTATGCGCACGCGTATGCGCCAGTGCCGAAGAACGTCACGTTGCCGAAGCTCGGATAGCCGGCGAAGCCGCCGATCAGGTTCCACGCCTGTGCCAGCGACGACATCATGAAGAACAGCGTCAGCACGTGCACCCAGTTGCCGTTGAGGTGCGTCGGCAGCAGCGCCGAGAGCGCGAGCAGGGCGAGCACGGCATAGGAGAACCGCCGCCCGGGCTGCATGGCTATGCGGTCGCCCGGCCGACCAAACCGTACGGCCGGAACAAGATGACGAGCAGCAAGACGACGAGCGCGACGACGTCTTTATAGCCCTCGCCGAAGAATAGTGCACCAAATGCTTCGATGACGCCGTACACGAGGCCGCCTATCAGCGCGCCGGTCACGTTCCCCAACCCGCCGAGCACCGACACGACAAATGCGCGCACGACGAACGAGTCGCCCATCGTCGGCGTGATCGCATACGACAGGCTGACAAGACTGCCGGCTGCTGCCGCGAGCGCGCCGCCGATCCCGAGCGTCAGCGCGTAGATGTGGGCAACGCTCACGCCTGACAAGCGCGCCGCGTCGACGTCCATGCTCGTCGCCCGGATCGCGCGCCCGATTTTACTGCGCGTCATGAACGCCTGCAGCGCGAACGTCAGCGCGACGGCGATGATCAGCGTCCATAAGCGTATCCAAGGTATGGTGATCGGGCCGAACTCGATGCTCGAGCCCGAGTAGTTCGTCGTGATCGAGCGGATGTCCGACGTCCAGTAGACCTGTGCGAGGTTGGCGATCACGATCGACAGCGCAAAGGTGAGCAAGAATGTCGCGAGCATCGGCGCGCGGATCACCTGATTCACGATAAAACGCTGGATGAGATATGCCAGCACGAACAAGACGATCATCGACAGTGGAATCGAGAGGAACGGATCGAGGTGCATCGGCCCCACGAACAACCAGTACGAGATGTACGCGCCGAGCATGATAAAGGCACCATGCGCGATGTTGATCACATTCATGATGCCCCACACGAGGGAAAAACCGACTGCCGCGGCGGCGTAAACGCCGCCGACGAGCAGTCCGTTGATGAGGACTTGGAGGTAGAGCGTGGCCTAAGCCGTGCTAGCGCTTGCCCCACGCCGGAAGCGGATAGGTGGGTTTGGCGTTGGCCGCGTCCGCGGGCCACACGGTCTCGTGCACGCCCTTTTGGATCTGCTCGACGGCCATCGGCTTATAGATGTTCACACCGCGGCTGTCGAACTTGATCTTCCCGTAGAACGTGTCGATGTCGAGCGCTGCGAGCGCATCGCGCACTTTCGCCGGATCAAGATCGCCCGCTTTGGCCATCGCAGCGGCAAACGTCTCCAACGCCGCCGTCGACTCGGCGTTGTGGTAATCGGGCAGCACGCCGTACTTCGCCTGGAAGAGCTTCGTGTAGCGCTGCGCGCTGCCGAACGTCGGATCCGTATATTGCAGCGCCGTCGTCCACTGTGCGCCTCCCATCACGCCGTTGGCATCGGGACCGAGGCTCGTGATGAAGTCCGGCGTCGACGGGCCGACCGAAAAGCCGATGATCTTGGACTGCACGTTCTGGTCTTTCGCGGCACGCATAAGTAGAAGCGAGTCCTGAAGGTGCCCCGAGCCGAGGATGATGTCAGGATTCTTCGCCTTGACCTGCGTCATCAGCGTCGCCACATCTCGTGTGTCCGGCGGGTACTCGGAGTAGAACACTTCGGTGAATCCGTTGGCCTTGGCGAAGTCGCGGATACCCTGCGCGACTTCGATCGAGAACTGGTCGTTGGCGGCAAGCACCGCGACGGTAGTCGGGCGCGGACGCATCGTCTGCGCCAGCTCGAGGATGCCTTGCAGATACTTCTTCGCAGGGCTAAGAATCGCGAACGTATAGTGGAAGCCGCGATTGAAGATCGCTTCAGCAGCGCCGTTTGGATCGACCATCGGCACTTGATACTTCTCAGTGATCGCGCTGGCAGCGAACGTCGCTGACGAGCCGTACGGCGCCAAGATGTACTTGATGTTGTCTTGCGTGATCAGGCGCTCGACGAGTTTCGCCGACGTCGCCGAGTCCGACTGATCGTCGTAGTACTTGATGTCGACCTTGTACAGCTTACCCCCGACTTTGATGCCGCCCTGGCTGTTGACGTAGTCCTTCCAGAAGTCATAGCCTTGCTTGGTCAGCGCGCCCTCGCGCGCGTCGCGGCCTGTCGCCGAAAGCGCAGCGCCAAACGTGATGACGTCGTCGGCCGCGGCTGTTTGCGGCAAGACCGCAGCGCCGCCCGCAGCCAGGACCGCGGCCGCGGTGATGCCGGTGAAAAATGCGAAAAGACGATGATGACGGTCGTTTGCAAAGATCACGATAGTTTCGTGCCTCCGAATGCGAACGCTCCGATGGTGGGAGGCCCTCGGAGTGGAAAAACTTAGTTCCGGGAGCGCTTTGTCCCTGTAGTTAGGCCAGCTTGCTCGGCCGCGTACTCGATGCGCTCGTCAAGCGGCGGGTGCGTGTAGAAGTACCAAACGACCGCGCGCCGCGGATGCAGCGGCGACAAGCTCTGCGAACCAAGCCGGGCGAACGCTCGCACGCCTGCCGTGCCGAGATGTGTGTTCGACGCGGCGAACACATCGGCGTTGTGCTCGATCTGACGCGACAGCGCGTTGCCTGCCGGCTGCAGTGCAAGCGCGAATATCAGCATGAGTGCGAGCAGCAGCGGCGTCGACGCCGGGTCACCCAATCCGCTTGAGAGACGCGGCCAGCGTCGAGCGAGCGGGCCGCCGACGAAATAGATGAACGCGATGGCGGCCAGCACACCGGCCCAGCCATAAAACGTGCCGCGCCAGAGATCGCCGTGCACGTAGTGGCCGAGCTCGTGAGCGGTCACATACAGCGCTTCGTCGGGTGCGAATGAGTTGAGCAGCGTGTCGGAGATCGCGATGCGCTCGGAAGGCCCGATGCCTGAGACGAAGGCATTGGCAGACGTCTCTTGCTTGGAAAGATTGAAGACGTATACTGCGGACGCGTTCACGCCGTGGGCGCGCGCGAGATCGAGTACCGAGCGTGTCAGCGCTGACGGCGGCAGCTGCGTGTACGTGTTGAACAACGGCTCGATCCAGACGGGAAGCACGACTGAGCTGAGGACGACCAGCGGCAAGGCGACCGCAGCAGCGATGATAGGCCATGCGCGTGCGTAACGCTGCACGAGCCAAAAGAAAAGCGCGCCTCCCACGGCCGTGATTGCCGCGCTCAATGCAAGGCCGATCGCCCAATCGTGGAACCAGTCGGCCGGTGTCTCGCGGCTCAGATCGAAGCGGTGAGGGAAGACGAACGAATCATACCACGTGAACGGCAGCATGATGATCGCCAAGGCGACGATGACGATAGCGACGACGAGCGCGGTCGTGGCCAGACGACCGAGCCCTGTGCTCGGTAAGATGCGCTCGAAGCCGATGCGCACCGCGGCGATCGCGCCCGAGAAGCAGAGCGCGAGCAGCACTGCAAATTGCAGCGCCGAACCGATCCAGAACAAACTGCGTCCAAGTGCAGCCACCTCGACGGCCAGCGCTTGGCGGCCGAGCGGGTACAGCGATTCGACGAGGTGTTGGATTTCAGGCGTGAAAGCCACCAGGCCATCATGGTTATTCACACCGAGTACCTGACCTTCAACACGAAGCAGCGTCGCGAGATCATCGATATCACTGACGAGGTCGAACGCGTGCGCGCAAAAGCCGGATTATCTGACGGTTTCATCCTTGTCAGCGCGATGCACATCACGGCGAGCATTTTCGTCAACGACCACGAGCGCGGGCTCTGGTCGGACATCATGGGTTGGCTAGAAGAGCTTGCGCCGGCCAAACCGGAGTACGAACACCACAAGACCGGTGAAGATAACGCAGACGCACATCTGAAGCGCATGCTGCTCGGTCATCAAGTCGTCGTGCCTGTGACCGGCGGCAAGCTCGACCTCGGCCCGTGGGAGCGCGTGCACTACGGCGAGTTCGACGGTCGCCGCCCGAAGCGCGTGATCCTTAAAGCGTTGGGCGTCTGACGATGCAGTGAAGGTCCGGTTCGCAGCGCCGGCCGATGCCGCCAGCATCGCCGCCGTCGAAGCGGCGACGTGGGAAGCGACGTATCGCGGCCTCATTCCCGATTCGGTTTTTGCGCGCAGACCGCTCGACCGGCGGGTGGCCTTGTGGAACGATCTCCTCGGCGACCCATCTGTGCGCGTGACCGCGGTGGCGGAAGACGACAGCGGCGCGATCGTCGGCTATTGCAACGGTGAAAAGCCGCACGAGCACCTCGACGAATACGATGCCGAAATCGTCGGCCTTTACGTGCTTCCCACGTGTCAACGTAGAGGCTGTGGCGCGATGCTGTTCAGGTTCGTGGCTGAAGAGCTCGAGCGTCGCGGTCATCGCGCGCTCCTCGTGTGGGTGTTGCGCACCAACCCGTACCGCGCGTTCTACGAAAAGCTGGGCGGCCACTACGTCGGCGATCGCACGCTTGATTTGGGTGCGCCGCTCGCGGTCGCCGGCTACGGATGGAAGCGGATCGAACACGTCCGCCTAGGTCTTGAGCGGCGCTAGTCCAGCGGCGTGCAGCGACGCGTCGAACGCCGGAACGTCGGTGCGCATGAACGCCTCGTATGGGGAAAGGACGCGCTCGACGTCGGCGTGGATCGCGTCGGCCTGCTGCTGATGAGCGGCGAACGGCGGCTGCTGTGAGCCGGACAGCGTGTACTGCAGGTTGACGATCTGCTCGCGCACCTTGTCCTCATAGAGCGCGCTATCTTCGTCGTTGCGCGGATTGGACGTCATCTGCGCCTCAACGGTGGCCACGCGCGACACAAGCGCGTCGCCCTGAGCGACCAACGGCGAAGGCGGCGTCGCGCTTCGAAGTGGTTTCAGCCGCGCTTCCACCTGCTTGCGTATGCCGTCCAACGAATTGAGCGCCGTGTCTATCTGGGAGAGCTCGCGCGTCAGCGCAGTGTCGAAGGCGTGCCGCGCTTCGTAATCCGCCTGCGTCCACGGTGCGCGTGGATCGGCGTTCACCTGCACCGTGCGCGACAGCGTGCGCCCGTCGACGTGCAGCACGATCTTGTACGTGCCCGGCACGACCTGCGGCCCGTCATCCGAACCCTGGAAGTTCGCGGGCGCGGAAAGTCGCTTCACCGGCCCGTTTTCAGCGAGATCCCACGTCAATCGATTGATGCCGGTTGTGTTGGTGATGTAGTATTTCGGCGCGTTGTCGACGATGTGCGTGCCTTCAAGGTGGCGCACGACGCGCCCGTTCGCGTCGAGAATGTCGATGGTCGGATGTTTCGCCGCCGGCTTGGTCAGATAGAACGAGATCATGACGCCGACGTCCGGGTTGCCGCCGGCGTACTCGTTTGCCGGAGCCGTGCTATCTTGCAGATCCTCGCGCGTCCATTGCCAAAACGCGTACGCACGGCGCGGCTGATAGAGATACGTTCCAGCGGCCTGTGCCTGCGCCAGCTCCTGGATCGGCGTGAGATCGTCGAGGATGAACATCGAGCGGCCGTGCGTGCCGACGATAAGATCGTCAGCGGTGGGCTGCACGCGGATGTCGCGTACCGATGCGGACGGCATGTCGAGCTTGAGCGACCGCCACGTGGCGCCGCGGTCGAACGAGATCCAGATCCCTTCCTCGACACCGGCATACAAGATGTTGGCGTTGCGCGGATCCTCGCGCAGCGCGCGCACCGGCTGGTCGACCGGCAAGCCCGTCGCAATCGACTTCCATGTCGCTCCGTAGTCCTCGGTGACGAATGCGTACGGCGTGCGATCGCCCATCGTGTGGCGGTCGATCGCGACATACGCTCTGCCCGCTACATGATGCGACGGATCGATGGTCTGGACGAAACCGTAGGACGGCATGCTCGCGATCGTAACATCTTTCCAATGCGCGCCGCCGTCCGCGGTGACGTGGATCAGGCCGTCATCGTTGCCGGCCCACATCAGACCGGCCTGGATCTCGGACGGCGAGATCTCGGTGATCGTGTTGTAGAACTCCGCGCCTGAGGCATCCGGATTTATGGGTCCGCCCGAGACCTGCTGGTGATCGCGCTCGTTGCGCGTAAGGTCCGGACTGATGACGGTCCAGTGCCGCCCGCGGTCGGTGCTTTTGAACACGACGTTGCCGCCGACATACGCGATGTGGGGATCTTGCGGCGAGAACGCGATCGGCGTCGTCCAATTGAAGCGGTATGGAACGCCGGCAATCGTTGCGCCGTTGACGTCGCGGGGATATGGTTCGACGTCTACATTCTGTTGTGAGCGCACGTCAAAGATGCCGACGACGCCGTTTTCGATCGCGTTCCAGATCAGCTGCGGGTCGAGAGGGTCAGGCCAGACGAAGTTGCCGTCGCCGCCGTTGAGGCTCATCCAATCGCGGTTGAGGATGCCGGCGGCGTCGTTGCTGTTGGATGGGCCGCAGAAACTCGTATTGTCCTGAAAACCCGCGCACACGTCGTAAGGCGTGCGCAGATCGTAACCTATCTTGTAGATCTGCCCGATCGGCATGTTCGACGCTACGTTCCAGGTCGTCCCCGCATCAGCCGACCAAGCGACGCCACCGTCGTTGGCATTGATCAGCCGCCTGCCGTCTTGCGACCACCATGCGTCGTGGAAATCGGCGTGAACCGGTTTTGCGATCTTCTTGAACGTTTTTCCGCCGTCTTTGCTTTCCGCGATGTACTCGGACAGCGTGATGAGATGGTTCTGATTTGACGGATCGACGAGCAATCTGCTGAAATAAAACGGCCGCTGGTTGAGCAGCGTATCGCTGCTCATCAGACGCCAGTGGTCGCCGCCGTCATCGGAGCGCCACAACACACCTTCCTTTGACTGGATGAGCGCATACACGCGGTTCGGATGTGCGCGCGCGACCGCGATGCCGATTCGCCCGGTGTCTCCCGACGGAAGCCCGGAACCGCTCAACTTGGACCACGTCTGCCCGCCGTCGGTCGACCGGTACAAGCCGCCGTTGGGTCCACCGCTTGTCAGCATCCAGGGAACGCGGCGCACCTGCCAGATACCGGCAAATACTACATTTGGATGAACCGGATCCCACGCGAGATCGGACGCGCCGCTGCTCGGCCCGACATACAGCGTTTTCGTCCACGTCCTGCCTCCGTCGGTCGTGCGGTACACGCCGCGGTCTTCGCTGTCGGCGAAGACGTCGCCAAGCGCGCCTACGAGCGCGATGCTAGGATTGCGCGGATCGACGAGCACTCTTGAGATGGCGAAACTGTTGTCGAGACCGAGGTGCTTCCATGACTTGCCGCCGTCGATGCTGCGCCACACGCCGTCGCCCCACGAGAAATCATTGCGCGGATTCGCTTCGCCGGTTCCGACCCACACGATATTCTTATTGGATGGAGCTATCGCCACCGCGCCGATCGCATTAACGGGCAGCGACTCATCGACCGCGGTCCAACTCGAACCGCCGTCGTTGGTGCGCCAAATGCCGCCGCCTGCTGCACCCGCGTAATAAAGCAGTGGATCGGCATCGCTTCCCGCGACGGATGTTGCGCGTCCTCCGGAAACTGCCGGACCGATGGCCCGCCATTTCAGGCTTCCATAAGGTAGATTATCCGCATGTACCGGGACGCACGCGCATACGATAAGCACGGCAACCAGTATCGCATTCAATGAGTGCCGCATCGCGCGCGTCCTTCGCCGTGTGCGTTTGACAACCTCGCGCGCCCATGTTACCATGGCACTCTGTTGCCAAATTGCCGAAACGCATTCGGCTGCTACACACGAGGAGATGCCTTTTTGAACCAGACGATGACGCGAACGACGCAGATCGCGACCCGCTACGGGATCGCGTCGCTGCGTGCAACGCTCGGCCTCGATGCCGGCGTTGGCGTCATTTTGTGCGGAGGCTGTGTCTAGCGGCGTACGACGGATCGAACGATCCGACCGATGTCAGCGAGGCCTCCGCACCGCGGGGGCCTCGTTCTTTTCACTCGCGCTGCGGATGAAGGGAGGTGAGAACATGGATCGAGATTGGTTGCGAGCCGTCCGCGAGCGGCAAGATGAGGTGCGCGAAGAGATCGCGCGCCACCGGTTGGGCGTTAGGCTTCACGTGAGTCGCGCGGGGCGCGAGCGTGTCGTCGGACGCGTGCGGCGAGCGTTAGGTCGCGTGCTCATCGGACTCGGGCGCGTCGTCGAAGGTGACGAGCGCGAGCCGGCACGTGTCTCGCTGCCGTGCAACTGATCCGATGATGCCTCGCGGGTGTGCTGCGAAAACGGATAGAGCGCCGCGCGCCCGCGAGGTATCATCGGTGGAACCTGTAGATCCAGCTCGTCTCGCGATTCGCGAAACGACAAAATCGGATAGAAGTCAAGATCATGCGGAATTATCATAAGTTCATGAGCGACACACGTTTTCAGATCATCGCGCTGCCAACGCGCACAGCGGACGCCGTGCGCGAGACAATGCGCGCGCCAGGCTATGGCCATCCCGCGACGTCTGAGGTCGCGACGGGTCCAGGCCCATGCCGGCATTGCCTTCGCCCATTCGCGATTGGCGATGACAAACGAATTCTCTTCACCTACGACCCGTTCGCCGACAATGAGTCGCTGCCGTTGCCGGGACCCATATTCGTGCACGCGGACGCGTGCGAGCGTTACGCGGCCTCTGACGGATTCCCAAAGCATCTGCGATCGCTTGCGCTCACGTTCAACGCGTATGGGCGCGGTCGAAAGCTGCGCGAACAGGCATATGCGAGCAATGGTGACATCGACGCGACGATCGAGCGTTTATTGTCGCGGCCCGATGTCGACTACATCCATGTCCGCAGAACGGATGCAGGCTGCTTCGCCTTTCGGATCGAGCGCAGCGAAGGAACGAGCGTTTCCGTCTCTTAAAAGCACGCCTTCTCAAGGAGGCGGATCATGAGCACGACGACGGAATCGACGAAACGTCCATTCACCGTGACTGGCTTGGACATGAGCGGCTATATGGTCAAAGATGCGAAGCGGGCGATTGAATTTTATCGCGACGTCCTCGGCCTTGAGCCGGTGTTGGTGTATCCCGAGGATCGTGGGGCGGAATACGAACTGTCTGATGGAACGACGTTCGGCCTGTGGGGAGGAGGCGGTCGAGTGATGCCGTTTCAGCCGAGCAACGGCATTTTGTTCGCTGTCGACGATCTCGACAAAGCGGTCGCGGCAGTCAAGGCCCGAGGGATTCCGGTCGCGATGGAGTTCGATGGACCTAAGTGTTCGATGGCGATGATCTTCGACACCGAAGGCAACATGGTCACATTCCACAAGCGCAAAGCCAGCTAGCACAACACGCGGGGTCTTACGCGCGCAGGCGCGCGCGCGAACCGGCGCAGCAGCTGATCGCCCGCAGCGTGGCGATAAGTATTGTCCCAGACCTTAGTATGGGATTTATCTTCCAAGGAAAGCCTATGCCTCTGGACTCGGGTTACTCGCAGGAGCATTGAATCATCCGCGCGACTCTTGACGTTGGCCCCATCCTCAGTTCGCCGTAGCGCTCGAAGCTGCGTTATCCGCCGCGAGCCATTTGTCAGCGATCTTCAGGCGCTCCACGTTTGCGGGATATGCCCCGTCGGGATTTGCGCGCTCCCACGCCCTGGCACGGACGACGAGGTATTCAAAGTTCTCCCAAAGCGAGGGATCGCCGCGACGGCGTCTGATCGCGACGATTTCCTCGACCAGATCCCAAGCCGCCAAGAGCCGCGCTGAATACACGTCCATGAAAGGTTCCTCGGGTATGAGATCGTGTTTGACGAGGCTTCCAGTCCATTCGTAGGAATTGCAAAGGTTGGCCCACGCGTTGTCTCGCCGCGAGAATGTGCCCTCAAGAATCGCTCGCCGATATGCTGGGTCGGACATGTTCTTTGAGATCTGGTCCTTCGCGTCTTCGAACCATCCGCTGGATTCTGGATCTTCGATGCGGGCGAGGACGTTGAGAAGGCCGGTGAGCTGGTTACCAGCCCTCATGTGACGCAGTTGGATCACTGCCGCGACGGCGGTGGCGGCAATGACGACAAACGTGCCGATCGACCCCACCGCGGTCAAGTATTCCGCTGTCATGAGAACCTCCACAAGTGTGCTGAAAAACGGATGCCCCGTTCCACCGGCGCACCGCGATACCCTGACCCGTCGCTCAGACGCCTAACCGAGCGCGTGAAAACGCCACCTGGTTCCGGCCCGCATGCTTGGCTTCATACATGCGCTGGTCCGCCGCTTCTAGCAACTGCTCGGTCGGATGACGCTCACCCGGCGCGATGTCCATCGGGAAATGCGCGACGCCGATGCTGATCGTGATGCGCACCGCGGGCAGATCATCGCGACCGGCCAGCGAGCGGAAGTCGGAATCGGCAACGTTGGCACACAGGGTTTGCGCGAGCGCGATCGAGGCATCTTTGCGGCGATCGAGGAGTGCGATGCAGAATTCATCGCCACCGTTGCGGCCGGCGAAACCATGCGCTTGCTCGGCGACATTTGAGAACATCGCCGCGAGCCTGCGCAGCAGCTGATCGCCCGCGGCGTGGCCGTACGTATCGTTCCAGACTTTGAAGCGATCGGTGTCGATGAAGAACAACGCGACATCGCGCATGGCACCGACACGCGTGTCCGCGCGGCGGCTGTCGACCTCATCGCGCAACCGCCTGCGGAACGCCGCCGGCGTCAAGAGACCGGTGAGCTGATCGTGGGTCGCGTCGCGACGTACGCGATCTGCGAACAGTGCCCGTGCGAGTGCATCCCCTGCCAAGCGCGCGATCGTGAGCAGCGTCCTGACGTCGTCTTCGACGAAGGGTTGCGCGCGCGGTCTATCAGCGTAGAGCACTCCGATGACCTCTGCGCGCTCGCTGCCCGAGGGAGGGCGTACCAGCGGAACCGCGACGCCCCAGACGGTATCGCGACTGCCGGCAATCGGACCGGCAGCAACACGACTGCTCGCCGACTCCGCGCCAAGATCGTAGATGCCGATCGATTCCGCCCAACCGATCGCGCGCGGCCCGACGATCGCCGGTTTGCCTTCGCGGCGCACCCAATCAGCAATCGTGTCGCCTTCGTAGACCTGACCCTCGCGCAAAAACCCGACGTACCCGGTGCCGCTACGCGCGCCGAGCACCAAATGTGGCCCCTCGACGTACAGACACAACATCGACTGCGCGGATACGAGCGACGCCGCTCGCTCGACGATGCGTTCGCACGTCGCCTTCGTCGATTCTAATGCGGCGCCGGTGAGGGCCGGTGCGAGATGCTGCAGCGTATCGAACCGCTGCTCCGCGCGCTGCGCGCGTCGTCTTAGTCTCGCGATCGTGACGCACTGCAGCACGATCAGCGTGGTGGCGACGAGGAAGAACATTGTCGCGCCGACGTACGAGACGTACGCGCTCAAGGCTTCTTGACGTCTTCTTTCTTGGGCAGCGGTCGAGCTGGGTTCCCAGCGACCCGTTCGCCGGCGGGCACATCGCGGATGACGACCGAGCCTGCACCCGTGAGCGCTCCTTCACCGATTTCCACCGGCGCGACAAGGGAGCTGTTCGAGCCGACGAAGGCGCGCGCGCCGATCTTCGTGTTGTGTTTGCGCACGCCGTCGTAATTGCACGTGATCGTGCCGGCGCCGATGTTGGCTGCTTCGCCGACCTCGGCGTCGCCAAGGTACGCGAGGTGGTTCGACTTCGCCCCTTTGCCGAGCCGGGTATTCTTCGTCTCGACGAAATTGCCGATACGCGTGTGTTCGCCGATCTCCGAGCTTCCACGGATGTGAGCGAACGGTCCAACTGACGCACCGTCGGCGACCGTCGAGTCACGGACGACCGAATATGAGATCGTGACGTCGCGACCTATTGATGCGCGTTCCAGTGTCGTCGTTGGCCCGATTACCGAACCGGCTGCGATCGTGCTGCCTTTGAGGACGTGCGTCTGCGGCAACAGCGTCACATCGGCGGCAAGGTCTACATCGGCGTCGACGTAGGTCGTCGCGGGATCGACGATACGCACGCCCGCCAGCATGTGCGCGCGCAGAATGCGCCGCTGCATCACCCGGCGCGCGATCGCAAGTTCTGCATTCGTGTTGATGCCGAGCGCGCTGCGAAAGTCTTTGACCACGACAGCCTCGACGAGCTCGCCGGATTTCACGGCCAGCTCGATGCAGTCGGTCAGGTACAGCTCGCGTTGAGCGTTGCGGGTGTCGAGGCGCGACAGGTATCGCCGCAGCGCCTCCGCTTCAAAGCAATACACGCCCGCATTGACCTCGGTGATGAGCAGCTCTTGCGGAGTTGCATCCGTGTGTTCGACGATGCGAACCGGCCGGCCGGCGTTGCGTACGATCCGTCCGAAGTTGCTGTTCGCCATTTGCGTCGTAAGCATCGCAAGCGCAGCGCGTGTGCGCTCGCGGGTGTGCACGACGGCCGCGACCACGTTCGGCATCAGCAACGGCATGTCGGCGTTGACGAAGAGGATCGGATTGTCGCCCGGTATCTCTTCCATCGCCAGCTGGGCGGCATGACCCGTACCGTTCTGCGGCTCTTGGACGACCGTGCGAATGTTGAACTGCTCGAGCGGTTTTTCGAGGTCGGGATTGATCACGGCGACGATGTCCGAGGGCTCGATGCCCGCTTCGGTCACCGCGAGCAGCACGTGTTCGAAGAGCGTCCGGCCGCACAACTCGTTGAGCACTTTTGGCGTGCGGCTCTTCATGCGCGTGCCCTTACCGGCGGCGAGGATCACCGCATTCGCGCGCAAGCTCATCGCGAGCGCTCTGCGCCGACGGTCTGCTGCGACGTCAAGCGTTCGACGAGGGCGTCGGTGCGCGCGAGTGCGACGTCGCGTCCAAGGATACTGCTCACCTCAAAAATGCCCGGGCTAACCGCTTGCCCGGTCAACGCAACTCGCAATGGGTGGATGAACTCCGCAGCTTTGCGCCCGGTTCGCTGGGCGAGTCCGCGGATGGCGCTTTCGACGTCCGCAGCACTGAACGCGTGCGCCTCCTCCGCTAGCGCAGCGCGCACTTCTCTCAGCCGTTCAAGCGCGTCCGGCGTCGAACAATACTTGGCGAGCGCGTCGGGCGCCGGTTCGATTGCTCCGCGCGTGAAGAAATAGGATCCTTGATCGAGGATCTCGGAAACCGTGTAGACGCGCTCTTGCAGCAGCGCCGCGACTTGCTTGACGTGATCGGGATCGATGCGATCGGGGATCGACGGCCGCCCTTCAAGCAGCGCAATAACACGCTCCGCCAACTCATCCAGCGGAATCGCCTTGAGGTACTCCTTGTTCATCCAGGCGAGCTTTGCATGATCGAAGATCGCAGGATGTTTCACGACGCCTTCAATTGTAAAGTCGGCGACCATCTCCGGGCGTGTCATCAACTCACGATTGCCGCCCGGCGACCAGCCGAGCAACGCCAAGAAGTTGACGAGCGCATCAGGCAGATACCCGAGCGCCTCGAATTCGTTCACAAAGGTCGCGCCGTCGCGCTTCGAGAGCTTGCGGCGCTGTTCGTTGAGGATGATCGGGATGTGGGCGAACAACGGCGGTTGCCATCCGAGCGCCTCGTACAAAAGCAGCTGTTTGGGCGTATTTGCGAGATGCTCTTCGCCCCGGATGACGTGGCTGATGCGCATCGCGTGGTCGTCCACCACCGCGGCGAAATTGTACAACGGACCGCCGTCGCTCTTCACGATCACGAAATCTCCGATCGTGCCAGCCGGGAACTCGACGCGCCCGCGCACGAGATCGTCGACGACGACCGCGCGTTGGGGATCGACGCGCATGCGCAGCGCAGGCTCAATCCCTTTGCTCCTCAGCGCCGACTTCTCGGCTTCTGAAAGGCGCGAACACATGCAGGGCTGTGGCTTGGCGAACTCAGGCGGTTGATCAGTCCCTGCCGCTTCGTCCAGAGCGTCTTGGCTTTCGGAATCTTCAACTGCCGGTTCGTCTTTGCGAGCACCGCAAAAGCAATCGTAGGCCGCACCGCTCGAGCGCAGCTGTTGCGCGACCTCACGATGCATTGCGACGCGTTCTCGCTGACGATAGGGACCGAATTCGCCGCCCGAATCCGGGCCTTCATCCCAATCGAGCTTCAGCCAGCGTAGCGCACGGTAGATCGCGTCGACGTACTCGTCAGAATAGCGTGCGCTGTCCGTGTCCTCGACACGCAGCACAAACGTACCGCCGTTGTGGCGCGCGAACAGCCAGTTGAAAAGCGCGGTGCGCGCACCGCCGACGTGCAGAAATCCCGTCGGGCTCGGTGCGAAGCGCACGCGGACCGGTG
>Ga0126371_10000830_pt1 | contig 25884 bp, 17 predicted proteins | sample PanSoiMetaPlot_4_FD_110145 | JGI IMG/M metagenome (GOLD analysis project Ga0126371, IMG submission 110145) | Tropical forest soil microbial communities from Panama - MetaG Plot_4 | ecosystem: Environmental > Terrestrial > Soil > Tropical forest > Bulk soil | place: Panama | collected 2016-02-17 | reverse complement strand
GCAGCAAACCCAGCAGCGCGCCTCCGTACTGCCGCAGGAACGGCGCAGGCGTTTCGTTGGCATCCCTCTTTTTCAGTTTTGCAATACCCATTTCGTCGCTTCGCTCGTCAGCTTTGCCGAAGCCGCGGCGCTTTCGGCCTCCACATAAAGCCGCAACAACGGTTCCGTGCCCGACAATCGCAGCAGCATCCAGGAACCGTCTTCAAAAACGAATTTTGCTCCATCGGTGCGGTCGACGGATACGACTTTTCGCCCCAGAAGTGTCGAACTGTCTACGCCCACCTTGCCCACCGCATTTGCCTTTTGTTCGTCGCTGAGGTGCAGGTTTTCCCGGACGGGCCAGAATTCGCGCCCAAGCTTTTTGTACAAGCCCCGTATCTGTTCGTCGATGGAGGCGCCACGCGCGGCGATCATTTCCGCGACCAACAGGCACGCCAGGATGCCGTCCTTCTCGGGGATGTGACCGCGTATGGTCAATCCCGCGCTTTCTTCGCCGCCCAGTGCAATCTTATCTTCGCGGATGAGTTGGCCGATATACTTGAAGCCGACCGGCGTTTGCTGAACGCCCTGGCCATGCGATTTTGCGACGGCGTCAATCATTTGCGTCGTCGCCACGCTGCGCGCTGCCGGCATTTTCCACCCGCGCGTTTCCACCAGATAGTCGTAGACGAGCGCAAGAATCAGGTTGGGCTGAATCCACGTGCCGTCGCGGTCTACAATTCCAAAACGGTCGGCGTCCCCATCGGTTGCCAGCCCCGCGGTGGCCTTCGAATCGACCACCAGCCTTCTCAGCGGAGCGAGATTTTCTTCGGAAACGTCGGGCCCGGTGCCGTCGAACAAACAATCGCGATCCGTTCGAATGGGAGCCACGGCCACACCGTGATCACTGAGTGTGCGGTCCAAGTAACCCGAGCCGCATCCGTGAAGCGCGTCTATCGCGAATTTCACGTTCGCTTTTTTCAGGGTTTCGAAGCACACCAGTTCTTCGAGCCGCTGCAAATAGCGTTGGCGTAGGTTCACTTTTTCGCTGGGATTCGCCTTGCTGGCGCCGTGCGGCAGAGGGGGCACGCCGCCCTTGGCGGCAATCCGTGAGGCGCGAGCCTCAATGTCCTTGGTGATTTCCGGGAGCGCTGGTCCGGCGTCCGCCGAAGAGAACTTCAAGCCGTGATACTGCGCCGGGTTGTGGCTGGCGGTGAAATTGATGGCGCCGTCCAGCTTGCGACGCATGATTTCGTAGGCTACGGCCGGCGTAGGCGTGAACGTTTCGCACAGCAATGCGCGGATGCCGTGATGTTCGAGAAGGTCCACGGCGAGCTGCGAAAATTCCTCGGAATAAAAGCGCGTATCGTATGCAACGAGGATGGCGGGCTCGCCAGATCTTGCCTTCACGTGTTCCGCGATGGCCGTCAGCGCGAGCCGCACGTTCGCGAAGGTGAAATCTTCAGCAATGACCCCGCGCCAGCCCGAAGTGCCAAACTTGATGGGCGAAGGGGCGCTCAATCCAGCGCGCGTGCTCATGGCGCGCTATTTTAGCCTTTCGCGCCGCGCGGAAAAAGTCGTTAATATGAGGGGCCAGGAGCGACCAAAATGAGTCGCGCAAAAGGGAGCAACGCGCGCATCGTTCTTGTGACCTGCCCGACGCTGGCCCTGGCGCGGAAGATCGCGCGCGCCGTGGTGGGGAAGCGTCTGGCGGCGTGCGTCAACGTGGCTCGCAGCCCCGTCGAATCCTTTTACACCTGGAAGGGCAAGCTCGAATCCGCCCGCGAGCACCTGCTGTTCATCAAAACCACGGCCCAACGCTTGTCACCACTCGAAAGGGAAGTGAAGCGCCTGCACGCCTACGCGGTCCCGGAATTCATCGCCTTCCCTATTACCGAGGGCTCGCCCGAATACTTGGCTTGGCTCGGCGAGACTACAGCCACACGCTCCAAGGAAACCTCGAGCGGGCAACCGCAGCGCTCAACGGCGAATCGAAGGGAGCGTGTTGCACGGGCGGCTTCGAACAAACTAACCTGAGCAACAATTCGAGCAATTGGAATCACCCATGCGGTCCCGTTTCTTCGTTGGTGCCATCCTGGTCCCGCCCCTGGCCTGGCACTTTTGGTTTTCTTCCAGCGCAGCTCAGCAAATCACCTCCGCATCCCTGGAGTTGCGGGGGACAGTCATCAACAGCGCCACCAGAGAGCCGGTCGCCCGCGCCCTGGTGCAGGTCCCAGCCGCCGGACAAAAGGCGCAATTCACCGGTGCCGATGGCACGTTTGTCTTCACCGGTCTGCCACCAGGAAACTATTGGCCTTCTGCCAGAAAGCCAGGATTCTTTGATGACTCGGAGCTTGAGAGACCGGTTACGACGCCGCTCGGTTCCTCTGGGCAGAACGAACCAGTCGTCCTGAAGTTGCTTCCGGAAGCAACCATTTTTGGCGAGGTCAAGGAGGAGAACGGCATGCCCCTCGAGGGCGTCACGGTGAGAGCCGAGCAATGGCAGGTGCCGAATGGGGAGAAGGAACTTGTGCCTGTTGGAAATGCAAAAACCGACGACCAAGGAGACTTCCGCCTCGCGGAATTGAGGCCGGGTCGCTATTACCTGTCCTTTCCCTTGACCAACAACGGAGGTTGGTCGACTGCTTACCAGTTGACTTCAAAAAAGCAAGAAGAACAGGGGTACGGCGCCCAATTTTATCCCGGCGTTCCGGATCTGGAGTCCGCGACGGTCATCGAGGTTAAGGCTGGCGCTCAAGTACACATTGTGCAAACGCTCAGCCCCCAACGCCTCTTTCAAGTCGCAGGTGTCCTGCGAGGCGCAGACCCGGCAACCGGATTGAGCCTCACATTGACAAATTCCGTGGGCGACATGGTCCAGAAGCAAGTCCGCCTTGACCCTAAAACGGGACAATTTCAGATTTCGGGGGTTCCTCGAGGGGCCTACTTGCTCGAGGCCTCGGCGAACGGAGGCCATCGGTTAAGAAATACCGCCAGCGGACTGCTTCGAATCGCCGACGAAGACCGCCCGCCTTTGACCGCCACCGTTCCCGTGCGGGTCGCGAGCGACGTTTCCGGGCTGGTGGTGGTGCTGGGGAGCGGACTTTCTGTCGACGTTCACGTCCGTGATGAAGTCTCAGACATCGGCGGACCGGGCGTCTTGCACCTCGTCTCCTTGCAGATGAGACCCCAGGGGTTCCCACGACCCCCCTCTTGGATCACCGTGCCCCGCGCTCCAGCCGACCGGAGCACCCCCGCGCGATTCGAAGGGCTGGCCCCGGGCGTCTATTCGGTGAGTGGAACACCGCATGGGCCTTGGTATATCGCCTCGATGCGCTGCGGCGGCGCGGATCTGCTGCGGGATGATTTGACCCTAACCACAGCTGTGCCGCCGCCGATTGAAGTGGTGCTGCGTGACGATGGCGCGCAACTGGCCGTGAAAGTAGTGAAAAATGGCCAGCCGGCCACTGCAGGCTTGCTGCTCTTTTCTCCCGACTACCCGAGGCGGTCTCAGTTCTACGGCCGAACGTCTTCTTTCTCCGTCGGTAATCTGGCACCGGGAAGGTACTACGTAATCGCCGTGAGAGGCGCCGAGAATCTGGAGTTTCGCAATCCAAGGGTGATGGAGCGATATCTAACGCGTGCGACCCAAGTGATCCTAGGGCCCCGAGGCTACGTCGCCATTCCTGCGGAGCTGCAAGAGCGGGAGGACCAGCAGCGATGAGCGCCCTTGTTTTCACCCTGACGCTCTTGTCGGCGCTGGCTCAGGCAAATTCCGAGCCGCAAGGGGAAGCTGTCTATCGTATCAGCGGCGTCGTCGTGGATGCGCTAACGAATGTTCCTGTGGCCCATGCGCAAGTGTCGATTTCTCGCGACAACGAACAAACCCGTATAGTTTCAGGTAATGACGGTCGCTTCGTTTTCGAGGGACTCGAGCGAGGGAAGTACCTTCTTAGCGCGACGGCAACGGGCTATCTCGAGGAAGCGTACAACCAGCACGGCGCATTCTCCGTGGCGATTGTGACAGGTAAGGCTCAGGATACCGAACACTTGATCTTTCGCTTGCATCCGCAGGCGGTGATCTCCGGCAGAGTGACCGACGAACATGGCGAGGCCGTACGCAGCGCTCAAGTGGCACTGTTTGCTTCCGAGCTCATGAGCGGCAGTCATTCGAAATTCGTGCGAGCGCAGACGCAGACGAACGATCTGGGGGAATACCGCTTTGCGCATCTTGCCCCGGACAAATATTACCTGGCGGTCGAAGCCCAGCCCTGGTACGCCCAGTCGCGGCTCTCGGCCCAGATGGCACCAGACTCTGGGTCCCTTGGAAACGGCGGGCCCTCTTTTTCCGTTTCCGGACCACGGGTCGGTTCGGATCCAACTCTGGATGTGGTCTATCCCATTACTTTTTATCCGGGGGTGACCGATGAGGGCTCGAGCGCCGGTCTAGTTTTGAGCGCTGGGGAAAAAGAAGAAGCCAACATCACTTTGCAGGCGGTACCAGCCACCCATTTGCGCCTGACCGGGCTGAACAACGAAGGTGCGACGTCATCCGGTGTAGGCGCAAGCCAGCGTGTATTTGGCACGTTTACCTTCGGGGTGAACGAAGTCTTTGGTCAAGTTGCTCCCGGCGAATATGAGGTTGCGGGCCTGCCGCCCGGAGAACTAACGCTCGTCGTCACCACGAACAAGGCAAACGAATGGACATCTCGATCGATCGAAGTGGATAGTCGCTCCCAAGGGACAATCGATGCCGCGGCGTTGCCGAGAACGGTGAAAGTAGTTGGACGGGTCTCTCTGCCCGGAGCGAGCGCGCCAACAGGCGGAAGCCTGAGTCTGATGAGTACCTCGTCAACCACTCTTCCCGGTGTCACCACGCCACTCGAAGAAGATGGGACGTTCAACTTTTCCAGGGTGCAACCCGGAACGTACAGAATTCAAGTGAATGTTTCTCCCGGCGACTACTACGTTCAGAAAGTCGTTGCGAAGGAGGCGAAAACGTCCGGCCGCGAGATTGTCATTACCGGTGAAAACGACGTGGATCTCACGGTCACGCTCGGACAAGGACGGGGTCAAGTGACGGGCGTAGTCGAGTTGGAGGGAAAGCCGGCAGCAGGCGTCATGGTTCTGCTGGTGCCTGAGTCCGGCCGGGAAATGGAAGAGGATTCGCGCATGGACGAAAGCGACAGCGACGGCACGTTCAGTCTCGGAGGAATTCTTCCCGGAGACTACGTGCTTATGGCGATCAAGGATGGCTGGGATTTGGAGTGGTCGAAGTCAGAGGTCCTGCGGCCTTATCTGTCTGCGGGGCAAAAGACGTCCATCGCTGCGAATCGGTCAGTGAAAGTAACCGTAGCGGCCCAAAGTAGAACAGCAACGATGGAACAGAAGCCACGATAGTCGCGGGGACGAAACGGCTTACACGTATAGCAATGCCTGATCCAGGTCCGCGATGATGTCTTCGACGTCCTCGATTCCCACCGACAGTCGCACCAAGCCGTCGGTGATACCGACGCGCTCGCGTACTTCCTTGGGCATAGAGGAGTGCGTCATCAGTGCCGGAAGTGAAACCAATGTTTCAACGCCGCCCAGGCTCTCCGCCAGCGAGCAAAGCTGCAAGTGATTCAGGAATCTCCGGGCAGCGTCCACGGAACCTAAATCAAACGAGAGCATCGCACCTGGCCCCTTTTGCTGTCGCCGTGCCACTTCATGGTGCGGATGCGAAGGCAGCCCCGGGTAATAGACCCTGCGCACCTTGGGGTGCGCGTCCAGGTGCCGCGCAACGGTGATCCCGTTGGCGTTGTGCTGGAGCATACGCACTGCCAAGGTCTTAATGCCGCGCGACACCAGAAAGCAATCCATGGGCGCCAGCCCGGCTCCCGCCGAGCGTTGAATGAAGTAAACCTTCTCGGCGTCCTCCGGGCGCGTCAGGACCACCGCCCCACCGGTTGCATCGCTGTGCCCGTTCAAATACTTGGTCATCGAGTGCACCACGATGTGCGCGCCGAGCTCGATGGGGCGCTGCAAGTACGGGCTCATGAAGGTGTTATCGACCACCACAGTGATGTTCCGCTCGCCCGCGAGCTTCGAAAGGGCGGCAATGTCGGTCACGTTCATGGTCGGATTCGTGGGTGTTTCGATATACAGCATCTTGGTGGTCGGGCGCATGGCCATGCGCACCGCTTCGGTCATCGAAGTATCCACGAAGCTGAATTCCAACCCAAAATGCACCAGCAATTGCGTGGAAAGCCGGAAAACTCCGCCATACACGGCTTCCGACAGAACCACGTGGTCTCCGGGGCGCAGCAAACGGAAAACGGCATCGATTCCGGCCATTCCCGAGGTGAAAACGTAAGCGCTCTGCCCCCCTTCGAGCCTCGCCATGGTGCGTTCGAGCGCTTTGCGATTCGGGTGGTTCGTACGCGCGTAGTCGTATCCCTTGTTCTTTCCGAGCTCTTCGTTGACGTAGGTCGAAGTTTGATAGATCGGCGCGACGATCGCGCCGGTGGTAGGATCCGGCTCCTGGCCTACATGAATGGCATTGGTGGCAAAACCCATGATGCTCTCCTTGCTCTTCTCACACCTTTGTGAAGCAGGCGGGTTGAGGTTGGCTGCTGACCGCCCGCGGGCATTTCCAGGGTTCAACTGTTCCCGTATTGCATTCGAAGCAGGTTCTTGAAAACTTACAGGAGCTTCACCAGTCCGTCAATTAGGCTACCACGGAAGCTTCCATGCCATAGCGAGCGCAACGCAGTGCGCGGCGTGCCCTGCCGAGCAGCAGTTCCCGCGCTCCAGGCATCCAATTTTCGTTGGGATAAGCGCTTGACCTTAGCCCGCCCACCGTAGAGGATGGTGTTCAAGCAAATGATGACTGTTACCCGAATTCTCTTGTTGTCTGCTTCTCTCGCGGCATCGCTCCTCCTGGTGCGCCCGGTCGTGGCTCAAAATCCCTCGTCTTCGACTCCGGAACCCAAGTCTGGCGAGCCCAAACCCGATCCACAGGCACGTATCACCATTGAAGTCACCGGCGGCGCTCAAGAAACACCTGTTGAAAATGCCAGCGTGTACTTCAAATACATCGAAGAGCATAAGATCAAGAAAAACAAGACCATGGAGTTGAATGTGAAAACCAATCGAGAAGGCGTGGCGCACGTTCCCGACGCCCCTCTTGGCCGCGTGCTGATTCAGGTGCTCGCGGAGGGCTGGAAAACCTACGGCCGTTGGTTTGACATCACTGACCCCAAACAAACGATCAAAGTTCATCTCGAACGTCCTCCGAAGTGGTACTGAATTGTGATTTCTGAAGTTGGCCTCGAGTGTTTTTGTTCGAGCTTTCGAGTTTTTTAAACTCTCTCTCACGAAGAGTTTGCTCGACGGCATTTGTGTCACGAGCGATGTGACGAACGTCCGGTGCGATTTTGGTTGTGTCCGTAGCGCACTCCGATGGCATTCCAATTTTGAACTCGCGCGAGCGATGGTCCGCCTTAGCGTTGGGGACCAAGGAAAAGGGGCCGATGTTGCACACAAATAGTGCAATGCGCGGGAGAATGTTGAACTGCGGGAGGTTAAGCGACACGGCGGCCCTGATTTCCACAGCCTTATCAACACTTGTGTTGAAAACTTAACAGTCGAGAAACAATTCCTGTAATTTTCGGCACGCCGCTTGCTCCGCAGGGCGCTACGCTCGCTTTGACCCTCGCAAAATCAGAGTGTTAGAGTAGAATTTTGGTCTTTGACTGATGAACGAAACCTATGAAGGGCCTTTTTCGCTGCTCCAAATGTTCTGGGGCAGCATCACCGCCCGTCCGCTGCGCAGTTCTCTCAGCGTAGTCGCGATTGCCATCCAGGTTATCCTCGTTCTGATGATTGTGGGTCTCACTTCGGGAGTCGTTTCCGAGTGGGGAAAGCGCCAGGAGGGCGTTGGCGCGGACATCCTTGTCCAGCCGCCGAATTCTTCGATTTTTTTTGCTTTCTCTAGCGCGGTCATGCCAGAGTCGCTGGGCGATCAGATTGCCAAGGTGAGCAGCGTCGATGAAGTGGCTCCAACAGTGATTCTCACCGAGCCAAAGAGCTTAGTGATCGTCTACGGCATTGACTACCAGCGCTTCAATGCTCTCAGCAAAGGTTTTTTGTTTCGCGACGGCCGCCCTTTCGAAGGTCCGGACGAGGTGATTGCCGACGACATCATCGCGCAAACGCAGCATTTGCGCGTCGGCAGTCAGATTACACTGCTCAATCATCAATTTACGGTCAGCGGCATCGTGGCTCACGGCAAAGGCGCTCGCTTTTTCATTCCCATTCGAACCGCTCAGGAAATTGCCGGCGCCGAGAAGCGCGTGTCGATGTTTTACGTCCGCAGCAAAGGAGATACGGAGGCGACTCGCGCACAACTCGCAATGCTGTTGCCGCAATACAGCATCCGTTCCCTCGCCGAATACGTCTCCCTCATGAACTCTTCCAATTTGCCGCAGCTTCGCCCGTTCACCCGCACTATGGTGGCCCTCGGCATCGTTATCAGCTTCATCGTCGTTCTGCTCAACATGCATACCATGGTGATGGAACGCACACGAGAGATTGGCATTTTGAAAGCACTCGGGTTTTCGCGTTTTGATGTCGTTCGCATGCTGCTCACCGAAACGTTCATCCTGGCGCTCTTTGGCACGGGTCTCGGGATTGCTCTTACCTTTCTGACGCAATTCATCCTGAAAGAAACAAAGCCCGACCTCCCGGTGCTCATTACCACGCCCTGGATTTTTTCTGCGATGGCTCTTGCGCTGATCGGGGCCGCCGCGGGCGCTCTTTATCCGGCGTTTCGCGCTGCCACTTACGACCCCGTAGTCGCTCTGGCATACGAATAACGGTGTCACTTTAGCGGCGGAGGGAAATGAGGCGCCGCAGGGAAGCAATATAAGATGGCCCTTTCTCAGGATAAGCATCATCGCGCGCGGATCCTGGCTCGTCGCGACGTCTCCCGAGACTTGTGTATCTTGCGTATCGATCCGGGCGGCCCTTTTGAATACCGGGCCGGACAATACGCCACCCTCGGCGTGGAGCTCGACGGCGTTCGAACCGAGCGCGCCTACTCCCTGGTCTCCTCGCCTTATGAACCGGAGCTTGAGGTTTTTGTAGAACTGGTTCAGCACGGCGGCTTGACTCCAAAGCTTTTTCAACTCAACCCCGGCGACACGCTGCTCTGCCGAAGGATCGCCAAAGGCCGCTTTCTGCTCGATTTAGGAAGCGGCCGCGCCAACCACCTGCTCGTTTGCACGGTGACCGGCGTCGCCCCGTTTGTGAGCTACGTTCGCACCCTCTATCGCGACTGGAAGAAGGGCGGGGGGCCTTTGCCGGGAGAACACAAGTTCTTTTGCCTTCAGGGCGCCAGCCACTCTTTTGAGTTCGGGTATCGCGAAGAACTCGAACGCCATGCCTCCGACGCACCCTGGTTTGAATATGTTCCCACGGTGAGCCGTCCCTGGGATGAAGCACAATGGGCCGGCGAAACCGGGCGCGTGGACGATCTCTTGCGAAAATACATCGGTCAGTGGGGATTGCGGCCGGACAAGACAACCGCGTACTTATGCGGTCATCCGAGAATGATCGAGAACTGCAAGGGCATTTTACAGCGCGCCGGATGGAAGAAGGATGCGCTTCTTGAAGAAGCGTTTTTTCAGGCCGCCATCAAGGAAGAGGGCAGCTCCGCTTGACGGACTCTCGTCACGCTGTCGGAGCGCTTTCCTCCAGTTGGCCGACGACGTCATCGAGGGTGCTCAAGGGCACGCGCAGGTGCACGTGCTCGTCCGGTGAATCAACATCCACCTGCAATTTGCCGGAGCGCGTGCGGACCTCGGCGTGCTCCTGTCCATCGGTGATTTCCATGAGATCCACGTCAGGCAGTTTGTTGAGTTCCTTGGCAAACGCGTGGATCGCCGGCAGCACGTCGCGGGCGCGTTGTGCCGCATCGCACAACGCGTGCCTAGGCAGGAAATGCATGGCCATCGGCACCATTGCTGCGGGCACCCACATGTGCAGGTGCGAGCCTCCCGATCGGCACTCGTCGACGTCCACGCGAATCAAGCCATCGCGCAACGTGTACGCGCCAGCCAACACGAGCGTCCCGCCCAGCCCGAGAGCAGCCTTCGCTAGCAGCATCATGTCCGCCTCCTGCGACCCGCCACGCGGTCGGCGGGGAAAAGTTTTCCTGTGAAATCGAGTTGAGTTGAATTCTTTTCCATACGGGAGAATCAAACCTTATAGCTTAATGAGACTAGAATCCGTTTAATTTGCGACATTCTTGGAGTCGAGCCAGACCTTCACCGTGTTTTCGCTGTCCTTCACGGAAACCAACTCGGTGTCACCTTGCGCACCCAGGGCGTGGAGCGCCGCCACCAGATCCAGTTCGTCCTTGCCCGCGGAAAGCAGCGCATCGATCACCTTCATCGGCACCTGGACTTCCACCTGGGACTTCTTTGATCCGCCTTTGTCCAGTGCATGGATAATCAAGTGGTTGCCCTCTTTGGCCACGCGCACATCGTTGGCATCGCACTGCACGGTGACGTATTCGCCGGGCTTGGCCGTGCGGACCGCATCCATTACGGCGCGCAGATCCACGTCGTTCACGTCCGAGGAATCAATCCTCAGCTTGCCGTTGTGGAGTCGGTCGTGGTTCACCGCAGGAAGCACCTTTTCCGCCAGCTCCAGAGGCACGTTGATCCGCACCGTTTCCCCTCCGCCGTCGGTCGAGATCACCCGCACATGCAGCCAGCGCTCGCCCTTCTCGGCGGTCGCGGAAGTCGTTGACGGTGCGGGTTTTGCCGGCGGGGTGCTGCCCTGAGCCGGCGTCGGTACGGGCAAGAGCGCCAGAACCATTGAGCTAAGGAGCGCCGTCGTCGTGAGCAGGCCTCGATTGGCAGCAAACATGGCGGATTGCCTCCTGGCCGCCGTTTCCTCTGTACTGGCGGCGGTCGCCTGTGGGCACCCTGGTTCGGACCACGTGCCCGGCCACGAGAGTCCCCGGCTTTTCGATAGAGGTACGAGACAGCACTCCAAAATGTTTCCCTAAATCTCCCCTTGTCGCTGGTTTAAAGCTGTTAGCCGTGGTGTCGCAGGGGTCGTTTCTGGCCAGCGCGACTCCGTCGAGCAAGCCGACCGCTTCTCGCCGAGAGAACCTGCTGACCTCCTCCGGGTGGTGGGTCGAAGGGGGGCGGCGGACGCCCTTGGGCTGTTCACCGTTTTGCACAATCGTGCACAGCTTTCCACAGCCTAAGTTTCAAATTCCTCTTGCCAAGAAAAACGGCCGGGTCTACTCTCTCGCGCAGATTGAGCCGGGAAGCCTAAAAAACTTAACGGCACAATTGAAAGAGGGCGCAGCCGCCGCGAGGCAGTTGCGCCCTCAATCTTTTCTGGCCCTATTTTTGGCGCTGCCGGAATGGCTGTGCCCAGCCCGGCTCAAGTCGCGGGTCGTCGAATCGCTCAAGGTTCTGGCGCAGCTACCTGACGCGCAAGGGAAGCAAGCGCCTCCCGCGCTCGAAGGAGCGGTTTCTCGCGTCCGCGCGCCGTGACCCTCTCGACCGACGCAATCTCGCCATTCCGCACCAGCAGCGCGCAATCAAAGTTGTTCACCGTGGGACAAACGTGGCGCGGAAGCAGGTAAAGGAAGTCTCCGATCCGTGGACCTGAAGCTCCTCCGGCGACCGCCATGGGCAGGTGCTCCTCGCTTGGCGAAAGTGGCGCGAGTTCCCGATGCCCGACAACCACGCACGTGGGCACGCCCGCATCGGCGGACACTGCCTTGTGCCCCGCATCGCAAGTGACCACGCCCGCGCGCGGCCGGCTCACTACTCTGGTTAAGACTAGCGCGGCTGGCTGAAACCCGAACCTGGGCGGCAACTGTACCAGGCTCGTCGCATCATTATAGACCACCGTCCCAGGCGAAACGCGGTGAACGAATCGTCTTCCGCGAAAGCCTTGGTACGCGAGTGAGCATGGCAGGGTTGGCGTGCCGGCGGTAATTACCTCTGGCACGCTCGCGCCGCTGTGCTCGATCTCGCTCACGACCTCCAAAAGGGAATCATAGCCAGCATGGGCTGCCTTGGTTCGCCCGTGTTCTTCGAGCCCGCCGTACTGGCCGTCATAATAGTGCAACCCGCGGAACTCGAGCCCTGCCGCTCCTACCGCCGCGACAAGCTTCAGAACTTCGTCTTTGTGGCTCTGCTCGATCCCGGTGCGATTCATCCCCGGATTAATGTCCAGAAACACACCGAGCGGGCTACCTCGCCATTGCCGCACTTGTTCTTCGTCCTCGGCCAAAACGGAAATGCGCACAGCCGGGAAGGCCTCGGCAATCTCGCGCACGCGACGTGCATTCGCGCCCAGTGCAGGATAAGCCAACAGGACGTCGCTAGCCCGGCTGCGGCACGCCACCAGCAGTTCGAGAGTGGTTGCGCACTTGAAATTGCGAACGCCGCTCTCGATCAGCAGGCGCAATGTGTAGTCCAGCTTTGCCGTCTTGATGTGGACGCGCCAGCGATTCGCATCGCCATCCAGCAGCTCGAGCGTTCTGGCAATGTTCGAGGCGATCATTTCCGGATAGACCACCAGCGCCGGGGTAAGCGTTTCATCGGCGCGCGGCACCGAGTAACGCTCGTCCCAGGCGAACTCGTTCAACATGAATTGCTGAGTTCCCATCGCGGAATGGATGATAGCGCGGAAACGGGAATCGCTGCTAGTTGGAGCGCGTCACACGCGGTCCCTCCGGGGCACCACCGGTGAGGGCAGTTCTTGCCGTCAGGCTTTTTGCACAGCTGTGCACAGCTTTCCACAGAGAAACTTCCAGATTTCCCTTGCCAACAAAAAACGCCAGGTCTATTGTTCCGCGCAGATTGAGCCGGGGAGCCTCAAAAACTTAACGGCACAATTGAAAGAGGGCGCAATCGCTTAACGGCGGCTGCGCCCTCAATTTTTTCGTCGCTCCCCCGGGCGTGTCTCCGACTTTCCTGCGCCATGTCGTAAGATACCAGGATGAATAGGACGCAATCGTTCTTTCAAGACAAAGTCGTGCTCGTCACTGGCGCTTCGTCGGGGATCGGCCGGGAGCTGGCGTGGCAATTGGGGCAGGCGGGCGCGAAGCTGACACTCGCGGCAAGGCGCCGGGAATTGCTTGAGAATCTGGCAGAAAGAATTGCGGCCACCGGAAAGGCCAAGCCGCTGGTGATCGGGTGCGACGTCGCCCAAGAAGGCGATTTGCAAGTCGCCACTGCGGAAACGGTGCGGCAATGGGGAAAACTGGATGTGGCCATTGCGAACGCCGGCTTTGGCGTAGTTGGCCAGCTGAAGAAGCTCTCGATGGAGGATTACCAGCGACAATTTGAGACCAACGTCTTTGGCGTGCTGCGAACCATCTACGCGACGCTTCCCGAAATTGAAAAAAACAACGGCAACATCGCCATCGTTGGCAGTGTCTCGGGCTGGACGGCGTCGCCAGGCGCCTCGCCATACGCCATGAGCAAGTTCGCCGTGCGCGCGCTGGCCAATTCGATTACGCCTGAGCTGCGGCTGTCCGGTGTGAAAGTGACGCTTATCAGTCCGGGCTTTGTAGCGAGCGAGATCCGACGGGTAAACAACCAGGGAAAGCTTCAGGAAGAGGCGAGAGATCCGATTGCACCGTGGCTGGTGATGCCCACGGAGAAAGCGACCCGTCAGATTCTGCGGGCGATTGCGAAAGGGAAGCGCGAAGCCATCATTACCGGGCATGGAAAGGCTTTGGTCTTCTTCGAGCGCTTCATGCCTTGGATGCTTCGCGCGGTGGGCAGAAAGGTGGCGGCCGGCCGAGGCGGCTACCGTTCTGAGCCGAAAAGCGAATGATCGTAGTGAAGAGAGAGCAGAGAGCTCATTTCTTTGGAGGCTTGTCTTTGGCAGGTTCTTCTCCGGGGTCCCCTTCCGGCAGTTCCACGTGCCAAATGTCCTTCTCCCTTTGCAGCCCAACTACGCCGACTTGGTTGGCTTCGGTGGTGCCGACGCGGCCGATCCACACCACACGAAAGTTCTTTTTGCGCCAGAGCCGGCGCACTTCGATGGTTTGCCCTGGAGAGGTGAGAAAGCCAATGCCGTCTAGGCGGGCGCCGTCCTGGCTGAGGTTGATGGTATAGCTGCTTTGCTTGAACAGATGGCCTCGCGAGTCCGTGCCTTTGACAACCACGCGCAGCGTTTTGGGGACGCGTTGCTGCTTGCGGGACCTGCGCCAGAAATCAGGGATCGGGTATTTGAACGCCAGGCCAACCTTTGTTTCGCGGTCCGTGTAAGCGTCGAGATAAACCACGCGGACTTCCTGCTCCAAGCCGCTGCCCTTTTGCATGAGAAACACGGCATCTCCAATGGCCAGCCTGGTTTTGAGCATCACCAAGGCGCCGCTGGAGTTAACCGTTTGCGTTTCCGTTTCTTCGTGGAACGCGCCATGGTCCTTGTTGAAGCCGTAAACCACTACGGGAATGCGAAGAGACATGCGCTCGCTCGAACGAGGAATCCTTTTGGTTGTTTCCGTGGAGATGGGGTTGGCAAAGGTAACGGCAGACCCTTCCGTGGCAGCCGCCTTCTCGTCTAGCGGAGCTACCCCGATGACCTCGTTAGGCGCACCTCGTTGGGCGCCATGTTCGCGGCACTTGAAATCCCAGGTCTGCTGCTGGATCTGCTCGTAGGTTTCTTGGCGGTCCGTGAGCGTGACCCAGGAGTCGGCTTCGCACTGAGGGCAACGCAGCCGAATGGCAAAATTTCCAGGCATTCCGTTCTTCCTGTGATTTCAGGATACCTTGGAGGCGGCGGACGGCCCAGAATTGCCAAGTTGTGTTTCGTCGAAAAGTAAATGGTGGCAGGGAGGGTTGGCAGTGACAGCCGGGATCTTTCAGTGCGAAATCAAGGTTGCCACTTCAAAAAAACGGCGGCCAGGGGCGGAAGAGTAAGGACCAGAGAATGCGGGTGGCCTTGCGCCGCTTGGTCGGAGGCATGCTGACCGCCGGCGTTGCCGATGTTTGAACCACCATAGATGGTGGCGTCGGTGTTCAGGCGTTCACGATAGAAGCCTGCCTGCGGAACGCCCAGACGGTACCCTTCACGAACCACGGGAGTGGCATTGAGCAATACCACGATCAGGTCTTCGGGATTCAGTCCGCGACGAATGAAGCTGAGGACGCTATTGTCAGCGTCATTGGCGTCAACCCACTCGAATCCGTGCCAGTCAAAGTCGACTTGGTAAAGCGCTGGCTCGGAACTGTAAAGATGATTCAGGTCGCGAAGGAGATTCTGGACGCCACGATGCGAATCCCACTGCAGTAAGTGCCAGTCGAGGCTGCGCGCTTCGCTCCATTCCTGGCGTTGCGCGAATTCCTGGCCCATAAAAAGAAGCTTTTTACCCGGGTGCGCGTAGTGGTAGCCATACAACAAGCGCAGATTGGCGAATTGCTGCCACAACTCGCCGGGCATTTTGTGCAGCAGCGAGTTTTTGCCGTGGACGACCTCATCGTGGGAAAAGGGAAGCACGAAGTTTTCCGTGAAGGCATAGAGCATGGAGAAAGTGATCTTGTTGTGCTCGTATTTGCGATGCACCGGATCGTGAGAAAAATAATTCAGCGTGTCGTTCATCCAGCCCATATTCCATTTGAAGCTGAACCCGAGGCCGCCGAGGTACGTGGGACGGGAAACTGCGGGCCAGGCCGTGGATTCTTCGGCAATGGTGAGAATTCCCGGAAATCTTCCGTGAGCGACCTCGTTCATGCGCTTGATAAATTCGATGGCTTGCAGGTTTTCGCGGCCGCCAAATTGATTGGGAATCCATTCGTCCGGTTTACGCGAATAATCCAGATAGAGCATCGAGGCAACGGCATCCACGCGCAGCCCGTCAATGTGGTACTTGTCAAGCCAGAAGAGCGCGTTGGAAATCAAATAGTTTTGCACTTCGTTGCGGCCATAGTTGTAAACCAGCGTGCCCCAATCGGGATGCGCGCCCTGGCGGGGATCGGCGTGTTCGTAGAGATGGCTGCCGTCGAATTGAGCGAGGCCATGGGTGTCGCGCGGAAAATGCGCGGGAGTCCAATCGAGAATGACGCCAATCCGAGCCTGATGACAGCGGTCGACGAACTCCATAAATTCCGCGGGCGAGCCATACCGGCTGGTCGCAGCGAAGTAGCCCAGAGTCTGGTAGCCCCAGGAGCCATCGTAAGGATGCTCCATGACCGGGAGCAGCTCGATGTGCGTGTAGCCAAGTTCCTTGACGTAAGGAATAAGTTGGTCGGCCAGCTCGTGGTAAGTGAGCCAGCGATTGTCGGTCTCGGGAATGCGGCGCCAGGAACCAAGATGAGCTTCATAAATGGAAACCGGGGACTGGAACCAGTTTTTGGTGGAGCGCTCGAAGAGCCAGGCCGCGTCATTCCACTGATGCGTTTCGAGATCGGTGACGATGGAGCCAGTATTGGGGCGCAGTTCGGAGCGGAATGCGTAGGGATCGGCTTTCAGCGGAAGCATGTTTCCGTCAGGGCCAATGATTTCGAATTTGTAGATGGCTCCTTCCGCCAGTTCAGGGATGAAGATTTCCCAGATGCCGGAAGAGCCGCGCGCCCGCATCGGATGGACACGGCCGTCCCAGCGATTGAAGTCGCCGACGACGCTGACCCGGCGAGCGCTGGGGGCCCAGACGGCAAACTGAACGCCGCGAACGCTTTCGAGTGTGCTCAGGTGCGCGCCGAGCTTTTGGTAGGTGTCGTAATGCCGGCCCTCGCCCATGAGATACAAATCAAACTCGCTAAGGACGCACGGAAAAGCGTAAGGATCGTAGACCTGAAAAGATTCGCCATAACCGGTGCGGCCTTGAATCCTGTAGCTGCCGGGTGTGGGCGCACTGGTCTCGCTGGCCGGCAGGAGGGCTTCAAAAAAGCCTTCGGGGCGCAATTTCACAGCTTCGACAACCGGGACGGAGGCCGGCGCAGCGCCTTCCGATGAGCACGGTGGCAGCGAGATGCGAGCCTCCTCAGCCCAGGGAAGGAAAAAGCGAACCACCCAGCCGCGATCCACCGGATGCGGCCCGAGAAAACTAAAGGGATCGGAATGGCGACCGGTCACGACCGCGTCGATCTGGGAAACCAGGCGAGGATCGCGCGGAGCGATCGGTGTCGAGTGCGACCGAGCGGCGTGATGATCAGGCAACGGCGAAGCCTCCGCTAGAATGAGCGAGCGTGGCCGCAAAAGCGAACCCTCGGGCGGCGTGCTTTGAATTCTAGGGTGTCCGCCGAGAAATGCCAAATGCTAGGGCGCAACGCTCGCTGGCACTGGAGGCCCGCACGGTAATCCGGCATCCATGCACCTTGCTCCAGGTGTCAGGCCGGGTCTGTACGACATTGTCTCGCCGCTCGGCTCGGGCGGGATGGGCGAAGTGTATCGCGCGAGATAAAGGACTTGGCCCGTGTAGCGCTTAAAGTGTCGGCTCGAAACGTTTGCCCGAGACGCGGAGCGCTTGGTGCGCCCGGCCGCAGATGAGATGGCGCGCCGTGTCCTCTTGGTTGGCCGCTTCCTTCGGGAAACCTCGTCGGTGTATTGAAGAACATTCCTCGGGTGCTCACGTCCGGAAGGCTCGAGACCGATACGAACAAACCTCAATGTTTCGGGGAATCCTGGATGCGATGCAGCTTTTTCGTAACTATTGACCTCGAGTGCTGCGCCAAGTATCATCCGCGCAATTCCAGGCAAAAATTGAGCGAGTGAGGTCTCCTCATGACGAAGCGCGTGTGCGTTGGTCTTTTCTTTGGTGCGCTGGTCCTCTCGGTCGGACCATTAACCCGTGCGCAACAGGCCCAGATCAGTCCCGACGTCTACAACGAAATGAAATTCCGCTACATCGGGCCGGTGGGCAATCGCGCAACCGCGGTCGTGGGAATTCCCGGCAATCCCGGGGTGTATTACGTGGGCGCGGCATCGGGAGGAATTTTCAAGTCAACCGACGGTGGCATTCACTGGGATCCCATCTTTGACGACCAGCCTGTTTCTTCCATTGGATCGCTGGCCATTGCCGCGAGTGACCCGAATATCCTGTGGGCGGGAACCGGCGAGTCATTCATTCGCAGCCACATTTCCGTTGGCAATGGGATTTACAAGTCGTTGGATGCAGGGAAGACCTGGAAGCTGATGGGGCTCGAAAAAACGGGCAGAATCGCGAATGTGATTGTTGACCCCCATAACCCGGACATCGTGCTGGTTTGCGCTTTGGGCCACGCCTATGGCCCGCAGCCGGATCGCGGCGTATTCCGCACCACCGATGGCGGAAAAAGCTGGGAAAAAGTCTTGTTCGTTGATGAAAACACCGGGTGCGCGGACATGGGTATGGATCCCAACAATCCGCGGACTCTGTATGCAGGAATGTGGCAACTGGAAATTCACACGTACGGGCGAAAGAGCGGCGGTCCAGGCAGCGGATTGTTCCAGTCCACCGATGAGGGGGCGACGTGGAAGCGTTTGGAAGGCCACGGCCTGCCGCATTCGCCCCTAGGGAGAATCGCGGTGCGCGTGGCGCAAAGGGACTCGAACCGGGTTTACGCCTTGATCGAAACCGGTGATGGCGTGCCCATGGACGGCAAGCCTACCCAGAGCGGGCAGTTGTGGCGTTCGGAGGACGGGGGCGAAAACTGGCAATTGATCAATTCGGACCGCCAGATCCGCGGGCGCACGCACTATTACACTCGCGAAGAAATCTCCCCGGACAACGAGAACGAAGCTTATTTCTTCACCTCGGCATTTTCGAGGACGCTCGACGGCGGCCACACGCTGACGAACATGCCCTCGTCTCCCGGTGGAGACAATCATGAGATGTGGATCGATCCGACCAACGGCGAGCGCATGGCGGTTGTGAATGACGCCGGCGTGAGCATTTCCGTGAATCGCGGCCGCTCCTGGGATCACATCCAGCTGCCCATCGCGCAGATTTACCACGTGACGCTGGACGACCAGATTCCTTATTTCGTTTATGGAAACAAACAAGACGGCCCATCGTACCGCGGCCCGAGCAACAGCTTGCAGTTTGGTGGCTTCGGTGGATCACAAATCTCACGCAGCGTGTGGCATCCCGTGGCCGGCAGCGAGAGTGGCTTCGCGACACCGGATCCCGTGGACAACAACATCATCTGGTCGACCGGCACAGGTTCGGGCAGCGTGGGGGGCTCGGTTGCGCGCTTCGATGAGCGAAATCATCAGGCCAGAGAAGTGGAAGTGTGGCCGGAAGATGTCTCCGGGGACAGCGCCGCAGAAGTGAAGTACCGGTTTAACTGGGAATTTCCGGTGACCATTTCTCCGCATGACCACAACAAGGTTTACGTGGGCAGCCAATACGTGCAGGTCACCACCGACGGCGGCAATAGCTGGCAAGTCATCAGCCCGGACCTGACCCGCAACGACACGAGCCGCATGCAAATTTCTGGCGGCCTCACGCCGGACAACATCGGCGTGGAATATGCGGGAACCGTTTTTGCGATCGCGGAATCCCCGAAAGAAGCAGGCCTGCTCTGGGCGGGAACCAACGACGGTTATGTACAAATCACGCGAGACGGCGGGAAAAACTGGAACAACGTCACAAAAAACATTCCTAATCTTCCGGAGTGGGGAACGGTGAGCAACATCGAGGCCTCGCGCTACGACGCGGGCACGGCTTACATCACCGTCGACTTTCACCAGATGAACAATCGTAACCCGTTTGCCTATAAGACCGCGGACTACGGAAAGACCTGGACGTCCATTACCAACGGAATTCCGCACAGCATGCTCAGCTACGCGCACTGCATTCGCGAAGACCCCGTGCGCGGGGGCCTGCTGTACCTGGGGACCGAGAACGGGATGTATATCTCGTTCGACGACGGCAAAAACTGGCAGCCGCTCGAGAGTGGCTTGCCGCACGCCCCGGTGTATTGGATCGCCGTCCAGGAGCGCTTTCACGATCTGGCGCTGGCCACCTACGGCCGCGGCTTCTGGATCTTGGACGACATCACTCCGCTCGAGCAGCTGAGGCCGGAGATGTTGGCGTCCGGCGCGCACTTGTTTGCTCCGAGGGAGGTTTACCGCTTCCGGCCGGTCGCGGGGCCGGCCGCAGTCTCCTACGACCCGACGGCAGGACACAACCCGCCTTACGGTGCGCCCATTGGCTTTTATTTGAAGTCGAAGGTTGGCGAAAAAGAGCGCGTGCGTTTGACCATCAGCGACGCGAGCGGGAAAGCCGTACGCGAATTCGAATGCCGCGCGGCAAGAGAAGAAGGCGCACGACGGCCCGTCGGTCCGGGCGGTCCGGGCGGTCCGGGCGGTGGTGGCGGCGAAGGAGGCGAAGGCGGTCCGCCGTGCGAGGTGCAGCCGGGTATCAATCGCGTGTGGTGGAACCTGCGCTCGGAGCCGAGTACGGAGGTTAAGTTGCGCACCAGTCCGCTCTATGCCCCAGAGGTCAAAGTCGGGTCGGAAGGTTGGCGTCCCGCGCCCGACGCGGGACGCATCTCGCTGCTTGAGCCGCCCGGGACGTACACCGTGACGCTGACGGTAGGAGGAGAAAAATTCAGCGAGAAACTCAACGTTTTGAAGGATCCGCACTCTGGCGGCACCGAGGGCGACATCCAGACGCAGATGCGGTTTCTAACCGCTCTGCGCGACGAAATGAACACCCTGGGCGCAAGCGTGAATCAAATCGAGTCCCTTCGCGCCCAGCTTGCCGCTTTGGAAAAGGGGCTGGGAAACGATGATACCGGGAAGGCGATTCGCAAGGCCGCGGACGAGTTGGCTGAGAAGTTGATCACCGCGGAAGGAAAAGTCCTGCAGCTCAAGCTGACCGGAAGAGGGCAGGACAGCACGCGGTGGCCGCCCATGCTCGCCAGCAAGATCGCCTATCTCTCCAACGAGGTAGCTTCCTCCGATTTTGCGCCCACAACACAGCAAGTCGCGGTGGGCAAGGAACTCCAAGATCGGAGCGATCAATTCCAACAGGAGTGTCAGGAGATTTTGGCCAAGGAGGTGACACCATTCAATGCCATGCTGCGTGAGAAGAACATTCCGAATATCATCGTCACGATGCCGTGAGGGCTGCTCTCAGCCATTTTTGAGGGAAACCAGGAAGGACAAAGCGGTGCGAGTCTTTCGGGGATGGATACTTGTTTTCTTCGCCGGGATCGCGTGGACTGCCAATAGCCACGGGCAAGACCGCAGCCAGACGCGTTCGATGGTGATTTCGCGCAACGGGATCGTCGCGGCGGAATCGCCGCTTGCCGCGCAGGCCGGCGTCCGCATCCTGGCGCAGGGTGGAAATGCCGTGGATGCCGCCATTGCTGCGAACGCCATGATGGGCGTGGTCGAGCCGATGATGAATGGCATCGGCGGAGACTTGTTTGCCATCGTGTATGACGCGAAGGCCAATAAGCTATATGGATTGAACGCCAGCGGATGGGCGCCGAAAGGCTTGACGATCGAGTATTTGGAGAAGCAGGGAATCCGCAGCATGCCGCAGCAGGGCGTGAACTCCATTACCGTGCCGGGCGCCGTAGATGGATGGCAAAAACTAGCGGACAAATTCGGCCGCAAGAAACTGGCCGAGGATTTGGCGGCGGCGATTCGCACGGCGCAAGAGGGGTTTCCAGTGCCGGAGTGGGACGCGGCCTACTGGGCGGGATCGGTCAATTATCTGCGCACTGATGAAGCAGCTACGAAGACGTATTTGCCAGAAGATCGCGCGCCAAGAGTCGGTGAAGTCTTTCGGAATCCGGACCTGGCCTGGTCGCTCGGGCAGATTGCGCAGCACGGGAGGGATGCGTTTTACAAAGGAGAGATCGCGAGAAAGATCTTGGAGTCGATGAAGCGGCACGGCGGACCGATGGGCGAGGCCGACCTCGCCGAGTTTTCCAGCGAATTTGTCGAGCCCATTTCTACGACCTATCGCGACTGGACGGTTTATGAGTTGCCCCCCAACGTGCAGGGCCTCGCTGCGCTCGAGATGCTCAACGTCATGGAGACATTTCCGCTGGGTCAAAAGGATTGGGGATTCGCTTCCACGAACGCCTTGCACACCATGATCGAAGCGAAAAAGTTGGCGTATGCGGACTTGCTGAAGTATATCGGCGATCCCCGAAAACAGAAGCTGCCCGTGGCCACTCTGCTTTCCAAGCAATGGGCTGCCGAGCGGGCGAAGCAAATCGATGGGGATCACGCCAACTGCGATGTCCCGGCGGGAGAAATCCCCGCGGGAAACGACACCACCTATTTGAGTGTCGTGGATCGCGAAGGGAACATGGTGTCGCTCATCCAGAGCAATTACGAGCTTTTTGGGTCGGGCGTGGTAGCGCCGGGAACGGGTTTTGCGTTGCAGGACCGCGGCGGACTTTTTTCCCTCAATCCGGCATCGCCGAACGCTCTCGCGGGAAGGAAGCGGCCCCTGCACACGATCATTCCGGCTTTCGCCCAGAAGGGCGATTCGCGCGTGGCCTTTGGAATCATGGGCGGATGGAACCAGTCGCAAGCACACGCGCAGTTCATTTCCGATCTTGTCGATTTCAAGATGAACATTCAAGCTGCGCTCGAGGCGCCGCGCTTCAGCAAACAATCCTTCGGAGGGTGCGACGTGATGATGGAAAACCGCATTCCACAAAAGGTGCGCGATGAGCTTGCGGTGAAAGGCCACCAGATTGAATTGAAAGGAACGTTTTCAAGCGTGGTGGGCGGCGGACAGGCGGTCATGCGCGACTTCGCCACCGGCGTAAATTATGGCTCATCCGATCCTCGAAAAGACGGCCAGGCGGTCGCCGAAATACCGTAAAAACGAGCCGCCCGTGCCGGTCTAGCCCGGAGGCCGGACCCGCGCATGAGCAAAACAGTTCCCTTCGTCGGCCTTCGCGGGAAAACGGCTACCCTCGTGCGCGCGCTCGCTGCCATCGAGGCTCGCATAAGTCATTGTGCCTAAAAGACTTGAGATCACATTCCTTGGCGAATGAATTGCACCTGTCCTTTCGACCAGGGTCTGCCGTCCGCGGCCGACCGGCCCGCACTGTGGAGATTCTGATGGTACGAGTTCCGATCGCTCGAAGCCTACTGCGCCTTTTGCCGCTTGCCGTTGTTTTGTTCGCGCGGACTCCTGCATGTCCCGCGCAAACCGCCGACCTTTCCGGTCGCTATCAATGCACGCAAGCCAAGGTGCAAGGCAAGACAATTCCGTGCAACGCTGGGCCGCTCATCTTGAAGAACGATGGGCATTTCGAATTACGCGGCTGGGAAGGAAACTACATGGTAAGTGGGCAGTGGGTCGAACTCTCGGATTCGCTGATCAAGACTCGGGCAAAAATCGCGCCAGGACACAAAATTTTGCTGCGCTATTACGGAAAACACGGGATGGTGGAAGTGATTTACGAGCGCCGCGTAAAGGAACTGGGGAAAACGGCGCTGAGCTGAGTAGCGATGGAGATCAACTTAAACTTCGTTTTGTTCGATGAACCCAAGAAAAACCACCCATTAGCGGAGCCAAACCTCGCACGCTGATGATCCGCGAAGTAGACACTTGTATTCCGCGCCGGAAGATGGTGCCCTGGGTTTCCGTTGTCATACCGCGTCGGCAATTCCAAATCGCAAAACTGAATCTTCAGTTGCCAGACACCCGCCAGCCGCGACCGCGAAGTACCCTCCCTGCGGTCGCGCCGGTCAGCTTTCCGTGGTCGTACTCGACTTGCCCATTAACGATCGTGAAGTCGATGCCTTCCGACAACTGATCCGGTTTCACAAAAGAGGCGTGGTCGATGATCGTTGCCGGATCAAAAATCGCAATATCCGCGAAGTAGCCGGGCTTCAAGAGACCGCGGCCTTCGAGATGTTCGCGCTCGGCGGGAAGAGAGGTGATCTTGCGGATAGCCGCTTCGAGAGGCATAAGATGCCCGTCGCGGGCATAATGTCCCAAAAAGCGTGGCATGGATCCGAAAGTGCGCGGATGCGCATGCGCTTCGTAGGTGGGGCCGTCCAGAGACATTTCATTGGCGTCCAATCCGATGCTGGTCCAGGGCTGGCTGAGACCTGTGCGCAAATCCTCTTCGCTGGCCATGAAGTAGATCGCGCCGGTTTGCGCGGAATCGGCGACTACCAAGTCCATCAGCGTGTCTTCCGGAGTTTTTTTCCAGATTTTGGCCACATCTTCGACGGTCTTCCCTTCGAACTGCTTCAATTCTGATTTTTCGACGGAAGAAATGAAAACTCCGCTACCGCCGCCACAATCGTAAAAAAGATTTTCCCAGTCCGGATGATCTGCGGCGAGGTCCTTCTTAATCTTCGTGCGAACCGCGGAATCCTTCAAGCGCTCAAGCAACTTCTGGACGCCGCCATCCGCAACCCAGGGCGGAAGCGCCGAAGCAAGTGCCGTTGCACCCGCGGTGTAGGGATACATATCGGCGGCGATGTCGAGACCGGCATCACGGGCGTTTTGAATCGTGGCAGCGACGTTCTTCATGCTGCCCCAGCGCGATTTGCCACTCACCTTCAGATGAAAAATTTCAACGGGAAGATTGGCTTCGCGTCCGATACGAATGGCCTCGGCAAGCGCCTGCATCTCCGAAGCTCCTTCGCTGCGCATGTGTGTCGCGTAGAGCCCGCCGTATCTGGAGGCAACCTGCGCAAGCGCTATCAGTTCGTCGGTTTTTGCATAAATATTCGGTGGATAAATGAGTGCGCTCGAAACCCCCAGCGCGCCGTCTTTCATGGCTTGCTCGACGAGTGCCCTCATTTGGTCGAGTTCGGCCGGTGTGGGTGCGCGGTCGTCGTCGCCAATGACCGCTTCGCGAACTTGCGCTGATCCGACATAAGTGCCAATGTTGAGGGGCGTGCCTTGTTTTTCGAGACGTTTGAAATACCCGTCGAGCGTGGTCCAGTCGACCGCGAGTTTGTAGTGCTCCAGGAAAGGCTTCATGGGCGCAATGGTTTTTTCATTTTGTGGCGCGATGGAGCCGCCTTCGCCCGTGATTTCTGTGGTAATTCCCTGGGATAGTTTGCTGAGCGAGCGATTGTCGAGTAGCAGTGGAACTTCTGACTGACCCAGCATGTCAATAAATCCCGGAGCGACGATGCGGCCCTGCGCATCGATTTCGCGTTTGCCGTGAGCTTCGCGCAAGTCTCCGACTGCCGCTATGCGGTCGCCGCTCACCGCGACATCGCCCGCGAACCAGGGGTTGCCGGTGCCATCGATGATGTGGCCGTTGCGAATGAGCAGATCGTAGCTTTCCTCGGCGCTGGCCGCACCCGAGCTACTAAGGTCGGAGTCGTACGCCGCGGCGGCAATCTCGCCGAGGGCCTCGCCCGCCACGCTCTGGGCGGCTTCCATGTCCGGCGGAAGCGTTACGTGATTCACATAGGCCGCGAAGGCCAGCTTCTTGTTGCTTTTGGTCATCACATAACCCACCAGACCCTTGCCATTCAGCATCAATTTGCCGTTGAGCCGGTCCTCCGAGCCAAATGTGCCCGTTTTTGCAAACACATGACCCGCGGCGGGCGAATTCACCTGAATTTTTGCAAGCGTGCCATCTTTGCCCAGCACCGGGAGCCCTCGCAGAAAGGTTTCGTAATCCGGCCGTGTTGTCCAATACACGAGGTAATGCACCATGAAGTCCGGACTGAACAGATCGGCCCAATCACCGACCGCGCCGTCACCCTGACCACTGCCGGAGAGATCGAGCTTTGCCGATTGCAAGAATTGCTGCTCGACGTGAAATCCCGCATCGAGCGGATTCTTTGTATCTTTTGCCACCAGCGCGCCGAGAAGATACGGGCCCATCCCTGCGTGCAGGTTCTGGCTGACCTTCAAGGTGACTTTGATTTCCTCGGAGAGCGGAGGGGAGACGTGCTCTGCGACTTGATTTTCGGCGGTGTAGAGACGCGTGAAAG
>Ga0126371_10000829_pt1 | contig 25890 bp, 25 predicted proteins | sample PanSoiMetaPlot_4_FD_110145 | JGI IMG/M metagenome (GOLD analysis project Ga0126371, IMG submission 110145) | Tropical forest soil microbial communities from Panama - MetaG Plot_4 | ecosystem: Environmental > Terrestrial > Soil > Tropical forest > Bulk soil | place: Panama | collected 2016-02-17 | reverse complement strand
TGCCCTGTAACGAATCGTCGGACGACAGACATGGCCGAAAACAACTACGTGGATGTCAAGAAAATGGCCTTTGAACGGGCGATCGAAGAGCTGGAATCGATCGTCAAGCGGCTGGAAGAAGGCAAGGTCCCGCTCGAGGAGTCGGTCGCGATCTACGAGCGCGGCGAAGAGCTAAAAAAACGATGTGAGGAGCTGCTGCGCCAGGCGGAAGCGCGCGTCGAAAAAATCACGCTTGACGCCAACGGCAATCCAGCCGGCAGCGAGCCTCTTGACGTGGACTGATGGGCCTAAAGCGTCAGAAAGGCCCAAGCCAATACCGCATCTAAAATCTTGCTGGATTACCGCTTGCGGCAATAAGCGGTGACTGAAGTCTGCAGGGCGGATATGACAATTCGGCGGTCTCGCCGCCCCATCGCGAATTGCCCCTCATGGCAATCTTGGTGTAGTCATTGATCAAGTTCGCTGGAGTTGCTCTTGTCCGAAGTTTCCAAAACACCGCTGCTGGACCGGGTCCGGATCCCGCGCGATCTCAAAAACCTGTCGACCGAACAGCTTAAACAGCTCGCTGGCGAACTACGGTCGGAGACCATCGACGCGGTCGCAAAGACCGGTGGCCACCTCGGCGCAGGCCTCGGCGTCGTCGAGTTGACGGTCGCACTGCACTACGTGTTTGATACTCCACACGACCGCCTGATCTGGGACGTCGGTCACCAGAGCTACCCGCACAAAATTCTCACTGGCCGCCGCGACCGCATCCGCACGCTCCGCCAAGGCGGAGGCTTGTCTGGATTCACGAAGCGCGCCGAGAGCGAATACGACCCGTTCGGTGCCGCACATTCTTCTACATCGATCTCGGCTGCTCTTGGCATGGCCGTGGCCCGAGATCTCGAAGGCAAGACGCACAACGTCGTGGCCGTGATTGGTGACGGGGCGATGTCAGCGGGCATGGCATACGAAGCCATGAACAATGCCGGTGCGCGTAATGAGCGGCTTGTCGTCATTCTCAACGATAACGATATGTCGATTGCGCCGCCCGTGGGCGCCATGTCTTCGTATCTGGCGCGGCTCATCTCGGGCAAGACCTACCGCACTCTGCGCGATATTGGGAAGCAACTTGCGAGACACCTTCCGAAATTCTTTGAGGAGAAGGCAGGCCGGGCCGAGGAGTTCGCGCGCGGTTTCTGGACCGGCGGCACGTTGTTCGAGGAACTTGGATTCTACTATGTCGGTCCGATCGACGGTCATAGTCTCGATCATCTGCTCCCGGTGCTACGCAACGTGCGCGATGCCGAAGCTGGGCCGATTCTCGTGCATGTCGTGACACAGAAAGGCAAGGGCTACGGTCCTGCGGAAGTCTCCGCCGATAAATACCACGGCGTGGTCAAATTCGACGTCGCTACCGGCGCACAAGCAAAGTCGAAATCGAATGCGCCTCAATATACAAAGGTGTTTGCGGAAAGCCTGATCAAGGAAGCACGCAAAGACGACAAAATCGTCGCCATCACAGCGGCAATGCCGTCAGGCACCGGTCTCGACCTCTTTGGCAAAGAATTTCCCACTCGCTGCTTCGATGTGGGCATTGCCGAGCAACATGCGGTGACCTTCGCGGGTGGTCTCGCCGCCGAAGGTTTCAAGCCGTTTGCTACGATCTATTCCACGTTCCTGCAACGCGCGTATGACCAGGTGGTCCACGATATAGCCATCCAGCGCCTTCCTGTGCGCTTTGCGATCGATCGCGCGGGCCTTGTCGGGGCCGATGGACCGACGCATGCAGGCGCATTCGATGTCACCTATCTCGGCTGTCTCCCGGGATTCGTTCTCATGGCTGCCGCGGACGAAGCCGAACTTGTCCATATGGTTGCCACTGCAGTCGCGATCGACGATCAGCCGAGTGCGGTCCGCTATCCACGCGGCGAGGGCCTCGGCGTGCCGATGCCTGCCGAAGGCAAACCGCTGGAGCTCGGCAAAGGCCGAATCGTGCAAGAAGGTCACAAGGTGGCGCTGCTTTCATATGGAGGGCGCCTCGGCGATTGTCTCAAGGCGGCCAAGGAACTTAACTCACTCGGCCTATCCGCGACGGTCGCGGATGCACGCTTTGCCAAACCCCTCGATGTCGACCTGATTGCGCGCCTTGCGCGCGAGCATGAAGTCCTCGTCACGATCGAGGAAGGCGCCATTGGCGGTTTCGGATCTTACGTCCTGCAAGAGTTGGCCGAGCAAGGCCTGCTGGATCAGGGCCTGCGCGTTCGCTGCATGGTGCTTCCTGATCGGTTTATCGATCAGGACACACCTGCCGCCCTGTATGCGACGGCCAATCTCGACGCCCGCGCAATTGTCGCCAAGGTGTTTGAAGCCTTGGGCAAGGATGTGGGTGCTGAGACTGTCAGGCTTGCCTGAAGACCTTAGAGCCGGCGCTTACGCGGTACTTTCTTCCCCTTCTTTCGCGCTTCCGAGAGACCGATGGCGATGGCTTGCTTGCGGCTCTTGACCCTCCTCCCACTGCGTCCGCTTTTCAGTGTGCCTTTTTTACGTTTCTTCATTGCACGTTCTACGTATCTCGAAGCGCCTCGCGAATATTTACGTGCCATACTGTTTCTCCTCAAACAGATAAATTCTCGTTGCCGTTGCAAATGCTCTCGGCCAATGCGGGTAACGACGATGAATGGAACATTGTTCCAGAGGTTGGGTTTATGACCCCACGTCAACGCGCCGACCGCTTGTTGGTCGAGCGCGGGATCTTTGAAAGCCGTGCCAAGGCGCAGGCCGCGATCGAGGCGGGCTTGGTCACGGCCAACGGGCAGATTGTACGCAAGGTTTCCGAGGAAATCCCGGCCGACGCATCGCTTGGGGCGTCTGCTGCGCATCCTTACGTGTCACGCGGCGGCGTCAAGCTTGCGGCCGCACTTGACCGTTTTGCCTTCAACCCGAGGAACCACATCTGCCTCGATGTTGGCGCCTCGACGGGCGGATTCACCCACGTACTCTTGGATCGCGGCGCGCGTCGTGTTTATGCGATCGATGTTGGGCGCGGGCAATTACACGAGACATTGCGTGCCCGTGCTGATGTTGTTTCGCTCGAGGCGACCGATATTCGCAACCTGTCCTCCGTCCAGCTCGACGAACGGCCGGACTTCCTGACCATCGACGTCAGCTTTATTTCGCTCAAGGCGGTCCTACCGTCCGCAACGGCGCTGCTCAAAACACCCGCCAAGCTCGTTGCGTTGATCAAGCCACAATTCGAGGCTGGCATAGGTGCCGTGAAGAAGGGCATTGTCCGCGATCCCGCCCTTCATGCCGTCGTCTGTGAGGAGATCGCCAAATCTGCCGTATCCCTTGGATGGCGCATCGTCGGGATCACTCCCTCGCCGATCCAGGGCGGCGACGGCAACGCCGAATTCCTACTAGGGGCTGAACGTGACTGAGCAGCTCACGATCGACCGGCTCGGCCATCGTGGAGATGGTGTCGCGGACGCACCAGAAGGGCCTGTCTATGTGCCGTACACTCTGACGGGTGAGACGGTCACAGTCGAGTTTGTCCGCGGCCATCCCGACCGCCGGCATTTGCTGCATGTCGACAAGCCGAGCCACGAGCGGACCGAGCCGATTTGCAAACATTTTGGTGTGTGCGGCGGCTGCGCAATGCAGCATTGGTCGCTCTCGGAATACCACCTATGGAAACGCTCATTGGTGGTGGAGGCATTGGCACAGGCAAATGTGGTGGCGCCGGTCAACGATCTGATCGATGCACACGGCGCTGGCCGGCGCCGTGCAGTGTTGCACGCGCGACGCGGGGTCAAGAACATTCTGGAGGTCGGATTTGCGGCACCACGCGCTCATCACATCATCGCCATCGATGAGTGCCCCATTTTGGCGCCCGGCCTTGCCGGCGCACTTCGAGCCGCCTGGGCGGTTGCCGAGACGCTTAAACCAACCGGTAAACCCCTCGACATCCACACAACCGCAACGGATTCTGGGCTTGACCTCGATGTGCGAGGGTCGGGCACGCTGAGTTCGGAACGCCTGACCGCGCTGGCGCACGTCGCGGACACCCACAATCTTGCGCGTCTCACACGTCACGGCGAACTCGTCGCGCAGCGCACGCAGCCAGTGGTTCAGATGGGGCGCGCTCAAGTCCCGCTACCGCCCGGCGCGTTTCTGCAGGCGACCGTTGCAGGCGAGGAGACATTGGCTCGGCTGGTGCTGAATTCGGTGGGCAAGGCCAGACAGGTTGCCGATCTTTTTGCTGGCATCGGCACATTCGCGTTGCGGCTTGCCGAGATGGCACGCGTCAGTGCCGCCGATAGCGATTCCTCAATGATTAAAGCGCTGCAACGTGCGGCCTCCATGGCGCCTGGGCTCAAGCCGATCGCGGCGCAAACGCGTGACCTTTTTCGGCGGCCGTTCATGGCGAACGAGGTCAAAAGTTTCGATGCCGTTGTGTTCGATCCACCGCGCCAGGGTGCTGAAGCGCAGGCCCGTGAGCTCGCCAAAAGCGTCGTGCCGGTTGTTGTAGGTGTGTCTTGCGACGCCGCCACTTTCGCCCGCGACGCGACGATCCTGCTTGGCGGCGGTTATAAGCTTGCGGCCGTCACACCGGTCGACCAGTTTCGCTATTCCCACCACGTAGAAATTGTCGCGAAGTTTGAGAAGTGATCTGTCACGTCCTTCACGCCAGCAAAAGCGGCGACGAGAAAGGGGCTAATTTCCGCGGATTGGGCCGCAGGACGCATCCCGCTTATTGAAAATCGAGTCCCCCACCCCAGCGCTCCTGCCACATCTTCTCGCCGATCGTGCAGGAGATGCGCGGCGCCTGCGATGATGTGTGGACAACTCGTGCCTCCGGCTGCCGCCCGGCAATCTCCAGGACCAGTTTGGTGCGTGTCGCCTCAATGAATTTTTCGCGCTCACGAATGGGTATGACAAAGGCTCCCGCGCCACCGATGACGCAGTCCTCGTAGTAGACGTCAAGATTCTCAATATCCATGGAGCCGACATAAGGCCTCTTGAGCATGATCGGCAGGCCATTAATTGTGATGCCGGCGGCCAGCACGTCGTCGCGGATCAACTGTACAAGTGGACCGGCATTGTTCGCCCCATCCCCTGACACGTCGATGACGCGGCGCAAGCCTTTATAACCACTGTCGTCGAACAGCGGCTTGGCGAAGCGCAGGGCGCCCGAAATCGACGTACGCGAAGCACGGCGATAGGGCGCAGCTGAAATCTCGGCGGCGACGGCATCGGCGGCTTCAGGTCCGTCGATCAGCCGCCATGGCATAACGACCTTCTGGTCAAACTGGCCGGCCCATTCAAAATAAGTGATGGCGATCTTGCCGTTCGCCCCTTGGCGCAGCGCCTGCAGAAATTCCTTCGAGGTCAGCGCGAGAATATAGCCTTCCCGCTGAAGGGCCTGTTCGTCGGGGTCCATCGAGTAGGACACATCAACTGCGATCACGAGCTCGACATCGACTGGAGTGGCGGTCGCCCTGCTATCAACGAACCTGCGCGGGACGCCGGCAATTGCCAGGCTCGCAAGCGCAAGCCCGCCAAGCACCAGAGCAGAGAGAGACAACATGCGGTGTCGCATCGCCACTTCCCTTGTTCCTTGCCGCCATGCTGCCACAGCGAACAAAAACGGCAAGGCCGGCCAAGTGACGCCGGCAGATTAGACACCAATGTAATGACGGCCTTTTCCGGTCTTGGCAGTCCCCTAGGATTCAATCGCCCCGATTTCTGAGTTGCGCGACGAGAGGAATTTACGCACAAAGGATCCTGTCTATTGCGGGGGGTTGTTTGTCTGAGACCGTCGCGGCGATCGTGGCAGCGCACCGGGCCGACACGGCGACGCCGGAACAAACGGTCGCGCGCAGCTTCGCTCGCATCCGCGCCCACGACGATCCCGCCATTTTCATCAGCCTGCGGCCGGAAGCTGACGTGCTGGCCGAGGCTCGCGCGCTCAGTGCCTCTCCCAAAAGGGTACTGCCGCTTTATGGCGTTCCGGTCGCCGTAAAGGACAATATTGATGTCGCCGGACTGCCGACGACCGCGGCCTGTCCAGCATTCAGCTACCAGCCGTCGGAGGATTCAACATCGGTGGCGCGGCTTCGCGCGGCTGGCGCCATCGTCATCGGTAAGACCAATCTCGATCAGTTCGCCACCGGCTTGGTCGGCGTGCGCTCGCCCTATGGCTCACCGAAAAACACGTTCAATCCCCAATTGATTCCCGGCGGATCAAGTTCCGGTTCGGCGGTCGCCGTTGCTGCCGGGTTGGTACCGCTCGCGCTCGGCACAGATACGGCCGGCTCGGGACGCGTACCGGCAGGCCTCAATAATATTGTTGGCCTGAAGCCGAGTGTCGGCCTGATCTCGACCTTTGGCGTCGTGCCGGCATGCCGGACGCTCGACTGCGTGTCGGTGTTCGCACTTACAGTTGACGACGCCTGGATGGCGCTCGGCGCCATGGCCGGAACGGATCGCGCCGATCCCTATTCACGCGAACGGCCGTACGGAATACCCGGCGTTATGCCGCCCCATGTGAGGCTGGGTGTGCCACGTGCCGGTCAACTTCTTTTTTTCGGCGACCGCCAATATGAAGCCGAATACAAGGCTGCACTCGAACGGCTGGCACGCCTCGGTTGCGATCTTGTCGAGATCGATATCGAGCCGTTCTATGAAACAGCGCGCCTGCTGTATGAAGGCCCATGGGTCGCTGAGCGCACGATCGCCGCACGCTCCATATTATCGTCCGAACCGGACGCCATTCATCCGGTAACGCGAGAGATCATACTGAGCGGATTGCGTCCGACCGCAACGGACGCCTTCACAGCGTTCTACAAACTGGAGGCGTTGCGACGCGTCGCCGACCACACTTTCCTGCAAATTGATGTTTTGGCGTTGCCAACCATCCCCACCGCCTATTCCATCAAGCAGGTTCTGGCCGATCCAATCCAGCTCAACAGTCGCCTCGGTGTCTACACAAATTTCGTCAATCTGCTCGACCTTTGTGGACTGGCAATCCCGGCTTCGATGACGGAGGCCGGCGTACCGTTCGGCATCACGTTGCTGGCACCCGGCGGGGCTGACGCGCGGCTTGCCGAAATCGGTCGGGCATTCCACGCCGATACTGCATTGCCCCTCGGCGCGCTCAAGCAGCCGCAGGCACCGTTAGCGCCGGTTTCTTTATCGCCGGCCGAGAATGAGGTCGCGGTTGCGGTTGTCGGCGCGCATTTGTCCGGCCTACCGCTGAATGGAGAATTGCGCGCACTCGGCGGCCGTCTCCTCGAGGTCGCTAACAGCGCGCCCGATTACCGACTTTACGCGCTGTCTGGCACAAAACCGCCGAAACCAGGCTTGTTGCGCGTCGACGGCGGCAATGGTGCTGCCATTGAAGTCGAAGTCTGGGGTGTTCCAATGCAAGCCTTCGGCCGCCTGGTCGCGGCCGTCCCGGCGCCGCTCTCGATCGGCACGATCAAGCTGTCCGATGGCCGGGCCGTGAAAGGCTTTCTGGTGGAGGCTGCTGCAACCATCGGCTCCCGCGATATTTCGAGCTTTGGCGGATGGCGCGCGTTCCTGGCGCGCGAACAAATCCCGGCCTGACCAAATTCAAAGCGATTCCGTATAGGCTTCGTATTCGTCACGCACGGTGACGATATGCGCATACATCGCGGATGCCGCAATCGATTGCTCGCCACGCAAGATCGCCTGCACCACGCGATCGTGCTCGATATGCGACTTGGCGAGCCGGCCCAGGTTGCGAAACTGTGCGCGACGAAACGGCTGCACTCGCGCCCGCGTTGATAGGGTGAGTTCGGCCAGATAGCTGTTGTGGGCACCAGCATAAATGTGACTGTGAAAGGCTTCGTTGACCTCGTGATACCGTTGCGGGTCGCCACCCTGAATCATCACGCGCAATTCGTTATGACTATCCTCGAGTGCCCGCCGCTCGATGCTTGTCATGCGTTCGGCAGCAAAGCCGGAGCAAAGCGCCTCTAGTTCGGCCATTACCTCGAACATCCCGGCAAGTTGATCCGCGCTCGGCCGAGCCACAACGGCAGCCCGATGGGCGCGCACTTCCACCAGCCCACTTGCAGCCAGCATACGAATTGCTTCGCGTACAGGCGTCCGCGACACATGGAACCTGTCGGCAAGCGTGATTTCGTCAAGTGCCACACCTGGTGTCAGCGCCCCACGGACGATCTCGTCGGCAAGTTGCAACCGCAACTCTTCGGCGCGCGTCTTGCGTTGCCAGATGGCAGATCGCGCCTCCGCCACGCGTACGGTCAGAGTCATCCGGACAACTCGAGCGGCGGCCTGGACGCAACGACCGCGCCCATATGCTCAAGCGCGTACGCTATCCGCAAGACGATTTCTTCGCGCCAAGGCGCAGCGATGATTTGCACGCCAATCGGCAGCGGCCGTAAGGGCACTGGGACCGCTGCCACCGGCAAGCCGATGAACGAGATCGGTTGCGTATAGAGACCCATGTTCGGCCGTACAGGAAGCTCGACGTCGCCAAGCTTGAACGTCTGCTGGCCGATTTTCGGTGCTGTACAAGGTGTCGCCGGTGCCAAGATCGCATCGCATGACTTGAATAGTTCGAGCACACGGGTGCGATACCAGCGCCGGAAATTCTGCGCTTTCACCACCAGCGTTGATGGGATCATGGCGCCGGCAAGAAGGCGGTCGCGCACGGCGGGGTCGAATTCGTCCGCTCGGTTGCGCAAGCGATCGAGGTGTAGCGCCGCGCCTTCGGTGGCGGTGATCACATACGCGGCGGAACGCGCGCGCCGTGCCTCGGGAATTTCGATCTCTGTGTGCGCTCCGAGCGACTTGGCGATGCACTCGAGTGCGGAAAGGGCTTCAAGTGAGGCGCCTTGTTGGAAATAGCCCCCCGCCACGGCGATACGCAAACCCTCAAGTCCACGCGAAAGCTCTGGCAATGTGGGCTCAACGGGACGATCAGCGCAAGCGGCATCGTCAGGATCGGCGCCCTGCATCACATCATATGATAGCGCCAGATCGCGCGTTGAGCGGGCCAAAGGCCCGAGATGGTCGAGACTCGTGACGAAGGGAAAACTGCGTGCTCGCGACAGCCGACCATAGGTCGGCTTGAGACCGAAAATTCCGCACAACGACGCTGGCACTCTGATTGAGCCGTTAGTGTCAGATCCAAGTGCGAGTGGCACCATACCGCCGGCCACCGCGCCGCCTGAGCCGCCGGAAGACCCGCCAGTCATGCATGTCGGATCGTGCGGATTGCGCGAGGGACCGTCGTGCACGTTTTCGCCGGTGAAGTCGTAGGCGTATTCGCCCATATTGAGCGCGCCAACGAGCACAGCGCCGGCAGCTTCCAGCTTTTCGATCAGCGGAGAATCGCGTTTCGCCGGCGCATCATCGCGATTAATCTTCGAACCAGCAGTGGTCGTGATTCCGTCGATGTCGAATAAATTTTTGACAGCAAAAGGGACGCCTGCGAGCGGCCCAATGCGTTGCTTCCTGCTTACTGCAGCATCAATCGCCTTGGCGCGGGCACGCGCTCGTTCCGCGGTCACGGCCGTAAACGCATTCAGTATAGGGTTGCGTCGATTGATCCGCGCAAGCGCATCATCGATGATCGCCGTTGCGCTGGTCTTGCCCAATGCGACCGCCGTCGCGATCTCGCTCGCGGTCGACCACGACGTGTCGAGCCGCGGGGGCTCAGGCCGTGAAGATGGGCGCAGGCTCGGCATCGTTCGGTAATTCAAATTCGGCGACCAGCGCCGCGTGATTGAGCGTAACTTCGAGATTGGCTCTCACCGCTGGCAACCAATCCGGTTTCATCGGCAGGGCAAGGGCCCGCCCTGAAGCAGTGATGAACTCGTCGAGTGGATCGGGATCGGCCATGCGTTCTACTCGTTACAGCGGCGGATGTGGGATTGCGGCCAGGAGGTCACGAGTATACGCAGCTTGTGGCGCAACGAGAACCTTTTCGGTCGGTCCCTGCTCCACGATCTGGCCCGTTTGCATGACGATGACACGATCGCACAACAAACTCACGACATTGAGGTCGTGCGAGACGAAGAGGTAACTCATTCCCAGCGAGTCCTTGAGGTCTTGCAAAAGATTGAGAACCAGCGCCTGCACCGATACGTCGAGCGCGGCCGTCGGCTCGTCGAGAATGATGAGATCGGGCTTGAGCGCGATGGCGCGGGCAATCCCGACACGTGCTTTTTGTCCGCCGGAAAGTTGATGCGGAAAGCGGTCGAGCAACTCGACCGGCAGGCCGACCTGTCGCGCCAATTCCTCGCAGCGCTCGCGCACAAACGCTCTTTCGCCATTGCCTAGCCGCAGGATCGGATCGGCAATAGCGCGGGCCGCGGTGAAGCGCGGATTGAGACTGTCGGTTGGATCCTGAAACACCATCTGGATGCGCTTGCGCAACGGCAGCGTGGCAAATTTTCGTGCCGGAATTTCGCCGATGTCCTCGCCATCGAACACAATGGTGCCAGAGGTCTTGTCGATCAACCTCATCACCATCATTGAAGTCGTGGATTTGCCGCAACCTGATTCACCGACGAGACCGACGCTTTCCCCGCGGCCGACCGTAAAGCTGATGCCGTCCACGGCACGGAAATTGTCCGGCTTCACTGCCGGCTTCGGCCCGAACAGCTTTTTCAGTCCGCCGGCGTCGTTTCGCGGATATTCCTTAACCAGCTTTTCGACGACCAGCAGCGGCTCGGCCGTATGGTCGTGGGCCACGCCAACAGCCTTGGCGCTCTTCACCTCCTCCTCAGGTAGAAGATCGCGCAGTGTCACGCCGGGTCGGGGCGTCGCCCGCATCAGCTTGCGTGTATAACCGTGTGACGGCGCCTTGAAGATTGTTTCAGCGTGAGCAGTTTCGACGATATGGCCCCTCTCCATCACGACGACGCGATCGCAATAAGCGGCGGCCAGGCCCAGATCGTGGGTAATCAGGATCATCGACATGCCGCGTTCGCGGGCGAGATCCACTGTGAGATCCATCACCGCCTTCTGCGTTGTAACGTCAAGACCGGTCGTGGGCTCGTCAGCGATCAGAAGTTGCGGTTTGCACGCAAGTGCCAACGCGATGACGACGCGCTGGCACATGCCGCCAGATAACTCAAATGGATAGGCGTGGTAACGCTCGCGCGGCCTTGCGATGCGCACCTGCTCGATCATTTCGATCGCTTTCTCACTCGCCCGCACGTTGTCCACCTGTGCGTGCTGCAGCAACACGTCTTCGATCTGGAGCCCGATCTTGCGGATCGGGTTTAGCGCCAGGCGCGGTGACTGGAAAATCATCGACATTTCGCGACCACGCAAACCGCGCATTTCATTTTCCGGCGTGGCGAGCAGATCGACCCCGCTGAACATCACGGCGCCTTCCGCAATACGGCCGGCACGGTCGAGAATGCGCATCACGGCGTAGGAGGTGACCGATTTGCCGGAGCCGGATTCACCAACGATTGCCAGCGACTCGCCTTTGGCGACGGAAATGTTGATGTGCTGCACCGCGCGCACGATGCCGCGCCGCGTTGTGAACTCGACGGTCAGATCCTGCACGTCAAGAAGTGGCAGGCTTTTGTCTGAGTTGCGCAGCAGTGTTTCGGTCTTGGAGGGCTTCTTGGCCATGGCTCAAGTTCGCCGCTGCGGGTCGACGAGATCACGCAAGCCGTCGCCCAAAAGATTGAAGCAAAAAACGGCAATCATCAGCGCCGCGCCGGGAAACAGTGCAATCCACCATTCGCCCGAAATAATGTTCCCGGCGCCCTCGGCCACCATGATCCCCCACTCCGGTGTCGGCGGGCGCACGCCGAGGCCAATGAATGAGAGGCCGGCGGCGTTGAGAATGGCATAGCCCATGGTCAACGAAATCTGCACCATCATGATCGGCATGATGTTAGGCAAGATGTGCATCAATAAAATGCGGAAATCGCCGTTGCCTGATAACCGCGCTGCCTGCACAAAACCCGCGTCGCGCCGCACATTGGCCTCAGCACGGGCGACGCGCACATAAAGCGGAAAATTGATGATAGCGGTGGCGAGGACGATGTTGGTCACCGTGTTGCCGAGCGCGGCGACGATGCCCATGGCAAGCACAAATAACGGAAAAGCCATGATGGTATCGGAGATACGGCCGATGATCCGATCGGTCCAGCCGCCGAAGAACCCCGCGGCGATGCCGGCGAGCCCCCCGATGGCAAAGACCAGCACGACAGAGGTGATGGCAATAGTGAAATCGAGGCGCGTCGCCACGATCACCCGACTGAATATGTCGCGGCCCAGTTGGTCGGTGCCGAACCAGTGCTTGAGCGATGGCGCGGCCAGCGCCGCAGAGGTGTCGCTCGCCAGCGGATCGTGCGGCACGACATACGGTCCGATCAGTGCGCAAAGCGCGATTAAAATGAACAGCCCAAAGGCAAGTCCGGTGACTGGATTTTCTGCGATGACATGGCGCGCGTGGCGCAGAATGGAATTGTTCCGCGCTTTCACTAACGCCGCAGCCTTTTGTGGACTCAACGAAATGTCGGTCATGCCTCAAGTCTCACGCGCGGGTCGATGGCGCCGTAAAGTACGTCGATGATGAGATTGAGCACCACATAGAGAATCGCCATGGTGAGGACGAAGCCCTGCACCGGCGCAAAGTCGGAGGAAATCAGCGCCTCGATCGCATAAGATCCGATCCCCGGCCAGGCAAAGACCTTCTCCACCAGGACGTTGGCCCCGAGCAGAAAGGAGAACACCATGCCAAGCGTGGTGACCACCGGCAGCATGGCGTTGCGGAACGCGTAAGTGAGGATGATGGTGCGGTTGTTGAGGCCGCTGGCGCGAGCGGTCCGGACAAAGTCGGAGGCGAGCACAGCGAGCATCGAGGCGCGCGTCATGCGCGCGATTGGCGCCAATGAGAAGATGCAGAGCGTGAGGCCAGGCAGCAGCAACTGACTCAACGCGGCGCGGAAGGTCGAAGGATCGCGGTTGATCAGACTGTCGATAAGATAGAAGCCGGTGAATTGCGGTGGCGGAGAAAAGAACACATCGAGTCGTCCGAGCGGAGCCGGCGACCAGCCCAGGAGGAAATAGAACGCATAAACCAGCAGCAGACCGGTGAAGAATACCGGGAGCGACACGCCAGCCGTCGCCACGACGCGGCAGACGTGGTCGATCCAGGACCCCTGCTTTACTGCGGCGAGAATGCCTAAGGGTATAGCGATCACCATCGACAAAATGAGACCGAAAAGGGTGAGTTCGGCCGAGGCCGGCAACCTGTTCTTGAGTTCAGCAAGGACCGGCTGCCCAGTGGTGAGCGAAGTGCCGAGGTTGAGATTGCCAAGATCCGCGATGTAGCGGCCGAACTGAATAATGAGCGGCTTGTCGAGGCCGAGCTTAACGCGGATCTGCTCGATCGCCTGCTTGTCTGCCGCGGGACCCGCGAAATAAGCGGCCGGATCGCCGGGCAACGCCCGCGTCAGCAAAAAGGTGATGATGACGACCCCGATCAGGTTCGGAATAACCAGCATCATGCGTTTTGCGATCAGGGTCAGCATTGGACATCTCCGTCATCATGCCGGGCGTTGTCCCGGCCAGGACGAGCCTGAATTACCCTTTCACCAGAGTGCGGTAGTCGAGCCGGCGGTGAAACCAATACGCATAGCCCGACACATTTTTCTGCATCGCGACGTTTACGTACGGCTGGTAGAGCGGCACGCGCGGGATGTCGGCGTAAGCAGTGTCGACGAAGCCTTTGACGTCGGTGTCGTAGGTTGCGGTGTCAGCGGTTGCCGCCGCAGTAACAGCGCCGTCGATAAAGCCATCCATCGTCTTCGACTGGTAACTCATCGTATTGAAGATTGAATTTTTTCCGTGGTAGCACCAGATGTAGAAGTACTCCGGATAATCGAGCCAGCCGGAAAAAACATTGGTGTAGAGCGGCAGCGTCTTCTTGTTGAGCTCGGTACGCCAGTTGGCGCCGGGAATCTTGTTGATCGTGGTGCGAATGCCGATTTGCGCAAGACTTTCCTGCGTCAACACGCAAAGCGGTTCATTGACGCCTGCGAATCCAAGATCGAACGACAAAGTGGTCTCGAAGCCGTTGGGATAACCGGCTTCTGCCATCAGCGCCTTCGCTTTGGCGATGTCGGTGTTGTACTTGTGTGGTTGCGGCCAAGCGACCTGCGTCGGCGCATCAGGTGCTGCGCCATACATCGGCTTGGCAAGGCCGAACAGCACCGCGTCTAGGATTTTCTGGTATGGGATCGCGTAAGCGACCGCCTGACGGACTTTGAGGTTGTCGAACGGCGGATTTTTAACGTTCATGCCGATGTACTGAATACCGTTCGAGTACGGCGTCGAAATGATCGCGAGCTTGCCATCCTGCTTGAGCTCGACGAAATCCTTGTTTGGCAGGTCGTAGGAAATGTCGGCGTCACCGCGCTCGAGCAGAGCGCGCCGGTTTCCAGCCGACGGCACCATGCGCCAGATGATTTTCTTTGTTTTCGGTAGCGGGCCGCCCATCCAGGCATCATTGCGTTCGAGTACGACTTCTGTCCCGGCGACCCAGCTTGCCACCTTGTAGGCACCACTGCCTGCGGTGTTCTGTTTGGTGAACTCCATGCCCCACGGATCCTTTTCGGTGGCATGCTTTTTCACAAGTTCCGAATTGATAACGCAGGGCACGATCACCGCGAGATCAGGAACAGTCAGACGGTCCTTGCGCGCGAAGTCGACCCGGAATGTGTTGTCATCGACGACCACGAACTGCTCGGGCTTAGTGAGAGAGCCGGCGCCCATCTGAAACGTCGGGAAGCCGCCGACGCTGACGGCACGATCGAGCGACCATTTCACGTCCTTGGCGGTGACCGGCGTGCCGTCCTGGAAAGCCGCTTTCTTTTTCAATTTGAAAGTGACCGACATGTCGCCGATGTTCATGTCTTCAGCGAGCTCGGGCTTGAATTTGTTTTTGTCGTAGTAAGGCTGGCCGTTCGGACCGGTCTTCATCTCGTGACTGATCAGGCGGTCGTAGCAATTCCACGAGACCTCATAGCCCGGTACGTTTGTGCCAACGCCGTGAATGTCGAGGTTGTTGGGTCCGCTTTCCGAGACGATCAATAAGGTCTCTTGGCGTGATTGCGCCTTGGCCGAAGAGAACACCAGCGGCGCGGGCACTGCGGTGCTCGCAGCCAGAGCAGATACAGACTTCAGAAAATCACGGCGTTTCATGGAATCCCCCGAATGCTTGCTGCTAGGGTTTCCGCAAAGGCCGTGCCAAATCTCGCGGCGATGCACAATTTCGATAAACAACTGGTTTGCCGCGAGAATCCAGAATCCGCGCGAGCCTCTCTGGGAGGGCGCTCGTTTCTGATTTGCATACAATAGGGGAAAACAGCCTAAGTTTTAGGCATTGGCAGGTGCCCGACCGAAAACGGTAAGGCCGGCCAGGTGATGCTGGCCGGCCTTACGTTTCGCGAACCGACAACCGCTCAGCTGGCCTGGATATGCTTGGCCCGCATCGAGCGCAGGGCGGTGATCGCCAGCACCGCAGTGATGATGTCGAGCGCTGCGACGATGAGAAAGACCGCCGACCAGCTCCCGGTCATTTGCTTGATGTAAGCTGCCGCAGGGCCACCAAGAATGGAGCCCACGCCCTGCGCGATATAGAGGAAGCCGTAATTCGTCGCCGCGTATTTCGGCCCGAATGTATCCGTCAGCGTTGCCGGGAACAGAGAGAAGATCTCGCCCCACCCAAAGAAAACGAGACCTGTAAGAACGACGAATAACGCGGGCCGATCGATAAACGCGAACAACACGAGGATCGCGACGCATTCGAGCGAGAAGGCAATGAACATCGTCAGTTCGCGACCGATGTGGTCGGAGACCCAGCCAAAGAACGGCCGGGTCAAACCGTTGGTGAAGCGCGACAGCGTCAGCGACAGTGGCAATGCCGCCATACCTAACACCAAAGCTTGCGCAACTTTGTATTCGTTTGCAAACGGTCCGACATTCGAGACGACCATGAGGCCACTGGTCGACATCATGCTCATCATGACGAACAGGAGCCAGAAAATCGGATTTTGCAGCATCTCTTTCGGCGAATAGCTGCGTCTCGCCTGCATCGTGCTGGCCGCCGCTGGTGAATAGCCCTCAGGCTGCCAGCCCTCTGGCGGAACGCGCAGCCACTGTGCCGCGACGATGCCGATCGCGCCTTGAATAATCCCCCACACGACCAGCGTGTGCGCGTAACCAGCGCTCTTGATCATGCTGTCGATCGGGAAGCTCGTGAAGATCGCGCCGAAGCCGTAGCCGGCGGCCGCGAGCCCGGTAGCGAGCCCTCGGCGATCAGGGAACCAACGCACCATCAGTCCGATGACGCCGACGTAAATGATGCCGGTGCCAAACCCGCAGATGACTCCATAAGTGAGGTAAAGCGCCCAGATGCTGTTGACATAACTCGACAGAACCCAGCCGCCACCCGACAAGAGTGCCCCGACGGAGATAAGCAGTCGCGGGCCGAAGCGATCAACCAAGTAGGCCTGGAGCGGAGAACACCACGTCTGAAGGATGATGAGCAGTGAGAACGTCCACTGCAGTTCGGCGAGTGTCGTTCCGAGCTTCTGATTGAGCGGACCGGTAAACAACGTCCATACATATTGTGGACTTGAGATCGCCATCATGGCGATCAGGCCGAGCACGAGTTGAGACCATCGATTCCAATACCACGCCGATGCCTGCGTGGTCGCCGTCGCTGTCGCCATGACGTACACCCCTAATGCACACCGTTGCCCCTTTTGCGCGACAATTATTGCGTTTATCGCGCGGTCCGCAACGGCCAGTGGGGATGACAGGGCAAAAATCGCGCCAGCGCGCGCTTAACTACCCTTCAATCGACTCGGTCGCCACAATTTCAATGCCAAAGCCCCCGAGGCCCACATAGGTCCGTTTGCTGGAGGCAAGCAGGCGAATGGAGGAAATGCCGAGGTCCTTGAGAATCTGCGCGCCCAACCCAATTTCGCGCCATTGACGCGAGCGGGCCGCGTCGGCGCCCGTGTCGCCATGAGGAATATCGGCGACCGGTACGCCGGCAGTTCCATCGCGAAGATAAACAATAACCCCGCGGCCGGCCGCCTTGAATCGGGCAAGCGACGCACGGATCGATTTCGCGCCACCGAACACATCGCCTATGACGTCGGCACGATGTAGCCTCGCCAGCACGCCATTGCCGTCACCAATCGTGCCATAGACGAAGGCCATATGATGCACACGATCGAAGGGCGTTACATAGGCGTAACCGTGCAGAGGACCGATTTCCGACGAGAGCGAGAACTCGCCGACGCGTTCGACCAGCTTGTCGCGGCGCTGCCGGTAGGCAATGAGTTCGGCAATCGAGACTTGCGCCAGTTTGTGCTTTTGCGCGAAAGCCACAACGTCCGGACCGCGCATGACCGAACCATTGTCGTTCATCAGTTCGGCGAGAACGCCGACCGGCGGCAATGACGCCAGCCTGCAGAGGTCGACACAAGCTTCGGTATGCCCGGACCGCATCAGAACGCCACCTTCGCGCGCAACCAGCGGAAACACATGGCCAGGGCGCACGAAATCCGCGGCGCCGCTGTTGTTGTTGGCAAGCGCGCGCACGGTATTGCAGCGCTCCTCCGCCGAGATGCCGGTCGTTAGACCATTCCGGACATCAACGGAGACGGTGAAAGCAGTGCCGAGCGGCGCCTCATTAGCCGCCACCATTGGCTCAAGACGAAGACGGCGCGCCTGATCGGCGCCGAGTGGGGCGCAGACAATGCCGGACGTATTGCGGATGATGAACGCCATCTTATCGGGCGTGCAGTGCGAGGCCGCGACGAATAGATCGCCTTCGTTCTCGCGATCATCATCGTCGGTGACGACGACGATCTCGCCATTGGCGAAGGCCTTGATCGCGGCTTCGACGCGGCTGTGGCTGTCGGGCACGGCTCTACCTCGAAGACGGGTCTACGCTTTGAATGGCCACGCCGTCCCCTCGCCGACCTGACCACGATGCATCAGATAGTGGTCGGCCAGCACGCATGCCACCATCGCCTCCCCGATCGGTACCGCACGGATGCCAACGCATGGATCGTGGCGGCCCTTGGTGACGATATCGGTGTCACGCCCGTACCGATCAACGGTCTTGCGCGGCGTCAGGATTGACGATGTTGGCTTTACGGCGAAGCGGGCGACGATTGCCTGTCCGGTCGATATGCCGCCGAGAATGCCACCAGCGTGGTTAGACAAAAACAGTGGCTTGCCGTCGTTGCCCATCCGCATCTCGTCGGCGTTTTCGATCCCGCTCATCGCCGCCGTAGCAAAACCGTCACCGATCTCAACGCCCTTGACTGCATTAATGCCCATCAGTGCCGATGCGAGATCGCCGTCGAGCTTGGCGTAGACCGGCGCGCCGAGACCAGCCGGCACACCTTCCGCCAAAATTTCGATTACGGCCCCGCATGACGAGCCGGCTTTGCGCACGCCGTCGAGATAGTCCTCAAAGAACTTGGCCTGCTTCGCATCGGGGCAGAAGAACGGATTCTTGCTGATTTCGCTCCAATCCCAGCGCGACCGGTCAATCTTGTGCGGCCCCATCTGCACTAGGGCGCCGCGCACGGTCAGACCTGTCACGATTTTTCTGGCGATGGCCCCTGCCGCGACACGCGCCGCAGTCTCGCGGGCCGAGGCACGCCCACCCCCGCGGTAGTCATGGATGCCGTATTTGACATCATAGGTGTAGCCGGCATGGCCAGGCCGATACTTATCTTTGATGTCCGAATAGTCTTTTGAGCGCTGGTCTACATTCTCGATCATGAGCATGATCGGCGTCCCGGTCGTGACCTGCTCCCCATTTTGCTCATCGGTGAACACGCCGGACATGATTTTTACCGCATCCGGCTCCTGCCGTTGCGTCGTGAAACGCGATTGTCCTGGCCGCCGGCGGTCAAGTTCGCGCTGGATATCTTCTTGTTTCAGCGGAATCCGCGGGGGACAGCCATCCACCACACAGCCGATGGCCGGCCCGTGGCTTTCGCCAAAGCTGGTGAATCGGAAAAGATGACCGAAAGTATTGAACGACATGGTAGTTCCGCGCTGTTCGGCTTGGTAACGCGCGCCCCCGCCCCGGTCAATTAAAGTGCTGAGGCGCGTACTCGATGTAATTCACGCTCCCGCTTCTTCTCGACGTGGCTTTCGAGGTCAAGCGTGCTGAACGTACATTCACCACACTGAACAGGAGTTAATAGGAAACTGAATACCTGTTAAGCTACGGAAAAATAAGAGCTTTTCCGATTTTTAATTTGCCGCCATTTCTGCCATCCGCTATTTAGAGGACGCTGGGTAGGGAGAAGCTCGGAGCCAAAAAGCCGCGCGACAGAAACGCTGTCAGCTCCCGCCACAAGTGGATGGATCCAAGAGGATAAACACAATGCGCAAAATCACTGCTATCGCCGTCGCGCTCGGCTTTCTCACCTCGGTGAGTCTGCCCGCGTTCGCGACGCCGGCGGTCAACGGCATCGTCAAGAGCGACGTGCTGTCCGCCGCAAAGAAGAAAAAGAAGAGCACAACGGACAAGAAGTCCAGCCTTGCCACGACTGACCTCTCTGCCGCCAAGAAGAAAAAGAAGACCTCGACGGATAAGAAGTCCAGTCTCGTCACGACTGACCTCTCCGCTGCCAAGAAGAAAAAGAAGAGCACGACGGATAAGAAGTCCGGTCTCGTCTCGACTGACCTCTCCGCCAAGAAGAAAAAGAAAAGCTCGACGGACAAGAAGTCCGAAATTCTCTACCGCATCGCCGCTTAGTCGTGATCTTGAATTTCTATCGACGGCCGGATGCAAAAATCCGGCCGTTTGTTTTGTCTGTGGTGCGCGGTCATGTGTGGCGCGTCAGGTGATCGTCCTCGAACACGTAAACGACGCCTTGCTCGATATCGACGAGCGGCGCTGCCGCCGGCTTGGCAATCCCAAGATATGCGATGAGACCGCGAGCCGTGCCCCCATGCGCAACAGCGACGGTGTCGTTCGTGAGGCTTTGGTACCACTCGGCCACTCGCTTCGAAACGGCCTCGTAGCTCTCCCCGCCCGGCGGGACAAAATGCCACTTGTCTTGCTCGCGTGCGGCGATGCGTTGAGGATCGCGGACATGCAATTGCGCGATCGTAAAGCCTTCCCAACCGCCGAACGCGATTTCGCTGAGGCGTCGTTCGACGCGATAGCCGTCGGCAGGAAGACTCAGCGGCCCGCGTATTAGCTCCATTGTCTCGCGGGCGCGCGCCAGGGGACTCGACACGTAATCGAAATCGACGGGACCGCTGCCCGTCCGCGCAAACAGATCTCGAAGAATGTCCCCGCAGTGCAGGGCTTGCGTGCGTCCGCGCGCGTTGAGCGGCACATCATGGCGACCCTGAAGACGGCCGGCGACGTTCCAATCGGTTTCGCCGTGACGGATATAGTAAAGCGTCGGCGGCGGCTTTGCCGTCTTAGCCATTACTCGGTCTTGCCGACCACAAAGTCAGGCGCATCGGGATGCTTGATGCCGACAATATGGTAGCCGGCATCGACATGGTGGATTTCCCCGGTCACACCGCTGGACATATCGGACAGAAAATAGACGCCGGCCTTTCCGACTTCTTCCAACGTCAAGTTGCGCCGCAGCGGCGTATTGTGCTCGTTCCACTTCAAAATATAGCGGAAGTCGCCGATGCCGGAGGCGGCAAGAGTCTTCAACGGGCCTGCCGATATCGCGTTGACGCGGATATTCTTGACGCCGAGATCGGCGGCCAGATATCGCACTGACGATTCCAGAGCGGCCTTGGCGAGGCCCATCACATTATAATGTGGCATCCATTTCTCGGCGCCGTAATAGCTCATCGTCAGCAGCGAGCCCCCGTTCGTCATCAGCTTTTCGGCACGTTGGGCAAGGGCGGTGAATGAATAGCAACTCACCACCATGGTCTTAATGAAATTGTCTTCGGTCGTGTCGATGTAACGGCCATCGAGCTGGTCCTTGTCGGAAAACGCGATGGCATGCAGGAGAAAATCAAGCGAGCCCCAGGCTGACTGCACCGCCGAGAACACCGCGTCGATGGAGGCCGGCTCCGTGACGTCGCAATGGCCAACCACGAGGCCATCCACCTCCTCGGCCAATGGTTCGACCCGTTTCTTGAGGGCATCGCCCTGATACGTAAAGGCGAGATCAGCGCCCTGATCTCGGCAAGCACGGGCAATGCCCCACGCGATCGAGCGATTATTGGCCACGCCCATGATCAGGCCGCGTTTACCACGCATCAAACCAGAAACGTCCGGCATGCCCCTTCCCGTCTTGGCCGGCTAGCGCCGGCTGCCTCCTATGGCACAGGGTCTTTTGACCATCAAGCAAAGCACCTGACGCAGGCTTTGTCGCTGTATTTCAATTCATTTTCGGGAATATGATCGGTGCGGTGGGGTTTTTTCTTGCAGTTGGCGATGCTGGACCATTGCTCGGCAGGGGCGGAAACGGACATAACCCGTCTTACCGCATCACAGGTTAGGAGGGCCGCATTGGCCACGTTCCGTCAGAACGTCGAAGCAACGATTCCCGCGTTAAGACGATACGCCCGAGCGCTGACACGGGACACCGATATCGCCGATGACTTGGTGCAGGACACTCTGGTGCGAGCCCTGCGTTCGGAGCACCTGTTTCATGGTGGCGACGTGCGTAGCTGGCTGTACACGATCCTGACCAATCTCAATCGCAACCGACTGCGGTCGCTGGCGCGCCGGCCACCGCTGTCGCCGATCGAAGATAACGACGCTCCGGATCTTGCCGGGCCGGAAGCGGGCGGACGCGATATTGAACGTGCGCTCGCCACACTGGTGGAGGATCAGCGGAACGCACTGCTGCTGGTGGTACTTGAAGGGCTCAGCTATCGCGAAGTGGCTGAGGTGCAAGGTGTGCCAATCGGCACAGTTATGTCGCGTCTGGCGCGCGCGCGCGTACAGATTAAAAGCTATCTCGACGGCGAGCGCCCTGCGCTGCGCCGCATTAAATGAATGAAAGAGAAGGTGAACCCATGATCGATCGCGATTCACCCGTGACCGAGGATGAACTGCACGCTTACATCGACGGCGAACTGCCGAGCGACCGAAAGGACGTCGTTGCCTCATGGCTTGCGGCGCACCCAGAACAGGCCGCGCTGGTCGCAGCCTGGCGGGAACAAGCAGAGAGGGTGCGTGCACGCTACGGTGCTGTCGTCGAAGAACCGGTGCCTGAGCGGCTCAAACTCGACCAAATCCTCAAATACGACCGGGCCAATGGGCGGTCGTGGGCCGCGGTGGCCGCTGCCGCTGCTGTCATAGCTTTCGTTGTTGGTGGCGCTGCTGGCTGGATGGCACGCGGCGCATCGGCCGCGTCCCCCACCAGCTTCGATGTCTTCGCCAGCGAAGCACTCGATGCCTACAAGCTTTATGTGGTCGAGGTACGCCATCCAGTCGAGGTCCCCGGCAACGAGCGGGCTCATATGACTCAATGGTTGTCGAAGCGACTGGGTCAGGATCTGCGTGTCCCCGACCTGCAGCCGATCGGGCTGAAATTGGTCGGCGGCCGGCTTCTCCCAGGTCCGACGGGCGCAGCTGCGTTTTATATGTATGAAAGTCCGTCCGGCGAGCGCTTTACGATCTATTGCGCGAAGGCGGGCGAGCCGCAGACGGCACTGCGTTATACGAGTGAAGAGCAATTCGCTGCATTCTACTGGGTCGACGATAAAATCGCCTATGTGGTGAGTGGCCCGGCCGATCGCGCACGGCTCGAAAACGTGACCAAGGCGATCTACGAACAGGTCGACAAAAGCGCAGCGAAGAAGCTCTGAAATGATTGTCCCGGGCGCAATGCCTGCGCCCGGTGTCGCATCACTCCAGAGCTCCGCGCGGATCGTAGGGCTTCTTGTCGCGCCAGCTCTTCATCAATTCCTTGAACTCGTCGTCGACGCGCTCGGGCAATACGATCCGCACGGTGGCGAGCAAATCACCGGCGCCGCTCTTCGCCTTGAGACCCTTGCCCTTGAGCCGGAACGTGCGCCCGGCATTGGTCCCGGCAGGAATCGCCAGCTCCACCGCACCGTCGAGCGTGGGAACACGCACCTTTCCTCCCAGCACGGCCTCGTAAAGCGTAATCGGCAGCTCAAGCCGCAAATCGGCACCGTCAGGCTTGAACAGCGGATGTGGCGCGACGTTAATCGTGATCAGCGCATCGCCCGCCCTCCCCGTTGCGCTCGGCCAGCCTTGACCCTTCAAACGGATCTGCTGACCGCTCGCTATTCCGGCCGGGATCTTGACCTCGACGTCTTTGCCGGTCGGCAAATGGACGCGCGTCTTGGTGCCCTTCGCGGCATCGGAAAGCGTGATCGTCAGGGACGCGTGAAGGTCCTGCCCGGCGCCCGTCGCTGCGCCTAAATCGTCTGTATCGAACTGCTGACTGAAACCACGCGTCGCGCCGCCGCGGTTACCGAACATCCCGCGCAAGAGGTCCTCGAAACCCGCGCCGCCACCGCCACTGTCACTGCCTGAGCGGCGAAAACCATCGGGTCCGAAGCTGAAGCTTTCGAAATGTGCGCCGCCGCCCGGGTGAAACTCGCCACCGCCCGGCCGCGCGCCAAAGCCTTCAAAGCCCTGGAAGCGCGGCTTACCCTCGGCATCGATCTCGCCTCGATCGAAGGCCTTGCGCTTGTCGCCATCGCCGACAATCTCGTAGGCCGCGTTGAGCTCCGCGAAATGCGTGGCCGCCTTCGGATCGGATTTATTAGCGTCAGGGTGCAGTTTTTTGGCGAGACGCCGATATGCGCTTTTGATATCGGCCTCGCTCGCACTCTTGGAAACCCCCAAAATCTCATAGGGGTCGCGCATCGTATTTAAACTCCCGTGAGTCCCCTAACCGGCGAAATGCCGGCAGCCTGACGCTCAATGTGGGGTTCCAGCGCGGCGGATGCAAACTGTCATACCCCGCCCGTTCCCGCGCAACCGGAAATTCGGCGAAGCCGGCGTTGAAAAGTTGGCATTTAGAGCCTCTGGATCCCCGCTTGGGAGCGATCAGCGGAAACTGTTCAAGACCGCTTCCACGGCTTGAGCGTGCGCACTTGCCACTCGCCCTGCTGTTGCTTGCAGGCTTCTCCCTGAAGCCAGGCTTGGGAACTGCCAGAGACAAAGCTCGCCAGGAAATCGCGGCACATTTGTCCGTCCTGGGTGTAGGCCGTTGCGATCGGGGTTACCGTGCCCCGCGCGCCGGTGGCTGGGTTCTCCCACGGCATGCTGGTGTCCTTCTCGCCGCGGCTCAGCACCGCGCTGACCGCGGCTTGCGCATAGGCGAGATCGGCGGCGGGCGGCAGCGGCAATTGCGCCACTTCTTTCGCGTCGGACGACGGCTTAATCGTGCCGGTGCGATCGGGCTTTTCGCCGAAGAGTGAATCGAACTGGCCGGACATGCTGCAACCGGCGCTGCCGAGCGACAGAGCCAAGGCGCCCACAAGCGTCAGGCCGCGCCATAGGCGCGGACAAGCGCTTCCACTATAAAGGCGACGATTACAACGAGTACCGGCCACGCAAAGCACCCCAGGCAGATGTCCGACACGGCACCAATTCAACACCCAAGCTGGTTAACGACTGGTGATTTCACCACCGCCGATGAGCCCTTGCGGCTATTTACCGCCTGGATGACCGAGGCAACGGCTAAGGAACCACGTGATCCGACCGCCATGACCCTCGCTACAGTCGATTCAACCGGCTTCCCGAACGCGCGCATGGTGCTCCTGAAGGGGGCCGATGAGCGGGGTTTCGTGTTCTACACCAACATGGACAGCCAAAAAGGGCAGGAATTGGACGCGCAACCGCGGGCCGCGCTCGTATTCTATTGGAAGTCAGTAAATAGGCAGGTGCGAATTCGCGGCTCTGTCGAACGTGTTACCGACGCCGAGGCCGATACCTATTTCGCCTCCCGTCCCAAACAGGCGCAGATCGGGGCCTGGGCGAGCAAGCAATCGGCTCCGTTGGAAAGCAGACTCGCCTTTGAAAAGGCGGTCGCCATATATGCAGCGAAATACGCCGTCAGCGAGGTTCCGCGGCCACTTAACTGGTCGGGCTTCCGGATTGTGCCAATCTCCATCGAGTTCTGGCAGGAGCGGCCATTCCGCCTCCACGATCGCATCGTGTTCAAACGCGATCACCCGAACGCACCGTGGAGCAAGACGCGCCTCTATCCGTGAGCTAGCATCAATCATGCCGGCCGCACGCTAGAACTGTTCCAGAGAGGACATGCCGAACCCGCAGACGAACCAGTTGCGCCGCACGCTTCTCCTCACTGGAGCAAGCCGAGGCATCGGTCATGCGACGGTCAAGCGCTTTTCCGCTGCCGGCTGGCGCGTGATCACCTGTTCGCGACATCCGTTTCCGGAAAATTGCCCGTGGGAAGCCGGACCTGAGGATCACATCCAAGTCGACCTCGCTGACGAAGGCAGCACGCTTGAGGCCATTGCCGAGATCAAACGCCGGCTCGAGACGCACGAACTGCACGCGCTGGTCAATAATGCTGCGATTTCTCCTAAAACAGATGGTGGCACGCGATTGAGCACGCTCGACACCAGCAAAGACGATTGGCATCACGTCTTTCAGGTAAACTTTTTCGCGCCGATCATGCTGGCGCGCGGCCTCATGCAGGAGCTCAAGGCCGCCAAGGGCTCGGTGGTGAACGTGACGTCGATCGCCGGCTCTCGCGTTCACCCGTTTGCGGGCGCGGCGTATTCAACCTCCAAGGCTGCGTTGGCTGCTCTCACCCGCGAAATGGCGAGCGATTTCGGTCGGCTAGGCATCCGCGTCAATGCAATTGCACCGGGCGAAATTGACACGGCAATTCTCTC